>Ga0209777_10000738_pt1 | contig 51004 bp, 46 predicted proteins | sample FrelakmetHBP12HB_FD_187147 | JGI IMG/M metagenome (GOLD analysis project Ga0209777, IMG submission 187147) | Freshwater lake sediment microbial communities from the University of Notre Dame, USA, for methane emissions studies -HBP12 HB (SPAdes)... | ecosystem: Environmental > Aquatic >... | reverse complement strand
GCGTTCGATGGCAGGGATGATGCTCGAGGCCCGCAAATCCAGTGTCACGCATCTTATCAACGAAAATAACGTTTTCGACTACGCCCCGGTAGGTTGCCTGGAAAACACCATGGTGGGCAACGACCGCTCTGGTACAGTGGATGCCAACCTGAATCTGCTCAAAGCAGTTGAACTGGCCCTGACTGGCGGTTACGATCTGCTTCCATTCACTGATCCAATGACCGGCAAAACCGATCCGTCTACCCGCTGGGGTGCGGATACTGGCGATGCGACCCAATTCCATACCTGGGAGCAATTCTGGGAAGCCTACGCCGCTCAAACCCGCCACATCATCCAACGCATCGTGGACCTGTACGAGCGGTCTGAGTCCATCCGGGCGCGTTTTGCACCGACGCCGTACGTTTCCTGTTTGGTTAAAGGCTGTGCCCAGAAAGGCCTGGATATCAACGAAGGCGGCGCGGAGTTGGGTTACGTCACCATCGAGGCTGTGACCTATGCGACTACTGTGGATTCGCTGCTGGCGGTCAAGTATCTGGTTTATGAACAGAAAGTCTGTACACTGGCGGAACTCATCCAGGCTCTTAAGGATAACTGGGTTGGGCACGAGGTCTTGCAAGCGCGCGCCCTGCACAGAGCCCCCAAGTATGGACGCGACGACGATGCGGCCGACGCGCTGGCCGGTCAAGTGATGGAGCTTTGGACCGAGGAAACCTGGAAGTACAAGACGCAATCCACCGGTCGCCAGTTCCGCCCCGGGATGTTGTCTTGGAACTACTGGGTGGCCGACTCCTTCATCCTGCCTGCCAGCCCGGACGGCCGTCCACAGGGCAAATTTCTGTCGAATGCGTTGTGCCCCTCCACTGGTGCGGACATCAACGGCCCGACCGCAAATGTCAATTCTGTGGGTAAGGTTCTGGGCGGCAAGGCTGCCGACGGCAATGGTGACTGGGCGGAATACCTGAACTTTCTGCCCAATGGTGGCAGTCATACCATGACCTTCAACCCATCCATCCTGCACGACCCTGAACACCGCCAGAAATTTAAAGCTTTCCTGCGCGGCTACATCGAGAACGGCGGTTCGGCGCTGCAAGTCAACCTGATTGATGCCGGTCTGCTGTGCGATGCCCAAAAACACCCGGAAAATTACCGTCACCTGCTTGTGCGCGTCACTGGCTATAACGCTTACTTCACCTCAATCGGGCGCGAACTCCAAAACGAGATAATCGCCCGCGAAAGCCACCAGATGAAATGATCAACGGTCAAATCCTGCACATCCAGCGCCTCTCCACCGAGGACGGCCCCGGAATCCGCACGACAGTCTTCTTCAAAGGTTGTCCATTGCACTGCGCCTGGTGCCACAACCCGGAGAGCATCTCCAGCCGAATGCAGACCCAGTGGTTTTCTGTTCGCTGTCTGGACTGCCTCACCTGCATTGAAGCCTGTCCCAATGGCTGCCTGACCATGACCGACGATGGCTTGGTCATTGATCGCGAGCATTGCCAGGCCTGCGGGAAATGCGCACAGGCATGTCCCTCCGGGGCGCTTGAGGCCATTGGCAGGACGGTATCGGTGGAGGATTTACTGGCTGAACTGCTGAAAGACAGGGCGTTCTACGAAGTCCCCGCCCTGTTCGGGGGCGAAAAATCCGGCGGTGGTGTAACCCTCTCCGGCGGCGAACCAACCTTCCAACCGGAATTTGCTGAAGCGCTCCTGCGCGGTTTGAAAGAGCAGGGTATTGCTACTGCCCTTGACACCTGCGGTCTGACCTCAACTCATACTCTTGACCGACTCCTGCCCTTAACCGACCTGGTGTTGTTCGATCTAAAAATAAATGACCCGGTTCTCCACCATGAGTTCACCGGGGTTTCCAACAAACAAATTCTCGAGAATCTCGTCTACATCAGGGATTACTGTCGCGCACAGACCCGGGCATTCGAATTATGGATCCGCACTCCGCTCATCCCAGGCGCGACGAACTCGGAAGAAAATTTACAGGCCGTAGGCCGTTACCTTGCTGATACACTGAACGGGACTGTCTCCCGCTGGGAATTGTGTGCCTTCAACAACCTGTGCCGCGACCAGTATAAACGCCTGGGAATGGAGTGGGCCTATGCTCAAACTCCGCTCATGACTGCCGACGAACTGGCGCGCTGCGAGCAAATTGCAAAGGCTTCCGGCCTGCGCCCGGACCTCGTCCTTGCCACCGGTGCGACCTGCACGGTCGAGCCGCAATAGGAGTTAACCATGAATACTCAACAATCATTCAACACCTTTTCCGCTGAAGATATCCAGAGCACCCAACCGGCGATGAAAGTGGGCCTGCTCGCCACCGTAACCCCTGCTGGCTTGCCTCACGTGACACTCATTTCCTCGCTGATGGCTTGCGGACCGGCGCAAATGTGTTTTGGACAGTTCACAGAAGGAATGTCGAAGAAACACATTCTCAATAATCCCAAGGTTGGGTTCCTCATTATGAGCCTGGATAAGAACCTGTGGCGGGGTAAAGCCACATATACACGCTTTGCCAAAGAAGGCCAGGAATACGACTTCTACAACAATATCCCCATGTTCCGTTATAATGCATATTTTGGCGTCCATACGGTCTACTATATGGATCTGGTCCTGCACACCGGCAAAGCACCGCTGCCGATGAATAAGATCATCTTCGCTGCCATCCAAACCATACTGGCGCGCACGCTGGGACGCAAAATGGTTGAGAAACCCGTTCTCAACGGTTGGACGCGTGCCTTCTTGGATAAGATTGACAATCTTAAATTTTTATCCTATGTTGGAGAGGATGGCTACCCGGTCATCATCCCGGCCATCCAAACCCAGAGCTTGGATGCACAGCACGTGCTGTTCTCCACTTCGGTTTACACGGAAGAGTTGGAAGCCATCCCGGCCGGGGTGGAAATGGCGGTCTTTAGCATGGCACTGACTATGGAAGATGTTCTACTGCGGGGAAAGTATCAGGGTCTGCGCCGCGTGGGTGGAGTCAAGGCTGGGGCGGTGGAAGTGGACTGGGTCTACAACCCCATGCCTCCTGTCCCCGGGCAAGTCTATCCGCCGATACAGATCAGGCCAGTCACCGAGTACTGAGGGTTACGTCTGCAGCCAATCTGGTTGCAGGCGTATTTTTAACGCCTCTTTACTTTACATCACTCGCCTCAAAAAGCAGTATAATTTCGGGAATTATGGGCGAGATGCTTTCCCTCATTCAGATAAAAGGCATCCGGGATGGTCTGCTGATAACACTTGACGGCGCGGCCTGGCCGGAGCTGGCAACTGCCTTCGTAAAAAACGTAGATGAGCGTTCTTCATTTTTCCAGGGAGCGCGCGTGGCGTTGGATGTGGGCGTAAACGAGTTGCGGGTAGCCGAATTATCAACCCTGCGCGACCAGCTCTCAGAACGCGGGATCGCTTTATGGGCAGTTTTGAGCGAATCGCCTGTCACAGTGAGGACCGCCCAGAACCTGGGTCTGGCTACCCGACTCTCGAAACCTCGCCCGGTGCAGTTCCGGGAAGTAGCGGAAGAATTACCTGAAGATGCGGCTAAATGGGTCAAAGGACCGCTCCGCTCGGGTGGGCGGGTACTCTTTGAAGGAAATGTAGTGGTAATGGGGGATGTAAACCCGGGCGCAGAGATCATTGCTGGCGGTAGTGTAATTGTCTGGGGGCGGTTGCGCGGGGTGGTCCATGCTGGCGCACAGGGGGACGAGAAGGCGGTCGTGTGCGCACTGGAGATGGCACCAACACAGTTGCGCATTGCCAGCGAGATCGCCATCTCACCAAAGAAACAGGGCAAAAGCCAGCCGGAGATAGCACGCCTGAAGGATGGTCAACTTGTGGCGGAACCCTGGCAGGAATTGACGGGACGGTGACATGACAACAAAAGTAGTGACAATAGCTTCTGGAAAGGGCGGGGTTGGTAAAACCACCTCGGTGGCGAATATTGCCGTGGCGCTGGCTTCGCGCGGGCAGAAAGTGACCTGCATTGACGGCGATATCGGCCTGCGTAACCTGGATGTAGTGTTGGGCCTGGAGAATCGCATTGTCTATGATCTGGTGGATGTGATTGAGGGGCGCTGCCGCTTACGCCAGGCAATGATCCGCGACAAACGCCTGCCGGAACTGTATCTCATTCCGGCGGCGCAAACCCGCGATAAGACTGCCATTTCACCGAGTGACATGGTGCGCCTGTGTGATGAACTGCGCCCGGAAGTAGACTGGATAATTATTGATTCTCCAGCCGGGATCGAACGCGGTTTCAAGAATGCAATTGCTGCCGCTGACCGTGTGCTGGTGATGACCAACCCCGAAGTCTCGGCAGTGCGGGATGCAGACCGGGTGATTGGCCTGCTTGAAGCTGAAGAGAAAGGTCCGGCGGCGCTGGTCATTAACCGGCTGGATCCGGCCATGGTGAAACGTGGTGATATGCTTTCGGTCGCGGATGTACTCGATCTGCTGGCGGTTGAATTGATTGGCGTTATTCCTGAAGATGAGAATGTTATCGTGGCAACCAATAAGGGCCAACCACTGGCGCTGGATGGTAAGAGTAAGGCCGGACAAGCGTTCCAGAATATTGCCCGGCGGTTGATGGGGGAACAGGTGCCCTTTATGGACCTTGGATCACAAAATCTGTTTCAGCGGCTTCTTGGAAGGAAATAATTATGATGAATTTTCTTTTTGGACGCAAGAAGAGTGCTAACAGTGCCAAGGAACGTTTGCAATTGGTCTTGATCCATGACCGCACTGACCTGACCCCGGTAGAATTGGAATCGTTGAAAGACGATCTGATTGAAACCATCTCACGCCATATCGATATTGACCCTACTGCAGTGAAAATCAATGTAGCCCAGGATGGACGGTCCCAACGCCTGGTGGCCGATATTCCGCTGCGGCGTGTTGGCCGTAGGCGGGGGCGTGAGGCCGGGAGAGCGCCGGGATAACCCTTTATGTTTCGTAGCGGTTTCTGGCGACATTTCGATTTCTGGCTGCTGGGGGCGGTCATTGTCGCCCTTGTGTTTGGCGTGACTATGATCCGTTCCGCTATTGCTGGGAACGAAAACCTGGCGATACTGGTTCCGCATCAGATAATATTTGGCGGCATCGGGTTCGTGGTGATTATCCTGGCTGCCGCGATTGACTATCGCTTCTGGTCCGGCGCAATTGTTCCGATGTATATCGTTATCGTGATATTTCTACTGCTGTTATTTGTAATCGGTGGCACCCATTTCGGTGCAACGCGCTGGATCGAAACCGGGTTGGTAGACATCCAACCGACCGAACTGGCGAAGATTGTTGTTATCCTGGCATTGGCGAATTATTTTGCCAAAAACACCGACGCTCCCCGGAATTGGAGCTGGATGTTAAAAGGGTTATTGATTGCCCTTTTCATTGCCGGGCTGATCTTCATCCAGCCCAATTTGAGCAATGTGATTGTCATTATGGCTTTATGGGCGGCCATGACTTGGGAAAGCGGATTGGAATTGAGGCAGCTTGGGATTATGGTTCTGGCAGGTCTTGTCCTTGTCGTGGTTGCTTTCAGTTTTATCCAGTCCTATCAACTACAGCGCATCGTCAATTTCTTCCGCCCGGACTTGAGCGCTCGTAATGGTGCCACATATAACGTAATCCAGGCACTGATCGCCCTCGGTTCTGGTGGATGGGTGGGCGAGGGCTATGGTCATGGCACGCAGACGCAATTGCGTTTTATGAAAGTCCGCCACAACGACTTCATCTTCTCTGTCATCGGTGAGGAGCTTGGCTTCGCTGGCACGGTTTTTGTAATCCTCGTGCTGGGTTTTATCATTTATCGGTGCTTGAGGGCGGCGCGTCTGGCTCGGGACCCGTTCGGATCCATGATTGCTTACGGTATCGCCATTCTCATTTTCTTCCAGGCGGCGGTGAATATCGCCGTCAACCTGAACCTGGTCCCGGTCACGGGCATACCACTCCCGTTCATTAGTTATGGAGGCAGCGGCTTGATTTCCCTGATGCTTGGCATCGGATTGGTGGAAAGCGTGGTAATAAGACATAAACCATTGGAATTTTAGCGTAGTAAAGATTTAAGTCGTTACTATAGCACTTCGGAGGCTTTTTGGATCCCAGACCTGTTCGTACACGCTTTGCCCCTTCTCCGACCGGGCGGATGCACATTGGCAATGCCCGGTCAGCACTCTATCCTTTCCTGCTGGCTCACCACACAGGCGGGACTTTTATCCTGCGTATCGAAGATACCGACCAGAAACGTTTTTCCCCTACCGCAGAACAGGAATTGATCGATAGTCTGAACTGGCTGGGGATCAATTACGATGAAGGCCCGGATGTGGGTGGTCCATACGGTCCCTACCGTCAGACCGAGCGCCGCGAGATATACCACGAGTACGCCTGGAAACTGGTGGAATTGGGTCATGCCTTCCCCTGTTTCTGTACCTCCGACCGGCTTGAGAAAGTCCGTCAGGAGCAGATGAAGAACAAGCAAAACCCCCGCTACGACGGAACCTGCCGCAACCTGAACCTGGATGAGGGTCGTCGCCGCGCCGCCTCTGGTGAGAAGTACGTCATCCGCTTCAAGATGCCCAAGGAAGGGAGCATCACCACCACGGATCTGTTGCGCGGTCCCAGCACTACTGAAAACTCCGCCCTCGATGATTCCGTTCTGCTTAAGTCCGATGGCCTGCCCACTTATCATCTTGCTGCGATGGTGGATGACCACCTGATGGAAATCACCCATGTCATCCGCGGTTCGGAGTGGTTGCCCTCTCTGCCGCTGCATGCGCACATCATCCGTGCCTTTGGTTGGGAAGAGCCGAAATTTGTCCACCTCTCGGTTTTCCTCAAACCCAGCGGAAAGGGCAAGATGAGCAAACGCGAAGCCTCAGAAGCCATCCGGGACGGTCATTCCATTTTTGTCAGCGATATGAAAGACCTGGGTTACATTCCCGAAGGCGTCCTCAACTGGATTGTCCTGATGGGCTGGGGCGTCCCGGAGGGCGACGTGCTGACTCTGGACAATATGATCGCCCGCTTTGACATCCACAATCTGACGCCCTCTCCCGCCGCCATCAATTTTGCCAAACTTGACCATTTTAACGCGACCCACATCCGTCTCCTCCAAACCGGGGATCTGGCCGCTCGTATCAAGCCCTATTTCCTGCGCGAGGGCCTCGCCGTGGATGACACCAAACTCTTGAAAATCATCCCACTCATCCGCGAGCGTCTGGTCACCCTGGATGACTGCCTGCCCTTCGCGGCCTGGTTCTTTAGAGAAAATGTCGAACCGAAACCTGCCGACCTGGTTGCCAAGAATCTGACGGCTGCACAATCGGCGGGCGTTGCTCACAAGGCTTACGAAATCCTTGCAGCGCTTCCTGAAATAACCCCGGGCATTGCCGAGCCGCCTATGCGCCTGCTGGTGGAGCAACTGGGCCTCGGTCCCAATCAGGTCTTTGGCATTCTGCGTGTTGCGGTGACGGGTCAGACCGTCAGCCCGCCTCTTTTTGAGAGCATGGAAATTGTGGGGAAAGAGGAAGTGCTGGAGAGAACGAAAAAAGCAATTAAAATCTTGGAGAAAATGGGATAATTATAGGTTCAGGGATTTAAACAATAAGCAGTAGAAAGCCAGAGCTTTAAGGCTAAAATAAGGTTTCCGGTTTAGAAGACTATGACACAACCAAGAGCAGACGCGTTGGTAGCCAAATTGGAGAAAGGTCGACAAAAGGCCTTTGAGATTTTGAATGCTTTGACGCCGGAACAATGGCAGAAGCCGCTCTACCACGAGCCCACCTGGAAGGTACGTCATCTTGTGGCACATTTTGTATCAGCAGAAAGACAACTCCTTGCCCTGTCCCAGGATATTGTTGCTGGTGGTCCAGGCGCCCCGCCGGAATTTGACATCAATCGCTTTAATGCCGATGAGCAAAGCCGGTTGGAGGACCAATCGCCGCCGATCCTGCTTGACTTGCTTGATCAAGCCCGCCTACAGACTATTGCGTGGGTCAGGACGCTTGGCCCGGATCAGTTGGATAAGATCGGACGACATCCGGTACTGGGGGATGTGAATATTGAGACATTGATCATGTCCATTTATGGTCATCAATTGTTCCACATGCGTGACCTGTCAAGGCTTCTTGAGAGTGTTGTATAATATCGATTATTCAAATTTTCACAATCGCACCTCTTTCGTCCAGGTGGAGGTATCAATCTCCCATATTGCCGCTTATTCCGTTTATCGTACTCCTGAACTCTGGTGAGCCATAATTCAACAGAGTTCCATGCTGGATTGTTGGTTTCTCTGGGAACAGGGAAAAATCTTTGATCACAGGAGGAAGTTTAATGAAAATTGTTGTCTGTATCAAACAAGTGCCTGACTCGACAGCCAAAGTTGTCGTCGAGCAAGGAAAGGTGGTCTGGGGTGATGCTCCCCTCATCATAAATCCATGGGATGAATATGCTGTGGAGGCTGCCCTCCAGCAAAAAGAGGCGCTGGGAGGCACTGTCACTACTGTAACCATCGGTGACGAGAGTACCAAGGAAGCTCTTAAGCGAGCTCTTGCCATGGGAGCCGATGATGCCATCCTGATCAATGATCCTGCTCTGGTCAACATGGATACTCAGGCCACCGCCCAGATCCTGGCGGCTGTCATCCGGAAAATTGGCGGGGTGGACATGGCCTTCTTTGGCCGCCAGGCCATTGACGGCGACTCAGGCCTGGTCCCGGCACAGACGGCTCGTCTGCTGGGCTGGCCCGCACTGACCCTGACCTCGGTAATCAAGGTCGAGGGGGACAACGTCCGGGTCGAACGCGGTGTTGAGGAAGGACGGCAGATCGTCACGGCCAAATTGCCTGCTGTCTTCAGCATTACAAAAGATTTTGGCGAGCCGCGCTACCCCTCTTTCATGGGCATCCGCAAAGCCTCGCGCGCCGAAATTCCCACCTTGTTGTTGACCGGAGTAGGAATCACCGCGCCGGTCTCTGTCATCGCCTGGCCGGAGATAATTAACCCACCCAGCCGGGAAGTCACATGCGAGTTCATCACCGGTAGCAGCCCGGAGGAGATCGCTGAAACACTGGCCAATAAAATCTTGGCGGAGAAAGTCCTATGAACATCTGGGTTTATATCGACAACTTCAAGGGGATTGCCCTCCCCGCCTCGTGGGAAGCCATAGGCGTAGGTAAGACACTCGGCAATGTCACCGCGCTGGTCTTCGGCTCTGGTGTCGAAGCGCTGGCAAAGACCTCTTTTGAGTACGGCGCGGACGAGGTGCTGCTGGCAGATGACGCAGTACTGACTGATTACCGCGCCGAAGCCTTCACGATGACCCTGAGCAAACTCGCAGCGGAGCGGACCCCGGACCTGCTCCTGTTCCCGACCACAACGCGTGGCCGTGAGCTGGCTGCCATGGTTGCCATTGACCTGAAGACTGGTGTAATGGTGGACGTGACAGCCTTGGAGGCCGCAGACGGTAAAATCATTGTCACTCGCCCGATCTACGCTGGAAAACTGCTGACCAAGGAAACTTGTTCTTCCAAACCACAAATTGTCACCCTGCGCGGGCGGGCTTTCCCGAAACCACCTCAACAGGCCGGTAAAACCGGGATATTGACCAGGGTTGCTGCCGCGACAGGCGAATTCCCCACCAAAGTGGAAGGTTACACTACCAGCGAAAGCGGCGTCAGCTTGACGGATGCGAATGTGATCGTCTCTGGCGGTCGCGGCGTCTCGAACAACCCGGCCCTAACACCCCCGGCCGGACTGGATGAGAAACAGGCCGAAATCTGGCGTGCCCAGCAGGGTTTCGCGCTGGTCAAAGACCTGGCCTCGGTGCTGAAGGCAGCCGTTGGGGCCTCGCGCGCCGCCGTGGACGCTGGTTACGTTCCCTACGCTCACCAGGTCGGGCAGACCGGCAAACTTGTCTCGCCGGATGTTTACATCGCCTGTGGCATTTCAGGAGCGATCCAGCACCTGGCCGGTATGCGCTCAAGCAAAGTGATTGTTGCCATCAACAAGGATCCTGAAGCGCCTATATTCAAATTAGCCCGCTACGGCGTCGTTGGCGACCTGTTCCAGATCGTCCCGGCACTAACTGCGGCTTTCAAGAAGAAAATGGGTAAATAAGTTCAGCGGTACGCACTCCCAGCCCCTTTTTATAATGAAAGGGGCTGGGTTTATCATCCACGCGGGGGGCAATACCAGAAATCAAACCAAAAGCTATTGACTCTTAATTCCAATTCTGGTATTCTTATATTACCGACCGGTCGGTAGACTGATTATGAATCGCGATCAGATCCTGGATGCGGCTGCTCAGATCATCCGTCAAAAAGGCTATCATGCTGCCTCGATGCAGGATATTGCTGATGCTGTCAATCTGCAAAAGGCTAGTCTCTACCACCATTTTTCAAGCAAACAGGAAATCCTGGTCACGCTTCTCGACCAGGCACTGGATTTGCTGATTGGGCGTGTTTCAGCGGTTCTTATCCAGGATATCCCTGCTGACGAAAAGTTGTCCCAGGCAATGCGCGTTTATCTGGGAAGTCTGGATGAGTACGCTGCTCTGGCGGGGGTATTGTTGCTCGAGCACCGCTCGCTCAATCCGGAATATCATAACCGCCACATCCCGCGCCGCGACCGATTTGAAAGGTTGTGGCGCGATTTGATTCAGGAAGGTGTGGAGAGTGGTGTATTCCACGATTCCGACCCGTCCATGACGGCGCGTGCCCTGCTGGGTGTGATGAACTGGACGATCACCTGGTATCGCCCGGATGGGCCACTTTCCATCGGGCAGATTTCCGACCACTTTGCCGCCCTCTTCCTGGATGGATTGCGAGGTTGTCGATGATGCAACTCCCTTCCACCAAAACTCCTCATACCTTCCAGACCTTTGAGACATCTGGCGGAGCGCGCATTTTCCGCATCCCTATGAATGTCTTCCCGGACCTCTGGGCGTATGCCTATCTGGTCCTGGTGGATGGTTACATTGTGCTGATAGATACCGGCTCCGGCTTTGGCGATTCCAATGCAGAGCTTGAAGCCGGGTTCGAACAAGCCAGCCACGCGACCGGGCAGACAATTCGCATCGAAGATCTGACCCACATTCTTATCACACACGGCCATATTGACCATTTCGGTGGGCTGGTTTTCCTGCGCGAACGCACGAATGCCTCCATTGGCATCCACGAACTCGACCTGGGCATCCTGACCAGTTATGAGGAGCGCGTGGCCATCGCCGAGAACCGGCTGAAGGCCTATCTGGTCGAGGCTGGCGTCCCGGAGGATAAACGCGCAGGTATTCTCGATATGTACCGCCTTAACAAGATGCTATCTCATTCAGTGAGGGTGGATTTTACCTACGAAGCCAAAGGGATGCGCCTCGGCTCTTTTGACATGCTGCACGTACCAGGCCACTGCGCCGGGCATGTTGTCATCCGCCTGCACAACTTCCTCTTCAGCGGCGACCATGTCCTCGGTAGAATCACTCCCCACCAGAGTCCCGAGAGGTTGACACTCTGGACTGGGCTGGGACATTACCTTGATTCACTTTCTTTACTTGAAAAGTGGGCCGGCGGTTTGTCTCTAACCCTGGCCGGCCATGACGATCCGATCCCCAATTTGCCAGCGCGACTGGTTGAGATTCGCAAGGCCCACGCTGACAGATTGAAACTTATACTGGAATTCCTCGCTGAACCGCATACCATCGCTGAGGTCGCAGAGAAGCTTTTTGGAATTGTGAATGGTTACAATACCTTGTTGGCGATCGAGGAGACCGGTGCGCACGTGGAATACCTGCACCAGCGCGGCCGGCTGCGCATTGTCAACGTGGATGAACTGGAATCCAATGACGGCCCAGTGGTCACCCGCTATCGGTGGCTCAATGATCCGATCGCATAGGAAGTCAAACCAATCTAATATGCTCCCGGAGCGCCGAAATCTGTCGGGAGGGCATTACCCGAGGAAGCGGCGGCTGGAAGCAAAAGAAAGTCGTCAACCTGATTCTGTAATCCCATAACCTTATTCCCAAAGGAGGAGCCATGTATTCTTTTGAACCATCAGATGAACAAAAAATGCTGATCGATGCCATCAGCCGCTACGCCACGAACGATTTGCGGAAAGCGGCTCACGATGCCGAGGAGAACAAAGAACTCCCGCCCAAGTTGATTAGCAAAGGTTGGGAACTGGGTGTCCTGCAGGCATCCATTCCCGAAGCTTATGGCGGATTTGGCGAACGCTCTGCCGTGACGGGCGCGCTGGCTGCGGAGGAATTGGCTTTCGGTGACCTGGCTGGGGCGCTGGCGGTGGGGCTCCCGGGCTTGTTTGCCCTACCCATTCTCGTATCTGGTTCCGAAGAGCAGAAGCAACAATACCTGCCACAAGTCATTGCCGCGGACTGGAAAGCCTACACCGCAGCGCTGATCGAGGCGTCGTTCGACTTTGACCCCAATGAATTGAAGACAACCGCCAAAGCCGAAGGCAGCGACTACATCCTGACCGGCGAGAAAACCTTTGTCCCGTTTGCCGACAAAGCCGAGGCGATGATCGTCTACGCCAGTCTGGAGAAAGGAACAAAGGCATTCATTGTCCCGAAAGGCACGGCTGGGTTGAAGGTGGGAGCAGAACGCGAGAAATTAATGGGGCTGAATGCCATCCCGTTTTTCAAGGTCACACTGGAAGGAGTGAAAATCCCCAAAGCCAATCTCCTTCCAGGCGATTTCGCTCCAGTGCTGGATTCCAGTCGCGTAGCTGTGGCAGCGATGGCCATCGGGGTGGCCAAGGCGGCATTCGAATATTCGCGAGACTACGCCAAGGACCGCGACGTATTTGGGGTGAAAGTGGCTCAGAAACAAGCCATCGCTTTCATGCTGGCCGAGATGGCGACCGAGATCGAGGCCATCCGCCTGCTGGTTTGGGAGGCAGCTTGGGCCATTGACAACAAGAAGGAAGATGCCAGCCAGAAAGCCTATCTCGCTGTGACCGGCGCGGTCGATATGGCGATGATGGTCACAGACCGCGCCGTGCAGATCCTGGGCGGCCACGGCTATATTCGCGAGCACCCGGTCGAATTGTGGATGCGCAACGGACGCGGGTTCGCGACCTTCACCGGGCTTGCCATGGTATAGCGCCAAAGGAGGATTATTATGATCGACTTTGAAATTCCTGAAAAGATAGCTGGTACCCGCCTTGTCGTCGAGACGGTGGCAGTCAACATGATGCGCCCGGTCTCGCGCTATTTCGATGAACACGAGCACGAGATTCCCTGGGATTACATCAATTTCATGCACACCGCCACGCGGGCGATGGGTGGCACTTCGATGGCGGCGAGCGAGGGCAAGAAGGAAGGTCCGCACTTTGGCTTTCAACGCCTGGCGGTGATGGTGGAGGTGCTTTCCTGGGGCGACGCCGGAATATATCTGGACACGCCCGGAGGTATGCTCGGCTCGGCGGCAGTCTCAGCCGCCGGTACTCCAGAACAAAAGGAACGCTTCCTTAAGCGCTTCCGCGGTGAGAAGCCGGTCTTCGATGCCATGTGCATGACTGAACCGCAATGCGGCTCAGATACGTCGGCCATCCGGGCCACGGCAGTGCTGGACAAGGAGAAGAAAGAGTGGGTTTTGAACGGCGAGAAGATTTTTGTCACTTCCGGGCACAAGGCCATGCTCGACTCTGAAGGCTTTATCGTCGTGTGGGCGACGATTGACCCGAAGGCTGGACGCGCTGGGATGCGCTCGTTCGTGGTCGAAGCCAAGACGCCTGGCTGCCAGGTCACGAAGATGGAACACAAACTCGGCATCCGCGCCAGTGACACGGTTTCCATCGTCCTGCAGGATTGCCGTGTCCCGTATGAGAACATCCTCGGCAGCCCGGAAGTCGTCACCGCCGATAAGGCCACTACCGGCTTCAAGGGTGCCATGGCAACTTTCGATGCAACGCGGCCCATTGTCGCTGCGCAGGCCATCGGTCTGGCACGCGCAACCTTGGAGTTGCTCAAGGAAATGCTGACCGAGCGGGGTGTACCCATCCGCTATGGATTGCCGCGCCAGAAGTTGACCTCCATTGAAAAAGACGTGATTGAAATGGAAATCCAGCTTCGTTCCGCCTGGTGGCTGGTGCTCAAGGCAGTCTGGATGATGGATAACGGCAAGCCGAACTCGCTGGAATCTTCGATGGCCAAAGTGCGCGCCGGTGACGTGGTCAACAGGATTACCCAGAAGGCCGTGGAGATCATGGGACCGCTCGGCTACAACCGCGAGTATCTGCTGGAGAAGTGGTTCCGGGATGCCAAGATCAGCGACATCTATGAAGGTACCGGCCAGATCAACCGGCTGGTGGTGGCGCGGCAGATTCTGGGCTATCGCTCGAGTGAGCTAAGATAATTTTTCCCAAGCCCCAACCCCTCTCCCGCCGGGAGAGGGGCAAGGAGCGAGGGTAGTGAGGAGGAAACATGACCTACAAAATTCATTCAGTTGTGGTTGTCGGTGCCGGGACGATGGGCGCGGCGCTCGCTGCGCACCTGGCCAATATTGGCGTGCCGGTGACGCTGCTGGACATCGTTCCGAACAAACTCAAGCCTGAAGAAGAGGCGGCGAAACTGACGCTGAAGGATAAGGCAGTCCGCAACCGCATTGTCAACGAGGGCTGGGACCGGTGCATCAAAGCCCGCCCGGCCAACTTGATGGCATCTGATCTGGCGACACGAGTCAAATTGGGCAACCTCGAAGACGATTTTGATGCTATCGCCAAGGCTGATTGGATCGTCGAAGCGATTGTCGAGAACCTGAAAATCAAACAGGATCTGATGACACGCATTGACGCCGTCCGCAAGCCGGATGCCATCATCACCACCAACACCTCCGGCATCCCGATCAAGGACATTGCCGATGGCCGCTCGAAGGGCTTCAAGCGGCACTTCCTGGGGACACACTTCTTCAACCCGCCGCGCTACTTGAAGCTGCTGGAAATCATCCCGACCGGCGACACTCTGCCAGCGGTGACCAAGTTCATGGCCTGGTTTGGGGAGTTCCGGCTGGGCAAGGGCATCGTCTTGTGCAAAGACACACCCAACTTCATTGGCAACCGGGTTGCCTTCGGGACGGGCGCGTTCGCCTTGAATTACATCATCGAAAACGGTTACACCGTGGATGAGGTGGATTCTCTCACCGGGCCCTTGATGGGCCACCCCAAAACGGCCACTTTCCGGTTGATCGATCTGGTCGGTGTGGACGTGTGGGAGCACGTGGGCACGAACCTGAAAGAAGCTATCCCGCACGACAAGTATGCCATGCCCTCCCTGACGGCTGAAAAGCCGACCAAACTCGTGCATACCTTGATCGAGCGCGGCTGGCTGGGCAACAAGACGAAAGTTGGCTTCTACAAGGAAGTCCGCACCGAAGATGGGAAAAAGGAGTTCTGGTCCCTTGACCTGATAACGCTGGAACATGCCGCTCCGTCCAAGCCGCGCTTTGATTCAGTCGGGAAGGCAAAGGATATTGCCGACCTGGGCGAACGGTTGAATATGATTCTGGGCGAATCCGACCGCGCCGCACAACTGATCAAGGATCTGACCTTCCAGGGACTCCAGTATGCGTCGGTCATCATCCCCGAAGTTGCGGATACCCCCAAGCCGATCGATGACGCAGTTCGTTGGGGCTTTGGGCACGAGGCCGGGCCGTTCGAAATCTGGGACATGCTGGGGGTCAAGGAGACGGCCAAACAAATGAAAGCCGAGGGTTTTGCTCCCGCCAGATGGGTGACAGCCATGCTCAAGGCGGGATGCGAAACGTTCTACAAGTACAAGGGCGACAGTAAGATTGGTGTCTACGATGTTGCCAGGCAGAAATATGTTACCATCCCCAAAACACCGGGATTGGTTGTTCTGAGTGAATTGAGGAAGGTCAAGAAGGTCATCAGCGAAAACCCCGGCGCGTCGCTTTATGACATCGGCGATGGTGTAGCGCTGGTTGAATTTCACACCAAAGCGAATTCACTCGATGATGACATCTTCTCCATCGTCGAGGAGGCTTTCGACCGCACCGAAAAGGAATTTGACGGGCTGGTGATTGGCAACGAAGCCGAGAATTTCTGCGTTGGTGCGAACATTGGCCTGATCCTGATGGGCGCCAAGTCCCAGCAATGGGAGATGCTTACTCAAGTGGTGAAGAGATTCCAGAACCTGAACATGCGCATGCGTTATTTCCCCAAGCCAGTGGTGGTCGCCCCGGCAGGAATGACCCTGGGCGGCGGCGGCGAAGTGACCATGCACGGCAGCCGCGTTGTGGCTGCGGCAGAGACTTATATCGGGCAGGTCGAACTGGGCGTGGGGGTTATCCCGGCTGGTGGCGGCACAAAAGAACTGATGCGCCGCATCATAAACCCATGCATGCGCATTCCGGGTATTGACATCTTCCCGTCCCTCCAGCGGGTCTTCGAGCTGATCGGGCAGGCCAAGGTAGCCACCAGCGCAGAAGAGGCCCGCCAGATGGGCTTTCTGGGTCCGGCGGACAGGATCGTGATCAATCGTGAACACCTGTTGGCGGAGGCCAAACGTGAGGCCATGCACATGGCCGCGGCGGGTTACCATCCGCCCGCGCCGGAGTTGATCTATGCCGGCGGGCGGGAGGCTCTGGCAGCGCTAAGGATCGGCGCTTGGACGTTCAAAGAAGGCAAGTACATTACCGAATACGAAGGCGTGATCGCCGGGAAACTTGCCAACATTATGGCCGGTGGCGACCTGAGCCGTCCAACCTGGGTCAGCGAGCAGTACATCCTCGACCTGGAGTGCGAGGCCTTCCTTTCCCTGTGCGGTGAGGAGAAGACCCAGGCACGCATGTTCAACATGCTCCAGACCGGAAGACCGTTACGGAATTAGGAGGTAAGAATGACACGCGAAGCTGTAATCGTATCTGCTGTACGTACTCCCGTTGGGAAAGGCAAACGCGGCGGACTGGCGACTGTCCGTCCGGACGAACTGGCCACGGCGGTCGTTAAAGCGCTGCTTGCCCGCACCCGGGGCCTGGATCCAAAAGAGATTGACGATGTCATTCTCGGCTGCGCCTTCCCGGAGGGCGAACAAGGTTTGAACATGGCGCGCATGGTCGCACTGCGTGCCGGTTTGCCGGATTCGGTACCCGGCGAGACCATCAACCGTTACTGCTCATCCGGCGTCCAGAGCATCGCTCATGCGGCTTACGCCATCATGGCCGGCCAGATGGACGTGGCAATTGCCGGTGGAGTCGAGTCGATGAGCATGGTACCGATGATGGGTTATAAATTTTCGGTGAACCCCTATTTTGCGGCTGAATTGCCCCATTACTACACCAACATGGGCCTGACTGCCGAGAACGTGGCGGTGAAATACAAGGTCAGCCGGGAGGACCAGGACGCCTTCGCCTTGCGTTCCCACCAGCGTGCTGCTGCGGCGGTCAATTCAGGCAAATTTGACCCTGAATTGGTCCCGATTGATGTAGAACTGAAGGAACTGGGAGCAGATGGCAAGCCGGTGACGAAGAATTTCATGGTAAAACGGGATGAAGGTCCGCGCGCCGATACCAGTCTGGAGGCGCTTGCCAAACTCAAGCCGGCCTTCAAAGACGGCGGTACCGTGACGGCAGGCAACTCCTCGCAAGTGTCAGATGGCGCAGCGGGGGTGGTCATCATGTCTGGCGAAAAAGCCCGGGCTATGGGACTCAAACCGCTGGCTCGCTTCATGTACTTTGCGGTCGGCGGTGTCCCCCCGGAGTTGATGGGCATCGGACCGATGGTTGCCATCCCGAAGGTGCTCAAATTGGCTGGGCTTTCACTGAACGACATTGACCTGATCGAACTTAACGAAGCCTTTGCTGCACAGTCTGTGGCCGTGGCACGTGAAGTGCGTCTGGATATGGAGAAGGTCAACGTCAACGGCGGTGCGATCGCCCTCGGCCATCCGCTTGGCTGCACCGGCGCAAAACTGGCCACCCAATTGATCTACGAGATGGCGCGCCGGAAGTCAAAGTATGGCATGGTATCCATGTGCATTGGTGGAGGAATGGGCGCGGCAACCATTTTTGAGAACTTACAGAATTAACCCATTATGACACACACCCGCCCCGGAAACACACCTGCCCCGAACGTAATTGTCGGGGGGTTCCGGGGGAGCACGAATAGTAATACTAAGTGCTCAGTGATAAACCAAAAGCAAAGGAGAATATTATGGCTCTAACTGTTGTTGAACTCATGTCCAAAATGCCGAAGGCGTTCCTTCCGGAGAAAGCCCCCGGCTTGGATGCAGTGATCCAGTTCAAATTCAGCGGTGCAGAAGCGGGCGACTGGTTTGCCACAATAAAAGATGGCAAATGCACCACCGAACAGGGTACGCACCCCAGCCCCAAGATGACCCTGAGCGCCGATTCCGCCGACTATGTCAAAATTTTCACCGGTGAACTGGACGGCATGCAGGCCTTTATGGGTGGCAAACTCAAACTGGCTGGCGATTTGAACCTGGCAATGAAATTGATGACCATGTTCAAGATTCGCTGAGAGCCTTAGGGAATTTCGATCAAGAAAAGGCAGTTGGGCAAGCTTTGCTCGCCCAACTGCCCATATTTATCCCAGCGACAAATCGATTCCCAGAGAACTCGTACTAATTAAGGCCTCCCGTAGGATTGAAAAACCTACGGGAGACCTTTTTTTATAGCGATTTCACGGGCAATTCCCCCACCGTTTGTTTTTTCTTGGCTTGCTCCTCGTTATGCTGCCTTACCAACTCGCGGCGCAGGGTCTTGCCGACAGTGGTTTTGGGCAGTTCCGACCGAAACTCGACCTGCCTGGGAACTTTGTAAATCGCCAGGCTCTTTTTGGACCATTCCTTCACCTCGTCCTCGGTCATGGTTTCGCCGTGTTTGACCACCACCCAGGCTTTGACCACTTCACCCCGGAGGGGATCGGGAATGCCTGCCACACCTACATCCAATACTTTCGGATTGGCGGCGATGACTTCCTCCACTTCGCGCGGCCAGACCTGCTCGCCGCCGGGTTTGATCAGCTCCTTCTTACGGTCTACAATGTAAAAGTAACCATCCTCGTCCATCTTGGCGATATCGCCAGTGAAGAGCCACACCTTGCCATCTTTCAATTTGCGCAGGGTGTTCTCTGTTTCGGCTGGCATATTGTGGTAGCCTTTCATCACCTGCGGGCCGCTAACAACCAGTTCGCCGATCTCACCGATCTTCATTTCTGTCTTACCGTCTTCCAGGCTGATTATTTTTGCATCCACATCGGGGAAGGGCATGCCGATCGAGCCGGTTTTATTGATGCCCAATTGCGGGTTGCAGTGAGTGGCGGTTGGTGCTTCCGATAGCCCGTAGCCTTCGAAAACCTTTCCACCGCTAAGTGCTTCAAAGCGTTCCTTTGTATCGCGCATCAATGGGGCAGAGCCGGAGATGCAGGCCTTTATCGAACCCAGGTCATATTTTCCTGCGATGACCTCCGGATTGTTGTTGATGGCGTTATACAGCATGGGAATACCTGGGAAGACAGTGGGATGGAATTTCTTGATATTATCCAGCAAATCAGGCATATCACGCGGGTTGGGAACCATCACTAATGGCGCGCCCATGGAGATGGCAAAGAGCATACCTACCACCATGCCATACACGTGGAAAAGTGGGATGGCCATCAATACAGTCTCCTTGCCGGGAGACAGGTTGGGCATCCAACTGTCAACCTGGAGGGTATCAGCCACCAGGTTGCGGTGCATGGCCACCGCTCCCTTGGAGACTCCGGTGGTACCTCCGCTGTACTGGAAAATGGCAATGTCATCCGGCCCGATATCCAGCTTGGGACGATCCTCGGGTTTGTACCTTGCAAGCAGGTCAATCAACCAGAGGTCGCCAGGTTCCAACTGTACGCGAAAGCCGTCTTTCTTCTCCTTGGCCAGGGTGAACAGGACTTTCAGCACAGGCGGCAGTGTCTCTTTGATGTTCGTCACGATCAGCGTCTTGATCTTTGTCTCAGGTTGGGCGACCTTCATTGTCTTGTAGAAATTACTCATCACGAACATGATCTCGATACCAGCGTCATTGGCTTGATGGACAATCTCAGGCGCGGTGTAACGCGAGTCAATGGCGACGACCACTCCGCCTGCCTTGAGGATTCCAAAGTAAACCATGACGAACTGGGGTGTATTGGGCATGAAGATCCCTACCCGATCGCCTTTCTTGACGCCCAATCCTGCCAACGCAGCGGACAACTTATCGGTGATGGCTTCCATTTCCCGGAAGGAGATCGCCGCGCCTTTGAAGATGGTGCAGGCGCGATCGGGATATTTCCTGGCTGATTCTTCCAGGAGATGGAAAATGGGAACAGATGGATAATTGATTGTTTGCGGGACTCCTTTATCATAGTGCGCTAACCAGGGATGTGCATCCATTTTTGCTTCCTCCTCCTTCATCAAAAAATATCGGCGGATATCCATTAACAGTATAGAGAGATTAATCCAAAAAGTCAATGATTATTCGAACTTCTTTGATAAATTGACTTCTTAATAAGCTCCGTGGATGAACCTTAAAGAATTCTTGACTTCGAGTCTCCCCTGTGCTAGAATGGAAACGTTCCCAAACTTGCGTATAGAAGTATTCATGTGACCAACCTTCGTCGTCCTCTGCGGCTCAACGTCGGATTCCTGATCAAATCGCCGATAGGCACGCGCCGTGATTTTAATTTCGACTACGAAAGGATACGCCTGGGGGAGGATCTGACTTTGGTTAATTTTGCCGGCAAGACGTGTTTTGACCGCACCCAGCAAGGACTGCTGCTCCAGGGCGAATTCGAAGCAGCCGCGGACCTGGAATGCGTCCGCTGCCTGGAGACTTTTTCCCAGCCCCTCAAGTGGTCTTTCTCCGACCTTTATGCTTTCGATAAAAGTAATATCACTGATTCCGGCCTGCTTGTGCCGGATGACGCCCAGATTGACCTGGAGCCGTTGCTGCGCGAATATGCTTTACTCGAATTTCCCATCAGCCCGGTGTGTAAACCGGACTGTAAAGGCCTGTGCCCGGTTTGTGGTGAGAACCTGAACCAGACCGACTGTGGGCACCGGCTCGAATCAGATTCGCCGTTCGCGGTGCTGAAGGATCTGTTGACGTAAGTGCGCCTGGAGAGGAGGGTGATAAATGGCGCCACTTGACCGCCGACATCGCAACAGGGAAGTCTTGAGCCTGCTTCTGGAGAAAGCCTCCGTGCAGGGCTATTTGACTACCGATGACCTGCTGGAAATCTCTCCCGATGTAGGCGAGGATGCCGAGCGGCTGTCGGTCATCATGCTGGCCCTGCGCCACCGGGGTGTGGACGTGGTGGACCCCGAAATAACGGACGCTCCTCCCGCTGATCTTCTGGGCACCCCGGGTTTTGAACCCTGGGTCGAACCGGAGCCTGTGGTCAGCGATACATCCAGCGATGATACGGTGGGAATGTATCTCAAGGAGATGTCGCGCGTTCCACTGCTCAAAGCGGACGAGGAATTCGAGCTTGCTGTCCGCATTGAGGATGGACGCAAGGCCAAAGCTGATTTGCTGTGCACGCCTGGCCGCAAACGGACCCTGGAACGGCAGCGCTTGGAAGCCTTTGTGCAAGACGGAATAATGGCCCGCGAGCACATCATCAAAGCCAACACCCGCCTGGTGGTCAGTATTGCCAAGCGTTACATGGGACGCGGCGTACCCTTCCTGGACCTGATCCAGGAGGGCAACCTCGGTCTCATGAAGGCGGTCGAGAAATATGATGTTCATAAAGGCTTCCGTTTCTCCACATATGCCACCTGGTGGATCCGGCAGACCATCACGCGTGCCATCGCTGACCAGGCGCGCACCATCCGCGTCCCTGTCCATATGTGCGACCGCATACGGCGAACCTACAAAGCCATCCATGACCTGGAACAACGCCTGGGACGCGTCCCAACGCCCGAAGAATTGGCGGCGGAACTGGGTCTGGACCCGCAAAAGGTGCAGTGGATTCTCCAGGTTTCCTGGCTGCCGCTTTCGCTGGAGAGTCCTGTCGGGGATGACGAAGAGTCCGAACTGGGGATGTTTATCGAAGATGAACTAACCCCCACGCCAATGCAGAGTGTCTACGAGTCCATGCTCAAGGAAAAGATTGACGAGGTGCTGGGCACTTTGACGGCCCGCGAGGCGCGCATCCTGCGCCTGCGTTTCGGGCTGGACTCGGGTGTCCCGTTCACACTGGAGGAGGTGGGTGAGAAGTTCGGCCTGACGCGCGAACGCATCCGCCAGATTGAGGGAAAAGCCTTGCGGCGCCTGCGCCATCCGAGGCGGGCAAGGCAGTTGAAGGAATATCTATAGATAAGACCTCCCATGCCTTCCATGTTGTCATACAAAATGCCTCCCCAATTTTTGGGGAGGCTGCTTTTTTATGGATTGAGGTTACCTTGTACAGTTGAAAGCCTTCGATATAAACCGTCCTGGCGCATCAACTCCTCATGAGTCCCCATCTCGCGGATGGACTTATCCTCCAGCACCACGATCTTATCCGCGTTGCGGATGGTGGACAGGCGGTGGGCGATGATGATGGTGGTTCGTCCCTGCATCAGGCGTTCGAGCGCCTGCTGGATGAGCTGCTCGGTCTCGGTATCCACCGAGGAAGTCGCTTCATCGAGAATCAGAATCGGGGCGTCTTTTAATATGGCACGGGCAATGGACAGGCGTTGCTTCTGCCCGCCGGAGAGCTTGACACCGCGCTCGCCAATGAGAGTGTCGTACCCCTCGGGCAGGTCGGCGATGAAGTCGTGGGCGTTGGCGGCTTTTGCAGCGGCGATCATTTCGGTCTCGTCGGCATTTGGACGGCCAAACAGCAAGTTCTCGCGCACCGTCCCGTAAAACAGGAACACATCTTGCAGCACAATGCTGATCTGCTGGCGCAGGCTGTCGAGTGTATACTCGCTCAGGTCGCGCCCGTCCAGGGTGATCGAACCGCCAGTCACGTCGTAAAAGCGCGGCATAAGACTGACCAGGGTGGTCTTGCCCACACCCGTCGGCCCAACCAGTGCTACGGTAGACCTGGCAGGGATTTTCAGTGATATATCCTCCAGCACCGGGATGCCAGGCGTGTACTCAAAGGTTACGTGGTTGAAGACAAATTCGCCACTGGCCCGCCCCGCCAATGATCCCGCGCCGCGCACGTTCTGCGGCTCGTGGGGCTCGGCTATCAAATCCGCCACCCGATCTGCCCCGGCCAGGGAGGACTGGATGGCCTCCCAGGCGCCGCTCAGGTTCTGCACGGGTGCATAGAAACTTTGCAGGTACAGGAAGAACGCTACCAGGTCCGCGATCGGCAGCGAACCCTGCAGTGCCAGCCGCCCGCCGAAGTAAATGACGATCAATGTCCCGAGCGAGGAGGTGAATTCCACAAACGGTTGGAAGGTGGCCATCAATTTCAATGCGCTGAGTTGTGATTTGCGGTAATTTTCAATACCTTCATGAACGCGCTGGGCTTCTTCGGCTTCACGGGTGAAGGCCTTGATCTCGCGGATGCCCGACAGGTTATCGTTCAGCAGGGCGTTCAGGTCGCCCAAAACCTTCTGGCGATTCCGGAAGGCCGGGCGGACGTATTTTGCGTAGACCCGCAGCGACAGGATCACCAGGGGGATGGGGATAGTGCTGAGCAGTGTTAATTTCCAGTTCAGGCTGAGCAGGACGGCGGTCACGCCAAATAGGGTAATCACATTGACCACCACGTCGGGGATGGCGTGGGCAATGAGCTGTTCGAACAGGTCGGTGTCGTTGACCACGTTGGACATCAGGTTGCCGACCTGCTTGTCCTCGTAGAAATGCAATGAGAGGCGCTGCATGTGTTCGTAGATGTACTCGCGCACATCCGCCACCACGCCCCAGCCGGCCACGTGGGCCACGTACGAACGCACAAAAGACAGCCCGGCCCGGGCGAGATAGGCAGCCAGGACGATCAGCGCCAGAGTGGTAACGTAGGTCATACTGGACACGCTGGCACCCGGTGCAGTGACATCCGCCACCAGCAGTTTGACGATCCACGGGATGAGCAGTTGGATGCCCACCAGGACCAGCATGCTGATGGCGGTGACGACCAGCGAGAGTCTGTATTTGCGAGCATAGTTGAAAATAAGTTGGAAGGGTTTCATCATCGACCTCGGGGGTGATTGTACAGCCAGACAAACAATCTGTGGTGACAATTTGGTTGCAGTCCTCAAAATGCTCACGCCGCCGTCCTCGGCGGCGGTTTCTGGAGAGCAATATTCATGGCCTGGTCAGAATTAATGTCCGAAGATTGGAATTCAATCTTGCATCTTGGCGCAGTACATAGTAAACTCAACCCGATGAATACCACTTCCTTTCCTTTTTCCATGATGATGCCCATGGCAATGCATTTCCGCGCACGGACAGCCACACCGGGAGCGTAAGAACCCGTTTGCCAACCCAAAGGGCTGTCCGCCGAAAGGACGGCCTTTTTGTTTGTAAGTGCGAGTATAAACTTTTCCATTCACCACCTTAGGAGCTATCCATGCCCGAAAACATCCTGATCGCCATTGCCTGGCCCTACGCCAACGCCGAGATCCATGTTGGCAACATTACCGGGTCGCACTTGCCCGGCGACATTGTCGCCCGCTACCACCGCCTGAAAGGAGACAACGTGCTGATGGTCTCCGGAACGGACTCGCACGGGACACCTGTCACGATTGCGGCGGATAAAGAAGGTAAACCTGTCGAGGAAGTCTACAAGAAATATCACAACGGGTTCATCGACCTGTTCCAGCAGTTGGGCATCCAGTACGACCTCTTCACCACCACCCACACCGAGAACCATTTCAAAGTGGCGCAGTCCATGTTCCTAGCCTTGCAAAAGAATGGCTTCCTGTTCACCCAGAAATCCATGCAGTGGTATTCACCCGCCGCCAAACGTTTCCTGCCAGACCGTTACGTGGAAGGCACCTGCTATATTTGTGGCGACCCGGGGGCGCGCTCCGACCAGTGCGACAAGTGCGGTAACGTGCTCGAACCCGAAAAACTGCTCAACCCGAGATCGAAAGTGGATGGTTCCACGCCCGAACTGCGCGAAACTGAACACTTCTTCCTCGACCTCTCCAAACTCGAACCGGAGGTCGCCAGGTTCCTGCGTGAACGCTCCGGCTACATGCGTGAGACGGTGCTGGGCGAATCGCTGGGGAAGATCGAAGCCGAGGGTCTCAGGCCGCGTCCCATCACGCGTGACCTGGATTGGGGCATCCCGGTCCCAGTGGAAGGTTGGGACGACAAGCGGTTGTACGTCTGGTTTGAAGCAGTCATTGGCTATCTCTCGGCGGCGGTCGAATGGGCGAAGATCAGCGGCAATCCGGAGGACTGGAAAAAATGGTGGGTGAACCCATCCGCGCGCGCCTTCTACTTCATCGGCAAGGACAACATCTTCTTCCACACTGCCCTGTGGCCGGCCGAGTTGATGGGCGCAGGCGGGCAGTTCCTCCAGATCTTCGCTGAAGAAGAAGGCGCACTGACCATGCCTTACGACGTGCCTGCCAACCAGTTCATGAACTTGGAAGGCCAGAAGATCTCCGGTTCGCGCAACTGGGCCGTCTGGGGTCGGGACGCGCTAACCCGTTACGACCCGGATGCCTTGCGTTACTACCTGACGGTCAACATGCCGGAGAACCACGATTCCGACTGGGACTGGAAGGAATTCGTTGCCAAGAATAACGGCGAATTGGTGGCCACCTGGGGAAACCTGGTGAACCGGGTGCTTTCATTCTGCTATAAACACTGGGAAGGATTCGTACCGGCCATTGACCCATTAACATTGCGCCTTGCGGACCTGGAACTGTTAAAGGGTATCGAGGCCGGGTTCCAGTCGGTGGGTGAATGCCTGGATGGCGTGAAACTGCGCGCCGCCCTGCAGGAGGCTTTCCGCCTGGCGTCGACCGTCAACCAGTACCTCGACCAGATGGCGCCCTGGCAGGCGGTCAAGACCGACAAGGACTCAGCCGCCCTGACCATCTATACCGCTTTGAAGGCGATCGACTCGCTCAAGGTGATTTTTGCCCCCTTCCTGCCGTTCACCTGCGAGAAACTGAATGGTTTCTTCGGTTATGAAACCCCGCTGTTTGGCGAGCCTTATACCGAAACCGTAACCGACGCCCTTGGCGAGCATACTGTACTGCGGTACCGTCCCCCAGGGGGCGGAGCTGAACGGCGATGGAAACCAAGCGACCTGAAACCCGGCATGAGACTCAACCAGCCCGCACCGCTGTTCAAAAAGCTGGAAGAGAAGATTGTGGAAGAAGAACGGGCGAGGTTGGGAAAGTAATTAAAAGGTAAGGGGGTTATTTCTCTTATCCCCTCGGAATCGTCATGCCGTCCAGGCACAGGCAAGCTCTCGGCGACGAAGCGATAGGCGAAGTGAATGAACTCTTTGGGCTTGATGAGTTTAGCGTTATGGAGCGGGGCAAAGGCGGGGACAATATGCTGAATGGTAATCACGAGGTTGAAAAGAAATGGGGCGGACGCATCTCCGCCCCAGATTTTTATTTTTCCCTGTCTTACAGGATTATGGCAGGTTGAAGGTCAGCACCAGGAACTTGGCCATCTGGGCGCGTGTGACTGGATCGCCCGGGCAGTAGTTGCCGCCGCCACAGCCGGAGGTGATGCCCTCGGCCGCCAACTGCTTGATCCAAGGGGCGGCCCAATAGCTGGTGGACACGTCACCAAAGCTGGTACTCCCACCCACATCGGGAGGCGTATAACTGGCTCCGTGTTTGGCCTTCAGGAGGAACTTGGCCATTTGGTCACGCGTGACGGTCTGGTCCGGACAGTAACTCAGAGGGGAAGTCACGCAGCCGCTGGTGATGCCATCGGCGTAGAGTTGCTCGATCCAATTGTCCGCCCAGTAGGAGGCTGGAACATCAACAAAGACATTTCCTGTGCCGGCGGGCGGGGTGTCGGCGGAGCCGTGGATCCCCTTCTCAAGGAACTTGGCCATCTGGGCACGCGTGACCGGGTCGTTCGGGCAGTAAAGGAGTGGATTGGTGCTGCAGCCGCTGGTGATGCCTGCCGCGTAGAGTCGTTCGACCCAAAAATAGTACCACTGGTCGGTGGGGACATCGCCAAAGGTTTGCTGAAGCTGATAGAAATAGGCCGCACCCTGGTTAGGGTTTGCACCAATTTTAACTCCCGACGCCCCCACCAGGACGGTATTGCCCGAGAGTGCTGCCGATCTGCCAAAGTTATCACTCGCTGCGCCATCTGAGGCGGTCAGCTTGGCTTGCTGTGTCCAGGTAGTCCCGCTGCGGGTAAAGACGTAGGCCGAGCCCTGATTTGAGTTCGCGCCGACAGTTTGGTTGGGCGCCTCTACCAGGGCGGTATCGACCGAGAGTGCCACCGAAGTGCCAAACCTGTCCCCCGCCGCGCCGTCCGCGGCGGTCAGTCTGGCTTGCTGGCTCCAGGTCGTCCCGCTGCGGGTGAAGACGTAGGCCGCCCCCTGAGAGACATTTGAGCCGACAATATGACCGCCTGCCCCTACCAGGGCCGTATCGCCCGAGAGCGCCACCGACTCGCCAAAGGTGTCCTCCTCTTGGAGGTCTGAAGGTGTAAGTTGGGCTTGCTGGCTCCAGACCGTCCCACTGCGGGTGAAAACGAAAGCATCACCAAACCGCCCACCCACCAGTGCGGTATCGCCCAAGAGCGCCACCGACCAACCAAACCAGTCACCCGCGGCGCCGTTCGAGGCGGTCAGTTTGGCTTGCTGGCTCCAGACCGTCCCGCTGCGGGTGAAGACATAGGCTGAACCCTGTTCAGCGTTCCCACCAACTTTATCGGTGTATGCCCCAACCAGAGCAGTATTGCCTGAGAGGGCCACTGAGCTGCCAAACTCATCATACGCAGCGCCGTCCGAAGCGGTAAGCTTGGCTTGCTGGCTCCAGGTCGTCCCGCTGCGGGTGAAGACGTAAGCCGAGCCCTGGTAGGCGTTCCCGCTGATATTAGCAGCGCCTGCACCGATCAAGGCCGTGTCGCCCAAAAGCGCTACCGAATAACCAAAAAAGTCATGCGCCGCACCATCCGAGGCAGTCAGCTTCTGCTGCAAGCTCCAGGAAGAACCGCTGCTTGTGAAGACGTAAACCGAGCCCTGAGTGATATTTGCGCCGACAGTTTGACCGAATGCCCCAACCAGGGCCGTGTCACCTGAAAGCGCGACCCTGAAGCCAAACAGGTCATTCTCAGCGCCGTCCGGGGCGGTGACTTTCTGCTCGACGACATTTATGGCAGAAGGCTGTACCGTGACTTCCAGGATGGCTTGCTGCAAGCCAGCGGGAATGACTGGGCCGCTCCGGCTGGCCGGGGCAGCGATCCTTACGGCTGGCGTGCCCAACAACAGGGCAAATATCAGGCTGATGGAAAAGAAGTTTTTGGAAAACATGGGATTCCTCCTGAATGGGTAACCCTCTTCAGGGCTGTCCACTCGACAGCCCTGAACGGTATCGAATGAAATCCATCGCATCCCCAGTATGAAGGAGTGCGCTGGAGCTGATCGGTCAGGGCAGGCGCCTGATGTACTCTTTCACCGGGGTGAGCTGGAACCCAAAGTTCTTCTGGATCCCACCCATCTCGATTGGGTCACCGGCCGCGTAGCAGGACATCAGGCCGATGAAGGATTTTTGCATCGGGTCCACCGCACCTTCATATTGGGCTTGCAAGGCTTCGGGCGGGACGTACGTTACCTCGAAGGTCTTGCCCTTGGCAGCCTCGAAGAGCTTGATCACCTGGTGCGGGCTGATGGATTGCGGCCCGCCCAGTTCCAGCACGCTGTTGCGGGCGGCCGGGTTCGTCAGGCTTTCGACCGCGAAGTGGGCCACATCCTTGATCGTGATCCAGGCGATGGTCTGGTCGCCGCTGCCGTAAACGGTCGCCTTGGCATTGGCTGCGTCAAAACCGACCGCCGGGGACAGCCAGACTTCCATGAACATGCTCGGGCGCAGGATGGTGTAGACCAGGCCGCTTTCTTTGAGGTGCTTTTCCACGGCACGCTTGGCATTACGCAGGGGAAAATCCCGGTCGAGGTTGCCCGAAAATGAAGTGTAGACGAACTGCTTTGCGCCAGCCGCCCTGGCGGCATCGATCAGGTTGTTCACCCCTTCGAAGTCCACCGATTGGATGTCGTTCACCCCTGGCTGGTAGCAGAACGGCATGGCTGAGACGGTGCAGATCACTGCGTTGACGCCCTGGCAGGCCGCTTTCAGCGAATTTGGATCGCACAGGGTGCCCTTGACGATCTGCGCCCCCAGACCCTTGAGCTTTTCCACCTTGGCCGGGTTCGAACTTTCCCGCACCATGGCACGGAAGGGCATACCTTTGGAGGCAAGCAGACTGCAGATCTCACTGCCTGCCATCCCGGTTGAACCTACAACGAGTAACATATGAGCCTCCTATTAATTTTTTGATTGGTTCCCGCCAGATGACGGGAAGTTGGATTGGGTTCTTTTACTCCGTAAAATGGTTATCGGGGTATCTGGATCTTTTAAATGCATATTTCAATATCTGTTGTCTTACGCGCAACTTGTCCTCCTTTCTTTATACTTATTCCTCCAGTAATCATTTTTTAGACTTCCATCTTTACGTTTTTTCCAGCCACAACCCCTGCATATGCCGGATACTGATAATTTCGTTCAGATGGTTGCTGTTATGGGCCAGGTGTCCCAGGATGTATTGGTAACCCTTCATTCCAACAGAAGGAAATTCCTGTTCCAGCCTCGCGTTGGAAAGCCCGGCAACACATTCGGCCAGGGCATGGTTCACGGCCAGCAGGTCAGTTTTGGCCTTCTGCCAGGCTTCTGCATCCTGCGGATCATGCACCGGCGGCCAGGCGCCTTCCGCGAAGAATGTACTTGCCTCGACCGCCTCGCCGCGCAGCACGGCCATAGCAAACTTCTGGCACAGGGTGAGGTGCAAGGTGACCCCCCACACGCTGTTAAAGCGTGGACCGGGAACGGCCGCGGCTTGCTCAGAGGTCAGCCCTGCCACGGCGGTCGGATAGCTGACGAACCAGAATAAGTCGGGGGTGGCCAGCAGCCCTTCCAGGGCTTCAGACAGGTGGGAAGCTTCAGACATCATGATCTCCTTTCAATGAGAGAATAAGTGGTGAAAAACCTTACCATCTCATTATAGGAGACCAGCGTTTTTAGAGCGTTTCGTTTATCGTTCTTTTCGCGTCAGTTTGGGAGGAAAATTATAAATCCCCGCTTGCTTTGACCATCTCCAGAACCTGTTTAAAACATTCCAGAGCCGCTTCCGCATCCTGAATGCGGCAGGCGTGCAGTGCCTCTTCCAGCCGGACCGAGATCGGCTCTCTGACTGGTTGGATGAGCGAGTTGGGGTCCAGCAGAGCCAGGGCGCGCTTTTCCGCCCGGTCCAGGTCACCCCATGAAACGACAATGGCCAGCAGCACCCAATCCGCCAGCCAGGGGAACATATTTCCGCCGGATTGCTTCCAGGTCTCATTGGCGGAGTTGCACAACAGTTCGGCGCTGACAAAATCGCCATCCCGCCAGGCCAGCCAGCCCTGGTTGGCCAGGCTGATGCCCTGATATGCATATTCGCTAATTGCTGAAGCCAATTCAAAGAGATGAGAACTTTGTTCACGCAGAGATTTAATATCTTTGAGCTGGCGGCTGGCCACACTCAGGTAAGCCAGGCTGCGCACCTGTAGAAGACTGGCCCCCATCCGCACCGCCGCCTCATACGCCTTGGTCATCCATTCTCGGGCTGCCTGGGGCTCTCCATGCCAAAGCAGGCTGAAGCCCACATGAAATTGTGCCCAGCCAATGTCATAGATTACTCCGTGTGTATTAACAAGCTCCAGTTTACGCCTTGCTATTTCCACGGTCTCATCAGACAGGCGGTAACGTTCGTGTCTCAGCCGTGACATCCACTGCTGGTCGAGCAGCTCGATTTGTTGGTCCGGGCGTCCATCAACCCCGACCATGGGAAGGATTTTTTGGATGATGGCATCCATCTGATCAGGATGGTTTCCCCAATAAAATAAATTACTGCGGGCAAGCTGTATCTGGATCCATTCCTGCCGTTCTGGCAGCGTTCCTGTTCCATCGAGGAAATTCAAAACCTTTTCAGCCTGGTCCAGAGCTGCGTGCGCCAGGGCGTGCTGGTATTGCTGCATCAATGTTTCGCTGATTCTTCGATAGATCTGCGAACCCCACAATCCCGTGTATGGAAAAGGTTGGGCTAGTGCGTTCTCAAAGGAAGCCTGCGCCTGCGGATATTTCCCGACCAGCGCCAGCATCTCTCCTAGTTTTTCGTAAAGCTGGGCGAGTTGATCTGGTGGAATGGCCTGGAGAGTGGAATTGGATAATGGTGTTTCACCCAGCGATATTGCCCGCTGGTAATACTGGATCGCCAGGTCGTTGGCGAAGATTTTGCGGGCCGACCCGGCCGCTATCTGGTAGTATTGAACGGCCAATTCGACGCAGCCAGCCTGCTCGTAGTGGTTGGCAATTTCACCGCTCTTGCTTTCCAGATCGTTCTTTTCCACTCTGACCAACGCATCGGCTACCTGGCGGTGGAGCAGTTGGCGGTGGGCGCTGCTCACTCCCACAAAGGCGGCCTGGCGCAGCTTGTCGTGGCTGAAATCGTAAGTGTTCCGGGCAACCTCGCGCACAATCCGCCTCTGCAGCATCTCATCCAACTTTGAGATCAGTTCTGCTTCATCGGTACCGCTGGACTGACGGAGCACTTCGAGTGGAAAAGCGCGCCCGATCGTGGCGGCCAGCAGGACTGTTTCGCGGCAGTCCAGCGAAAGCTGGCGGATTCGGTTCTCCAGCACGGCGTGGGCTTTGTAAGCCAGGGGCTGCACACCGGGTAGGCGCCCTTGTTTGAATAACTCGGTACGCACTGTCTCCACAATAAAAAGCGGGTTGCCTTCCGTCTCCTGATAGATCAGGGAACCAATGCCATGCCCCAGGTTTTTTCCGGCCACGTGGGCTGCCAGTTGAGCAGTCTCTGTTTCATCCAACGGGCCAAGTTCCATTTCTAGGGGATTGCCTTGCTGTTGCAGGTCCGCCAGCAGTTGGCCAAACGCTGGGTTGGCCGCCATCTCCTCGCTGCGTACCGTGCCAAGCACCAGAAGAGGCGCGTGGGTATCGAAGCGCAGGAGGTAATGCAGCCACTCCAGGGTATCCTGGTCGCACCAATGCAAGTCCTCGATCAGTAGCAGGGTCTTCCGCAGGTCGCCGAGCGTCGCCCGCGCCAGGGCTTCGAACAGACGCAAGCGCTGCCAGGCCTCGAATAACGGCGGTGGTGAGGTGGATTTGTCCTTTAGCAGTTCTGGCAGCAGACGCGCGAGCTCCGTCAGCCAGACTTTGTCCAAATGCGATAAAGATGAAGACCGCAGCCATTCTACGACCGGGCCGTAAGGTAAAGCGCCTTCCGAGGCATAACAGTGTGCGGCCGCAGTCCGGATTCCCTGACGTGCCCCCCAATCGATAAGCTCTTCCGCCAGGCGCGTTTTGCCGATACCAGCCTCGCCGCAGATCACAAGCATGCGTGGGTTTCCTCCCGCGGCGGTTTTCCATATTGATTGGATAGCCTGCCATTCGGCTGCCCGACCCACCAGGGGCGGCGGCGCGGACCTGGATGCTTGATACCCGGTCGAAGGTTGCACTCGCCTGATATGGGCATACAGGTCCTGCATGTCCGCGGGAGGTTCGATACCCAGCTCATTTTTGAGCAGCCGGGAATATTCCTGGTAGGTTTTCAGAGCCGGGGGCACTTTACCATTTAAGACGAACAAGCGCATCAAGCGAGGGTAGCCATCCATGTCGAATGGTTCCATCGTCACCAGGCGCTGGCAATACACAATCGCATCTGCGTAGCGACGCAGGCTTTCAAAGCGGTCGATCAATTGGGAAAGGATGGTGATAAAGACTTGGTGATAATGGTCGCGTTCCACCGAAACCCATTCATCATAACAGCTTGGCAGGAGATCACCCTGGAACAGCTTTAACGCTGTTTCCAGGGCTTCCAGAGATAAGTTTTGAGCGGAATCTTGAGAGGTAACCTGTTGAAAATCGAGTATATCCATCTTGAATTTAACTTCCGGGTTCCACCGCAAAGTTTGGTTGTCAGAACAAATCAAGGAATTTCCGTTTGGGAGCGCCTTTCGCAGCAGGTAAACCAAGTTACGCAGGTTCGTATGGGCCTGCGCATCCGGGCTATCCGGCCAGAGGATGCCTGCCAGATGGTATCGGAACTGTGGCGTATCGCGATGAAGGATTAAATATGCCAATAAAGATTGCAGGCGTGGTTTATTTAGGGTGGTAACAAGTACCCCGCCTTGTTTCACGACAAAATCCCCAAGAAACCGAATTTCAAGGCTGTTCATAAATATGCATGGAACCAGATGGCTTATTATCTGATGGCATCATTATACAATATCTTCACCAAACAAAAACCAGCCCTCGAAAATGGTCAAGCTTCCTTGCTGGTATATCTGTCCTTATCCTGTGAATGGTTCATTCAGGCGGATCTTATATGCAAGATCATCTTGGCCATCCGGGAATTGTTGGCGGATCAATAATTCCGAATAATTGTTAATCCTATTAATTACTTAGATTACTTAATCGTAAAAACTTTTAGTTTAGACTAATTAATAGCGGATTTAAAACCAGTGTTGGGCATGGATATTTTCATAATGAAGATCAGTGAAAATTTAACTCAGGCAATCTATTGGCTGTCCGAGCGTCAGAATTTCCGGAAGATAAAAAAACCATTCTGTAGTAGGGTGCGTTTGGCAGAAAAATCCTGTATGATTTATTTTTGAGGAAAACCAGATAACCGTTTATGTGTGCAATGGAACTGGTAATGGTGATCGACAGCGAGTTCCGCACCCGGCGGCAGGTGTGTGATCACCTTGAACGGGCTGATTTTCGTGTCCTGACCGCCTCCGATGCGGAAGTGGGGATTAACATGCTCCGGCGCGAGATTCCCGACTTGCTGGTCCTGGACGCGGGAATTTCTTGCCACACCGGTTGGAACCTGACCCAACAGATCCGCCTTGAACCCCAACTGGCCTCCCTCCCGATCCTGATGATGACACCATCCGGCCGGGAAAGGGCCTTTGCTGAAAGCCTGGATCTCAGGGCCGACGATTACGTCTCCAAGCCATTCAATCCACGCGAACTGGTGAGGCGCGTCCAGGCGCTGTTGAGCTGGAAAAAGGGGCAGTCAAACCAGCCGGTTCGCCTCACGCAGGGCGACCTGATCCTCGACCTGGGCGGCAACCAGTTGACGGTGCGGAACGAAACAGTTGAACTGACCCCCACTGAATTTGCCATGCTCGCTCTATTCATGGAAAAACCCGGTTTCATTTTCACCCGCCGGGAACTGCTCGAGGGGACCCTCGGTTACTCTTGCGAGGGCAGCGGCCGGACACTCGACACCCATATCCGTAACCTTCGCCAGAAAATCGAAATCGACCCGTGTCAACCGAAGTATATCCAGACGGTTTACCGGGTCGGTTATTGTTTTGCGAAGTAGGGGAAGAACGATCTGATAGTCCGATACCAATGTCATCCCAATGCAGCAGAGGCGACCAACCGGTCGCCTCTGCTTTATTCTTTCAACCAATCGGGCAAGTTCTCGATTAAGGTTTTCATCACCATTTTCGTGTTCTCGTGGAACAATTCGATGTTGCCATATGCTTCGCCGCCAGCGGCGCTGACCAGGTCTGTGACGCCGCGTAGGATGAGACAGCGTATCCCGTTGCGTTTTGCCACCCAGGCGATCGCCCCGGACTCCCAATCTGCCGCGATGGCCCCATTCTTTTCCACCAGGCCGGGGATGTCAGCCGCCAGGATGTCACGGTCGGCGGAAACGAGCGGTCCACACTGGACGGAGTGGGGGAGAGGGTCCGGCAGCCAGGACAGGTCGATTTCGGTGGAATAGTGGGCGATGGCCTCCTCCGGATCGGACATCTGCTCGATAATGTCGTAAACGATTGTTTTTGTGACCAGGATGATTGTTCCGCGTGCTATGCGGCCTTCGAACCCGCCGCAGGTCCCCAGGTTCACCAGCAGGTCGGGATGGAAGCGGTCAATGACATACTGCGTTGTCGCCGCAGTAGAAATCTTGCCCCAGCCGCCATGGAAATATGTCAAAGGTCGAACATCGAAAGTCTCACCCGGTGGCGCGGATTCCACTTTGGGTGGGGCGAGCATCTCTTTAACCGCCCGCCATTCGGAGTTGGCCGAGATCAATACGACGACGCGCCGGTCATCCATTTTCCAGTTTCTTATCCAGGTAATCCAGTACAAATTGTAGCGCAGCCTGCGCCGAGGACTCTTTGTTGATGCGCCGGTCACCATCCCAGAGGAACATCCTAGCCCAGTCGCCATCCCGCGCTGAAAGACCAATCCAGGTGGTACCGACCGGTTTTTCCGGTAACCCGCCACCAGGTCCGGCGATGCCGCTTATGCTGATCCCAATATCCGCGCCCAGCACGGTGCGGGCGCCGCGCGCCATCTCGATCACGGTTTCCCGGCTAACTGCGCCGTGGAGGCGCAGGGTGTCCCACGAAACATGCAGCAAAGCCACTTTGGCTTCATATGCATAGGCTACCACCCCGCCCACAAAGTAGTCGGACGAGCCTGGCACATCCGTGATGCGGTCAGCCACCAGTCCGCCAGTGCAGGATTCGGCGGTGGCAATCTTCAGGTTGCGCAGGCGCAAATGGGTACCGATCTGGAGCTCAAGGGGAGTTTCCATAAATTGCAGTTATACCACAATGGTTTGGAATACTTCCCGGTGCCGCAATATATTAACTTGCAAAAATAGCACACATGTTCTATAATAACCATGCGGTGTTTATCGTCTTCCTTGCCGTGTTTTCTGGGACCTTAACATTTGATATTCCACAGGAGTCCGCCGGTGGGGGGCGGATTGCGTCCGCCCGGCCGCATCGTCCCCGTCAGGGGGTATCATCTCGGTGTATTGCTGGGACATTGTCCCGATATCCTTCCGGGATATCGTGCCCGCAGGCTATTCGTTCCGCGGAACGAATTAGAAACGAATCCTCCTATCGCCATTGGTTAACTTAACAATGAAGAAACCCTCGATGAAAAATGGCATTTCAGGAGAAATTATTCGTTCCTTTTTTTTCTTTTTCGGAAACGAATGGGGGGGGCTTGGCCGACCGGTCTGAGCGCAGCGAGGCGGCGCGTTCACCGCTCTCTGCTCTCTGCCTCCTGCTTTCTGCCTTCCGTCCTCCGTCCTCTGTTCCCCGTCATCAATTATCCCGGTGCTCTTCCGGCGGAACGTCTCGGGAATCATGTCCCTCCATTTCTGAACTTGAAATGGGGGGACTATAGGGGGGCCTTCCGGGAGAGAGAGAGGAATTGTTTGATTTGCTTAAAAACAATTCCTGTCGAATTTTCACGCTCACAAGGTAACTAAGTAATGAAGACCTCTCAATGGATAATCGCCTCGCAGCACCTATTTGTTTGTTCCTCTTTTTTTCTCAAAACAAACAATTAATTTAACCTCCACCCTTATTCTCTGTTGGAGGGCAATCGATCCTCGTTGTTTTGAATTTTTACTACCCCCGAGGCAATCTGGTCTCCTTCTAATCCACCATTGACGCCTTTTTAGGTTAAAATTCTCCCGATGGACATTTCCGACCACATTCAGGGCATCCTCGATACTCTCCCATCCAAGCCTGGCTGTTACTTGATGAAGAACGCCGAGGGGACGATCATCTACGTCGGCAAGGCGATCAGCCTGAAGAACCGCGTCCGCTCGTATTTCCACGCGGACGCCAGCCAGGATCACAAGACCCGCCGGCTGGTGCGCGAAATTGCCCACATTGAGTGGATCATTGTCGGGTCCGAACTTGAGGCCCTCATCCTCGAGATGAACCTCATCAAGAAGCACCGGCCCAAGTACAACATTCGGTTGAAGGATGACAAACGCTACCCGTACATCAAGATCCATTGGAATGAACCGTATCCAAAAGTCACCGTGACGCGCCTGATGTTGGATGACGGGGCGCGCTATTTCGGGCCATACACATCTGCCTGGGCTGTCTTCCAGACCCTGGACGTGTTGCGGCGCGTCTTCCCATACCTGACCTGTGACCGGGAGATTACCGGCCAGGATAAACGCGCCTGCCTTTATTACGATATCAAACTTTGCCTGGCACCCTGCATCGGCGCAGTGAACCAGCAGCAGTACCGCCAGATGATCTCCGACCTGCAGGAGTTCCTCAACGGCCACTCTGAGCCGATCATGGCGCGTGTCCAGCAGGAAATGGACAAAACCGCGGAAGAAATGCGTTTCGAGAAAGCTGCTTCTTTGCGCGACCACTTGAAGGCCATGCAGTCCATCGTTGAACGCCAGAAGGTGGTTTTTGCAGCAGATTACAAGGATTCAGATGTGATTGCCATGGCGCGCGCTGATAACGAAGCCTGTGTGCAGATCTTCTTCATCCGGGGCGGCAAACTGATCGGACGTGAATATTTCGTGCTTGAAGGTACGGAAGATACCGCCGATAAGGAAGTTATGGCCGAGTTTGTCAAGCAGTTTTATACTGAAGCGGCGGAAATACCCCAGCAGGTGCTCCTGCCTCAGGAGATCGAGGAAGCGCAGATTATCGGTCAATGGTTGCGTTCACGACGCGGTGGTGAGAAAACCGAGTTGGTTGTGCCACGCAACGGTCAGCCGCATGACCTGGTCCAGATGGCCGCTGAAAATGCTACCGAGACCCTGCAGGCTTTGCGGATGCAGTGGCAGGCGGATGCGCACAAGCAGGAACAAGCGCTGGCCGAGTTGCAGTCGGCGCTGCAATTACCCAATCCGCCCAACCGTATCGAATGCTACGATATTTCCCACACCCAGGGTGTGGCAACCGTCGGGAGCATGGTTGTTTTCACCCAGGGAGTGCCGGATAAAAAACTCTACCGCCGGTTCAATGTCGAGGCGATCATTGGGGCTCCCGATGATTTTGCCAGCATGGAGGAAGTGCTGACGCGTCGCTTCAAGCGCTGGGAGGCAGCGCGGGAGACGGAACTTTCGACTTCGCTCACGGCAGTACCCGGGTCCAAGCCGGACGCATCGTTCGCCTTCCTTCCGGACCTTTTGATCGTGGACGGCGGCAAGGGACAGTTATCCCGCGCAATGGAAGTCCTCCAGAAATTCAAATTGTTTGATAAAGTGCCAGTGGTGGGCCTGGCCAAGCAGGAGGAGGAAATATTTTTCCCCAACAAGCCTGATTCGTTGCTTCTGCCACGCCATTCACAGGGGTTATACCTTGTCCAGCGCATCCGCGACGAGGCCCATCGCTTTGCCATTACCGCCCACCGGGCGAGGCGGACGAAGCAGGGCATGGCGTCGGCCCTGGATTCTCTCCCCGGCATCGGGCCTGTCAAAAGGAAAGCCCTCTTGAAATATTTCGGTTCTGTGGATAAGATAAGAGAGGCTTCGGTGGTAGAATTGAGCGCCGTGCCGGGAATTAATAATGCATTGGCCGAGAGTATCAAGGCACATCTGGAATGAAAACTATCTGGCTTGTTGACGATGATGAGGAAATGATCCATGCCATTGAGTTGATGCTCAAACTGCTGGATTGCGAAGTACGGCATTTCTTCTCGGCGCGCCCGGCAGCCCAGACTCTTCTCAATGGAGAGCGCCCGGACCTGTTCGTCCTGGATATCAACATGCCGGGAGTGAGCGGGATCGACTTCTTGGAATTCTTGCGTATCCGCAACGAATTTAAGAATATTCCGGTCGTCATGCTTTCCACCGAAGCCTCCGACGTGATGGTGGATAAAGCCATGGCTCTTGGTGCGGATGCTTACGTGACCAAACCTGTTGCGCTTGAGGAACTGGAAGAGGCCATGAAAAAGGCGTTCAAAGCGCATGGCGTAAATTAATGACAGGTCATTAGTCTAAACCAAGAATTGAGGCAGAAAAGATGGCAAAAGGTAAAACGAAAAAACTGACCAGAGAGCAGCGCCAGACGCGCACGTACAGGATAATTATTATCGTTGTCTCGGCGATCGTTCTGTTAACCATGGTCATGTCACTGATCATAAAGTAGAGCATGGGAACTTTGGGTTGCCTTCCTGCAAGGTTGTTATTCCCCGGATTTGAATACTTACCCCAAGGCGGGAAGAATATCATTAGCGCTCGGTGATACAGTCATATTGAAATTGAATTGATCCCCAAAAAGACGGGGATACAAGAATAAAGTGGACGGACGCTCTTTAACCGTGGTACTGAGAAAAGGTCTTTTATGCTCGAAAAACTTGTTGGTATCGAAAAACGCTATGAGGAACTTCAGTGCCTTCTTCTGGAAGTGGGCGACGATTATCAACGCGCCGCCGAACTGAATAAAGAACGCCTCGACCTGGAACCCTTGGTCGAAAAAGCGAAAGAATACCGCCGCGACCTGGTGCGGTTGGAAGAAGCCCGCGCAATCGCCGGTTCCGAAGAAGATGCTGATATGCGCCTCCTGGCTGCGTCGGAAATTACCGACCTGGAACCGCGAGCGGCAGTTCTTGAAAAGGAACTCAAGCTGATGCTTGTACCCAAGGACCCGCGCGACGATAAGAACGTCTTTGTCGAAATCCGCGCCGGAACGGGTGGGGAGGAAGCGGCCATCTTTGCCGCCGACCTGTACCGCATGTATACGCGTTACGCTGAGCGTCAGGGCTGGAAAGTTGAGTTGATGGACCAGAACGCCATCGGGGTGGGCGGTTTCAAGGAAGTTGTTTTCCAGGTCAAGGGCAAAGGCGCTTTTTCGAAACTCAAATATGAGTCTGGTGTGCACCGCGTCCAGCGTGTCCCGACCACCGAGTCTTCGGGTCGCATCCACACTTCCACTGCCACCGTGGCCGTCCTGGCTGAGGTGGAGGAGGTGGATGTGCAAATCCCCGAGTCCGACATGAAAATTGATGTTTTCCGCTCTTCCGGCGCGGGCGGCCAGAATGTCCAGAAGAATGCCACTGCCATCCGCATCACCCACCTGCCAACTGGCATGGTGGTTGCCGTCCAGGACGAACGCTCGCAACTGCAGAACAAACTGCGCGCCATGTCCATTCTGCGGGCCCGCCTGTACGAAATCGAGCAGGAAAAGCGTCGTTCCACACAGGATGCCGACCGCCGCTCGCAGGTGGGAACCGGTGAACGGTCCGAAAAGATCCGCACCTATAATTACCCGCAGAACCGCGTCACCGATCACCGTATCAATGTTTCGATCTTTAATCTTCCGGTCGTAATGGAGGGGAGTATTGACCAGTTTATCGAGGAACTCTCCTCCCGTGACGAGGCCGACCGCCTGTCTGCCAGCGGGGTGGTGGATGGTGACGGATAAGGCCGGGGGGCAAACCATTGGGGAGACTCTCGACGGGCTTATTTCCCGTTTGGAGAAGACCAGTGAAATGCCAGGCCTGGATGCCCAGGTGCTGTTGGCGCGCCTGTTGGACAGGCCGCGTTCCTGGGTGCTGGCGCATCCCGAAGCGCCCCTGACCGGAAACCAGTTTTCCGCCCTGGAGGCGCTGGTCGCCCGCAGGGAGGGAGGCGAACCGCTCCCATACATCTTGGGTACTTGGGAATTCTTTGGTCTGGAGTTCGAAGTGACACCCGATGTGCTCATCCCCCGCCCGGAGACCGAACTTCTGGTTGAGCGTGCGATAACCTGGTTGAGGAAGTTGGGACCCGGAAGGCGCGAGTTGAGAGTATTGGATGTGGGCGCTGGCTCAGGTTGCATCGCCATCTCCCTGGCGGTCAACGTCCCGGGGTTATCCATCACTGCCACCGACATTTCCCTCGCCGCCCTGAAAGTGGCGCGCTGCAATGCCGAAAAGATGGATGTCTCTGGCTGTATCACCTTTCTCGAGGCAGATCTGTTTCCAAATCTTATCATCTCTGATCCCTTCCTTCTGGTTGTTGCCAACCCACCTTATATTCCAACCAGAACCCTGCCCAAAATCCTTGCTTATGGCCGCGAACCGACTCTGGCCCTCGATGGCGGCTCTGACGGGCTGGCGCTCATCCGCCGCATCATTGCCAAAGCCCCCGACCGGCTTTGCTCCGGAGGTTTGCTGCTGATGGAAATAGAGGCCTCCGCAGGACCTGCGGTGTTCTCTTTGGCGTCTGCGGCTTTTCCGAAAGCCCAGATTCATCTGCACAAGGACCTTGCCGGTCACGACAGGCTGCTGGAAGTGCAGGTATGAACACGGATATCTTATCAGCCCAAGACCCACTTGCCCTGCTGCGCGCCCTCGAGATCCTGCAATTGGGCGGGCTGGTGGCTTTTCCGACCGACACGGTCTATGGTGTGGGTGCGCTGGCCTTTAACGGGGCGGCGGTAGAGAGCATCTATGCGGCCAAAGGCCGCCCGGTGGAAAAAGCAATCCCGGTCTTGATTGGTGATGCAGACGATCTGGCAAAAGTTTCTGCTGAAGTCCCGGAAATTGCCCTGAAACTGGCTGCCCGTTTCTGGCCCGGGCCTTTGACCATGGTGGTACCAAAACACCCGGGACTGCCTCGGGCAGTCTCTGCCACTGCGACGGTCGGAGTGCGCATTCCAGACAATCCGGTGGCGCGTGCCTTGCTGCGCCTGGCCGGGCCGATGGCGGTTACTTCAGCCAATCTTTCCGGCCAGCGGAGTCCCTCTACCGCGCTTGAAGTATTTGCCCAACTCGGCGGGCGGATTGCCCTGATCCTCGACGGCGGCAAGACGCCGGGCGGAGTCCCATCGACCGTTGTGGATTGTGTCGGTGCAGAACTGCAGGTTTTGCGCGCAGGGCCGATAACAAGAAGCGAAATCCTGGCGGTGTCAGGTCAAACACTCTGATCCCCCATTCTATGTTCCAATCCCTTTATTTTCCGCCTTTAATTCTCTAATCTGCGCCTTAACCTTTATTCATCTCGTTCTTATCTCAAAGTATATAATAACAATTAATTCTCCTCCTTAAACAAACCCCGCCGGGACTAGGGCCAGTCCCCCAGGGGTTTGCGTTTTAAACGAGAAATTCGTATCCTTTCAAAAAATGGGGAAAGTTTGGGGTTGTGCGGGCGGCTTCGCCGCCCGCACAACCCCAAACCTCTGATTTGTTGAAATAATGCGGAATTCATTGCTTTTCGACATGCTTTTCTTCTGAGTTGGTGTATAGTTGGGGAGGCCAATCATGCCAAGGAGTGAATAGATGAATATTCCTGAGTGGATAGAAGCTAATAGAAAACGCTTTATTGAACTAAGCGATCAGGTCTGGCAATTTGCTGAACTTGGTTTCACCGAGCAGCATTCCTCCGGACTCATGGCGGCTGTGCTGGAAGAGAGCGGGTTCGAAGTCCAGCGCGGTATCGCCAATATCCCGACCGCATTCGTCTCCAGTTATGGCACAGGGAAACCCGTCATTGCCATTCTGGGCGAATTTGATGCGCTTCCCGGATTGAGCCAGGAGGCTGTCCCTTACCTGAAGCCCCGCCAGGAGGGCGGGAATGGACATGGCTGCGGTCATAACCTTCTGGGCGTGGCTGGCTTCGCAGCCGCACTGGCTGTTAAAGAAGCCATCTGCCTAGGGGAAGCAAAAGGTACGGTTCGCTATTACGGCTGTCCCGCTGAGGAAAACGGATCCGGGAAGACCTTCATGGTAAAAGCGGGGGCGTTTATGGATGTTGACCTCAGCCTGTGCTGGCACCCGGATGTGTACAATGGCATCGTCGGTGTAAATGTGCTTGCCAATATCCAAGTCAACTTCCGCTTTCATGGAAAAGCTGCCCACGCCGCGTATGACCCTTACAATGGGCGCAGTGCCTTGGATGCAGTTGAACTGATGAATGTCGGCGCAAATTATCTGCGCGAGCATCTCATTCCCGATGCCAGGATTCATTATGTCATTACCAATGGAGGCGGTTCTGCTGCGAACGTGGTGCCTCCACTGGCGGAGTCGCAGTACATCATCCGTGCCCCGCTGCTCCAGCAAGTGAATGAAATCTACCAACGTGTCATGGATGTTGCCAGGGGTGCAGCGTTGATGACTGGAACGGAAGTGGAATTTCTCTTTAAAAAAGGGATGTCGAATCTGTTGCTGAACGATACGATCACCGACGTGCTTTACGACAAGATGGTTCAGGTTGGTTCGCCGGAATACGATCAGCAGGAGATCGAGTTTGCCAGACAGATCTCTACGACCTGCCCCCAGAGCGATATGACCGGGCTGCTCATCAAGATTTATGGCAAGGAAGCCAGGGAACTGGTACCCCAGGATTCTTTCCTGCTCAGTCCGGTAATGCCGAATGTTCAAATGGACTTTGTCGCGCCGGGGTCCACGGACGTGGGAGATGTCAGTTGGGTGACACCCACCGGTCAGATTGAAACCACCTGTGCGGCGCTGAACACGCCCAGTCATTCCTGGCAAATCGTGGCCCAGTCAGGGATGAGCATCGGACACAAAGGGATGCTCTATGCGGGGAAGGTGATGGCCCTGGCGGCGCAGGAGTTCATGATCCATCCCGAGCGGTTGAAAGCAGCCAGGGATGAATTCGAGCGAAAGATCAAGGCGACGCCTTATGAGTGTCCCATCCCGGATGGCGTAAAACCTTTTTAGCTAAAAAAAAGAGACGACCCGTTTGGGTCGCATCCGCTTATGAGAGGGGCCAGGTTGGTAGAATATCAATCTCCAGCCTATCGGTATGGCCGAGAGCGTAGCGGAAATATCCCGCTGCGGCAACCATGGCAGCGTTATCGGTACAGAGCGACAGGCGTGGAATGTTGACCGGGAATTCCGTCTGTGCCATGAAGGCGTCACGAAGGGGTTTATTGGATGAGACACCACCGCCCACGACGATTTGCTTGACGTTAAACTCGCGCGCCGCATTCAGTGTTTTGTTGAATAACACGTCTACAACTGCCGCCTGGAAACTGGCAGCCAGGTCTGCCACGGGCAGGGGTTTGCCATTCAGACTTTTGCATTCTTTGAGAACCGCGGTCTTAAGACCGGAAAAGGAAAAATTCCAGGTCCCTTCCAGCCAGGCGCGCGGGAATTTGAAGGCAGTCGGGTCGCCCTCTTCAGCCGCTCTCTGGATCGACGGCCCACCGGGGTAGGTAAGTCCCAGCAGGCGGGCAACTTTATCGAAGGCTTCACCGGCTGCGTCGTCGAGCGTGGCGCCGAGCCGCTTGTACGATAAGTGGGCATCCATCAGATTTAGTTCGGTATGCCCACCCGAGACGAGCAAGGCCATCAGCGGAAACTGCGGCTCGGGGTCGGGTGTTTCACCCGCATTGTAGACCCAGGCCGAGTAGATATGACCTTCCAGGTGGTTCACACCCACCAGCGGTAAACCTGCCCCGAGAGCCAAACCCTTGGCTGCATTCAGCCCGACCACCAGCGACCCGGCCAAACCGGGGCCGCGCGTGGCGGCGATGACATTGATGTCGCTCAGGGCCAGGTGAGCCTGGGCCAGGGTCTGCTCGATGACCGGCAGGATGGACAGGACATGCTGGCGCGCAGCCACTTCCGGATATACGCCTCCGTAACGGGCGTGGATATCCATCTGCGAGGCGACGGTGGAAGCCAGCAGAGCGCGTCCGTTTTCGAGGATGGCTGCGGCGGTCTCATCGCAGGAGGTTTCGATGGCGAGGATGCGGGCGGGTTCTAAGTCAGTCATCGTAGTAATTATAGCGTTATCTGCCTGAAGGTCAAAGCTCGAGTAGAGATGATTACACTTTTTACCAGCAACTAAATCCTTACTTCTTCCACTTCTTCATCTTTAATACAAAATCATATGGATACTCCGCCAGGACTTCCATCATCCCATCCGGCCTGACCCAAAGCGTATCCTCGATGCGTACGCCCATGCCTTTTTCTGGATAGTACAGGCCAGGCTCGCTGGTTATTACCACGCCGGGTTTCAGGATGTTATCGTCCGCGGCCGTCAGCCCTGACCAGGGCCGCTCGTGAATGTTCAGCCCGACGCCATGTCCCAGGGAGTGGACGTATCCTTCCACCGGTGCTTGTGTGTTGAGCGGGGTCTTGTGTCCGTTCTTCTCGAACTCCTTGCACACCAGCCGCTGATAATCTTTGAATGAGGCGTTCAGGTCGAGATCCTCCTGCACTTTATCAAAAACGGCTTTTACCTCGTCATAGAGTTTCTGCGCCTCGGGGGTTGCGTAGCCCAGGCTCCAGGTGCGGGTGAAATCGTAGAAGTAGCCGCCGCCCGCCTCGCATGGGTAGATATCGAAGACGATGGTCTGGCCCAGGCGCAGCAGGTCCGTGGGCGTACCAGTGGAATGGGGGATGCCTGCATCCCGCCCGATGGCAAAGATCGTCCCTTCGGGGTTCTCAGCGCTCAGTTCGGCCAGCCACAGGTCGATCCGGGATTTGACGTCCGCGATGGTCAATGGTGCCCCGTCTTCTTTCAACAGGACTTCATCTTTCCGGACCTCGCGGCTGGTTAGATACTCGGCGACGCGCCCCACGACTGTGGTGGTGATTTTGCCCACCCTGCGGATACGGGCCACTTCGGCTTCATCTTTCGTCTCCATGGTGTACATGAAAAGAGAGTTCTCACGCGTTTCGCCAACCAGTTCGAACTCCGGCATGATTTTTTGCAAATGGGCAAATATGGCGAAGGCCGAGCCTATATCCGAATTGCCGTAAATACCGACCCTTCCGAGCACGCCCTGATCGGTGAACATGCATTTATACCGGATCGCCGAGGCCAGCGCCGGGTCGCCTTGGGCTTCCTTTAAAAATGAGTCGTAATTGTATGTACTGTAGGGGATTACCTTTAACCCTGATTTGGCGGCTTCTTCGCGCTCCATATCATTGCAATAGAGCACAGGTTCGCTGCCACGCTTCTTAATGAGTGTCGCTCCAGTAACATGCCCGCCGCCGGTCAGGTAATACATGGGCGGGTTGTAGGTGGCGTTACCGATAACTAGGATCGCGTCGAGTTCCTTCGTTTGCATGAGGGCATCGAGGTCGGATTTCATGATGGATTGCTCCTTGAGAGTCGGTCTTTACAGGGTTGCTACTTCGTTTCAATAATTGCGAAAACAAGGTCTGGCGTCTGGACCTGGATGGAGATTTCAAGCGTCGGGCCAGCATCTGCGGAGAGTTTTGCAACCAGGTCTGGAACCCCTATCAGCCAGAGGCGGGTATCCCCGCTGTAGCCCCTGACAACTGCCATCGCTGTTGGGAGGTCGTTCGCATCGAGCGCATCGTTGATGAGATAGACCTGTTGTAACTCATCTGGCTGCCATTCCAGCCCAAACTCGCAATTCAACACTTCACGTTCCAACAGTGCCGGTGCCCACTCACGCAGGGCGCCGTTGCCGGCGATCAGGACATGTGCGTCAGATGGAATCATTTGCCTTTCCTGCTGCAGAGTCTCAGCGGCTGCGGCGCTAATCAACAATTCCGGCTGATTCAGCAGGTCGTGGATTGTAAGCACTCCACCGGCTACGCTCAGCAGCACCAGAATCATTGCCAGCAAGCCGGGAGCCAGCGGCGGTCTGTTGTTTGCACCTTTGTTCGAGAAAGCCTTTTGAAGCAGTGGCCAGACCAGATGGACAATCCCTGAGGCTGCCAGCCAGGCGGCTGGAATGGCAACCAACCAGCATCCTACGCGCGGGATCAGCCAGACGGAAAAAAAGATCACTATTTGGAAGACCTGTTTGTTCAACATGGCCCAGATCAGCCCGGCAAAGATCAGCCAGTCAAACAGGAAGCCATAGATGCCTTCGTCACCCACGAAAGTGATCATATCCGCAGGTTTGAAGGTGATCATGTATCTGATCTGGTTGAGCAACGCAGACGCGCCCTGCTGTGAAAGAAAGGTGGTCGTGAAGCCACCAAATTCGTTGTGCCGGAAGACCATCAGCCAGTAGGGTGCAGAGACAAGCAGACCGGTCAGCCCGGTCAGCAGCAGCCAGGCGGAGATTTTGAATGAATGTCTTTTCAGGTCTTGTCCGAGGAATTTCAAGAAAAAAAGAACGGAGATGATTACGCTGCCATAGGCACTGCCAGGACTGGAGAGGACACAAAGCCCTAGAAAGAGTCCGGCCCACAGGGCGGGGCTTGGGCTGGGTTTCTTTTCGAAGCGGAACAACCAGCCCAGGTAGAGGAGCAGTACAACGGTCCCGCAGGCCTCGGCCAGTCCGGCTCCTTCGATCTGGTTGACGAAGGCACTCGGCATTAAAGCAAAGGCGAACAGAGCCGCGGCCATCAGGCGCTTGTCATCGGTCTGCGCCTTGATCATCCAGTAGAAGGCCGGTAAAGTAAACACGTCGATCAGTGGGGGCAGCAGATTGATGGTTACGAAAAGCGGTGGAGAGAACAACTTCAGTATGACCGCTTGGATGTAGAAACTGAGCGGTGGGTAAGCGAAAGGGATGCCTCCAAGCGAGTAATACGGGATGGTTTCAGGCAGGGCAAAATGATTCTGGATGATCTGGCGGGAAAATTCATAGAATAGACCGCCTAGATGGAACGGAGCATCAAAGGGGATGGAGAAGAGATGCGCGATGCGCAGGATGGCGCCGCCTGCCATAAGTGCCAGGATAACCCATGGAATTTTGGCTGTGCGTTTCTTCGTTATGGAATCCATACCTTAATCATTTCCACTGTCAACCGATATATTCTATTCTCGAATCCTTCGCACTTTTACGATCTTTGCTTTTTAAGTAGGTTGCCCCACGATTTGCAAGACCTGCTCGCGTGAAAGTTTCCCCACCCCATTCTCGATTGCATTCAGGGTGGCCTCTGCCAGGAGTAAGGGGATTTCCACAAAATACTTGAAGGAACTTTTCGGCATGGACAAGACACCCGCTTTGGCGAGGTCAAGGTTTTTCCTGGCATACGTGAACATATGTTTATCTGTCCATCCGGCCGGGAAGAAATTCACGCCGCGGTTGGAATCTTCTTTGCGGTTGCGCAGGATGTTGACCGCCTGCAGGCCGCGCCCAAATTGGACCGCGCACATGCGGTCAATCGCTGTTCCATCGAACCAGCCCCATATGTCGCAAATCAACAAACCAACCGCGCCTGCCACGCTGAATGTATACCCGTCCAGGTCGGTTTCAGTTTCAATCTGCCAGTGGTTTTCTGCCCAATAGGCCATGCGTTCTGCCATCGCTATCGTCGCGTCCCAGACGCGGGGGGCAATCTCGCTGGGCGCACTCGAAAGCCAGTCGCCAATCCGCAAGGTGACTTCCGGGAGGATGGAACGATACGGTGCGAAAAAGAAATCCAATTCAGCGAGACTGGTATGCACATTCCCCACGCCTATATGCGCCTGCAGGATTGGACCCAGTCCGTGCAATAAGGCCGCTTTGGTGGAGTCCTCCAGGCCAGGGTGGTCTTCGATCTCGTCAATGGCCCGCATGCATAGATAGGCACAGGCAACCGTTTCTTGCAGCCTGGCAGGCAGGCGGGCAATCGGAATAAAAAACGTCCGGCTGTTTTCTTTCAGGACGCGCGTAAAGTCGGTATGTAAAGTCATAGGCCTCTTTACCGGTATGGCAAGGGTTTCTCAAGGATAGCGCTTGCGCCTTTGAGATTTAAGTACATTTTCCAAATTGACCAGCAATGCACCTTCCTGCTCGGGCAGGACGGTGCGCGGGTCGAGCAGGATGCGGTCATTTTCGGTGCGGGCAATGACCGGCGGCTGTTCCCGGCGCAGTTTTTCCAGGAACTTGTCGGGACTTTCGACGGTCAATGCCAGGACCCAGGTCGGCAGGGACTCGCCGGGCAGGCTCCCTCCGCCGACAGTGGATTCGCTTGACAGTACCTCGCCTTGCCCGAGTTCGCCAGCCCAGTGTCCGGCACGAACCTTTATCTGCTTTGGCAACGCTGATATCATGCGCCAGATGGGGATCTCCCGCTCAGCCTCGTCTTTGAGATAGTGTAGCAGGGTGGCCGTCAGCGCGGCCAGGCAGAGTTTATCGGCACGCACGGCACGCGCCAGCGGGTGCTTCTTGATCCTCGCCAGCAGGTCAGCCTTGCCGATTAGGATGCCTGCCTGTGGGCCGCCGAGTAGCTTGTCTCCGGAAAAACAGACTATATCTGCGCCGGCTGCGAGCGATTCTTGAACCGTCGGCTCATGAGCCAGCCCGTAGCGTTCGGTTGCCATTAGCGTACCTGACCCGAGATCGTCTGCGAATAAAACCCCGAATTGGTGGGCGAGGTCCGCGATTTCTTTTCGCTCAGGCTCTTCAGTAAAGCCGATCATTTTAAAGTTAGAGTGGTGAGCGTGCATTACCAGCGCGGTGGGATCGCCCAGGGCTTCTTCGTAATCTGAAAGGTGAACGCGGTTGGTGGTGCCGACTTCGACCAGTTTCGCCCCCGATTGCCTCATCACATCAGGGATGCGAAACCCACCGCCAATTTCGACCAGTTGCGAACGTGAAACGATCACGCGTTTCCTGTTCGCAAGGGCACATAAGACCAGCAAAACGGCTGCAGCATTATTATTAACCACCACCGCAGCTTCCGCGCCGGTCAGCCGCTGGAGGATTGTCTCGGCGTGGATCAGGCGGCTGCCACGCTTGCCAGTTTCCAGATTGAATTCAAGATTCGAGTAGCCGCGCGAGACGGCATCCATGGATAAGATGGCAGCAGTTGAAAGCGGAGCGCGGCCCAGGTTGGTGTGCAGGATGACACCGGTGGCGTTGATAACGGGCAGCAAGGTTGGAGCTGTCCATATGTGCAGCATGGAAGCCGCCTGCGTAAGGAGGATTTCCCGGTTAGGAAGTGTCGCCTCGCCGCTTTTCGAAACACGCCTCCGCACCTCGTCCAGGGCGCTGCGGATGGCCTGTAACGTTAGCGGGCGGCCGTAACTCGCGATGAGTTCAGCTGCCAATTGGGTTTGGAGTAGTTGTTCAACCGAGGGAAGTCCGCGCAGATTCATTCTTTCGATTGGTTACTTTCTACCGGAGGTTGTTCTACAGGAGGTTGTTCTACGGGAGGATGTTCACTGCTGGATGGCGAACGAGGAGTGGGTTGCCAGCGTGCATTTTCTCTCATCCGAACGAGGTATTCGATGGCAACCAGGCCAACCGCCAGACCGAGACCAGTCCATAATGTAACCAGGCGCTCCTGCTGGAGCCAGGTCAGCAAGGCCCCGTACACACCGACCCAGATGGCCTGCCGTACAATGACAGCGGGCCCGACGGGCGGCTCAGACGGAAAACGCAGGTTCAGGAACCAGGTTACGGGCAGGGCCAGGCTGGTGAGGCCGAGGGAGCCGCCGAAAAAGAGTAACCAGCGTGCCCACACGGTGGGAGTGAGCATAAAGACAGCCAACGCCGCGCCACCCCAACCGATGATAAAGAGGCTGATGGTCGAGGCGATGTAGGGGCGGAATGATGAGTTGGGACGAAGTTCCATCGCTTTAATTATACTCCAGCAGACTTCGGTATCTCTTCATTTTATTTTCCGCTTCATCTCGTCGATCTGTTCCTGAGTCAGGTCGGGGATTTCTTCGAGTCGCGTGATGCCAAGCGCCTTGCGCTGGGCCTCGCGCCAGCGCGACAGCCGGTCCGCGACCGCGACTTCATAACCCACATTGGAAGGTTTATAGAAATACGTCCCCAGTAGCTCTTTCGGCAGGTATTGCTGGGGCGTGAAGTGGTTTTCGGACATGTGCGGATAGACGTATCCCTTGCCATGTCCCAAGGCGACCGCGTCCCGGTTGTTGTCTTTCAGATGAATAGGTACCTCACCCACACCTTCCTGCTCAATGCGCTCGAAGGCTTTGAAATAAGATGTGGCTGTATTGGACTTGGGAGCAGTCGCCAGATAAAGCGTCGCTTCGACGATGGGATAAACGCCCTCCGGCAGTCCGATAAAAGTAAAGGCTTGCATGGCGGACGCGGCGACGACCAATCCCATCGGGTCGGCCAGGCCGATATCTTCCCCGGCCAGGATGATGAGGCGGCGCAGGATGAAGCGCGGGTCTTCCCCGGCGTAGAGCATTTTCATCCTGGCC
>Ga0209777_10000737_pt1 | contig 51015 bp, 44 predicted proteins | sample FrelakmetHBP12HB_FD_187147 | JGI IMG/M metagenome (GOLD analysis project Ga0209777, IMG submission 187147) | Freshwater lake sediment microbial communities from the University of Notre Dame, USA, for methane emissions studies -HBP12 HB (SPAdes)... | ecosystem: Environmental > Aquatic >... | reverse complement strand
TGGCCTAACCTCATGATGAAACGAACCGCCACCCACCTTCAACTAAAAACGGGACATACTCACCTCGATCTTACGAGTCATCATTCAAAAATGCTTGAGGATGTGGGCTTAAAATACCTAGATACTATCGCTTGGGTTAAGAGCGGCGCTAATTATTCAAGTCCGAGAAATTACCATATAAGGCGAAATTTGGTTTATTACCCTGCTTTTCAATGGGAGGTTATCCTTGTTTATCAAAAACCAGGTGACATGCCGAAAATGACAAGAGAGGCGATGCAATACATGCTAGAACACCACACAAACGTATGGGAAATTCCTCAGGTGACAAATCAAAAGGAAAATTACGCTCATCCGGCGGTATGTCCAGTCGAAATACCATACCGCTCTATGCTCGCATATTCTGGCGAAGCTGCCTGTGTATTTGAACCTTTTGGAGGGTCAGGAACGACGCTGATTGCGGCTGAAAAAGCTTGCAAGAAAGCATTCATCATGGAAAGGAATCCAGCATATTGCGACGCCATAATAAGAAGATGGGAAAACTACACAGGAGCCAAAGCGAAGTTGTTGTTGCAGAGCAATTGAGAGAAATTCAGGGGAATCGAATGAATCTGTTCGACAATCATATCAATCAAATTACACTGCCTCTTGACTACGAACCGTTAAAGCCGAGGGGTTTTAAGGTCGAGAAGATCATTCTTGCAAAAGGATCTCTGACGACTCCCGAAAGGGAAAATTTCGTTCGCAAGATTATCGCTCTTTATCCTGAAGCTGAAATATCCGAATGCCCGGATAAACCGCACAATAGAGTCGGTTTCGATGAAGCTGACTCTTTAGAACGACATAAAAAAGGTAAAAGAACTCTGGTTTTCGGAGAATTGAAAACGGCGGTCAGGTTCAGCGAGGAAGAAGGCAATGCTTGTCCCAATTACTGGCATTTTTCTCCTTATGGATTTTGTCCATACGGATGTAAATACTGTTATCTTGCCGGAACAAAAGGGGTGTGGTTTTCGCCTGCAATAAAAATATACGTCAATCTTCCGGAAATGCTGCAAGAGATAGATAAAATCGCAATGCACATCAAGAATCCAACGGCGTTTTACCTCGGCAAATTGCAGGACGGACTTGCTCTTGACTCATTGACGGGCTACTCAAGAGCAATAATCCCATTTTTCGCAGAGCATAAGTATGCCCGAATGACATTACTTACCAAAAGCGACAATGTTGAAAATCTTTTGAATCTTGATCACAAGGGAAACACCATTCTTTCATGGAGCGTCAACCCGCCGGAAATTGCGGAGCGATTCGAGGAAAATACTCCATCAATTGAGAGCCGATTGACGGCTATGAAGAAAGTCGCCGAAAAGGGTTATCCCATTCGGGCCGTTATGATGCCTATAATTCCAGTTGAAGGGTGGCAAAGTTATTACTACAAATTCACGCGTCGTTTAATCGCTGAAGTTCCTTTGAAACGTCTGACTCTTGGCGGCGTTTGCATTTATCCCAACGCTCAGAAATTAATGGAGTCGAAGATGTCAAAGCAGAACCCGATTTCGGCGGGGATAAAAAAGGTGTCCGGAAAATCAGGCGACGGTCGAAACAGGTATTCTCATGATAAAAGGCGAGAAATATATTCATTTATCCTTGATATCGTCCATAAATTGAGACCCGATCTGGAGCTTGCATTGTGCTTGGAAGATAAAATTTTATGGGAAGAAACAGGCCTTAGGCAACGATTAGGACATTGCAACTGTGTTCTCTAAAAGAAGGAGAGCCAAGGATGAAAAATAAGAATGTTAGTTTGTTCCCTGAATTTGATATTCAGCCATATAAAGAACCAGTGCTTATAAGCGCATGTTTCCTAGGGATTCCTTGCAGATGGCACGGTCGCAGACATCCAAAGCGGGATAAACTTATCGAGCGACTCAAGAAAAAATATGTGCTGGTGCCGGTTTGCCCTGAACAACTCGGTGGTATGCCAACTCCCAGGACCGGCGAATATTTACAAGGAACTGGCGCACAGGTGCTTGATGAAGGACTTAAAATTATTGCGCCGGAAATCGGTGAAGATGTGACCTATTTTCACATCAATGGAGCAAAATACACGCTTGAAATCGCCCAAATTGTTGGAATACGCCGCGCTTATCTAAAGGGAGGAAGTCCGTCTTGCGATTTGTATGGCGTCACAGGGGAATTGCTTTCTCGATCGGGGATAAAAGTCATACGCGTACCGTAGCATTTTATTCTTTTCATTTAAAAAATCCAAATTCATCTTAGCTTTTTAAAAAGCATTGATACAAGGAGGTATCAAATGAGTGAAAATTTGTTTTCAGAAAAGCTTACATGGTTCAAGGAAAATGAAAAGCCGGAGGTCGTATTATTGGTCGCGGATGACCCGAAGAAAATAAGGGTAGTGGTGGCATGGTCGAACATGCTCGTTCAGCAAAAAGTTCATCCGACTCTGCTTAATGGCGATTCCGAGAGCGAGATTTGGGACTGGCTTTGGGAACAAATTGAATACTCTCTTGAAGATCTGCTTGAAAAGACGGCGCTTCCAGATTACTAGGTTAAGAAGATCTTCTCGCACCTTGTCGGCAATCGCGTTATATATCCCGACGGAACCGTGAATTCATTTGTTCAACGCTTTATGAAAGAAAAGGTTGTAGATCTTTTTACCTCAAAGGCGAAAACAACCAATAGAGCCAAAAAGTCGGCATAGGATTTATGGTTGACCTACTCTTGAGATATGCTAAATTGTTGGCATGAAAGCACTCAGTATAAAAGACCCATAGGTAAGCCTTATAGTTACCGGAAAGAAAACTATCGAGCTTCGAATCTGGCGCACGAATTATCGCGGTCTTATACTGATCCATCGAAGCGGGAAAAACGGCGGAATCATCGGTACAGCGGAAATTGTAGACATAATCGAGATTGAATCGCTGTATCAATTCCGAGCTTTGCGCGATAAACACAATGCGCCGGATGAGTTTTATCAGGAAAAACTCTATGGCTGGATTTTAGAAAACGCCAGACAGGTTGAACTTATCCCTTGCAAGGGGAGGCTCGGTCTTTGGGAAGTTTCTACCGAAATTTAAGTGAAATAACAAATATATAATTGTGACAACATTGTGACAACTTTTGGTCGAAAATGGCCTAAAAAAGGGGGTTTTATCGGTTTTATCAGGGGCAGTGGCAGGCCTGCTTTTTCCTTATTTTTCAGTAACTTAGCGTCTTTTCACGGTTTTTGGTTTTTGGCCGGTTTGCGGTTTTGAGTCCCGTGCGTCTACCAGTTCCGCCACTCCGGCTCTCAATGATTTCAATAGTTTAGCGCGCTTTCGGGAATTTCCAATAGCCCCTTGTTCCAGAATTGTTCCAGGTTTTCTGGAACATTTACCCCCACGGCGCGTTTCAGGTCATCAACGGTGATAGCATCGTACCGCTTGAAGCACTCCATGGTTTGGTGTCCGGTAATCGCCATGATCACCCTGTCCGGAACCCCTTCACGTCTCTTTCGGGTCACGAAACAGTGTCTCAAGTCGTGGAAGTGGAAATCTTCGATCTCCGCTCTCTTGCAGGCGACTTCGAACGTCGTCCGGATGCTCGTCAAATGCGACCCCTTATAGTTGAAAACCCACTCGTTGATGCGCTCTTTTTTCTTCAGTATGCTCAAAAGAATCGGGCTTATCGGGACGACTCTGCCTTTTCCGTTTTTTTGTGCCGTCTCCGGTAAGTTTGATGATTCCGAGATTCAGGACTATTTGATCCCACTTCAAGAAGAGCATTTCATTTCTCCGCATTCCGGTTTCCCACGCCATAATCAGAACGGCCCGAATATGCGTCGGAGCTGCGAATAGGAGTTTGTGAAATTCATCCGCATTCAGAACCATGTTCCGGACGTTGTCTTCTTGTAGGAGCTTGAACCCCAACATCGGATTGCTGGCAATCTTGCCGTCCATGTGAGCACGGCGGAAGATTGTCTTTGCGCAGGCGAGCTCACGGTTGATAGTCGCCGGCAACGCCGGTTTACCAAGAGCACTTTCACCTGATTTCCGCAACGCGATACACTTGTCGAGAATGGAGCGCCGGATACTTTCGCAGGGTACATCTCCGATAAGTTGTTTTAACCTCCGAACGCTCACCCGATTCTTTTCATAGCTTCGCTTTCGCGCGCGACTGTAATCTAAAAAATCTTCGGCAATTTCAAAGAACCTGACTTTACGCTGAAGCAGTTTTTGCTGAAAATCCGTGCTGAAAATCTCGCTCAAAGTATGAGCCAATTCCAGATCCGCTTCACGTTTTGTCTTAGCTTTCAGTTTCTTCTTGGCGTCCTTGCCGGTAATCGGGTCGCAAAAGCGCCCATACCACGAGACGCCGCCGTTTCTACCGACCCGCTTAAAGACATTGGCCATTTCCACCTCCAATCCGCAGGTCAGCTACCGCCTTGTAATATTTTACAGCAAGCCGGTGATTTTTCCCAACGACATCCATTCTTCGTTAGACCCTTGCTACAAGACTCTCCTCGATAAGTTTTTCAATATCGAGTTGGCGGAACCGGAGACACCGTTTCCCGCCGTTTTTACCCAAATCCACATAGACCAACCGGCATTGATCAGCCCATTTGTAAACCGTGCTCTCGTCGATGCTGAGCAAGTCAGCGACCTGTCGGACGGTCAGCAATGTCCCGTTTTCTTGAGTTTCAAATTTTCTTATTTTTCTAAGAGTGATTTTTCTTTTGGATTGCGTAAGCCATGCTTGCGCCTTTATTCACATAGGTACCCACGTGAGGTTTTGCCGAAGCATGGCTTCGACGACCAAAGGCTGGAGCATGGCTCCAGCATTCCAAGGTCATCTTCTCATTTCTCGATAACTCAAGAATTTGGGACGCTCTCAAAAAACTAAGGAGTTCGCAATCATAAATGATCGCCGCAATCTCATGCGGCGACTTGAGCCTATCATTGCCCAGCTTAAGCAATTCGGGCAATGGGAATAGGTCTTTTTAGATTTTATTTGGGAAATTCTGTTGCAGGAAATGGAAATATCTTGAATCTGTCTGCGCCGATAGCACCCTCTTGACCGGATATGTCAAAATAGTCCCCGGCAGATTACACAGGCAAGGTACTGAGGGCTTTGCGTATCATTTTGAGGAGGTCTATTTCAGCGAAAGGCTTCTGAACGAAGTTCACGCCTTCGTCAAGTACTCCCTGATGCGCTATGGCGTTATTTGTGTAGCCGGACATGTAGACCGCTTTTATTTCAGGACGTATCTTTTTCAACCGCTCGGCCAAGGCCTTTCCGGACATCTGTGGCATAATAACGTCTGTCAACAGAAGGTGTATCGGACCATCATGTCTCTCGCACGCCAATAGCGCTTCACCACCATTGCCCGCCTCGATGACTGTATAACCATTTTTCTTTAAGATTCGACTGGCTATCTTGCGCACCGCTTCTTCGTCCTCTGCCAGCAAGATAGTCTCCGTGCCCCTTAATGAATCATCAACTGAGATTTTGACATCTTTGATTGGCACGACATCAGATTCGATCAAGGGCAGGTAGATTTTAAAAGAAGTGCCTTGCCCCGGCTCGCTATACGCCAGAACATACCCGTTATTTTGCTTGACTATCCCATAAACGGTGGCAAGGCCCAATCCTGTTCCCTTGCCCACATCTTTGGTGGTGAAAAACGGCTCAAATATCTGGGTCAATGTCTTCGCATCCATTCCGCACCCCGTATCGCTGACGGCAAGCATCACATAAGAGCCTGGCAATACGCTTATATGGCCCTGAGAATATTGCTCGTCCAGATGCGCGTTTTTGGTTTCGATTAAAAGTTTCCCTCCCTCCGGCATGGCGTCTCGCGCATTCACTGCAAGGTTGGCAAGCACTTGTTCCATTTGCCCCGGATCAACTTTGACATTGCCTAAATCTTTTTCCAAAACTGCTGCAAATTCTATGTCCTCTCCAATTATCCGGCGGAGCATTTTATTTAAATTTTCGACAACATTGTTCAGGTTCAGGACTTCGGGCTTTATAGTTTCCTTACGGCTGAACGCTAATAGTTGCTTGGTCAGGGCGGCGGCTCGATAACCGGCGTCCTTTATTTCCTGCGCATCTTCCCGCATTGGATCGTTCTCTCTAAGCTCTTGAATAATAAATCCCGCATAGCTGATTATGACTGAAAGAATGTTATTAAAGTCGTGAGCAACGCCTCCCGCCAATCTGCCTACAGCTTCCATCTTCATGGCCTGATGGAGCTGTTGTTCGAGTTTTTTGCGCTCTGTGATGTCGCGCTCGACGGATATTGCAAAAATCCTTGAGCCAACGTGGTTTTCTTTCACCGAACACTCGAAAACCCGTATAGTGCCATCCTTGCACCGGTGCTCGTCCTCGAACACAGTGGCTTCTCTGGAGAGTACCTTTCGCCTCCTCTCCTTGATCGGCTCCATGTCATTTGGATTTGTCGTCAGGAAGGACACCGGCTTGCCGATCAGTTCCGAATGCTCGTATCCCAGGATGCGGGAGGTAGCGCTGTTTGCGTCTCTGATGACAGGTAAGCCGTCGGGCATGATCTCCATCAGGATGATGCAGTCCGCCGCCTGCTCGAAAAGTGATCGGAACCGTTCCTCGCTCTCCTTGAGCGCATCCTCCGCCCGCTTGCGCTCGGTGATGTCGGAGAAAAAGCCGACGTTGCAGTGCCTTTTATTGAGGATCATGCCGCTGGCGGTGATGTCGGCGTAGATGACGGAGCCATCCTTCCGCTGGCAGGGGAGTTCCATCGGGAGGGGCCTCTTGCCGAGGGCCATGGCCTCAAACTCGCTGAGCACGTGCTCCAGGGACTCCGCCGGGTGGATGTCCTGGACGCCGAGGCGCTTTATCTCATCCTCGGAGTAGCCCAGCATCCGGCAGATGGAAGGGTTGGCGTAGACGAACCTCTTTGTCTCCATGTCAGCAACGAGTATCCCCTCTACCGCATTCCGGAAGAGGGTAGAGTATCGTTCCTCGGACTCTCTCAACCCATCTTCCGCCCGCTTGCGCTTTTCTTCCTGCTCGATGCCATACAGGCCAAATGCGATGTCCCCGGCAACCTCCTCGAACAGGCCCAGTTCTTCCTCGTCTTCAGCGAAATGGAGCGGTATGGACAAGCCAATCAGTCCGTACACCTTTCCTTCATGCTCCAGCCGCATGGTCATTCCTGCACTGCCAACGTATTTGCCGCCCGCAAGGGGGCAATCACCACAGGTGGAGGACGTGTCTTTCGTTATGACAACTCCCGGCTGCTCCAAGGCTTTCCCGACACAAGATGGAAACTCGCCTCGCTTGAGTTTCTCCTCCATGAGCTGGAAAGAATCTCCCAGGCCCGCTTCCGCCGTTAGCGTTATCTTTTTCGACCCGTCCAATAATGCGATCCACGCGAAATTAAAGCCCCTTGTCTCGATGAGCTTCTGGCAGGCGTCATGTATGAGCCGGGCGGGATGCTTCTCGCGGACAATGAGTTGGTTGACGTTGCGGATACCCTGGAGAACTGAAGTGAGGTGTCGAATTCTTTCGGTGCGCTCCCTCACCGTCTCATCCAGCCGTTCGTTCATCGAACTCAATTCATTCTGTGCCTTGACCAGTTCCGAGTTCCGCTGGACAGCGGCTTCGTAAGTGGAGATGAGCAGGGTGAGCATTTGCTGCTGGTCCGCCGTGACGAAGCGTTTTTTGCCCCCAAACGTGATTTCCACCCCAATGCGCACACGCCCACCTTTGCGCAATTTCCTGCTGGTAAGGATATTTTCGACGCTCGATATGAGGTAATCTTCGTTATAGGGTTTGGTTATGAAGTTGTCCGCACCGCAGGCCAGGCCCTCCAGCACGTCTTCTGAACTGGAGAGGGAGGTCAGCAGAATCACAGGGACGTCACCGTTGTTCTCGTCCAATTTGATTTGTTTACATAGTTCGAAGCCGTCCATCTCCGGCATGACGATATCGCTGATGACCAGCGTTGGCTTGCGTTCGTTAAAGCGGGCAAGGGCTTGCTTGCCGTTCTCAGCCACGATGACTTTGTAATGATTCCGCTCAAGGAGGTATTTCAGCGACTCAGCCTGCGTGGGGCTGTCCTCGACTATGAGGACGTCTATCGGTTCTTTATCTGTATCGTTTCTCATTGGCGATTCTCCTTCGCATTTTTCACTAATGCAGTGAGGACGGCTGCAATGTCTTCAGGCGGGAGGATATAATCAGCCGCGTCCAGTTTTATTGCCTCGCCCGGCATACCGTACACGACCGAGCTTTCCTCGTCCTGGGCAATGGTTATCGCGCCCTTTTCTTTCATTGCTTTTAGTTCATCGGCGCCATCTCTCCCCATGCCGGTCAGCAATACCCCCACCGCGCGCGAACCCATGACCTGCGCAACAGTGCGAAATAGATATGCAACCGACGGCCTCACGCCATTCTCCGGCGCATGGTCGCTTAGCACAATACGCGGACCGCTCCCCACCCCCATGTGAAAGCCATCGGGGGCGATGTAAGCGTGCCCGGGCAGGGGTTGCTCGCCATGCGATGCGATGTGTACCGGGAAATTAGATGCGCCTGCGAGCCACTCCCTGAAACCCTCTACAAAACCCAACGCGATGTGCTGAACGATGAGCACGGGGACAGAAAAGTCCTGTGGCAAACCTGAAAGTATCTTTTGCAGCGCCGGTGGCCCCCCCGTGGAACCGCCGATTGCCGCGATTTGGATTTCCGTTGCCGATTTCAGCGACGGCGCAATGGGCGGCGCGGCAACTACTCGTTCCCTCGCCGCGCGCGAGAAGCGCCTCACGACTTTGATCTCGGACATCAGTTTTACCGTCTGGATGAGTTCCGCTGCTTTTGCCTTATGCTCAGGGTGACCAATCCCCGGCGGGCGCATAACCACAGCCAACGCGCCGGCTTCCATTGCGTGGAATGTAGAGGCGACTTCTTTGGCGCCGGAACTTCCGCTCACGACGACAATCGGCGTCGGCACGGTTTCCATGATCCGGCGCGTCGCCTCAAAGCCGTTTAACTTCGGCATGTGGATGTCCATCGTAATTACATCCGGGCGCTTTTGTTTGACGGCTTCGCAAGCTTCTTCACCGTTGTTGGCAATGCCTGCTACCTCGATTGCCGGGTCGGACGTGAGAATATGCGCAAGAAATTCCTGTACCACCGGCGAATCTTCGACTATTAATACTTTGATCATTCCATTCTCCGTTACCATAAGCAGACAAGGGGTTTAAACCCCTTGTCTTATTCCTTATATTTAGAACAGCCTCCGTATCGCTTCCAGCAGATTGCTCTGATCGAAACTGCTCTTGATGATGTATGCATTCGCGCCGACCTCGATGCCGCGCTCGCGGTCCTCGCGCGATTCGAGCGCTGTCACCAGCACCACCGGCAACTCGCCGAGCCTCTTGTCATCGCGAATCTTGGTCACCAGCTCAAAGCCGCTCATCCTCGGCATATCCACATCGGACACAACCAGATCGAACTCGCCGCTGCGGAGTTGAGTGAAGGCGTCTGTGCCGTCAACGGCCGTTGCCACCTGGTAGCCTGCTGTTTCCAATATGTTTTTAATCAGTATGCGCGCCGTTATGGAATCTTCCGCTACGAGAATTCTTCCCGTCCTCGACGGCTCTTTCTCGACAACCGCCGCCGCTCTGACCACCGCGACCGACCGTACTGCCGATTTCATCAGGTCGGGGACGTTGAGCACCGGCGCCACCCTGCCGGTCCCCAGAACTGTTGCGCCGGCTATGTTCCGCACGCGGACGAGTTGCTTTCCCAAACCTTTCACCAGGACTTGAAGCTCATCGAGAACCTCATCCACCTGAAAAGCAATGCGCTTTTTGCCGGATGTTACAACCAGCATCGGGATATAGTTTGTAGTGGCGGTGTTATCGGCCCCTTTAACCGCCGAAGACCCGTTGATGCGATGAGGCAATCCCAATGTGTCACCCAATCTGACCATCGAGAGGATTTGTCCATCCAACTGTATCGTCTCTCTATTTTCAACTGTCTTGATATCATCTTTGCTCACTCTCACAGCGCGTTCAACGTTCATGGTCGGCAGAACGAACACATGCTCATCCACCTTCACCAGAACGCCCCTGAACGTGGCGAGCGTCAGCGGAACGAGAAGGCGGAATGTCGTACCCGCATCTGTTTTGAGAGAAATGGGTACCCCACCTTCACTGAAGGTGGGGTTCCCATTTTTAACTTGGCTATCTACAGACACTGCTCCACCAAGTTTCTCGACCTTCTCGCGCACAATCGCAAGGCCGAGGCCGCGCCCGGATATGTCGGTGATGATGCGGCTCGTGGAGACTCCCGATTGAAAGATGAGCGACAATGCCTCCTGCGGATCGAGTTTCTCGGCCGCTTCTCCCGAAATAATGCCCACCTTTATCGCTGCCGCTTTGACCTGGTTCACATCAATGCCAACACCGTCGTCGGAGACGAGGACTTCCACCTGACGGCCGTTTTTTGCGGCGAATGAGAGTGTGATCGTTCCGCGCGGCGGCTTGTTCCGGGAGACACGTTCCTCAGGTTTTTTAATGCCATGGTCAACACAATTCCGCATGAGGTGGATGAGCGGGTCTTTCAGTTCCTCCAGAATCCGTTTGTCAATCTCGATATGTGCGCCGCGAATAACCAGTTCCACATCCTTGGCCTGATCGTGTGCAAGGTCGCGGACAAGCTTGGGAAAAGCCTCCACGAGTGAGGCGACCGGAAGCATCAATACTTGCTTTACGGCGTCCAGGTGATCGTCAACCATTTTTCTCAGCGCGCGATGATCTTGTTCAAACGCATGGGTCACTGTGGCTACATGGCTTTGTAGAGCGTTCAAGCGCGCCTCATTCCATTCCGATGACTCGCTCCATTGCCGCGCGCCCTCAGTGGATTGCCGTTCTTTCAGTTTTGCCGATTCGGTCTTCCACGAGACGAGGGCATTGCCGATCTCCTGCAATTCGGCGACCCGCTGGCCGGCAGCCATTTTAGCCATGATCATTTCTTCCGCCTGTAGGAGTAACGGATCCAACTTTTTCATGGACATTCTCACGGTTTCCGTCAGGATCGGGTTCTTTTCCCCAGTTGGCCGCGATGCGACTTGAACATCTTCTTGTATAGGCGCAACCTCGATAGGAAAGGCATCCTCAGCAGGCTTGTGCTCTTCCGACCTCAACGGTCCGGCCTGCGGCGGAATTGCTTCATGGGAAACACTCGCCAGTTTCTTGACCAGTTCCCCGATATGCGGTCGGTTCGGAATTGTTTGTTCCGCGTCTGTGGATGAGACGAGTTGCGTGAGGTTATTCACCGCCTGGTGAAACAAGTCGAACAGCGCCGGTGACAAATTAATCTCTCCGCGTTTCAGCGCGGCAAATGCGCCTTCCAACGGCTGGCAGATTGACTCGATATCCTTCAGGCTGACCGAACGGGCCGCGCCTTTCAGGCTGTGCGCCTCGCGGAAGATTGTCTCGATCACCTCCGCGCGTTTTGCCGAATCCGGCGTTTTCTCCAACTCGATCAGGCCAAGGGAGATCGCTTGGATGTGCTCATCCGCTTCAATTCGAAACGTCGCTCGGAGCCGTTTCTGAAATTCTTTTTCTTTCGAGTCCATCGTATTTATCGCCGTTAACTCTTGAACCGCTCGACCAGTGCCTTGAGTTTCTGCCCCAACTCATTCAGGTTTTTGGCCGCCGTTTCCGACTGCCTCATGCTCGCGGCGGTTTGAGTCCCCGCCTGATTGATATTGTTCATGGCCGTCCCAATCTGATCCATCCCGACCACCTGCTGCTGACTCGACGCCACAATCTGCACAGCCGTTTGCACCGCCTCACTACTGCTCTCCGCCAACACCCGTATCGCTTCGCCGGCTTGCGCCGACTGCTTGACTCCCGCTTCAACAGCCTTTGTTCCCTGCTCGGTCGCCATCACCGCCGCGCTGGTGGCTTTCTGCACATCGCTCAGGATGCTGCGCACCTGCGACGTGGCCTGCTTCGATTGCTCCGCCAGGCTCTTGATCTCCTGCGCGACAACTGCAAACCCCTTGCCTTGCTCTCCAGCCCTTGCGGCCTCGATGGCGGCGTTGACCGCAAGAAGGTTGGATTGATCGGCAATGTCGGTTACGGAAGCGATGATTCCTCCGATGGATTGGCTTTGCTCGCTCAACCGGACTATGGTGCGGGCGATGGACTCCATTTGATCGCGGATGTGCTGCATTCCGGTGACTGTTTCTTCTACGGCTTTCTGGCCGGTTTGAGAGACATTAGCGACGCGCTGCGCAGTATCGGAGACGTTTTTTGCTTTTTGGGAGGATAGCTGCGCGGCTTGTCGGACTTCTTCGACAGTGGTTGTTGTTTCGCTGATGGCTGCTGCGGTTTCGCTTGTACCGGACGCGACCTGTGTGGTGGCGGCCATGATTTCGCTTGAGGATGATCCGAGCAGATTAACCGCCTCCGAGATTTCCGCCATCGAGCGGCGAAGATTCTCGACAAGCCGGGCAAAGGCGTTCCCGAGAATGTCATTTTCCGATTGGGGCTTTACATTAACGGTCAAGTCGCCTGCAGTGATCAACTCGGCCACATCTGCCATTTCGCGCAGCGACCGGGTCATTCGGAAAAAGGCATTACCCAGTTGGTCTTTTTCCGACCGGGGCTTGACATTGACGCGTAAATCTCCGGCCGTGATCTGTTCTGCCATAGCGGCCATCTCGCGCAGCGATTGCGTCATACGGAAAAACGTTTGAACCAGAAGTCCCACTTCGTCCTTTCGCTTTTCATCGGTCAAGGTGATATCCAAGTCACCTTCGGCTATCTGTTTGGCGACGCCGGTGAGCTGGCCGAGCGGCTTGGCGATGCTGCGGCTGACAAGGAAGCCTGTCAACGACAGCAGCACCACCGCCAAGAGCATTCCCCCTCCAATGACATTTTTGGCGTTGCGGGTGTTGGCATCCACCTGGCTGGAGCGTTTCGCCAACAACGAATCCTCTTCGGTTTCCATCTCGGCAACGAGCGCCCGTATCTCATCCATGACTTTCTTGCCCTTGTCCGTCTGGATGATTTGCGCAGCACCCTCAAGACCCTTTTCCTTACGCAACACAATTGTCTCGGCCAGTTCACTGAGCTTCTCAGCTAGCTTGGCCTTCAGGATGACAATCCGTTGCTGCTGATTGGGGTTGTCCGCGGTCATTTGCCGAATATTCTCGACTGCTGGATCAATCTTGCTGATCGCTTCATTGTAAGGTTCGAGGTAACGGTTCTCACCTGTGATGATAAAGCCGCGCTGCCCGGTTTCCGCGTCCTTCAGAAGGGAGAGCACTTTATCAATTTCAATTAGCACCTCATGGGTGTGCTTTCGCCAGTTGGCGGCCTCAGTCAGCCTGTTCATGGCAAGGTACGAACTGACCCCTAGGATCACCATGATCACCAGCGCCAGAGCAAAACCCGCTCCGATCTTCTTTCCAACTGACCATTTCATAGCTCATTTCTCCTCTAACTATAAGTTAAGTAATTCACTCCACTTCCTGGCGAACAACGATATTCTCGTCCTCCAGAATCCTTTGGGCATCGAGGACGACCACATGCGCTCCCGTAACTCCCTTCAAATACTCCGCGCCGATCCCTGCGATGGTGGGCGGCGATGTCTGAATCTCATCAAGCGAAAGCAGGCGCGTACCGAGAATGACATCCGCCAGAATCCCAAACTCCATCCGGTCGTTTCGGATGATGATCACCTTGTCGAGATCGCCCAGGCCTTTCTCAGGGAGATTGAAGAATTTTTTGAGATCAACTACCGAGAGAATCTGTCCGCGCACATTGATGATGCCGAGAACAAAAGGCGGCGTGCCGGGCAGAGGCGTAAAATCCGTCAACGGATAGACCTCGCGGACAAAAGCTGATTCAATGGCATATGTTTCAGACGCGAGAAGGAACTCGATAATTTCAATTGATTCCCTTGATTCCGCCTTTTCCGGTTCCTGCGCCAGGGCGCGCGCCCGCGTTCTGAGTATGGAACGCTTTTCCTCCGCGGACTGCTCCAGCGATCCTTGAGCCGTTTCCACGCGACGCCGGATTTCGCTCCAGTCTATCTTTGCGCCTTGATCTTCAGGGCGGACACGCGGGTCCGCCCCTACGGGATTTGTTGCTTGATACTTCTTCATGCCAATGCTCCAGTCCGAATTGTGGCTTGAATGATTTCCCTGAATCTGCCGGCAGTAAGCCCCTCAGATTCCGGCAAGATGTCCTCCTGCCCGCATGAACTTAAAAGCTCGAGCACGTTCTCGAAACATTTTTTTGCCGCCCGCGCTTTTCCCTTGCGCAATTCCATGTTGCCCAAGGCAAAATGGGCCAGCACAAAGTTCGGATCGAGATATAGAGCGCGCTTAAGAGACACAATCGCTTCGCTATCCATGTTCTGTTCCTGGAGAATAGTTGCGCAGAGAAAATGCAATCCAGGATCGAGTTTGTCGGCGGCAATGGCTTTTTCGCACGTTGCCAATGCCTCCGCGAGTTTGCCCCGGTCGGCAAGAGATCTGACCGATAGCGCCATAGCGCGTGGCGTCTCTTCGTTTTGTTGTGGTGAAGAGTCACTGACTGGATGGCTCTCGATAGGCTGAATCATTTCACTTATATGGGGTTCGGGTGGCGGAGCCGCCTGTTCAATCGGGGCAGCGAATTCAAATGAAGGCGGAACCATTGTTTGTTGAATAGGAATATCTTCAAGGGGAAAAGGCGCAAACGGTCGTGATTCCGGGGTTTCTTTCCGATAGACGATTGCCCCGGGAAAACGGACGGGCGTGAATTGAGGGAAGGTAAGCTGGGAAAGTTCGCTTGCGCCGACCATAAGCCAACCGCTGTCAACGAGGGAGCGGTAAAGACCCTGCCCAACCTGCGCAGCGCGTTCCGGCGCAAAATACATCAACACGTTCCGACAGAAGATGATGTCCATTGCGTTGGTATTGCTTAGGAGTGATGGATAGATGTCTTCCGCCAGATTCAGGTAGGCGAACGTAACCATCTTCCGAATATCCGGGAGTATTTCGAACCGGCCATCTTTTTTACGATGAAAACATCCTTCTTTGAGCCACGAAGGGGCGTTGCGGAATGACCATTCGCCGTAAACTCCGGCCATAGCCTTTCGCAGAATTCGAGGATTTATGTCAGTGGCCAGAATGGCGATGCGCCAATCTTCGAGCGCGGGAATCACTTTGCGGAGCGAGATCGCTATGGAATACGGTTCTTCACCGGTCGCACAGCCCGCGCTCCAGATTCTCAGCAGCCTGTCGCCATTTTCCCGCGTATGAATAAGTTCCGGCAGAATCCGCTCCACGAGCGCCTCGAAGACCTGTGGCTCGCGCCAGAAATATGTTTCGGCGATAGTGAGATGACTTGCCAGAATTTCTATCTGTTCTTTTGTCAGCGATGACGATAGCAGCCATTCAACGAATTTTTCATTGTCGGTAAAGCCGAACTCTTTGGCCGCAGACCTTGCTTTGCTGTCCAGGTCACTCCACCGCTCCTTGGGAAAGTGCAATGCCGTCTTTGCAGCGACTAATTCGCTCAACTGAGACAACAGGTTATCCGGGAGGCCGGTTTTCATTCTGTGCTCACCGACAGGGCAGTATCGAGCATCCGTTCTTCGTCAAGAGAAAGAAACTTGTCGAGGTCGTAGATCAGGACGATGTTGTCCTCGACCTTTGCCGCGCCTTGAATGTACCCCGCGAAGGGAAGGCTCTGCTCGGCGTCAACCACTTCCTGATTCGAGAGCGCGCGCATGCCAACTACTGAATCAACCATCAGAGCCACCAATCGCCGGGAAGTGCGCGCTATGATGAAGCGGTCATCAGTGCCTATTTCACGAGCCGGCAATCGAAATCGCTTGCGGACGTCAACCACGGGTATAATCTGTCCTTGAGAATTTATCACGCCCATAACGATCTCCGGCGCTTCAGGCAGCGGAGTGATTTCTACAGCCCGAACAACTCGCTCAACCGCTGATAGACGCAAGGCGCAGCGCGGCTCATCAAGCGTAAACAATACGATTTGATGCAGGTCTGTCGGTTCAGTAGCGTTCATTGCGTGCTCCTTTTTTAATCCTTTATCTGTATGCCCTTTCGGAAAAAACTCGCTTTGACTTAGACCCGTTCAGGGCCATTTCAACCGCGTCAGTTACTTGTTTGGTTTCGACCGGCTTGGGCAACATGAGGAAAGGGGAATGTTGCAGGGCTTCATTCATCAGTTCGCTGTTGGGATAGCCGGTGATGATTATAACGGGCAATTTCTCATCTATTTTTCGGATTTCTCTCAAGGTCTTTGGGCCGCTCATCTCGGGCATTTTAAGGTCGAGAAGGACAACATCGGGCGGATCGCGCTGGATGAGTTCAAGCGCCTGCATACCATCGGTCACCGTTGAAATCCGGTAAGGCGCATTGTGAAGCATGCGCCGCAGACTGTTGAGGAAATTCTCTTCGTCATCCACCGCCAGAATATGCGCGCTTCTTTGACGCAGATGATGAGTTTCGGCCCAGCGGTCAAGCTCGGTCTCCCTGAAGCGCCAATCCTTCCCGACTTTGAAAGACGGAATCTCCCCGCGCCTCGCCATGCGGCGAATCGTCTCCACGTGCGCGGCCAGATATTCTGCCGCTTCCTTTACTTTGAACACTCGTGACATAAATATTTCTACTCCTATAAGAATTAGTCTTGTTGCTGAACACTCCCATCAACATTAAACAAAATCCGCATAGAAGATGGACATATTGAGTAGAGTTGAGTTAACTTGACTTGAGTTGAGTATATGATAGTAGTACTAATGGCTTTGTCAAGTCCCCCTCTGATTTGCCCTAAAAAACATCGGTATTCGGGGAATTATGATTTGGCTTTGGGTAAAAATTCGGATATCGCCTCGGCGTTTTGGAATCCTATTTCCCGCAGAATCTCCCTATTCGTCACCGCTCGACATAGGGGGATATTATAATTTATATACTTGGTCTGATTTTTAACGAGATTATAGGGCTAAGAATTAGGCATGTTAGGAAAATATGGGATTGGGAATTATCGAACCAGTTCCAATTAACCCATAGATTCGAAAACCAGTATGCGTTACAGCCCCAGCGAGAGAGATGACCCGTTTATGGCCTAAAATCCGCCCGTAATCATCCACCGTCAGCATCATCCTACACTTCCTGAACGCCCGCTTCCATAAGTGTAGCTGTAGGCAGCTATGGTGGCCCTATTTTAAGTGCAAACTAGCTCCCCCACCATAGGCATTTTCTTGCATGCACATCGCCGGCCCACAGGTCAATCATAGCCTTGGCTTTGTCTCTGAGCGCGTTCAAGTCCCAGGGGCTTTTAATGATCTTTTCCGGAGCTATGCTCCTTTTGCAACAGGAGCGGACATGTTCCGGTAATAGTCGAGGATTTCAGAAATTTTAATCAACTTCACCCGCTGGTAAACCATATCGTCCACGGTGAGCGTCGGCGCCAAACCACACGACCCGAAACAACGGGCGACATCCAACGAGAACATCCGGTCCGGAGTGGTGCCGCCCACATCAATCCCGAGTTTTTGTTTCAATGTGTCGAGCACTTTTTTCGCGCCCCGCACATAGCAGGCCGTGCCCAAGCAAACCCGCACCAGGTGTCGGCCCCGTGGCGCCGTGACGAAAAATGAGTAAAACGTCACCACTCCATTAACATGCGCCAGAGATATCCCCAAGCCCGACGACACACGCCGCTGTACTGACTCGGGCAAATAACCAAAGATGCCCTGTGCGATCTGCAGCACCGGGATCAAAGCACCCGCCTTGCCCCGATATTCCTTAATCACCTCGTCCAGCCGTGTGAGGAGTTCCTCCTCCGAAACTTCCTCGCCGCAGGCACATGTAACTTTTTCCACAGACATTGTTGTCTCCATTTCTGGCGCGCGGCTCACTCCGCCCGCGCCTTTACATCCCTTATGCCGTCATCTATAAACATGGTGACGGCTTTTTCATTTATTTTCTCCGAGAACCGCCGAGCTATGGCTAATTCCGGAATTTCATCCACATTGAAAGTGTGCGTTTCAATGTAGTAAATGTTCGCACATTTTCCTGACCTTTTCAATTCTACCTTCAATTATTCTTTTCTCCCAATCTTCATAATCTTTATTTCGCCCGAGGTTGTATAATTGCGCATGACTTGACATGCTAAGCGCTCTGTGGTATAAATGTAATGGTTGAAATAAAGCTGGGTTCCGATGGATAAAAGAACCCCTTCAAGAGGGCCAACCTGACTCGCAAGCGGCTGCAGAACAAACTGTCATAGTTGAAGCGGGCCTTGATAGCGGTTGGTTAATAAATACCAAAAGATAGTGGTTTATCATTTGCTTAAAACCAGCGAATGCTATAAGGAACTTGGCGTCGACTATTTTGACAAACGGGACCGTGAGCGGTTTGCTAAAAACTTGTTGGGGAGACTTGAGGACCTCGGTTATGGAGTAACCATCAGGCAGGCAACTCAGTCGCGTGACATTTTCAAAACAGAAGCTATGTTGGTTGGAGGTACTACATGAGTGTTACTATTAACGGAAAGACACTTGAGTTTAAACCGGGACAAACCATTTATCAGGTGGCTAAAGAGAATGGGATTTATATCCCAGTTTTGTGTCATCATGATCAAATTAAACCTTCCGGCGCCTGTCGAATGTGCCTCGTAGAGGTGAGTGGATCTCGGAATCTAGTCGCCTCATGTTCAATGCCGGCGTCCAACGGCATGGGAATTCAAACCGATTCGGAAAGAGTTCGTAAGGCCCGTTACATGATAGTGGAAATGCTGATGACGGAGGGACATCACAACTGCATTGCCTGCGAAAAAAGCGGAACTTGTGTGCTGCAGGAACAAGCTTATAAGCTTGGGATTGAACATCCTCAGTTCGATCCACCGTCGGAGAAAAAGGATATTGAAGCCGGCAATGAAATGATTATCAGAGACATGAATAAGTGTGTTCGCTGCGGTATCTGCGTAAGGGCCTGTAATGAGATTCAAGTCAACGAAGTGTTGGGATTCACCGAGAGAGGGTTCAAGGTTTCGGTAGGCCCAGCTTTCGAAGCGCGCTATGAGGACTCTACCTGCGTATTCTGCGGCGAATGCGTAAGGCTTTGCCCAGTGGGTGCGCTATATGAGAAACAGGGCCACTTTATGGGCCGCGCAAACGAACTGAAAATAGTGCAGACCACCTGCGAGTATTGCGGGGTGGGATGCCAGCTCGACCTTAATCTCAAGGATGATCAGATAGTCAAGATAACGACCCCAAGAGAGGATGCGCCGCCACCCAATAATGGCAGCCTATGCATTAAGGGACGGTTCGGTTTCGATTTCATAAGCCATCCTGACAGACTGAAAACCCCGATGATCAGAAAAAACGGGGAATTAAAAGAGGCGAGTTGGGATGAAGCGATTGGCTATATTGCCGACAAACTCGCGGCCATTAATAAAAAGAACGGGGCCGATTCCATTGCCGGCCTGGCATCAGGCAGAGTCACAAACGAAGAAAACTATCTATTCCAGAAGATGCTCCGCACAGTGATAGGAACTAATAATGTAGATCACTGTGCACGTCTCTGACACAGCTCCACTGTAGCCGGTCTGGCTACCGCATTCGGTTCCGGAGCAATGACCAACAGCATCGCCGACCTGGAAGATTGTCAATGTTTCCTGATTGCCGGCTCCAATACAACGGAGAACCATCCCGTCATCTCCACATTTATCAAGCGCGCGGTAACCCAGCGGGGCGCCAAACTGATTCTTGTGGATCCGCGCAATATCGAGTTGGCTCGATTCGCGACAATCTGGCTGCGACATAAACCGGGGACAGATATTGCTTGGATCAATGGCATGATGAATGTAATCATCAAGGAAGGCATGGCCGATGAAAAGTTCATTGCGGCGCGCACTGAAAACTTCGACGCGCTAAAAGATGTGGTGAAAAAATACACCCCCGAACATGTCGAAACCATCACCGGCATACCCAAGGATGAGTTGATTAAAGCGGCGCGTCTCTATGCTCAGTCTTCAGCCTCGGCAATTGTCTATGCAATGGGTATCACCCAGCACATCACAGGCACGGACAATGTTAAGTCCTGTGCAAACCTGGCCATGTTGACCGGCAATATCGGACGGCCTGGCACCGGAGTGAATCCTTTGCGCGGGCAAAATAACGTTCAGGGCGCATGTGATATGGCCTGCCTTCCCGGAAATCTCCCCGGATATAAACTGGTGGCCAATGATGAACAACGTCAACCGTTTGAAAAAGCATGGGGGGCGAAAATACCCGCCAAACCGGGATTGACTATCCCGGATATATTGAAGGGAGCAGAGAAGGGAAACATAAAGGCCATATTGGTTATGGGTGAAAATCCCATGATGTCCGATCCGGATATCAAGCATGTGGAAAAGGCGTTAAAGAATCTGGAACTGTTGGTGGTTCAGGATATTTTCCTCAATGAAACAGCCGAGCTGGCCCATGTCATTCTTCCTTCCGCAGCCTGGGCGGAAAAAGACGGAACCTTTACAAACACCGAGCGCCGCGTACAACTTATCCGTAAGGCCGTGAATCCGCCCAGACAAGCGCGTGCCGATTGGGAAATCATTTCCGATCTGGCGCGTAAAATGGGGGCGAAATGGACTTACGACTCTCCCAAACAGATATTGGATGAGATAAACGCCACCACTGCTTCCTATGCCGGCATTACTTATGATCGCTTGCAAAAAGCCAGCCTGCAGTGGCCTTGCCCCAACAAGGAGCATCCGGGAACGCCGATTTTGCATAAGGAAGCCTTTACTCGCGGAAAAGGCCTGTTTAGTGCGATCGAGAATTTACCACCGGATGAACTCCCGGATAAGGAATATCCATTCACATTAACAACCGGCAGAATTCTGTACCAATATCACACAGCCACGATGTCCCGGCGCTCCAAGGGTTTGGTCTCCAGAACACCGGCCGCCTTTGTTGAAATCAGTCATGCGGATGCGGCCAGCCTGAACATCCGGAAGGGGGACAACTTAGAAATTATTTCCCGAAGAGGAAAAATTGTCGTATCGGCCGATGTTTCCGAGCGGTGTGCCAAGGGAGTGATTTTCGTTCCGTTCCATTACGCAGAGGCTGCAGCCAACCTGCTAACCAATCCCGCATTGGATCCGGTAGCAAAAATCCCGGAATATAAAGTATGCGCGGTTAATATTAAGAAGGTTTCTTAATGGGAAGTGAAGAGTCCCCGATCAAGCTCGGGGGCTTCCTGAAATAATCAATTGTTGCTGAATTCGCTGTGAGGGATGTTTCTCCCCTCACGAGTTCAGCAAGGGGCTTCAAACCCGCTAAAAATCCCCGTTCTATACGCATGCCATTAATCCCACAGGCAAATTTATGAGTTGAATGACATAATTTTTTAAATGGCTGGCAATTGCTCGTAGCCATTAGCCAGGGAGGAAGGGAGAAGCAAGTACCCCCTTTTTCAACCCTGTCTAATTCACCGCCACTGATGTGATGCTAATTCGTATTTTTCTCCACGCCAGTTTACTGTAAAATATTCGTTAATTGAATCGCGCGCCCTTGACGTTCGGGTAGTTGACAACTCCATTTTGTATGCTAGATTATCATGCCAAGATAAAAGGGAGATAGGCCCTATGGGAAAGTTAATGAGCCTTAAACACACAACCTGCGAAAGGATAACCCGAGGAAACTCATCATCTGCAGGACAGATAGGTTCCGGATCATTAATAAACCTCCTCTCATATCACAAGAGTACCCAGTTTCCCGGCCGACCCTTTTATAATGCTGACCATGAATCACGCGAAGGTCGGCGACAAATATCAATATGTTACAGGCATCGGCAGGTCAGGACGAAGCACGGTCCAACTCTAGACTGTTGATAAAAAAATCGGTTAGAATTAATCGGTTTGTATCGCTTTTGAATTCGGCAGCCGTCTGAGGGTGGAGTTGGGCAAGAGGTTGTTAATCCCAATAGGTTCGGAGTGGGTAGGAAATGAAACGAAAACAGATAGTGCCTATCCCCGTGAAGGAAATTAGGCCAACAAATAGCAATAAGGAGTAAAAACATGAGCAACGAAAATTTGGAGAGCAAGCGTTGGCTTATAGCTGGCGCAGCGGTAGTTATTCAATTAAACCTTGGGACAGTGTACGCATGGTCAGTGTTCAAGAAGGCGTTGATGACTACCCACGGCTGGAGTGAAACATCGACACAATTGACGTTCATGATCGTCATGGCGTGCATCGCGTTGTCGGCGGCCTTTGGCGGTCAATTGGTGGACAAGAAGGGGCCGAAATTTGTCGCCACCATCGGCGGTATCCTGTTCGGTGTGGGTACCATATTGGCCGGTGTTGCGGATCAAACCGGCAGTCTTATTTTGCTTTATCTTTCTTACGGATTTATCGCTGCCGTGGGCAATGGCTTCGGCTATGTTACCCCCATCGCTACACTGATCCGTTGGTTCCCTGACAAGCGCGGGCTGGTCACGGGCCTGGCGGTCATGGGCTTTGGCATGGGCGCCTTCTTCATGGGTTTGATCGCGCCATCCAATATTATAAGTCTAGGTGTAGCAAAAACATTTTACATCTGGGGCGTTATTTACCTGATCCTGGTTGTCGGGGCGGCGCAATTATTTAATAATCCCCCGGCTGGTTGGTGTCCGGCCGGATTCACCCCGAAACCTGGGGCCGGAGCCTGCGCCGAGGATTCATTTGAATTCGGCCAGGCTCTTCGGACTCCGCAGTGGTGGATGCTGTGGGCCATGCTGTGCCTGAACGTCAGCGCCGGACTGGGCCTGCTTTCCCAACTCTCGCCGATGGCACAGGGAGTAATCAAGAACTTAACCCCCGATCTCGACGCGAAATCGCTGGCGCTGGCCGGCGGCGCAATCCTGGCCATCGCCTCGATATTTAACGGTCTGGGCCGCCTCTTCTGGGCCTCGGTTTCCGACTATATCGGGCGCAAAAACGTCTTCTTAATAATGTTCGCTTCTGAAGCGGTCCTCTATATAATAATGCCGGGCATCAGCAACAAGGTCTTGTTCACTGTGCTGGCCTGCTACCTGCTGGCCTGCTACGGTGGCGGATTTGCTACAATGCCCGCTTACGCTGCCGATGCCTTTGGACCAAAAAATATCGGTAGAATCTACGGCATGATGCTCACTGCGTGGGGCGTGGCCGGCATCGTCGGCCCGCTGGCCTTTGCCAGAGTCTATCAGAAGACCAAAAACTTCAAGATGGCGCTGTATATAGCGGCAGGGCTTCTGGTTGTCGGTTTCGTCATCTCGCTGGTTTACAAGAAACCTGCGGCTAAAACTGCTTGATTTCAGCTAGATAAGCAGAGCATAACAAAAGAGTAACCGGATCATCCGGTTACTCTTTTGTTTATATTTTATTACTCAGGACACTAAAGTGTTTCACCAATACCTTGCTAGTTCTATGGCCTTCCTTTCACCCTTTCTGGTTTTGGCGTTGTCGGAGCAGCTTGTTTCTCGCCTTACAGGGGATATTCTTTTTAATCTAATGTTTTCCAGTTTTCTTACTATTTTATTTTTAATTATGTTGTCCATAGTTTTCACCTCCCGTTCTACCATCTATTTCAAAATATAAGCATCAAGGGCATTAAAGTCAATGAAAAACCGCCAGGAGGATATCGAATTGGATGGGACCGAGGTGAGGGGGCAATTATAATCTCGGCGGGTGATACTGTCATTGAGGAGTTCTGGAAACTTGTGGATGATCACAGCTCCCGGCTGGAACAACCCCAATCGCAAAACAGGACTTGACATATTGCCTTTTTTTTTGGATAATGAATCCAGATATTGAAATTTAGATCTTGAGGAGGTATTAATAAATGAGCGAAAATCTTAAAGATGATGTAGGCAAAATTTGTCATAATTACAGCAACGATAAGCATCGATTGATGGATATCATAAGGGAGGTCCAGAATAAATTCGGATGGATTTCAAGAGAAGCAATTGAATTTATCGCGCAGAATGTTTCATGCAAACCTGCAAAAGTTGAAGGGGTTGTGAGTTTTTATGCTTTCTTCAATCGCCAACGCAAGGGTAAAATCGTAATTCGCCTTTGCAATGGTGTTTCATGCAACATGTCAGAGGGCGAAAATGTTGCGGAGGCATTTAAAAAGGCGCTTGGGATTAATTTCGGTCAGATCACGCCTGATGGAAAAATATCCCTGGAACAAACGAGTTGCATGGGGATGTGCGATCAAGGCCCTGCAGCGCTGATCAACAATGTCGTTGTTACCTGTATTTCCATGGATGCGGTAAAAGATATTGTCAATGCCTTGCAAAAAACCAATGATCCCGAAAAACTGATCAAGAGCCTGGGTAGCGGCAAGAATGCTTCAAGTCTAATTCACTCAATGGTTGAAGACAATATCCGGAAGACCGGATCGGTAATATTTGCCGATATAAACCGCGGCGTTGCCCTTCTAAAAGCCTTAAGCATGACCCCTGACGAAGTTATTCAGCATGTCAGGACCTCAAGGCTTCGGGGGCGGGGCGGCGCAGGTTTCCCGACCGTATTGAAGTGGAATTTTGCGCGGGAAGCGAAGGGTGATCGCCGGTTTGTGCTTTGTAACGCGGACGAAGGGGAGCCGGGCACCTTCAAGGATCGGGTTATTCTCACCGAGTGCCCGGATATGGTTTTCGAGGGAATGGCAATAGCGGGTTATGCGATTGGGTCGGAAGAAGGTATCCTTTATCTACGAGGGGAGTACACATACCTGAAAAAATACCTTGAAAACGTTCTCAAAGAGTTTCGGGGCGCAGACCTGCTGGGTAAAAACATTCAAGGTAAGGGTTTCAACTTCGACATCCGTATTCAAATGGGCGCTGGCGCCTATATATGTGGTGAGGAAACTGCGCTGATAAACTCGAGTGAAGGCGCCCGTGGGGAGCCTCGGAATCGGCCGCCGTTCCCCGCACAGGACGGCTATCTTCATTTTCCCACAATTATCAATAACGTCGAGACGTTATGTTGTGTGACACGTATTCTGGAAAAGGGCGGGGAATGGTTTGAACAGATAGGATCTAAGGAAAGCTCAGGCACAAAGCTTTTCAGCGTATCCGGCGATTGCAAACGTCCGGGAGTTTACGAACTTCCATACGGGATCACAATAGCGAGCCTGTTGTCGGAATTGGGGGGTGAGGACGCTATTGCCGTCCAGGTGGGTGGGCCTTCCGGCCAGTGCATCAACCGCGAGGATTTCGGCCGGGTGATCGGTTATGAAGACCTAGCCACCGGAGGTTCGATTATAATTTTTGGTCCCGGACGGAATATGCTCGATGTGGCAAGTGAATTCATGGAATTTTTCATCGAAGAAAGTTGTGGCTGCTGCACTCCTTGCAGAGTTGGAAACGTATTGATAAAAAGGCAACTCGATAAGATCAGGGGGGGGAAGGGCGAGTCTCATGACCTGCAATATCTCGAAGAGCTTTGCCAAATGATTAAAGTCGCGAGCCGCTGCGGCATGGGTCAAACATCCCCCAACCCGGTGCTCTCCACCATGAAGAACTTCCGGCATCTGTACGAAAAAAGCGTTGTCAAGTCCGAAGAACGCGGCGCTGGCCGATAATGAAGTAACTTTCACTATTGATGGAGTTGAAATTAATTGCCGCAAGGATCAACCGATCATCCAGCAAGGAGGAAAAATGAAAGACCATAAACATGTTATCCTGTGCGTTGATGACGATCAGGATTCTCTGGATATTTTGCGGATTGCTCTCGAATCCGGCGGATATAAAGTAGTTCAGGCGCTGACCGCAGAGGAAGGGCTGAAAATATACAAAACCGAAAACCCGGATTTGCTTATCGTTGACCTTATGATGGAAGAAGTCGATGCGGGAATAAGTTTTGTCAAGAGATTGAAAGCACTCGGAAACACTGCGCCTATTTTGATGCTAAGCTCTGTCGGAGATTCTCTCAGCTATCAAGCGGATAATTCCAACCTAGGCCTGGATGGGATTTTTCAGAAGCCCATTGATACCCACATTCTTCTAACTGACATCAAAACAAGGATTGCGAAGAAGCAGGCCGCAGGCTGTAAAGAGTGTCAATAAATAAAGGATAGGGGATAGGCCGGACGATTTCCCGCCCAGGGGCGAAGCGCAAGAAGGATCGAAACGCGCTTGTAATGTTTGCGTAACCTGTTGGCGCCCTGCCCCCCGAAAAGTGGTCCACTTTTCAAGTTGGTCTCAACCCCATTTCCGACGGGTCAAGCGCAAATAAAATTGACAGTCGGGGGAATCCCGTGTTTTTCGGGGTGGGTCGTCGTGGGCCAACACCACTCATTTGCGCACTACGATCCGCTCCTTGGCCACCCCAACCGGGGGCAGCGCCATCGTCGGCTTCCGCTGCGCCAAGACTCCATAACACCTTACACCTTTAACCCCTTGAAGAAGATTAACCTTACGTAAGGACTCCCTGACCTATTGCTCCTTCCACCGCAATGGACGCGGCTGTGAGCAAGCTGCCCTGCCTTGGGATATGCAAGTCCGGCGAACAGTTAAGCCAGAGTACTGAAGCAATCGAATTTCGCCAGATTTAACCTTTACCGTTCCCACACGGATAATATAAGTAATAAGGAAGATGCTCGCGGCCCCCAGATTTGCCCCAGAACCGACGTGCTTTCACTGGATAGCCGAAGGCGACCGCCCTGATCGCGGCGCAGGGGGGCGTTTCCGGTCAAAATCAGGCCCCTATTATAGGGGGGCTAGCGGGGGGACTAAAATAATCAAGGGTTAGCCGGATTTTGAAAATTGCGTCTAACCCCTTGATTTTAATGGCGATGACCCCAACGGGATTTGAACCCGTGTTGCAGGCGTGAAAGGCCTGTGTCCTAGGCCAGGCTAGACGATGGGGTCTGTTTAGTCTGTAGGCTGTAGTTAAAAACATCCAACGTCTGGAATGGACACTACAGTCTATAAAAGCAATATATATTTATAAGGGCACGGCGAACCGTGCCCCTATGAGATTATAACATGATTTTGATGTGTGCGCCCTACGCGCGCCGCCTGCCAATCAAGCGGCCACCGCATGCCGCCTACTTCAGCCGCGCTTTGATGGTATTCGCGGAGATATCGGAGACGGATGCGCCGGTGACGCGCTCAATTTCCTCTGCGAGGTCTTCTGCTCTGCCCTTGTAAGTGATCTCGACGGTTGCAGAGCCGCCGCCGAAGTTGCGCTGGTAGATGGCGTTGACGCCGCGGATGCCCTGACATTGCTGAATGAAGTTCTTCAGCTTGCCCAGGCTGCCCACGTTAGTCAATTGAACGGTGACCTCGTTGCCGCCGCCGCTGGTTTCCTTTTCGCAGCGCTGAGTGACGGCCTTGATAAGCGCCGGGGCGACCATATCTGCGGCCTTTTGGAGGGCCTTTACGCCGCTTTCGTGCTCCTCGATGTGCGCCATCTTGCCGTTGCCGGTGGCGGTGCCTATGATCTTGGCGTTGTCAACCTTCACGATGCGGGCTGTGATATTGGCGTAGCAGTTGAAGAAGCCGTATTCGTCCTTCGGCTTGCATGTGGCGAGCGCCTTGCCGATGACGACGTATTCCGCGCTGAAGGCCTTGCCCATCATGACCGCATCGTTCGGGTCAGGTTCACCGCGGATAGCTTTCGGGGCCCGTATGTTGCCTGAAGCGACTTTGGGGTCAATGAGCTGGAAGCCCTTCGCACCGAAGTCTTCCATGATTTTGGTTTCGACGATGCTCATGTCGGAACCCTGATCCCACCATCCGTGCACCCTCTCGCCCACGTTTTGCTCGGCGATCATCAGCATGGTGCGGGGGTCACCGATGCGCCGCAGGCAGATGCCGATGGCGAGCAGGTTGTTTTCAAGATTGCCCACTTGGACGCAGGCGTTGATGGTCACGTAGTAATTGTACTGGTCTTGCCTTTCGTTGGTGATCTTTTCGCCGCAGATGAATCCCGCGCTCTGCGAGTAGATGCGGTCGTTGACTGTCTGGAAGTTTTCGACCAGCGTTTCGGAGTCCACCATAACGCCGACGACCGACTCGACGGCCTTGCGGCGCGCGTCTTCGAGGGCTTTATCGCGGGCATGGCCGGTGTCGTTATTGACGATGCCCGCCATACCGGTGGCGTCCACGTATTTCGTTTCTCCTCCGGCGCCCTGGCCGGCCAACGATGCGGTGACGCCGAAAACCAAAGCCACCAAGAGGACCGACAAAACCCCCCTTTTAATTAGATTCATTCCTTGCAACCTCCTTACACTGCCCGCGAGGCGGCCAGATTGTTTTCAGGCCGGCCTGCGATCGCGGCAAGTGGTTTGTCCCTAAATCTTGAACTATTCCAGCCGAACCCAGTTTCCCACAATGGCTGGCCCGGATACTATTTCGGCGTAGATGAATTTATCGAGTATCTGGGTCACGCGAACCTGGCCCAGCTTGGTGGCTGGAAGCATGACCATTTCGCCGGTATCGGGGTCCTCGACCTTGTCGCCGGGCTTATAGACGTTAAGGGTCTGGCCGACCTGCAGGCCGGAATCGGTTCCGGCGCGGATAATGACCTTTTTACCTTCGACTTTTAGAATGGTGGCCTGCCAGGGGATAGAGTTCATCTTGGTGAGTATGATGAAGACGGCGTCATGAATGGCTCTCAAGGCCGCGTCTCCAAGAGGGGTCTCCTTGCTCAATTTGCCGCCCACCACGACGCCCTTGATATTGGTTTCCACGCCTACGCCCGTCTTGTTAATAGCGCCCTGGGCCTTTTCGCTGAACATGAGGATGCGGGTTTCGGGGTCGAACATTTTTACTATCACAACCACCTTCGCCTGGGTGACTTTCACGCCGACCGAACCTGAACCTGAGCCGCCCAGGGGGATGTTCCCCACATGGCCGCCCTGAGACTGTGTGAAGGCGACCTCCTGGATAGTGCCTTGGAAAATGGCCTGTGCGCCCAGCTGCTGACCGGCCTGAGGGGATCGCGCCTGATTGCCCATGCCCGACTGGCCATGGCGGATTTCAGCGGCTGAGTCTTCGAGGTCTTCATTTGTCACAAGAACAACGAAGCAACCCGTCTGCTGCAATTCGTACTGGAGGGCCTCGAGCATGCTGTCGCGAATGGCCTGGCTCATCTCGTTATTGGCGCCGTCCTTGAACCTGTATATGGCTATGCGCTTCTTTGGGCCGTTGCAGGGGGGATATGGTTTCATTTCGCCTCCGCCCCCGCCAGCGGCTTGAGCGCCGCCACTGCTCTTCTTCTTCGGAAGCCCAAGTTGTGCGCCGCCCTTCACCGGTATAATCCATACCGCAAGCAGCAACACCGTAATACCAACCACCATCATCCTCGATAACTTCTTCATTCAGATCCTCCTTTTCCACTGGCAAGCGGCCATGTCTCAGCCAACGGCTTTGCTGGCCACTGTTGCCTTCTGAAAGTAAATACTCACCTTCCCGGATACCACGCTCACCGATTTGGCAGGGATAAATCCCCCCTTGGACCGGGTTTCCAACCGTTTTTTCGCAAAACGATTTATCCAAATGATTATAATGTAAAGATAGCTCAAATGTCAAGCATGGCGGATTACACCCCGCTGACATTCCCTGACCTCCGATTAACCTGTATTTCTCACCAACTGAAGGGGCAGACCTATGTGTCTGTCCTACGCACGGACACGTTGGCCCGCCCCTACGGGTTCGGCGATACACCGAGCAACAAGTGCTATAAGGTGAGAAATATGGGCGAAATTGTGGACATTAAGGGGATGGTTTGGCAATTTTTGATTTCCAATGCCTGTTTCTATTCTCCAGGCAATGTAATTGTGATCCACTCTTCCTTCCCGTCCCCACGCCTGCAGCGCACTATAAGCCTGTCCCAGGCACCGAGCGCAATCTCGAGGGCATCGGCTTCGAGAGGAAGGGAGAGCGCGGTTTTACCGTTTTCCGGGGAGAGGAAATAAAGCGACTTGCCCGACCCGTAGACAAGGCGGCCCTTCGGCTCGATAATGAGGTTCGTAATTTCCTGAGGAGGAGAAAACGGCATTTCCCACGCCATTTCACGGCTCTCGATTATTACAGCGCGAAGCGACCGGGCGGGCCGGGGAGACCATTTGCGGCTCTTCAGACCCTCCTCGAAAGTGGCGGGCCGGAGGGGGGTGACATAATATATCTTGTCCCGCCCGCGAGCCAGGGAGAGCACACTGCTTGAGGGCAGATCGAGGACAGGCAGCTCTTTCCATGAGAATTCGACCTTGCCGTTTCTCTCGCTGAGATCAAGGCTACGCCCATCGAGCATATTTCCTATGAGGGGATTCAAATTGATCTCGAAAGGCGCGGCTAACGACTTGATTTCCTTAAGGAATTCGAGCAGGAATGGAGATATTTCGCTGATCTGGCCGTTTGTATAGACAGTTATTATCCCACTATGCGCCACAACCTTGCTCAATGTCGGGATACCAATGGGCCAACGGGCGGACAACCCTTTCAGAAACAGAGACGGCCTGGGCTTGGTTTTTTCCCAGTTTTCGTAAGCGTCGAGGGCGCCATTTAGCGCATCCCGTTTTTTTTCGAGGGCAATGCGGCGCATCTTGAGTTGCTGCAAGGTCGTTAACATTTTTTCGAGTTCCGCCACTCTGTACTCAGGTGTGGCGTGTGGAGGCGCGCCGAGCGGCAAGGTGATTTCTTCGGTGGATATTTGAGCTTCTCCCGATGATATATCGGCGGCATACGTCATCGCGATAATAGCCGTGACATCCGTGGAGAGTGTGTCGGGTGTCAATTCGACGCTATCTATAGCCAGCTCCGAGTAGCTTTCCAATTCGGCCACAACGGCAACCGCTTCTTCCCACGGCGCCCGAATGCGCATGGATATGAAACCCAACTTCAGCGGGCCGACCTTGCGAACATCGGGAAGAATATCCGGGACTTCCATTACAGCCACATGATGAACGGCGAGCGCCCCCGTTGCGCGGTCCCGCGCATTCTGTCCTTCCAGCTCGTTCCGAATGTCATTTACGCGGTTTTCAAGGTTCTCGACATCGCCCTCCAGCGTTTCCAGCCCCGCAATCTCCTTCCGCGCCGCAATAACCTTATCGGACAGGGCCTGGATTTGTTTTTCAAAAAGGTCGCCCGATTTAGCCTTTTGCTTGCAGGCAGGCGTTAAAAAGGCCAGTGCGACCAGAAATACCAGCATATATTTCAGACATGATTTTGAGATTCGGACTTTAGGCATTGTGGGTGTGGCATAGAGACAAGGGGTTTAAAACCCCTTGTCTTTTTTTGTTTTGATATTTTTTTGAAGGCTGAACAAACTGAAAATTTTAGCCAGTGGCCATCGTCTTTACTTGCTCATATCTGTATTCTGCGTTTTTTTGCAAAAGCCTGAAGGATGGTCATTGCCTGGTTGACGCGGCTCATCTTGGTGTTTTTAGATTTAGCGGCCATTACATCGTTAAGATCAACCTGCTGTGCTCTTAATTCCCTCTGCACGATCTGGAGATTTGTGAGGATGGTTTTAAGGTCCTGCTGATTATATTTCTTCAATACCGCATCATTCAGCGATTGATACCCATCCCCGATATCTTCAGCGATTTTCTTGGGATTACCCGCGATGCTCATAATTGATCCCCTCTCATTTTCGTATTCTAACACCTTGTGAGCGGTTTCGCATCCGCGGGTCGTGTGTTATGATATGAAGATGAACTGGGATTTATTTTACTTGAGATGGCTCCACAGATGGCATCAACTCCAATTCAACATCATGAAATGGGCCATGCGAGACCATATTACGTTCGGTCAAGGATGCGATATTTATCCAAAGGGCATTTTCTTTCAGGGTCAGGGGAAAGTGACGTTCGATGAGGGCTGCATAATCGAGCGCGCGGGGATGGGGGTGCATTTCTGGGTGGAGGGGGGAGCGGAAGTGCATTTTGGGCCGCGATCATGGCTCCGCGGACGCTATCAGGCCAACGTCTTCAGCCTTACCCCTGAGGCGAGGGTCGAGATCGGCGCAGATTCGCTCTTGACAGGGGTCACCGTTAGCGTTAAAAAGGGCCTCAAGACGGGCGTTCACTTTCTCGGAGGTTATGGCGTAAGGATATTGGATTCCGATTTCCATGACATGGACGATTCGCATTCCGAAGTGACGGCGCCCATAACCATAGGCGATTACGTCTGGATTCCATCCGATGTCACCATATTGAAAGGGGTAACCATCGGCGATCATTGTGTTATTGGGGCCGGCTCCATCGTCACCCATGACATTCCTCCCCACACCCTGGCCGTCGGCAGGCCGGCCAAGCCGATAAAAACCATCGGAGACCGCTCTAAAACGAGATAATGAGAGAAGAAAATGATGAAATGATAAATCAAAGTAGACAGTGGACAGTGGACAGTAGACAGTTAAAAGAACATCTCATTTCTTAACTTCTTACTGTCCACTGTCTACTATCCGCTCCTTGACAGTACGCATCACTCATCACTCATACTTGACATTTGCCCCACTATGTTTAAAACTTGATAAACGGGGGTCAGCTTATGGGACCGGAAGAAATTGCGCATTTCAAGAGGATTTTGACGGCCCAGCTAGAGGAACTGACGGGTAAGGCCGAAGAAACATTGAACGATATGGAGTCGGCCCCGGCCAATTTTCCCGACCCGACAGACAGGGCGATGCAGGAATCGGATCACACGCGTGAATTGAGGATAAGGGACCGCGAGAGAAAGCTTATATCCAAGATTCGCGAAACACTCGCCCGGATAAACAACGGCACATTCGGCATGTGCGAGATATGCGAGGAGCCTATTGACATGGAACGACTAAAAGCGCGCCCAGTCACCACTTTATGCATAGAATGCAAGACAAAACAGGAAGAATTGGAGAGGCGCCAAAAATCATGACCCGGACGCGCGCCCTGCCGGGCCTTGTTGTTCTGGCCATTTTATTTTTTAACCCTATCCCCTGGCGCCATAAAAAAGTACACGCTGTCAGAGACCCTGTCACACTCTATAACGAGGGCCTTGCTTATATGAGCGACCGGGAGGGAAGGTTGAGCTTTCTCCATCCGCCGGACTACGAAAAGGCGCGCAAAGATTTCGATGAGATTCTTTTCGATCATCCGACAAGCCGTTTCGCTCCTCTCGCCGAATTGCGCGTCGCCGATTGCTATTACGAATCAGGGGAATACGAAAGCGCAGCGCCCGCTTATGACAACTGGCGCAAAAATCACGTCGGGCGCCCCGAAATTCCATACGTCACCTACCGCGTGGCGATGAGCTATTACCACCAGATATTGAGCATAGACCGCGACCAGACCACCACACGCATAGCCCTCCTTGAATTCCAGAACCTTGTTAAAAATTACCCGGACAGCGAATACGCCGGCGCGGTTGGGGACAAGGCCGAGATACTGAGGACACGCCTCGCCAAGCACGAGTTTTACGTCGGCCAGTTCTATTTCCGCCACCACGATTATTGGGCCGCCATTGACCGCTTTCAGGTCATCCTGGACAATTTCCCCAAAAAGGGATTGGACGAGAAGGCTCTTTACTGGTCATGGCGCTCTTATAAAGCCCTGGGCCGCCGCGATCAGGCCGAGCATGCTTACAACCTGCTGAACGAGCGATTCCCGGACGGCGATCTCACAAGACGCGCCAAGCTCACCCGAACCGAAAAGAGCGCAAAGGGCGCCCAAAAGTGGCTCGGTCAATAACACGGCTCCCTGAATGAGTAGACATATCGTGTTTTTCCGTCTATAATAACCGCCAGAGAAAGTTAAAATACTTACCATGGCTAAATCCGAAGAAGAAGTTAAAAAAGCGCTCACCCTGGGCACCGAGGCTTATCGCGCGGGCGAGTATGAAAAGGCCGTCAAGTATCTGTCGGAGTTTGTCCAGGAGCGCCCGAGTTTTGCCGATGTCTTCAACATGCTGGGGCTGTCGTATCATTATCTCGGAAGGCTCGAGGAGGCCATAAACGCATTCCAGAGGGGGATTGACTTAAACCCGCGGTATAGCGAGGTGGCGCTCAATCTCGCGGTAACGCTCTTCGACGTAGGCAGGTACGATCAGGCGGCGGCGCTTCAGGAGCGGCTGTCGAAGGAAGTGGAGAAGAGGCCGGACGGACTCGATCCCTACGCCCTGAGGAAACTCGCTAATATGCATGCCGAGGTGGCCAACGCTTATCACGTGCTGGGATTATACGATCAGGCAATCGAGGAATACATCAAGGCGCTGCACCTTGCGCCCCAATTCCCGGACGTGCGCACAAAACTCGCCGAATCCTATCGCGACAAGGGGATGATTGACGAGGCCATCCGCGAGCTGGAACAGTTAAAAAGCGCCCAGCCTCACTACTTGCCCGCCCGTATCGCACTCGGCGTGTCCTACTACACCAAATGCAAAATCGCCGAGGCCATCAACGAGTGGAAACAGGTCGTCGAGATAGACCCTGAAAACAAAACCGCCAAAGCCTACCTGAAACTCGTCCCGCCCGACGCATCCTGTCCCTGATTCCCTGGCGCGTCAATCAACGGAGCGGGGCTTCGTCATCGTCCGAGACAAGGGGTTTAAACCCCTTGTCTGTTATAACTGCGTCAATCAACGGAGCGCGGGGCTTCGTCAGTATCCGAGGGGGCATGGGACGTGCCCGACGGAATAAGGACCGCCAGCACATAACGATTCGGATCGAGATACCTTTTTGCCACATCGAGCACCTGGGATGCCGTAACCCCCCTGATCTTCTTCGGATAGACTGTCATTTCCTTCCACCCCAGCCCGTAAAGCTCGTTCAACGCCATGGTTGAAGCCTGCGCAGAGGTCGTCTGAAGGCCGATGTCGTAGCTGCCGGCTATATATTCCCTGGCGCGGGAGAGTTCCTCATCGCTGACCCGCTCCGATCGGATGCGCTTGATCTCGGCGAGAATGCCTGCCAATGCCTTTTCCCGGTTTTCGGGCCGCGTGCCCATGTAGAAATAGAAGAAGCCCGGTTCCAATGCCTCGATGGCGGCGGCGCCTATCGAATAAGCGAGGTGCTGCCTGTCCCGCAACTCGACGAACAGTCTCCCCCCCTGCCCGCTCAGTATGGCCGCCAGGACATCCAGCGCGTAGCGGTCTTCGTCCTTTAAGCTTGCGCCCCTGAAACCGACGATTATTTGAGCCTGCTCCTTATCGCGGACTATCTCGGCCCTCCGGATTTTCTCCAGCGGCTTCTCTTGGGGCACTCTGGGCGGCTCGAACTTCCCCGAATCCTTCAGGTTTGCAAGGGCCTTCTGTATTTTCGGGACCACTTCGTTGACACGCACATCGCCGACAACAGCTATCACAAGATTGTTCGGGGCGAGCAGACCCCGATAATAGGACATCATATCCTGACGCTTAATGCCCTCGATGGTGCTGATTTCGCCGAGCGTCCTGCTTCCGTAAGGATGTTTGGGGTAGAGGTTCCGTTTGAAAAGGTCGAGGATCAATTGTTCGGGAGAGTCCTCGATGTGCCTGATAGCGGCAAGTATTTCGCGTCTCTGCTGCTCGACCTCCTTCGGGGTGAAGGTGGGGTTCAACAGGACGTCCGAAAATAGATCCAGGCCCTCGTCAAAGTGGTCTGACAGGAATTCTGAGGCAAGGCCAATGGAATCCCGGCCGGAGTATCCGCCGAGGCTGCCCGCGATTCTCTCGGCCTGGTCCGCGATCTGATCGGCGCTGCGCTTTGCCGTGCCCTTTGTAAGGGTGCGGGCTATGAAGTTGCTTACTCCGCGTTCCTTCGGCGACTCGAACCGAAGCCCCCCGAGGGACGCCGAGCGCATAGCCACCACCGGCACAGAATGACTTTCCTTGATAATCAGAGTCACCCCGTTGGGCAGGACAACCCGCGTCACCTGGGCCTCGGCCAATGGAGCCGGCTTGACTGAGAGCGCCTTTGCCGCCATTTTCGACACCGATTGCTCATCCGCGCTCTCCACCTTGAGCTGTTTCGGAATATATGCGGCGACCGTTATGTTATTCGCGTTCAGATATTTCAACGCCACCTGTTGAACGTCCTCGACAGTGGTGAGGCGCACCTTGCTCAGGTACTTCTCCTCGAACCCGAGGTCTCCGACGACGGCCTCATAGAAGCCGAGCCTGCGCGATTCTCCCTGCACGGTTTCGCGCGAATATATTGTCTCGCTCTCTATATTGGTCTTGGCCCTCGATAGCTCGTCCGTGCTTGGCAGCGCCGTTTTGAAGCGGGCCACCTCATCCAGAACGGCTTCAAGCGCCGGGGCAAACTGCTTGGCGTCCAGCGTGGCGCTCACGAAGAACAGCCCCGGGTCGCGCGGCGTGAACGTATAAGCGTAAATGCTATGGACAAGACCCTTCTCGGATTGAACGACCCGGTACAGCCTGCTTGCATCGCCGTTGCCCAGTATATATGCCAGCACCTCGAGAGCCGGGACGTCTTCCCCTTTTACAGCGGGGATGTGAAAGGCGATATCGAGATAGCCTTCCTGTAGTTCTCCGCGCAGAATCTTCACCCTCGGCGACTCCTGAGGCGGCTCCTGCGGGTAGGCGCGACTCCCAAGCGGAATCTTCTTGCGGTTTGGAGAACGCTCCGCTCCAAACGAACCCTCTATAATCTCTCTTGTGTCCGGCTCGTTGAAATCCCCGACCACCACCAGGACCATATTGTCCGGCGCGTACCAGCGGCGATAAAACTCGACTACGTCGCTCCTCTTGAAACGCGATACGCTGGCATCCGTCCCGATTATCGGCTTCCTGTACGGATGTGTTTTGTAAGCGGTATCAAAGAGGGCGTGAGACAGCTTTACCGACGGGTTGTCGTCTCCCCTCTTTATCTCCTCGAGGACGACCTCCAGCTCCTTCCTCAGCTCTTTGGAGTCGAAGGAGCTGTGGAACATGGCGTCGGCGAGGACATCGAGGCCAAGCTTCAAGTGTCGGGAGGGAATAGTGAGGTAATACACTGTTTCTGCGAGGGAGGTGTATGCGTTGATGTCGCCGCCCGCAGCCTCGACCTCGTTGGCTATACCCCCCACACCGCGCCGCTCGGTGCCTTTGAAGAGCATGTGCTCGTGAACGTGCGCCAGGCCTTCCTCCTCTGGCGCTTCGTCCGCGCTGCCCACCTTGACCCAAACCGACATGGCCACCACGGGGGCGAAATGGTTTTCCTCGAGAATTACAGTCAAGCCGTTTTCCAGGACATAGCGCTGCACGCGCTCTCTCCTTTCCGTTGCCGAAGGGGGATTTGTTGATGAAGTATCGCCGGATGATACACTTAAAATAAGAAAAGGCGAAAGGAGCAGCAGGAGACCGGTGAAGATTGTCCGCCTGCTCTTTCCGGAACGCCTCATGAGCTTCCTCTGCCCGGAATTGCTTCGTATGCCGCGCGAATTATAGGGCCGAAATCGCCGCGTTTCGCGCTCTCGTCGCCGAATACGCCCGACCCCATGACAAAAGCGTTCGCCCCCGCCCGCGCCACTTCCGCGATATTGCTCACCTTGATGCCACCGTCCACCTGAATATCGAGGGATAAGCCGCGCTCGGCGATTATCCTTCTCAGGCGGCGCACCTTGTCCAGCGACTCCACAATAAAATCCTGGCCGCCGAAGCCGGGATTAACGCTCATTAAAACGACAATGTCCACTTCGCCCAGAATATCCTCGATTGCGCTGAGAGGCGTTCCGGGGTTTATTGCCACGCCCGCCTTCGCCCCCGCCCGCCTCAGGGCCTGGAGCACGCCATGGATATGCCGCGTCGCCTCGACATGCACTGAAACCACATCGGCGCCCGCCGAGCGATAATCCATAGCCCAGCGGTCAGGGTTTTCAATCATGAGGTGAGCGTCCACTTTGACATTTTTCGGGACTCGCCCGCTCACCGCCTTGACCACAATCGGGCCATAAGTCATGTTCGCCACGAAATGGCCATCCATGACATCAACGTGTATCCACTCGACACCCGCCCGCACAAGTCCATCCACCGCCACCCCCAGCGCGGCAGGGTCGGCAGACAACACGGATGGACATATATAGTACTTCATAGGCATTAGACGTTAGGCCTTAGGCTATTAAGAAAAAACGTAATCGGATTTATGCTCCTTTTCCGAAAGAACGGCGCATATCTTTTTATTGTAATTCAATATTAACAAATCGTCTATAGCAGGTTGAAAAATGATTTTTTGTGGCGGACAGGAATGTCCGCCCTCCTGCAATTCATTGATTTTAGTAGGAGGACGGACATTCTTGTCCGTCAGACAGACATTCCTGTCCGTCGTAGTCCGCCCTTAACAGTTTTTAAGCGGCGATATCCAGCCGCCACCCTGCAATAATTCTCCGCGGTAAAAGACGGCGGCCTGTCCCGGTGTTACGGCCGGCTGAGGCTCGATAAACATGACTCGGAGCCGCTTTTTGCTTTCGGGGTGAAGCGTGGCGTCAATTTCGCGCCCCTGGTGTCGGATTCTTACATACGTCCGGTCGCCGTCCTCCGGCGCATGACTATCATTCCATACTAGGTTTTCCACGATCATGCCCTCGGAGGCGCATTCTTCCCGGAAACCGACGCGGACCCGGCGCGCTGTGCCGTCGAGCCTCATCACGTAAAGCGGCCTGCCCGCGGCCACTCCCAGCCCTTTGCGCTGCCCGACGGTGTAATGGTGTATGCCTTTGTGCCTGCCGAGCACTCGCCCGTCCGCCGCCACGATATCGCCCGGCTGGGGAATATCCTTTGCGTACCGCTCCACAAGGCGATCGTAACGCCCCTCCTGCACAAAACATATCTCCTGGCTCTCGGCCTTATCCGCTACCTTAAACCCAAGCTCCCTTGCGATTATCCTCGCCTGCTCCTTGGTGATCTCACCGACGGGAAATCGGATGCGCTCGAGAATGTCGCTTGTCAATCCGAACAGGAAATAGCTCTGGTCTTTCTTCCGGTCCCTCGCCTTTGCGACCATTCTCCGCCCGTCTTCCATAACGATCCGGGCATGATGGCCGGTGGCAAGGGCATCGGCGTTGAGTTCTCTTGCGCGTTTGAGCAGTGTTTTGAATTTTATAAATTCGTTGCAAAGTATACAGGGGTTCGGGGTGCGGCCGCGCGCGTATTCGTCCGCAAAGGGCCTGATGACCCTCTCCTCAAACTCGCGGCGCATATCCATCACGTAAAACGGGATGTCCAGAAGGCGCGCAACGCTCCTCGCATCGTCAATGTCCGCCGGAGCGCAACAGCTTCCCGGCGCCGCTTCCCCGATCGAATCCACAAGCCGCATGGTGACACCAACCACCTCGCAACCCTCTTCTACAAGAAGCGCCGCGGCAACGGCGCTGTCCACCCCGCCACTCATGGCAACCACAATGAGATTGGTCTTTGGCAATTTGGCCTTTGGTCTTTGGGTTGTTAATCTTGATTTTTTGATTGTTGTTTTGTGAGTGAGGATATGAGAGCGTTTAAGGATTTTGTTATACAACTGATAGCTGTATAAATATCTGGATTATTATGTGGGGGCGACCGGCCGGTCGCCCCTACGGCCCTCATCCATCGGGCGCAGCAAGCATCGCCCTTAAAGCGAAATGTCAAGTAATTTAGGAGGCTATCAGCATGTTCTTTTGGCATATAATAAAGGTATTAAATTGTTCGATAACTTTCAACTCCTGTATAACCCAAAGACCAAAGCCTACTTCTTGGGATTGTAGCCCAGCCGTTTTGCTTCGTCCAACTGCTTCAGGCTGTTGGCCATGTCTCCGACCTTGCGGTAGACGGCGGCGAGGTTATTGTGGGCCACGGCGTAATCGGGGTTGAAAGAGATTGCGGAGCGGAAGCTTTCTATGGCGAGGGTGAAATTATTATTTGAGGCGTAAATGACGCCGATGTTATGATGGGCCATGGCGATGTATTCGCGGATTTCATCCAACTGGAGCGTGAGTGCGCGGATGACCATGTTCCAGTCGTTGGTGGAGTCTACGCCGCGCTTGTATTTATCGAATGCGCGTTTGTATGCCTCGATTGCGAACCTTACCTTGTCCTCCAGTTCGTCAATCTTGAGGGCGCGCTTCTGCACGTTTATCTTGCCCAGCTCTTTACGGTCTTCTTTCATATAACTTCACATAGAAATGCAAGGCATAAGTTGCCCCGGACTGAAGTCCGGGGTTTAAAGAAGTTTGTGAAACTCCCCGGACGGGGTTTCAAACGTGCGGGCTTTAAAAGATTTTCCAGGAAACCCCGGCTTTCAAGCCGGGGAGATTCACAATCTGCTTTAAAGCCCCGGCTTTTAAGCAGGGGAATATTTTCACAGAAGTCCTCCAAGTTCACGGCGACACCCCGATCATTTTATCCGCTATGATAGCGACGCGGCCGCTTGCGGACAAGTGGTAGTCATTTTTCTCTTGACCCCCGCTGGGCAAAGAGGCGCGCTCCACAGCGCGCTCAGGGCCCCATAAAAGCTCCTGAGTTTCCCGCGCCGCGTTCCTCAGTACCTCCATGGCCATGGGATTGCCGGTAAGTTCCCGCACCGAGCGGGCGATATTTTCGGGGGTCATTTCGTACTGGATGAGTTCGGGATACGCCCGTCGCCCGATGATGAAATTCACCAGGCTGTAATACGGCAGGTCCATGCCGAGGAACTTTTTGCCGACCCAGGAAGTCAACGGCCGAACCCACCCGACAAGTATGGCGGGCGTACCCATGAGCGCGGATTCGAGAGTGGCGGTTCCGAGCGCCACGACCGCCAGATCGGCCACCTTGAGCACCTTCTGGGTCTCCCCTCCGATTTGCCGAACATTCACGCCCGCCTCCGATAAGCTCCCGGCCATCTCATCCTCGGAAATTGTCTGTGCGCGAGCAATCAGGAACTGGTATTTGCCGTCTTTTTCCAGATCGCGGACGGCTTTTATCATGGTGGGCAAGTAATTCCGGATTTCGGCATGTCTGCTTCCCGGAAGAAGGGCAATTGTGCGGCGGGAGGGGTCCAGACCGAAATATTTGACCAGCTCGTTCCGATCAAGCGAACTCGGAATTGTCTCAAGCAGGGGATGACCCACAAAATCCACCTTGGCCCCCAACTTGCTAAAAAGCGCCTCCTCGAAGGGAAACACCACCGCAAGTCGGTCGGAACGCTTCACAAGCGTTTTCGCGCGCCTCTTCCGCCAAATCCATACCTGGGGCGTTATGTAATAAAGAATCTTAACCGCCCGGCCGTAAAACAAACGTATAAATCCCGCAAGGCGAAGATTGAAATCGGGGTAATCAATGAGTATGACAAGGTCTGGCTTTTCCCTCTTAATACTGAAAAGCACCCTGAAAAAAATGCCTATAATTTTCGGAAGCAACCTGAAAACCTCGAAAATCCCGAAGGTGCTGAGGTCTTTGATGTCCGCAATGAGGCGAGTTCCGACATCTCTCATCGCAGACCCGCCAACCCCGTAAACCTCGATGGACGGCCTCAGTTTTTTAAGGGCCGCAATAAGCCTTGAGGCGTAAATGTCGCCGGACGATTCCCCCGCGACAACCAGCGCTTTGCCTCCTTCAGCCATCGGCGCGGTAAAGAACCTCCTCCCGGTAAAGTCTGTCGCGCAGGATATTCATCAGGAAAACCGACCCGAATTGTCTCACGATACTGCTAAACAGGGTTTTTCCACCGAGGCAAACGCGGCAATACGGATGAACAACCCTATATCGCGTGAAACCACGGGCCGCCTTGAGCGCGGCGGGCCGATTTATCAGGTCAACCAATGTCGAATCCTTGACGTTTCCAAGCGAGGTCTTCCCATCGTAATCCCGGCAGCAAAACACCACCCGCCCGTCCCAAAGCACACCGAAATGATCGGACAGACCCGTACAATATCCATATCTCGCCGTGATGACGTTGCCTTCTCCGAGGGCGTTTCCCCAACTGTCCAAATGGTAAGTTTCGAGCGCAAAGTTGGGATGGATGTGCAGAATTTGCCACTTACCCGTCGAAATTCCGGCAATTCTGTCCAAAATCAGCCGCCTGTCAAACCGCTTGTCACCAGAGGCATCCACAAGATCGTACATCCTGTTAGCCCACTCCGAAATCACCGTCCTCAGTTGCTCGTCAGTGTTTATTATATCAATAGTTTCGCTGTAAGGCTCGAGCCACGGCCTTTTCTTCGTGACCATCACCAGCACTCGCACCTCGAGATCGGAGCGCCTCTGGACAGAGCGGGCGGCGAATTGAAGGATGCGATCCCTATATTGCTCGAAGGTCAATCCTTTAAACCCCCGCAGTTTCCAGCTTTCAGCGTCGGGGGTTTGCAGGGAGACATTGATTTTTTTCAGTCCCGCGTCAATGAATTTATCGGCGACCTCGGCATTCAACATGCTGCCGTTGGTGGATAAAGTCGTTGGGAGGCCCAACGATTTGCCGTGTTCGAGGATTGCGACCAGGTCTTTATACAGGAGCGGCTCGCCCATGATGTGGAAAACGACCTTTTCGGCAATGCCTTCACGGGCGATTTCATCCAGTATGCGCGCGGCAAGGGCTGGCTCCATGGAGCCGCTTTCCCTTGTCATCCTTGTCATGGGGCAGAAAACGCACGAGAAGTTGCACCGGTTGGTCAACTCGATGTGCACTCGTTCCACCGGGAACCTGACGAACCTTTTGATCGGTTCCCACCTTTCGGAATGGGACAGGGGTGGGTCGTTCAGTATGGGGAAATCAGGAACCAGTTCTTTCGTTGAGGATTGTATTTCCACTGCTGCACTATACGCTGGCGCTGCATCGCCACCGAGGGAAATATATGATAGCTGCGCACAACCTCGACTTCCGCCGAGGCGCCGTCTGCGCTTAAAGAGGTGCGCACAATCTCATAATCGAGGACCTCGTAGTTATCCCCCAACTCCTCAACTTTCTTGAGAAAATCCTCGGTATCGGCGACGTATGCGGAGGCGCTGGTATAATCTTTCCATCTGAAAGCGTAGTTGTACGCTTCAACCCTCGTCGGAAGCGTATTCATGCGGTGCTTCTTCATCAGGCAGCCCGCCGAGGAGAACGCAACGCCCCCGACAATCAATAAAATAATATACCGCGATATACCAGCCATCATACGCGTTCAATGTTACGATTTTATAAGTAAAAAGTCAAACCATTATAACCTAAAACCAAAGTTGACATGACCTATAAGATCATATTAAGATAACTATAAGGGTCATTTTAAGGCTTTAGGTTGTTGGCGGCAAGTTTGAGAGATAATAGTTTTTAAGGAGATTTTTCGTATGAAAACGGCTGCGATAAACGAATTAAAGGCCAAATTGAGCATGTATCTCAAACGCGTTCAATCTGGTGAGGAGGTGCTGGTTCTGAACCATGGGAAACCGGTGGCCAGGATTGTGCCGCTTGAGCATCCCGACGAAATGGCTCAAGACGCCTGGGAGAAAGAACTTATCCGCACCGGACGCATGAGACCCGCGCGCAAGAGGTTGCCGCCGGATTTTTGGGATCGCCCCCGTCCGAAAGACCCTGAGGGTTTGGTCTTAAAGGCATTACTTGAGGAGCGGAGGGAAGGCAGATGAGCTTTTGGGACTCGTCAGCTATAGTTCCACTTTTACTTGAAGAAGTCTTTTCCAGTGAGCTTCTATCCTTGTCCAGATCAGAGCGGGGGAAAATGGTTGTCTGGTGGGGAACCATGATAGAATGCCATTCCGCCATATCAAGACGTCGTAGAAGTGGGATTATCACGGAGGAAGATGAAAGATCAATATTAAGACTTCTGATGGATATTCAGGAAGCATGGCGAGAAATTTCTTCTGAAGAAGGATTGCGTGAGGAGGCGATTCGTTTGATACACTTCTTTCCTCTAAGGGCGGTAGACGCGTTGCAACTCGCTGCCGCGATGATTTGGACCAACCACCGCCCCGCCGGCAGGACATTTGTATGTCTTGACGACCGTTTGAGAGAAGCCGCTTCCCTCGAGGGCTTCAGGCTCATACCCGAAATTATTCCTTAAGATATTTCGCCAGTGGGAGAATTTCGGCGCCATGCCCGAGTCTAATAAAGCGCGGTGCTGCTCGACTCTTCTCCGGGTTCCGCCTTCTTGAGTTCGCCATGCGCAAGTGCGCTGTGGCGGCGCCCATAGCCGAAATAAATCACAAACCCTATCAATAACCAGACCAGGAGCCTTATCCAGTTTTCAGACGGCAACGAAAACATCAATATCAGACAGGTTATAGCGCCCAAAATCGGCACGAAGGGGAATAGCGGCGCCTTGAAAGGCCTTTCTGCATCGGGATGCCTGATGCGCATGATAAGGACTGCAATGCAGACTATGACAAAAGCGAGCAGGGTGCCGATGTTAACCAGCTCCGCGAGAACTCTCAATGGAATGAACGCGCCCATCAAGCCTACGCAAATGCCGGTCAGGATGGTGGCCTTCCACGGGGTCCGGAAGCGGGGATGCACCGCCCCGAAAAAACTTTTCGGAAGCAGGCCGTCCCGCGCAATGGCAAGCAACACCCGCGGCTGGCTCAGCATCATGACAAGGAGCACCGAGGTGATGCCTGTGAGCGCCCCGAGCGAAACCAGAAACTGCGCCCACGGAAGCCCGACCTTCTTGAACGCATCGGAAACCGGCGCGTCAATATTGATCTCGTGGTAAGGCACCATCCCGGTCAGCACCGTCGAAACAAGTATGTAAAGGACGGTGCAGAGGATAAGAGAAACTATAATGCCGATCGGAACATCCCTCTTCGGGTTCCGGGCCTCTTCCGCATGCGTCGAGACCGAATCGAATCCGATATACGCAAAGAAGACCACCCCCGCCCCCGCAAGCATCCCCAACGGTTCCCCTCCCTTCCCAACCTGACCGAACAGCGTATGTCCGAAAAGACTTAAGCCCGCATAGCCATATGGCGCAAAAGGATGCCAGTTAGCGGGATTCACATATTTTGCGCCAACTATTATCACGAACATAACTATAACCACTTTTATCGCCACCATAGTGGCGTTGAAACTCGCGCTCTCCCGAATTCCTATGACCAGAACTATCGTGAGTATCAGGGATATTATCAACGCGGGGAGGTCCATAAAAGAATGGGTTTTCGTCAATACGCCCAGAAGTGGATTGTAATCAAATGGGGCGCCCGACAACACATGGGGGATTTTTATGCCGAAAATTCCAATAAAATCAATGAAATAATGAGACCAGCCATGCGCCACCGTGGCCGATGCAACGGTGTATTCAAGCACAAGGTCCCAGCCTATGATCCACGCAAACAACTCGCCCATGGTCGCGTAAGCGTAGGTATATGCCGACCCCGCGACCGGCACCATGGATGCGAATTCGGCGTAGCATAGCGCCGCGAATATGCACGCTGTGCCGGAGGCGCAAAACGAAAGGATAAGCGCGGGGCCGGTCTTGTCGTGCGCGGCGATCCCCGTTAAAACGAAAATACCCGTCCCTATTATCGCTCCCACGCCCAGGCTCGTAAGCGCAATCGGCCCAAGCACCCGCCTCAACCTTTCTTCCCCATGCATTTCCTCCAATAGGAGAGAGATCGGTTTTCTGATAAACAGGTTTTTCATTTAATTCAAACTCCTATGATTTTCGATATCGCCAGACAAGGGGTTTAAACCCCTTGTCTGTTTCTAATATCAAAAGTCCTCATTCTTCAACCTAATATCCCCTCCGAAATATCATGGCGTTTTGTTTCGGGAAAGCGCGCTGTGTCGCCGGCCATACCCGAAGTATATTACGAAACCTATCAACAGCCAGATGAAGAGCCTGAGCCAGTTTTCGGCGGGCAGTGAAAACATCAGCATCAGGCAAAATATTGCGCCCAATATCGGAACCCACGGCATGCCGGGGCACCTGAACGGCCTTTCCGCCTCCGGATGCCTCTTCCTCATTATCAGCACCGCGATACAGACTATCACAAAAGCCAGCAAAGTGCCGATGCTCACAAGCTCGGCCAGAATGCGAAGCGGAACAAACGCAGCCAACACCCCGACAAAGATGCCGGTTGCTATGGTCGCCTTCCACGGTGTTCGAAACCTCGGATGCACCGCCCCAAAGAATCCGGTCGGAAGCAGGCCGTCGCGGGCTATTGCCAGCAATATCCGCGCCTGGCTTAAAATCGTAACCAGCAGCACCGATGTTAAACCGGCGATTGCGGCCATGGAAATGATAAACTGTGCCCAGTGAAGGCCCACTTGCTCGAAGGCGTCCGCGACAGGGGCCTCGATATTGATTTTCCCGCAGGGAACCATGCCCGAGAGCACTATCGCAACGCCTATGTATAGCAGGGTGCATATTATCAGTGAAGCGATAAGCCCTATCGGAACGTCTCGCTTCGGGTTGCGCGCTTCTTCAGCATGGGTTGAAACGGATTCAAAGCCGATATAAGAGAAAAAGATTATTGAGGCGCCGGCCATCATGCCCAGCGGTTCTCCGCCTGCCCCCGTTTGCCCTAGTATGGTGTGGCCGAAGAAGCTGACGCCGGTATATCCATAGGGCGCGAAAGGGTGCAAGTTCTCAAGCCGGACATAAAACGCGCCCACACAAATTACCATAAGAATGACAGCCACCTTCAATCCCACCATGATATTGTTAAACCCCGCGCTCTCCCGAATACCCTTGACAAGCAGAACGGTCAGGATCGCCGTCACAAGCAGGGCGGGCAGGTCCATCACCGTTCCCGTTGTGATCAGGCGCCCCAGATTCGGATCGTAATCGAAAGGCGCCTTGGTGATGACCTCCGGCAACACTATTTTGAAGGAGTTCAGGAAACTGATCAGGTACTGAGACCAGCCGTTAGCCACTGTTGACGCCGCCACGGCATACTCAAGCACCAGGTCCCAGCCGATAATCCAGGCAAACAGCTCGCCCATCGTGGCATATGCGTAAGTGTAAGTAGACCCCGCAACCGGCACCATGGACGCAAACTCGGCATAACTCAACGCCGCAAACACACACGCCACTCCCGATACCACAAAAGACAAAATAAGGGAAGGCCCCGCCTTGTCGTGCGCCGCTAAACCCACCAGAACAAATATCCCCGCCCCTATCGTCGAACCGATTCCCAAGTTCGTAAGGGAAACAGGCCCGAGAATCCTCCTTAAACGGTTCTCCCCCTCCATTTCCTTGATAAATTGCTGATAAGGTTTCTTCGTAAATATACTTCCCGCCATTGCAAACCTCAAAAAATTAATGCTTGTGAGAAATCCCATGCCGCCGACTCGGCGAATACGGTTTTCTAAGTTTGAGCTAATTCCCTCCATAAAGCAAATCATATCCTAAAATCGAAACCGGTCGCTTGCCCTCATGAGGTCCGATAGTATCTCTAGCTTGCCGATTATAAGTTTCAAGCTAAACTATCCAAGCAGATAGCGTATTGAAAGCGATAGCCAGGCTGAAAAATCTGGAAGATAATCCATTTTAAGTTCGAGGGGATTTTAATGAGTGAACATAAACAAAGCCCCCAAAAAACGCCGTTATATGAAACTCACGTTGCGGCTGGCGCAAGGATGGTGGACTTCGCGGGATGGATCATGCCCGTGCAATACACCGGCATTAAGGAAGAGCACCTTGCCGTGAGAGCGGCTGCGGGTCTCTTCGACGTGTGCCACATGGGCGAAATAGAAGTATCCGGCCCGGCCGCACTCGAATTCATCCAGTTCCTCACCCCAAACGACGCATCGAAAACCGAAATCGGGGCCGCCCAGTACACGGCCTTTCTCAACCACCTCGGCGGCATTATAGACGATCTCATATTCTATCGCCTGGCCGCAGACCGTTTCCTCCTTTGCGTCAACGCTTCCAACGCGGAAAAAGACTTTGCCTGGATAAAAAAACATAGCGGAAATTACGATGTCCTGGTCACAGACCGGAGCGATAAAACCGCGCTTCTGGCCCTCCAGGGACCTAAGTCCCCGGAAATACTCGCAAAAATCGCCGATTTCAACCCCGCGACGATAAAACGGCTCCATTTCTCGGAAGGAAAAGTCGCTTCTGCAAATGCCATGATCGCCCGAACCGGTTATACCGGTGAGGATGGTTTCGAGATATTCCTTGAAAACGCCGACGCAAAAACGGTATGGGAAAAAATTATTGCGGAGGGCAAGCCATTCGGCCTGCTTCCCGCCGGACTTGGGGCGCGAGATACGCTGCGGCTGGAAATGGGATACCCGCTCCATGGCAACGACCTCGACGAATCTCACACACCGCTTGAATCGAACCTCGCGTGGATATGCAAGCTCGACAAGGGGGACTTTATAGGCCGGGATGTGCTTTTGCGCCAAAAAGAAGAAGGGGTAAAGGAGAAACTCGTGGGCCTGACCTTTCTTGAGAAAGGCGTGCCGCGCCATGGCTACGAGGTGGCGGACATAGAATCGGGGGAGATACTCGGCGTCGTAACAAGCGGCGCCAGCGGCCTCTCGCTGGGCGTGGGTATCGCGCTTGCCCGAATCGCCGCGAAACGCGCAAAAGAAGGGGAAAAACTTGCCGTATTGATTCGCGGTCAGTCTCGTAAAGCGAGGGTTACGAAGCCGCCTTTTTATAAAAAAATCAAATAGAATCAAAAAAATCGCCCCATGCACTTGACAGACACGTTTTCCGGTGTTACGAATCCCTTATATACGGCCCAAAGTACCCATGGGACACTTAAAACCCAACCCGCTGTACCAAATGGCGGCAAGGCAGCTTGTCCGAAAGGAGATTATCAATGAAAGTGCCAGACAACCTGAAATATACCCGTGAACACGAATGGGCACGCATTCGTGGTAAAACGGCAACCATAGGCATCACAAACTACGCCCAGGACCAGCTTGGCGATATAGTCTACGTCGAATTGCCCGACGTGGCCGATGAAGTGGCCAAGGACGAACAGTTCGGCACCATAGAAAGCGTTAAAACGGTCTCCGACCTCTTTTCACCCGTAAGCGGCGAGGTGCTGAAAATAAACGAACAACTCGAAGATCGCCCGGAACTCGTCAATGAAGACCCCTACGGAGACGGTTGGATGATTCAGGTTCAGATCACCGACCCAGATGAGCTTGATGACCTCATGTCCACAGAGGAGTACGAAGCATTTGTAGAGGAGGAAGCGGGCGAGGTAGAGTGAGGGAATTTTAGATTTTGGATTTTAGATTTTGGATTTTGGATTTATAACTCCGGATTCATGATCTCTTCAATCCAAAATCCGCAATCCAAAATCCAAAATATTCTTTTATGCGTTACCTCCCGCACACCCCGGACAATATCCGGTGCATGATGGAAGCACTGGAGATATCCGATATATCCGAGCTTTTCGCGCCCATACCGGAATCGGTGAGGCTGAAACGCGCTCTCGATCTGCCCCCTGCGCTCTCCGAGGCGGAGCTTGATTCGCACATGGTCGCGCTGTCCCGAAAAAACGCTGACCCGGCGAGTTGGGCAAGCTTTCTCGGCGGCGGAATGAACCGACATTACATCCCCGCCGCTGTGCCTGCGATCGCGTCACGAAGCGAATTCGCAACGGCCTATACCCCCTACCAGCCCGAAGCCAGCCAGGGAACGCTTCAGGCCATCTTCGAGTTCCAGACCCTCATATGCCAATTGACCGGCATGGAAGTGGCCAATGCGTCCATGTATGACGGGGCGGAGGCCTTCGCCGAGGCCGCCCTGATGTTGCTGAGGGTCGCCCGCAAACGCAACCGGCTGCTCGTGGCAAAATCCGTTCACCCCGAATACCGGGCAACGTTGAAAACCTATACATCCCGCCTTTCGGCCTCAATCGAGGATGTCCCCTTCGATAGCGAAACCGGCCGAATTGACGCATCAGCGCTCGAAAAATCGCTCGGAAACGACGTGGCCGGGGTGATGATTCAGTCACCAAATTTCTTTGGGGTGGTCGAGGATATGCCCGCTCTTCAACGCGCTTGCGGGAGCGTCGGCGCGCTTATCGGCGTGGCAATCTCCGAGCCGCTCTCTCTGGGGATATTGAATCCCCCCGGCTTATATGGCGCCGCGGTCGTTTGCGGGGAGGCTCAGAGTTTCGGGGTTCCCATGAGCTTCGGCGGGCCGGGAGTCGGATTCCTCGCGGCCCGGATGAGCGACGTGCGCAATATGCCGGGCAGGCTGTGCGGAGAGACGGTGGACTCCGAGGGGCAACGCGGATTCGTCCTCACACTCGCCGCCCGCGAACAACACATAAGGCGCGAAAAGGCCACCTCAAACATCTGCACCAATCAGGCGCTTATGGCGCTCATGGTGACGATTTATCTCTCATTGATGGGAAAAAACGGCGTCAGGAAGCTTGCCGGAATAAACCTGTCACGTTGCGAATACGCAAAGAAGACCCTCGGCGGCGCTTCGAGATTCTCGGGGCCGACCTTTAATGAATTCGTGGCGCGGGTCGGAGATGTTTCCCCCAAACTTGGCCTGCTGAAAGATAAAAACATCCTCGGAGGCATCCACTTGGGCAGGTGGTATCCCGAGCTGGACGATTGCATGTTGATTTCTGTAACGGAGATGAACTCAAAGGAGCAGATTGACCGCCTTGTGGCGGGATTGAAATAATCGTCAATGCCTGAGAATAAATACATAACCGGCGCGAGGGGCCTTGTTTTCAGGGAGCCGCTCGTGTTTGAAATCGGCTCTCCGGGCCGGTCTGGGGCAAGCGTTCCGGAAGCGGGCGTTGCCGATGTTGATCCCTCCGCGCATTACGGCGAAATGGCCCGCGCCGACATCCCCGGGTTCCCCGAGGCCGCGGAATCGGAGGTGGTGCGGCATTTTGTCCGGCTGAGCCTGCTCAATCTCAACGTTGACTCCGGCATGTATCCGCTGGGGTCGTGCACGATGAAATACAACCCCAAGTGCAACGAGAAGTGGGCCATGCTGCCGGGGTTTGCGGAGGGCCACCCTTATCAGCCGGTCGAGCTTATGCAGGGGGCGCTCGAAATGATGAGTTCCCTCGAGAATTACCTCGCTGAAATCTGCGGCATGGATGCGGTAACTCTTCAGCCCGCCGCAGGAGCGCACGGCGAGCTTACCGGCCTGATGCTTATTGACGCATATCACCGCTCGCGGGGGGATAATAATCGCAC
>Ga0209777_10000736_pt1 | contig 51058 bp, 29 predicted proteins | sample FrelakmetHBP12HB_FD_187147 | JGI IMG/M metagenome (GOLD analysis project Ga0209777, IMG submission 187147) | Freshwater lake sediment microbial communities from the University of Notre Dame, USA, for methane emissions studies -HBP12 HB (SPAdes)... | ecosystem: Environmental > Aquatic >... | reverse complement strand
TTTTGAGTCGTGCGCGTCTACCAGTTCCGCCACAGCGGCATATAACATCATTAAAGTTTTTTTAGCCGTCTCCTACTCGTAGGGTCTTGGCGCGTCTGCCAGCCTTCGCCCCGCCTAGCGGGGCTACGGCTGGCAAAGGCCAGTTCCGCCACAGCGGCTTAAACAATAATATAGATTATTTTACCCTAATTTTACAAAAATGTCAAAAGGGTATAAAATATTATAATAGTAATTAAAATTGTTAAACAAACTTTGATTTTATGGCTCAGATTATTGCTATTGTGAACCAAAAAGGGGGCGTGGGCAAAACAACAACAGCTCTAAATTTAGGCGCTTATCTGGCTAGGTTGGGCAAATTTGTTTTATTGATTGATCTTGACCCTCAGGCCAATGCGACTAGTGGGTTAGGCATTGATTATAATAATTTGGAAAAAGGAGTTTACGAGGCATTAATAGGCACCCATAATTTAAAAGATATTTTATTGAATACCAGTATCTCTGGCTATAAAATAGCGCCAGCGAATTTGAATCTGGCGGGAGCAAATGTAGAATTAGTAAATTTGGAAAACCGTGAATTTAAATTAGAACAGGCTTTATTAAGCGTGAGAAATGATTTTGATTATATTTTAATTGATTGTCCGCCTTCCTTAGGGCTATTGACCATAAATAGTTTAGTGGCAGCCGACAAGATTTTAATCCCAGTGCAGGCTGAATATTATGCGCTTGAGGGATTGGGCCAGCTAATTAAAACTATCAATCTAGTCCAAACAAATCTTAAGCCTAATTTAGAAATTCTGGGTGCGGTTTTGACCATGCATGATAAAAGAAATAGATTATCAGATGAAATTTTACATCAGCTTTATCAATATTTTCCCAATCGTATTTTTAGGTCAGTAATACCGCGCAATATTAGACTGACTGAATCACCAAGTTTTGGCAAAACCATTTTAGAATATGACCCTAAATCAAAAGGAGCCAAAGCTTATGAGCGTTTGGCTCGAGAAATTATTGATCTTACGAATTTTAATTTTTATTAACTAATATTATTTTTTAATATGCCTTTGGGTAAAGGTTTAAACTCTTTAATTCCTCCAAAATTAGTTAAAACAAAATTTTCTAATGAGGAAATTAATAAGATAGATGAAAAGAATCAAATTCTGGAAGTGGATCTTGATAAAATTCAAGTTAACCCGCAGCAACCTCGGAAAAGATTTGATCACGCTGAATTAGAAGAATTAACTGATTCAATTAAGTCTTATGGTATTATTCAGCCTTTAATTGTAACCAGATTAAGCGCTGATACTTATCAATTAATTGCTGGCGAAAGAAGATTGAGAGCCGCGCAAATTTTAAATTTGCCCACTGTGCCAGTGATAGTGCGGCTAGCCAAGGAGCAGCAAAAATTAGAGATGGCTTTAATTGAAAATATCCAGCGTAAGAATTTAAATCCCATTGAAGAAGCTTTATCCTACAAGCGCTTAATTGATGAATTTAATTTAACGCAAGAAGAAGTTTCTAAAAAAATCGGTAAAAATAGATCAACCTTGGCTAATACCTTAAGGCTTTTAACTTTGCCGGAGCAAGTGCAAGAGGCCATTTTGGATGAAAAAATTTCCGAAGGCCATGCCCGGGCCATTGCTGCTTTAGAGAATGAGAAGGCCCAATTAGATTTTTTGAAAAGAATTCTGCGTAACCAGCTCACGGTTAGAGAAGTTGAAAGTCAAGTCAAAAAAGTTAAAGTTAAAAGCCATGTGCGTAATTTGCGCACTGATTCCCTTAATTTAGAACGCGAAGAAAGATTAAGGAATATCTTGGGGCACAAAGTCGTTATTAAAAATAAAGGTAAAGGTGGAGATATTGTTATTTCTTACCATTCCCAGGAAGATTTTAATGAAATTTATAAAAAATTATTAGCTTTGGAGTAATATGGAATTTATTTTTCTTTCAGTAAGAAATTTTTTTGTTTCAATTAAAGATACTCACGAATTATTTTTAGAGAAATTAATTAGGCTGTCCATCTATCTAGAGGCATTTTTGCTGCCTTTATTTTTTTTACCATTTCCCAGTAATTTCAGTGAATTTAATAAAGCTATCTTATTTTATAGCCTAACCTTTTTGGGCATAATTTTTTGGTTAATTAAAATATTCCTAAATAAAAAAGTAAATTTGCAGCTAAAATTTTTGGATGTGACTTTGTTTTTATTCTTGATTATCTATTCTTTGGCCAGCCTTTTTTCTGTCGATAGATATCAAAGCTTCTGGGGCAGTAATTATTTAAAGGCTACCTCATTTTTAACAATTCTATTTTCTTTTTGTTTGTATCTTTTAGTCAGTCGCTTCATTAATAGTTATGGCAAGGTTAAAAAGGTTTTTTATTGCCTAGACTTTTCTCTTGTTTTAACTTTGGCTTTAAGCATTATAAAAATGATTAAGCCAAATTATTGGTTGTCATTTTTTAATTTAGGCATCAATACTTTTAATTTATTGCTGCTTTTGGGATTTATTTTGAGTCTGGTTTTGTTTTGGCTGGAAAGCAATAAAATCCTGAAAATATTTAACCTGATTTTTTCTATAATCTTTTTAGCAACCCTTTTTTTAATTGGCGATCAGTATTTACTTCTGCTATTAGTTATTACTTTTTTCCTTTTTATTCTGTTTTTCTCGCTCAAGGCCGAAGTTTTTTCTAATAAATTAGTAGTTTCTTTGACCCTTTTATTATTTCTATCAGTTTTAATCCTGCTCTTGCCAATCAGCAAGTGGACAAATCTGATAAGCCTGCGCGAATTTAGCTTGCCAGCTAATTATGGTTGGCAGATTACTAAGACAGCAACCTCGGACAATTTAATTTTAGGAGTCGGTCCGCAGAATTTTGCTTATAGTTTTTACAAATATAAGCCGCTTGATTTTAATACAACTAATTTCTGGCAGCTTGGTTTTGAAAAAAATTCTAATTGGTGGCTGGAAATTTTATCTGGCACGGGTCTCTTGGGTCTGCTTTTGATTTTAATTATTATCGTGAAATATTTCTCGCAATTTATTGGCAGTCTTAGAAAATACATAATTTTTGATAGTGGGCAACGAGCTGAATTAATAATTTTAATAACCAATGCTTTAATTTTGGCAATTTTAATTTTGGCAGGGTTTCTTTTTAATTTCGATCTAATTATTGTTTATATTTTCTTTTTATTTTTAGCTCTGGGCGTTGGCTTAATCCAAGCTTCTAGTTCGGGAAATTTATTTTATAATAAAACCATAATAAATTTATTTTGCTATGTCGCGGCAATTTTATTATTATGCTTTGCTTACTTTACCAGCAAAATTTTTATTGCCGATACTTATGCAGAGCAGGCTATTATCTCAAGCCATTCGTCGGTGGCGGAATTTAAACTGGCAGAAGATAAATTGTTCAAGGCGCAAAGTTTAAATCCTGCTAATAAAAATTATAATTTACAACTTTTGAATTTAGCTATTAATCAAGCCGACTTAGAAAACCAAGAGGGCAAACTTGATCAGGCAGGATTTGCCGAAAAAATAATTGCCAATTTAAATTTGATTCTTGGCCAAGACTCAAATCAATATGATAATTATTTGCTTTTGCAGCAAGATTTAACCATGTTAAAGAGTCTAGGGTTTGCAACTGCTGATCTGGCCAGGGAAATAAACAGGCGTATGATTATGTTAAATCCCAATAATCCTGAATTATACATTGACCGAGCTTTGATCAATTTTGATCAGTATTTGCTAGTAAAAAATGGCCAGATGCAATTGTCGGAACAGGAAAATGATGCTTTACTTAACAAAATTAAAGCTGATTTAGAAAAAAGTTTAGCTTTAAAGAATAATTTTACTTTAGGCTATTTTAATTTAGGTTTATACTATCAAGAAATGGGAGATGAAAAGAAAGCTTTAGAAAATATTGAACAAGCTTATCAGTTGGATCCTAGTCAGAAATTAATTGTCTTGAGCTTGAAAAAAATTTACATTAATCAAGACAGGATTAAGGATGCCGAGGATATCTTAAATAAATACTTAACTAGCGAGCCTGCGGCTAATGATGTTAGATTGGAATTAGCTGCAGTTTATAAAGATAATAAGGAGCTTGATAAAGCCAAAGAAGAGTTGCGGAAAATTTTAAGCAGTGAGCCTAATAACCTTGCTGCCAAACAACTTTTAAGCCAAATCAAATAAAAAAAACAGGTTTTGACCCATTCGACTATGCTCAGGGTGACAAAACCTGTTTTTTATTTCTTGAGGAATTTGTCAAATAGAGTTCTTTTGGCTAGGGCGCTTTTAATTTTACTTTTGGCAATATTAGTTTTAACAGATTTGAGCCAGTCAGAGCTGGGGAATTTTCGAGTCTTATCAATAAGGATTTCTACCACATCGCCGCTTTTTAAAGCTGTATCTAGACTGGCAATATGATTATTAATTAAAGAGCCGGAACACTGGCTGCCAATTTCCGTATGCACATAATAGGCAAAATCAACTGGTGTGGCGCCAGCTGGCAAATCAATGACATCGCCCTTGGGCGTGAAGACAAAAATTCTATCTTTAAAAACATCAATTTTCAAGCTTTCTAAGAATTTTTGATTTTCTGTTAATTCTTTTTGCCACCTGGTTAATTCTTGCAGCCATTTGGTTTTTTTTGTGGTTTTTAGCGAGCCTTTTTCATCATAATACCAGTGGGCGGCGATACCATACTCAGCTTCTTCTTCCATTTCTTTGGTTCTGATTTGGACTTCAATTATTTCTCCGTCAGGGGTAAAAACAGTAGTATGTAAAGAAGAATAGCCATTAGGTTTGGGCTGGGCAATATAATCCTTGATGCGGCCTTTAAGCGGTTTTAATTTTTTATGAATGATGCCCAAGACAGCATAACAGTCAGGTATATCCTTGACAATAATTCTTAAGGCCACGAAATCATAAACGCGGTTGATATCCTTGTCGTGCTTAAGCAGTTTTTGGTATAAACTGTAAAATTGTTTGATGCGGCCTTTGACTTCAATAAAATCAATATGTTCATTGGTCAGTTCTTGCTTAACATAGCTGATCATGTTATTTAAATATTTCTCTTTGACCTTGGCTTGCTCTTCAACTAATTTTTTCAACCAGTTATATTCTTTGGGGTAAAGATATTTAAAAGATTCTTCTTCAAGTAAGCCTTTCATTTCATACATGCCCAAGCGGTTAGCTATGGGCGCATATATTTCCAAAACTTCAGAGGCAATTCTAATCTGCTTATTGCGGGGCAAGGCGTAAAGCGTTTTTAAATTATGCAGACGATCAGCAAATTTAATCAAAATAACTCTTAAGTCTTTAGCAATGGCTAAAAACATCTTTCTTAGATTTTCAATATACCTTTCAATGCCGCGGTATTTAATATGGCCCAATTTAGTGACGCCTTCAACTAAACTCGCGACATCCTTGCCAAAATTTTTTTCAATTTCTTCCAGAGGTACCTTTGTATCTTCCGGTACATCATGCAATAGGCCAGCCATGACGATATTAGGACTTAATTTTAATTCAGCCAAAGTTTGGGCCGTGGCCAGAGGATGGAAAATATAATCTTCACCAGTCATTCTTTTTTGGCCAGCATGAGCTTCTTGGGCAAAATCAAAAGCTAATTTTAGCAAATCTAAATCAGCGTCAGGCTGGAATTGCTTGACGGTTTTAATCAGGTTTTTAAATTTTGTTTCCAATTCAGACATATAATTAGTATAGATGATTTTATTTTAAAAATAAAGCAGCTCAAAATTAAAAATCTTGACACAAATCTAAGGATATGCTATACTGCTAATGAATGTAAGAGTAAAACCTTATTGCAATGGGAAAAAATTCGGGACTGTAAGTCCGGGATTTTTTCTTTTTATGGAGATAATGCGAATTTTTTGAATGCGAATCTACGAATCTATTACCAATATACAAATAAGTGGATTAATTATGATTTTGAGTGTTTATTTGTAAATTTGTACTTTATTTGTAGGTTTGTATCCAAAGATTTGTATCTTGCGAAATTGACAAAAGGGGAAATTTTTGATAATTTTATTCTGATGGGGAAGTTGACACCCTTACATTCACATTGTAATAGGGGTTAAATCCTTTCCCATCACTTGAAAGTCTCCCCGCGGCGCGGGGGGATTTTTTAGTTTAAGTTAAATAAAAACCTCGGCGAAAAAGTTTTTGTCATGGTGAGGCTCTCGAACCATGACAAGCTGCACTCTTCGAGAGCCTCAGAGTGACAGGGTAGAAAAACTTTTTCGCCTTAACAAAAAATCGCCCGGTCTTAGTTGGGCGATTTTTTTATTAGCTTAAGATATTTATTCTTCTTTTTTGATCTTGGCAGCTGGATTTTCCCAGGTGGCGTAATCACAGTCTGGGTAGCGGTTGCAAGCATAAAAAATTTTGCCGCGCTTGGTTCTCTTAATAACAATTTCTCCCTGGTCGCATTTGGGACATTTTAAGCCCAAGGATTTCTGGATGGGCTTGGTAAATTTACATTTTGGATAATTGGTGCAGGCCAGAAATTTGCCAAAGCGGCCGTTTTTAATTATGAGTGAGCCTTCACACTTGGGGCATTTTTCATTAGTCTGTTCAGCTTTTTGTTCTTCTTCAGTGACCAGTAGTGGCTGGACATTCTTGCATTCTGGATAATTGGAGCAGGCTAAGAATTTACCATAGCGTCCAGTTTTAATCACCATGGGCGAGCCGCATTTTTCACAGACTAAATCTGTTTTTTCTTCAACAATATCTTTTTTGGAAATTTCTTTTTCCTTGATAGCTAGGATTTTGGCAAAAGGGGTATAAAATTCCTTGATGACTGGCTGCCATTCTTTTTTGCCTTCGGCAATTTCATCCAAATCTTCCTCCATTTTGGCAGTAAAGTTTAAGTCAACAATTTGCGGAAAATGTTGGACCAGTAAATCAGTTACTACCATGCCAATGTCAGTGGGCTGCAATTTTTTTTCTTCATTCTTTTTAACATAATTTCTTTCCTGAATAGTCGATAATGTCGGAGCATAGGTTGAAGGTCTCCCAATGCCATTCTCTTCCAGAGCTTTGATTAAAGTGGCTTCAGTATAGCGAGCTGGCGGCTGGGTAAAGTGCTGCAATTTTTTCAAGTCAATTAAATTCACAAAATCTTTTTCAGCCAGAACCGGCAAAGTATTTTCCTTGATAGAGCTTTTATAGACTTTAAGGAAGCCGTCAAATTTAATAATTTGGCCAGTGGCGCGGAAAGTATAATCACCAGCTTTGATATCCACTTTGGTTGAATCCATGATTGCCGGCTGCATTTGGCAGGCTAAAGTTCTTTGCCAGATTAATTTGTACAATTTTAATTGTTTAGGCTCTAAAAAATTAGCAATTGATTCTGGCGCGTGAAAAACATCCGTCGGCCTGATAGCTTCATGGGCTTCTTGCGCGCCTTTGGATTTAGTTTTATAAAACCTGGGTTTGTCCGGCAAATAATTTGGTCCGATTTTTTCACTGACATAACTGCGGATATTTTCCTGGGAAAAAGTAGATAAATTTAAAGAATCAGTTCTCATGTAGGTGATTAAACCCACTGAACCTTCAGAGCCCAATTCAATGCCTTCATATAATTGCTGGGCCAGCATCATTGTTTGTTTGGCAGAATAACCCAAGCGTCTGGCAGCATCTTGCTGCAAAGTGCTGGTAGTAAAAGGAGTGGGAGGCTGTCTGAAAGTTTCTTTTTTCTCCACGCTAATAACTTGATACTTGGCGTTTTGTAAATCTTGGAAAATATTTTCAGCCTCCCCTTCGTTTTTGATGGCTAATTTATCCAAAGTTTTATCTTTGACTTTGGCCAGAGTGGCGATAAAATTTTGTTTATCTTTTTCCAGCTCAGCCTCAATTGACCAATATTCTTCAGACTTAAAAGCTTGAATTTCGCGTTCGCGGTCAACTACTAATCTGACAGCCACTGACTGGACGCGGCCAGCGCTCAAGCCGCGGGCGACTTTTTTCCAAAGCAAAGGAGAAAGTTTGTAGCCGACTAAGCGGTCCAGAATTCTGCGCGCCTGCTGGGCGTCAACCAAATGCAGATCCATTTCGCGGGGATTTTTTAAGGCTTCTTCAATGGCTTTTTTAGTAATTTCATGAAAAGCAATTCTTTCCAGATGCTTTTTGCCTAAATCTAAAGCATGAATCAAATGCCAGGCAATGGCTTCGCCTTCACGGTCTTCATCAGTAGCCAGAATAATTAAATCTGATTTAGCAGCTAAACTTTTTAATTTAGTTACGGTTTTTTTGGCTTTCAAAGGTATAACATACTTGGGTGCAAAATTATGCTCCACATCAACGCCCAGTTCTTTTTGCGGTAAATCCCTGATATGACCAAAAGAAGACTCCACCTTGAAGTCTTTGCCTAAAAATTTGGTTATGGTTTTTGCTTTAGTTGGTGATTCAACGATCACTAATGACTTTGGCATAATCTAAGTTAAAAGTTTAAAGTTAAAAGTTAGAAATTGCAGTTTTAAGTTGAAAGTTTTTAATTTTGAAATGCAACTTTGAATTTTGCATTTTGAATTTTTTAAACAATTATATGTATTAATAACAAAAAAAACTTGGGTTGTCAAATTTATGTCTTGACAGCGAGAAAAATACATGATAGATTTTAGGGTTCGTTGAAAAATGAAAAATACAGGTTTCAAGACGCATAGGGTATCTAGTTGTCAGAAAGGTTACCAGCAAAAACCCAAACAAGGAGGGAATGAAAAATGAAGGATACGGAGAAGAAATTGGCAGAAATCATGGGCAGTCAGTTCAAGCAAAAAACCCAGCACGCGGCCGCAATCTGCGATTACATCCTGGGCCAGCCCAAGAGGAAGCGGCCGGGCTTGGTGGAGTTTTTGTTCACCAATTTCGGCCTGGTGGGAGAACGGCGTCAGCAGTTGCAAAGCGAACCCATGAGCCACTCCACCTGGGAGCTGTTCCAAAAGACCCTCAGCAGGAAGATTGTCGCGCAGCTGGCCAAAATCATCAAGCCGAGTCTGAGCACCAAGGACATCGCGGCCAAGCTCTGGGAGTATGTGGAGACTTTCAAGACCAGGGATCAGAAAATTTTTTGCCTGGTCAAGATTCTGGCCAGCGACCAGGTGCCGTTGCTCACTGACGAAGAGCGGGTCGGCGCCATCACCATGACCGATAAGCAATATGCCAAACTGATAGACAAGCCCAAGATCAGGAAACTGCTCGATGTCATTCTCAATATCAAAATCGGCGGTTTTTCCAAATGGCCAGAAATGGCTGGCGCCATGCTCTATCAGCTGGACCAGGCCAAGACCCTGGAAGAGAAGCTGGTGATCATGATCTGTGCTTTAGCGCCCGCGGCTCCGAATCCGGGTTATGGCAAAGACTTCCCGGGCGCGGAGAAATTTTCCAATAGGCTCTTCAACAAGTACCTTAAAGTCGCCAAGTTGAAAATTCAGAGCCTGATCAAAATTCAGCATTCCCCCTTCTTCACCCAGAGACCGGAAACAGCCGGCGCCATCCTGAATCTGATCTCGCAAGAGCCGGTTAAAGAAGCTCGAGTCGTCCTTATGTCCGCGCTTCTGGAGCAAGCCTCGACCGCCACGAGAAGTTCCGATTTCGGTGGCCTGCTTACCGAGCTCCTGGGCACCGAAAAGTGCGCCAAGTGCGAACATCTTGACTGTCCGGAACATCCGCGGCATGCCGAGGCAGTCGCGCCCTAAGCAGTAACCCGAACAACAAACCCTGATTGGTTTTCAATCAGGGCTTTTTATTTTTAGAAATTGTATTTTATGGATTTAAGTTAGCAAAACATAGTTTTGGCCGCCCAGGTTTTTGACCAAGCCTTTCATTTCCATGAGGCTTAAACAGGAGCTAACCAGAGAGACTGGCAGCTGGCTGGTTTTGATAATTTGGTCTATATGAGTCGGCTCATTCTTTAAAGTTTCTAAAATTATTTTTTCTTCCAAAGTCGCAGGCAAAACTTTTTGGTTGCTGATGAAGTTTTTCACTTCCTGCAGATTTAATTCATCCAAAACATCCTGATAGCTGGTAATTAATTTAGCGCCCTTTTGAATTAATTTATGGGTGCCAAGGGAATTGCGATTTAAAAGCGAGCCTGGCACAGCAAAGACTTCGCGGTTTTGTTCCAGGGCGCAATAAGCAGTAATTAAAGCACCAGAAGTTTCTGCTGCCTCAATGACTATTGTGCCCAAACTTAAACCGGCAATAATTCTATTTCTTGTCGGAAAGTTATGGCGTAAAGGCAGCATGCCAATGGGAAACTCAGTGATAATTGTGCCGCCATGATTTAAAATGTTTTGGGCTAGATAACGATTTGATGAGGGATAGATGCTATTATTGTCCAGGCCGCTGCCTAAGACGGCCATGGTTTTGCCTTGGACTTCTAAAGCGGCTTGATGAGCCAAAGCGTCAATGCCCAAGGCCAGCCCACTGGTGATGCTAAAGCCATTTTGCACGAGGGGTTTAACTAAGGTCGGCGTAATTTGGCGGCCGTAATTAGAAACTTTGCGCGTACCCACGACTGCCAGATTGAATTTGTGATTTAAATTATCTAAATTACCTTTAATATAAAGTAAGGCAGGCGGATTAAAAATTTCTTTTAAAAGTTTTGGGTAGCAGTCATCTTTAATGGTTATAACTTGAATATTTTCATTTTGGACTTTTTCCAATTCTAAATCAGGATTAATTTCTTTTGTTTTTAAAATAAATTCCTGAGCCAGGTTATTTTCCAATCCGCTTTTTTGCAATTCAAAAAGATTGGCTTGCCAAGCGGTTTGCATGTCTGGGAAATAATTATATAATTTTTTAAACCGGCTGGCTCCGATTTTGGCGAATTGGCTAATGGCGATCCAGTATTTTAAGTCAGGTTGCATACTTTTATAATATTAACATATTTTGAAAAAGGGAGAGAAGGGGGAAATGGGAGAGAGGGGGAAGAAGGGAAGCAAACTTGACAAAGTGGGTTTTTCTTGCTATAGTTTTATGATGAAAAGCAATTAGTTATACTTTTAACTTTATAAACTTTATAACTTTTTAACTTACCTTTTAGTATCTAAATATCTATCTGCCAGCAGTGAAATCGAAACGGTCCCTCCTCCAGAGTAGAAAGTAGCTACAAGTTAGGGTATTTAGCTTTATGCTCAATATTCTACGCTGGTAGGTAGTAGTTTGGATAGTAAGAGCAAGAGGAAAGAGTAAGAGTTTTGAGTTAAATGCGCTTGATCATAAAAAATTAGTGGTGTCAGTTTTTAGCTCGATTTATTTCAGGCGACCTGCCAAGGCCGCTTTTTTCTTTTAAACAAAAAATCAGTTTTGATCCTTCTCTATCGGCAGGCTCAGGATGACAAAACTGATTTTTTAATTGAATTGATTTTGAATTTTGACCAAGGGTTCGTTTTCAATTAGCATTTTGACGGCTTGAGCGGCCTGGTCTTTAATGGATTCTAAAGCAATCTCATCTTCTTGGCTAAAATTTTGCAGGACAAATTTTTCAGCCGGTATTTTTTTTCTTAAGTCATTGGCAATGCCGATACGGATGCGAATGAAGTTTTTGGTTTTTAGTTCCTTAATTATTGATTCAACACCTTTATTCCCGCCGGAACTGGTTTCTTGAGAAATGCGAATGACGCCAATCGGTAAATCAATATCGTCATGAATAATAATAATATCTTGGGGCTTAATTTTGTAAAAAGTTTTGATTTTCTTGACAGCCATTCCCGATTCATTCATGAAAGTTTGGGGTTTGACCAATATGACTTTTTGCTCGCCAAAAGTATTGGCACTGACTTCAGCTTTAAATTTTTTTTCTAATTTGGGTAATTTCAAAAGCAGATCAGCGGAAATTTGGTCAATGATTTGAAAGCCAATATTGTGGCGAGTGTTTTGATAGTCTGGACCGGGATTGCCTAGGCCCACGATTAGTTTAGTCATATGATTTTTTTGTTTAGGGTTATTCGTCTAGCGAAGCGCGTTTCGTTAGGCGAGCTTGGTCTGGCGTTAATTTTTTATTATTTACGTTTGACGCTAAACGATACGAGCATCGAATTACTCTTAACGCTAAACTTTTTAATATTTGGAATTAAGGAAGTTTATTGGCAACTATATTTAAAGCTTGAGGGTTGTAAATAACTAAAATTTTCATTGAGGTTAGGATTTTAGCCTTAATTTAATAGGTGCGCCCAGCAAATTAAATTTTTCTCGCAAGGCCTTGGCTAAATATTTTAAATAAGCAGGATTTAAGGTGTCAGTTTGCCTGATATGGATAGCAAATTCAGGCGGATTGGTTTTAATTTGCCGCAGAGAACTTAAATAAGGATGCTGGGTGCCTTTGGCCTGGGAAGGTTTATGCTTTTTAAGGGCTGTTTTTAAAAATTTGCTTAAAGCATTTTCAGAAATTTTAATTTGGCGAGCCTCATAAACTTGGAGTGCCAAATCTAATACTCTATGAACATTCTGATGCGTTTTGGCGGAAACAAAGAGGACTGGAGCCCAGCTTAAATGAGGCAGGTTACGATAAATATATTTTTTAAAGTCATTTTGGGTCTGGATTTCTTTCTCTTCAATGACATCCCATTTATTGGCAATAATTATGATGCTGGCTTTTGATTCAATTAAAATTTGGCTCAGTTTGCTGTCTTGGACAGTGATTGGCTCTGAGATGTCTAGCATCAGCAAGCAAAGATCAGAATTTTTAGCATTACTTAAACTTCTATTGACTGAGGCTTTTTCCAGGGCATTAATAATTTTAGCTTGTTTGCGGATGCCGGCAGTATCAACTAAAATAATATTTTGATTTTTATATTCCAAATATGTATCAATTGCTTCCCTGGTGGTTAAGGGTATAGGAGAGACAATAAATCTTTCTTCGCCTAATAGGGCATTGAGGAGAGAGGATTTGCCGACATTAGGCTTGCCAATGAGAGAAATCTTGATTGCTTTTTTTATTTCAGCCTTTTTGCCTTTTCTGAGTCTCTTGATTTTTCTTAATCCAATCACAATTTGATCTAAAAGGTCACCAGTGCCCAGTCCATTTTGAGCTGAAACTAAAAAAGGTTCGCCCAAACCTAATTTGTAAAATTCTGCGACTTTGTCTCTTAGCCTTAAATTATCAGCCTTGTTGGCAACTAAAATTATTTTTTTATTTAATTTTTTTAGAGATTTATTGAGTTCTTTATCTTGGGGCAATAAGCCAGCCTGAAGATCAACAATAAATAAAATTAAATCAGTTTTTTTTAGGGCTTGATGAGTTTTCTTGATTATATCAGCGGCAAATTCACTGCTTAAGTTGGGGGCGAGTTTTTTTAAGCTTTTAGTGGGCAGAATCGTTTCCACGCCGCCTGTGTCAAGCAGCTCAAAATTTATACCCTGCCAGTATACTTGTCCAGTAAGAATATCTCGCGTGGTCCCAGCCGTTGGAGAGGTTAAGGCCTTGGGCTGTTCAATTAAACGATTAAAAAGCGTGGATTTGCCAACATTGGTATTGCCAATAAGAATTACTTTGGGCAGATCTTTCATAAATTTAATCTAGCTTAGAAAGAGACTGCTGATCTTTTCCTAATATAATTATAAAATCCGATTGTGTTTGGTTGCTGAGCCAATCTGGTTTAGTCTGGGCTATTTCAGCATTTAAATCTTTCTGCAGGTTGATTAAATCAGTTTGTTTGTCACCATTAGTTAAATCGTAGATAACGGTTTTTTCATAATCTTGAGTTAAAGCATTGGACATTTTGACAATTTCATAACCCCTGGCCTTGAGATTGGTGCTGGTTTTAGAGGCCAGACCTTCAATTTTGGTGCCATTTTGAATTTCTATTTTAATTTTTTCTTTGGCCTTCGCCACGGCTGTCGGTTCAAAAACATTATTAACAAGCTGTTGCAATTGGTAAAAAGACATATCTTTAGGTAAAAGCAAATAAGCGCCGTTGATATTGGTGGCATAAAGCGGACCGGCCGGGTCATCAGATAAAACCAGATTGGTAATTTGCGCAGTATTTATCTTTCTGGCTATTTTGGCAAATCTAAACATTTCCCAGATTTGTAAATTAGTTTTAATATGATCGCGATACATAGCAATTAAAGCACCCATTTTTCGGTAGCTTAAAAAGGTTGTGAAAGAAAGAGCCTCATCTTTAACAGCTTGCAGAATTTTTTGCTGTCTTTTGCTGCGAGCAAAATCAGAACTCTCTCCATTGGTGCCGTGCCTGGAACGAGCATAATTTAAAGCAGTCTGGCCATTCATTGTCTGCCAGCCTTTTTGAAAAGAAACTGTTTGAAACCCGTCATTATCAGTGGGGAATTGATTATCCTCAAAACTATTATCAACATAAATTTTTACTCCGCCAAATTCATTGATTAGTTTTTCAAAACCTGCAAAATCAGCGCGGCCATAATAATCAATTGGTAGGTTAAAAACTTTGCTAACTACCTGGGCGGCAAATTCCGCGCCCTGGCCTTTAATTTTTATTTCCCCATCACTATTAGCTTCATTGATGCGGCGCCAGCCATAGCCTGGGATCGGAGCTGATAAATCTCTGGGAATAGAAATTAAAGCCACCTTATTTTGTGATGGTTTGATAGAAACTAAAATCATCGTATCGGTAAGATAAGGGCCATCATGGCCTTCACCACCCATGCCTGTGAGTAAAATATTGATACGATCTGAAGCTTCGCCTTTTAGCAACTTATCGTTGGTGAAAGAAAAGCCATAATTGGCAAGGAAATTCATGCTTTCCAGGCTATCAATTAAGCTATTGCCTGAAAAGATTACCTGCCAAGAAAAAAATAAAACAAAAAGAATTACAAAAATTAGAGGGTAAAATAATAATTTGGCGCGCACATTTTTGTGAGGGTGCCCTTTACTTGGTTGGTTATTGAGGAAATTAATCTTGGGAGTTCCCATAATTGCAAAATAATTAAAAAATTTCGAAAATTTATTTTTCTACCTTTAATTTAACCAGAAAAAATAAAAAAAATCAAATGTTTGAGGAATTTGTTAATTTTGTCTTTTTGTGATATAATTTTTTTAATCTTATTTACTATTAAATTTCGCTAAAATGTTGAAACACCTTTTTCAAAGTGATAAAAATAACCAAGATAACCAATTTGAATGGAAAACGAAATCTACTTATGATTCTTTATGGCAGACAGTGGGGGAGTTTATTATTGAGATCATTAAAGTAGTTATTATTTCCTTGGCCATTATTATTCCGGTCAGATATTTTTTAATCCAACCTTTCTATGTTAAGGGTGCTTCAATGGAGCCGAGCTTTCATGATCATGAATATTTAATTATCAATGAAATAGATTATCGCTTAAATTCTCCGCAAAGAGGAGATATCGTTGTTTTTCGTTATCCCAAGGATCCTAGCCAATATTTTATTAAAAGGATAATCGGTTTGCCAGGCGAAAAGATAAAAATAAAAGATAGCAAGATTTATATTTTCAATGACCAGCATCCTGACGGCATCGCGCTTAATGAAGATGTTTATTTGCCTGAAGATGTTCAGACTTTAACCTCGGGCAAAACAGAATTCGTTTTAGATGACGGTCAATATTTTGTTTTGGGCGATAATCGAGAAGCCAGCTTAGATTCACGGCGCTTTGGCGCAGTGCCACGCCGGTTAATTATTGGCAAAGCTTGGGTGCGCGGCTGGCCGCTGGATAAACTTACTCTTTTCCAAGCACCAAAATATAGTTTATAAGTTCGACTTTATTTCTGATTTTAAATATGGCAAAAGAAAAAAGGACAATTAGCAAGAAAAAAAAATCTAGCCCTAAGAAGTTAATGAAAACCAGACTTAAAAAAGAAATTAAGCCCATGGCAGAAACTAAACTTCCTAAGATTAATAAAGCCACCCCGCAGGTTTTAAGAGGTTTTAAGGATATTTTGCCAGCCGAGCAAAAGTACTGGTTTTTAATCAGGGATAAAGCCAGAAGCATGGCCACGGATTACGGTTTTACCAGAATAGATTCACCTCTTTTAGAGGAAACGAGTCTATTTAATAGGGCCGTAGGCAAGGAAACCGATATTGTGGCCAAAGAAATGTTTTCTTTCGTTGATCGCGGCGGCGATAATGTAAGTTTGAGGCCTGAAGCAACTGCTTCAGTAGTTAGAGCCTATATCAACCATGGCATGCTTAATTTACCCCAGCCAGTCAAGCTTTATTATATAGGTTCAATGTTTCGTTATGACAGGCCGCAATCAGGACGCTATAGGCAATTTAACCAATTTGGTTTTGAAGCCTTAGGGGATATGCATCCGGTGTTAGATGCTCAAGTCATTATAATGACTTACAATTTTTTCAAAGAGTTAGGCCTAGATGTAAGCATTCAGATTAACAGTATTGGTTGCCCAGTTTGCCGCAAAGAATACAAGGTTCAATTAGTGAATTATTATAAAACTCAAAAAGCTGATTTGTGTGAAGATTGTAAAATAAGGCTCGTTAAAAATCCTTTGCGGTTATTGGATTGCAAAGAGGAAAAATGCTTGGCTATTAAAGAAGATGCGCCGCAAATCGTTGACTGGCTCTGCGAAGAATGCAAAAATCATTTTGTGAGGGTGCTGGAATTTTTAGATGCCCTAGAAATATCTTACAATCTTAATTCGCATTTAGTCAGAGGTTTAGATTATTATTCTAAAACAGTTTTTGAAATCTGGCCGGTAGCGATAGGCGATGCGGAAGGCATGGATAAAAAAGCTCAAAACGCTTTAGGCGGCGGCGGCCGTTATGATTATTTGGTGGAAATGTTAGGAGGCAGGCCCACGCCTGCCGTTGGCGCTTCTATTGGTATTGAAAGGACAATTTTAAAATTAAAAGAATTGAATATTGAAGTGCCAGAAAAAGAAAAATTTGATATTTTTGTCGCCCAGCTGGGAGAAGCAGCCAAAAGAAAAAGCCTAAAATTATATGAGGTTTTGCGCCAAGAAGGCTTAAAAATTGCGGAAAGTTTTTCCAAGGATGGCTTAAAAAGTCAGCTTGAAACTGCCAATAAATTAAATGTAAAATACACTTTAATTCTAGGCCAGAAGGAGCTTTCTGAAGGAACGATTTTATTAAGGGATATGGAAGGCGGCGTGCAAGAGACCATAAATTACAATAAAATAATTAAGGAAATCAAGAAAAGATTAGAGATTTAGAGTGTGATTAGCCAAAAAGTTAATATTTTTTTGGTGCAGTGGCTTGGCCCTGCACCTTTTAGTTTAGGCTAAGGTTGGGAATAAATTATTGATTTGACTTAACTTAATTTTATTGTTATTATTAAATCAAATTTGAGGAAAGGAGATGTAAATAAATTATGGCTGAAGCTAAAAGGAAAAGGGGAGAAACTTTTGAAAGCTTATTGAGGCGATTTAATAAGAGAATGATCCAGAGTGGCAAGATTCTCCAGGCCAAGAAAGTCAGATTCTTGGAAAAAGAGCCCAATAAAAATTTAGCTAAAAAATTAGCTTTAAGAAGACTGAAAATTATTGCTCAAAAAGAATATTTGAAAAAGATCGGGAAATTAATCGAGGAATAAATTTATTAAATATATTAATAAGTCATTGCCTAATGTTAAGTGAGCGAATTGAAAAGGATTTTCAGCAAGCTTTCAAGAATAGAGAAGTAAGCGCAACTTCAACATTACGCTTGCTTAAGGCTGCTTTAAAAAATGAGAGGATAAATAAGAGAGCTGATTTAGATGATGGGGAGGTTATAAAAGTTCTGAAAAGCGAAATCAAAAAAAGGAAAGAAGCCATTGAGGAATATGATAAAGGTAAAAGGCCAGATTTAGCCAATAAAGAAAAAGAAGAATTAAATATTTTAGAGAAATATTTGCCGCCGCAACTGGGAGAAGAAGAATTGCAAAAGCAGGTTAGAGAAATATTATCTAAAATAGAAGACAAGGAAAACTTTGGCAAGGTAATGGGCGTTGTAATGAAAGAACTTAAAGATAAAGCTGATGGCAATTTAGTCAGAAAAGTTGTGGCAGCAGAATTAGTCAAATAAGATAAAATTTTATTTAAATAAAGACCCATGCTCAAGAATTTACCCTCGGTCAGCAAAGGCCAAGGGCAGAAAAAATTTAACTTTGTCAGATTTACTGCCAAAATATTATTTATCGTGGTTTTGCTTTTGGCAGTTTTTTTATTTACCAAGCCACTTTGGGCAGCCAATGTTAATGTTGGCCTAGAATATGCAGCGCAAACTGGCCTAGGGACTACTGATATTAGAATTACTATTGCCAGGATAATCAGGGCTTTTATAGGGCTTTTAGGCATCATAGCAGTTTTGATCATTCTTTATGGCGGTTATGTTTACATGACTTCAGCTGGTAATCCGGAGAAAATTGAGCAAGCCAAAAAGATTTTAAGAAATGCAATTATTGGGCTACTTATTATTTTATCTTCTTTTGCTATAGTTTCTTTTATCCTAAATTATTTAATTGTCGCAACGGGCGGGGGCGGCTATGGCGGGCCGCCAACTTATGGCGGTGGCGGAGGTGCTTTGGGCAGTGGCATTATTGAAAGCCATTATCCGAGCCGCGGCGCAATTAATATCCCGCGCAATACCAGCATTGTGGTGACTTTTAAAGAAGCTATGGAGGTTGACAGTATGGTTGATGATAATAAGACGGCTGATATCAAGACAGATGATTTTATCAAAACCGATGTGATCAGAATTCATAAAAGTTCAGATGCTAATGGTCCTTATGTGGAAGCCAGGGCTTCCTATACGCCTGATTTAAAGACTTTTGTTTTTAAACCTAGAGAACTTTTAGGCAGCGCCACTGAAGCGACTGATTATAAAGTAGAATTAACCAGCGCCATTAATAAGGCTGATGGCACAGGTGCCTTTGGCCAATTTGGCGGTTATGATTGGACTTTTTCAGTCTCAACTATCACTGATTTAACGCCGCCTCAAGTTATTTCTGTTATTCCCAGACCTGTTAATAATTCTAATCAATCAGTGCCGCGCAATATGGTGGTGCAAATTAATTTTAGTGAGGCTGTTAATCCCATGACCATGAGCGGGCTGGTTGAACTGGCAGGCGGCGGTACAGTTGGCAGTTTAAGACGCGATGCCCAAAACAATATCAATACTTTTAATAATATTTTAGTTTGTACTGAGGATACGCCAGATAAATGCGATAATGGCAGTGAAAACTTATTAGCCGGCCAGTTTGTTTATTCTAATCAATACCAGACTGTAGAATTTGTGACTAATGATAAATGCGGCACTAATACTTGCGGCGGCGATGTCTTTTGTTTGCCAGGCGATATGTTTATTACAGTTGTAATGAAGGCAGCTACCTTGGATACTCCTGGCAAACCAACAGCCATTTTTCCCTACGATGGCCTAGTGGACATGGCTGATAATTCTTTGGATGGCAATTTGGACAATGCAGCCCAGGGGCCGCAAGCCCAATCCAAAAATCCGCCTTATTATCTTAATCAGGCCCAGTCTAAAGACCATGGCGATGATTCAGAGTGGAGTTTTTATACCAATAATAAAATTGATTTAGAGCCGCCGGAAATTGAAACCTTTTACCCATCAGCCGGTGATGTGGGTATTAATCCGCTGGATAATTATGAAATAACTTTCAATAAATTGATGATGGCCAGCTCTTTAAAACCCGATAGTGGTTATGGCGATGGTTATTGTCCTTGTACGGGAGGAGGTCAGTGCGGCAGTAATACCTGCGATACAGCCAACGGCTATTGTTTAAATAGTCAGAATGAAAAATTAGTTTGTACGCCAACTGCGCCTTGCCTAGGACTGGCTAGCTGCATTGAACAAGAATTCATTACTTTGGTTCAGCCAAGCCAGGCCATATTAGAGGCTGCCGGGTATCCTGGCGGCGGCTGGGCTTATTGGCTTAGCAGTGAAAATGACAATATTCAAAATAAGACCAGGGCCATAATTAATCATCCTCTTTTGGGTGAAAATTTAAATTTTGGCATACGAGCCGGGTCAGGAATCAAGGATATAATGCAAAATTGCTACCAGCCTTGCGCTGGGCCGAGCTGCGAAAAACAAGAAAAAACCGCGGGTGTTCCAGGCAAATATATTCCCGTACCGGGCAAATGGCTGCCAACTGTTGGTTGTTTCCCGTCTTGTGATTTAAATGGCAATTCAACTTGCGGACAATAGCAATAATAATTTAGCTAAAATGAGCAAAGGGTTGCTGAAAAAAAATAAATTTTTAATTGTAGGACTGTTAATTTTTTGTCTCTTATTTTTATTGGCCAGTCAGCTCCATGCAGCCACTTTAGAAGTTGGTTTGAGTTATGGCGCGCAAACTGGTTTAGGCACCCAGGATATAAGAGTAACAATAGCCAGGATTATTAATGTCTTTTTTGGCTTATTGGGAGCAATAGCCGTAGTAATAATACTTTACGCGGGTTTTATTTGGATGACAGCCCAAGGCGTGGCTGAAAAAATAGAGAAGGCTAAGAAAATATTAATTGGAGCAGTCATTGGTTTGGTCATTGCCTTATCAGCTTTTGCCATTTCTAGTTTTATTATCAATTCCTTGATAGAAGCAGGCGGTGGAGGAGTTTGTACAGGTGCAAATTGCGGTGGTTGTACAGGTTCAGCTTGCGAATGTTATGGCGGCCAATATTGCGAATCCGGTACTGCTGCTTGTAGTAATCCTATCCCAGGCGGCATTGAACCTTTTATTTGTAGCTTGTCGCCTACAAGCGGGCCCAAAGGTACTTTTGTGACTATCAACGGCGCTAATTTTTTTGATTTTGACTCTGCCACAAGTAAAGTTTATTTTAATCGAGATATTAATCAAGTAAATACTGATTTTGAGGCAGCCGTGGTTGTTTGCAATGGTCAAGCTGCTTGGCAGCCAACCCAAATTATTGTTGAGGTGCCTAATAATTTACCAGAATTTGGGACTTATGATGTTTTTGTGCTTAATAAAAACAATACGAGAAGCTTGTCTTCAGGCGGTTTAACGCCTACTAATGAGTTTACTTTAAATACTGATGAATTAGGTCCTGGCATTTGTGGCATAGAGCCTATCAGTGGTAAGGAAAATACAGGAGTTAATGTCTATGGCAAGCGTTTTGGTACAGTTCAAGATTCTAGCAAGTTAGTTTTTGCTGGGGGCAAAAATGCTTCTTTTGCTCAGGCAACTGATTGGGCTGATGAACATTTAATAAGTAAAGTGCCGGCTGGAGCGCAAACTGGCGATGTTTTTGTGAAATTACCAGACAAGCCGCAGAGTAATGGCGTTAATTTTACTGTGCTTTGCGAGACTAAAGATGATTGTGCGAGTGGCTGCTGCTATCAAACTAATGTAGGCAAAATTTGCGCTGATGAGGATTTTTGTAAACCAGGTCCCGGTGAGGCTTGTAGCGATAAGCCCACTTGTTCAGATGTTGGTTGCCAAAGAGGTTTATATTGCGATCAGTCATGTATTTGTCAAGAACACGGTCCAGACTGGCCATGCGATCAAGATAAAAATGCTCAAAATGGCTGCCAGAAAGATGATACTTTATGTGGCGATCAGACGAGGTATTATTGTTCAATTGCCAGCCTCTGCACCTGCCAATATTTACCCAAAATTAACAAGGTTGATCCTAATAATGGGGCGCCAGGCAATTATGTGACTATTTACGGCCAAGGTTTTGGCGATACAGCTGGCCAAGTTGTTTTCTTGCAAACCCAGGCTGACAATACCATTAAAGAAATTCCGGCCAAAATACCAACTGGCTGCGGCGCCAGTGATATTTGGCAGGATGATCAAGTAATTATTGAAGTGCCAGAAGCTGAGACAGGAGAATATGGCATTAAGCTGACCAATGCCGATGCTTTAACAGCTGAATGGGATGGCACTTTTACCATTAATGATACTGTCAGGCCAGGACTTTGTGGAGTTGATCCCTCTGAAGGCGTGCTTAAAACACCTGTTACTTTATCTGGTAAAAATTTCGGCACGCAAAGGGCGCAAGCTTTAATAGGAGGCACAAATTTTGACAATCTAGCTAATTCATCATGGACAGATGCAGTCATTAGCAATTTACAAGTGCCCAATCTGGAACCAGCAATTTTGCAAACCCAAGTTAAGGTTGGTGAATTATTCAGTAATCCTCTGGATTTTAAGGTTACGGTTTCAGCTAACGCGCCAAAAATTGATTATGTTGATCCAGCTTTTGGCCCAGTTGGCCAGTATATAACAATTTTTGGCAGTAATTTTGGGACTGAAGAAGGTTCAGTGCGCTTTCTTCAAACAGAAGGCGAAACTGACAAGACCCAATGGCAGTTAGCTGACACGACTTTTCCCGCTGCTTGCAAGGCTCAATTTTGGCACAATAATTATATTGTAGTTAAAGTCCCGAATTTAGGCGCTTTTAAAGATACGCAGGTAGCAGTGCAGACCAAAGACCAGATTTTTTCTAATGCTGTTGATTTTACCCGCTGTGATCTTGATCCTCAAACTTGTCCTTTGCGACCAGGCATATGTAAAATTTCACCTGATCAAGGCCCAGTGGGAACCACGGATGTAACGCTTTATGGTGAAAATTTTGGTGATTTTGGCAATCAGAGCAAGGTTATTTTTTGGGATAAAAAGAATGTGACTAATGCCAACTTATCAAATTATTGGGCTAAAGATAAAATAGGTTCTGGTATGCCTGGTGCAAAACTGCCTTTAACAGTGCCAGCTGATGCGGTAACTGGCCCAGTGCAATTAGTGGATCAGGCAGGTAATACTAGTAATAAAATTCAATTTAATGTGGCAGATTGCCGCGGCCATGAAGATATTTGTCCTGGCGAATCAATTTGTTGTCCCAAAGACGGCGTCTGCAAAGATAAGGTTGCCTGCTTTGGCGAAGCTGCACCCATGTGCTTTTATGCTTGGGGTTTTACGACTGGCAAAGCTCCAGACTTGACCAAGCCGCCGCAAGTTGTTGAAGACATTTTATGTGCAGAAAATACCCAAAGCCCTTCACCCTGGAAAAATTCCAACTCAAATTGTGTTAATGCTTTAATTTCCGCCCGTTTCACTTCAGAAATGAAACCGTCTAGTTTTATTCCCGAAATTGAGAATGGTTCTAATGCTAATGTTGCAACTGTTGTTGTGCAAATATGCGGTACTGATAGCACCTTTGCTCAGGCAGCTTGCACAAGTATTTTGCCTCTAACTTCAATTACTTTTGCTGATCAAACTTATTCTGGCCAAGTAATTCAAAACAGCGTTATGCTGGTTCAGCCGCAAAGTAATTTAGTTGCTGACACTTGGTATCAAGTTACTTTGAAAAGCGGCCCTACTGCTGCGATTAGATCTGGCAGCGGAGTGGCTCTGGATGGCAATTTTGACAATGTGCCAGGCGGTGATTACACTTGGAATTTTAGAGTCCAAGACTCGGCTGAATCTTGCGCTTTGGATAAAGTGGTTGTGCAGCCAAATCAAGCAACCTTAAAATTATTAACTGAAACGCAAAAATACAGCTCTTTTGCCTTTGCTCAAAATTGCAACATTTTAAATGGCAATGAATACGACTGGAATTGGTATAAAAAATACACTGATGGCACTAAAGAAGGGGATCAGGAGTTGCTAAATAATTATGGCGTGGCCAAGATTTCCCACAATGATATTTTGCCGCAAATTTATGATCAAGCAGGCAATTTAATTAAACAAGGCGATGGTAATAATGATTGGCAGCAGATTGCGACTCCAAAAAAGCAAGGTTTGACTTACGTGGGAGCTGAAGTTTTCCCAGCGCCAGATCCTAAAAATAAGAAAGATGATAACAATGAATTGGTCGTTGATTTGAATATTCCAGAAATCAGCAGAATTTATCCAGACAATGGCTTAATTGATCCTCAAGTTGATGCTTATGTGACTATTTTTGGTAAAAATTTTGGAGCCACGCCGCAAAACAGCAAGGTTTTGTTTGATAAAGTTGAGGCGCCCTTAGCTGATTGTGCCAATGCCTGGGCTGACAACATGATTCAAGTCAAAGTGCCAAAGTCCATGCCTGTTGGGGCGTCTAAAGTATCTGCTTATATTCAGCCAAAGATATCAGAAGGCAAGCCTGGCATGATGCTGTTTTACGATTTTCAAGATCAAAGCAATGTAATTTTAAAAGATAAACTCGGATCTAATGACGGGGAAATAAAAGGGCCGACTCGAGTTAGCGACCAGTTTGGCCAAGCCTTATTGTTTAATGGCACTTCGGATTACATAAAATTAACAAATAATCTGGATTTAAAAACTGGCAGTTTAGAACTGTGGTTTAAGCCGCAGGGCAGCGGTCGTCAAACCTTGTTTGGAGCTTCTGATGGCACAGCTGCCAATAATTTTTCTATTGATTTTGATGATACAAATAAATTTTACATAGTTATTAATGGCCAAGAGAGTGTTATTGATAATGCGCCATTGAAGAATAATGCCTGGAATCAATTGGTTTATACTTATGACGCTAGCCAAATAAATTTTTATCTAAATGGTTTTGCTATTTCTTCTCTGACTAAAAGCCAGGGATTTTTAGCCGATGTTACCGGTAAAACCAATGTTTTGCTGGGCGCTAAAAATGAGGCTGGGTTTAAAAACCATTATCAAGGGTTGCTTGGTAGCTTCGCCCTATATGATACGGTTTTAACCCAAGATGATGTCTGGCAGCATTTCGGCTTGACTAATGGGCAGCTACTTTTGCTAAATTTTGAAGACACTGGTGCTAAAATCACTGATTCCTCAGCTAATCAATTTTCTGGCTTGAGCGTGGTTGATTCCAGCAAAATGACGAGAGTTAGTGGCCAATCAGGCAATGCCGTAAAACTAAATAATACCAGTATTAAAATAACAGATGATCCAGCCTTGGTTTTTGGCAAGGAGATGACAATTGAAGGCTGGTTTAATTTGGATAGCCCTAGTCCAGTAACAATATATGAAGCCAATAATATTAAGTTGGGTATTTTGTCAGAATGCGGCACTGACAATCTTTGTTTCCGTTTCAAGGTGGCGGGTTTGGGTTATAGATATGCAGCGATTCCCTTAACTGGAAATTTCAAGGCTAAAGCCTGGAATTATTTTGTCGGCGTTTATGATGGCAGTAATGTAAAAATTTATTTGAATGGCCAAAATGCATCTTATTCAGCGCCAGGTCAAATTTTACAAGAAACGAATTTTAATCAGGCCTGTGTTGGGGGTTGCTCTAATAATTTTAGCGGTGCTTTGGACGAGATTGCTGTTTATAACCAAGCTTTAAGCGAGACAGAAATTGGCAGCCGCATCGGCGTCAAAGATGGTTCTCATGTGCTGGTCCAGACCATTGGCGGCACAGCGACTAGTGACCAGACTTTTAAATACAGCGAGAATATTTATCCTTTCTTGTGCAGCTTGAGCCCTAATTATGGCGCAGAAAATGATGCCATTATAGCTAATGGCGCCAATTTTGGCGATTCTAATAAAACTACTTTTGCTGGCGCGCAATATGGAGTTGGCAGTTATGTGACCTTTAATACTATTTTGAATTCTGTTTTAAGAGATGAAAAAGTTAAAGACTGGGCCAATAAGGTAATTAATTATCTTAATCCTTTTGGTGATATTGGCCAGCCTATTATTAATGTTTCAGTTAAAATTGATCCTTATTCTGAACCTTATACTGATGCAGATAATAATGGCGTCTATAATTTGGGTGAGCCTTATGCTGACACTACGCAGCCCACTTGTGCTCAGCCTAATGACCCTGATTGCTACAACAGAAAAATATATAAGGTGGAAAATTTCCAGACCAAGCAGGTGGAAAATTTGTATTCATTGCAAAGTAATCCTATACCATTTTATTTAGCGCCTGTCATTACTTCGCTCTCGCCTGATAATGGGCCAGTTAAACAGTGGGTGACTATTAAGGGTTACAATTTTGGCGACGCGCCTGGCAGGGTTTATTTTTATAATAATCAGCTAGCCCAATTGGCGCCTTGCCAAACTAAGACTTGGACCAATAATTACATCATCGTAGTTGTGCCTGATGCTGCGCAATCAGGCGGCGTTTATCTGGAGACAGCCAAAGGCGCTACCAGCAATCAAAAGACTTTTACAGTTAATAATAAACCTTTGGGCGCAGGGCTGTGCGATGTTTTTACTTTGACTGATAAAGGCGACGAGGTTAAGTTTGGCACGGTTGGTGATACTGTTTATGCGACTGGCGACCGTTTTGGGGACAGCCAGGGAACCAGCAACCTTATTTTTAGCAATAATGCACCAGCCAAGATTACTACCTGGCAAAATAAAAATATTGTGGGCACTATAGTCGCTAGTTCAGTGACGGGTGATGTTTATGTTTTAGAAAAAATAGAAGCTGGCCGCGCTTGCGCTGGTTTTCATATCGGCTCTTTTTGTCCAGGTGGTCAGTATGATGTTATTTACGCTGATGTGCCCAGCAATAGCTTGCCTTTTACTATCAATGAACGGTGTAAAAGTGGGTTACTTGCTAGTTGGGATACTAAAGATAATGGTTTTCCCATGGAAACTTATAGCCAAGACGCCAAAGGCAATAAAACGCCTTATCCCAATATTAATGTTGGCTTGACAGCTTCTGACGGCTCCTACCTTTATGCCATGGGCAGTAGCAGTATTTGGAGCAATTATGGCCAGCCGCCAGATACTGTGGATACGATTTATAGAATAGGCACTGGTTTTGGCAGCACTGATTTAGGCAGAGTCTATAAAAAGTATCAATATGATTATCAGGCTAATCTACCCGAAGCATTTCGTTATGATCCAGTTTCCAATCCTGATTGGGGCGGTTATGGCTATGCTTCACTCATTGCCACAGCTGATCATAATTTATATGGCAGCTTAGAATTTAAATCTGATAATAAATGGTATATTGGCAAAGTTAAATTTAATGAAGCTAACAGCACTTATAGTTTAGAATTTGTGGGAATGCCTCAAGGCATAAACTTGACTTATGATGTTGATTGGGTAGGCAGGCAAGCAAGTGTGGCTAATTCAAATGCAATTTATAATTTATATCTAGCTTCCAATGGCAATAATACATTTGCGATGTCAGCTGATTTACCAGGTGGTGCTGCCAATGATCGCTTAGGTTATACTATCCAAGTTTTTGATTTAAGCTGGCATTTGCTTAAACAATTTCAAGTTAAAAATTTGACGGCCAATAATTTGCCGGCTGGCCAGGATTGGCAAGTGCCTTATTATAATGCTGGTGGTGCTGGCATGGTTGCTGATAGCCGTAATTTATATATCCAGAATGGCGATTTCACCCAAATGATTGATTGGCAGAAAGAGGCTTATCAAACTTGGTGGCCTTCGCATCAGTACGCAACGCAAGCTTATTTTGGCAATTATGATTGGGTTAATAAGAAATTCTGGTTCGGCTCTTTACACGATGATAATCTAAGTAATTGGACTAGCCTGCCCAGCCAGCATAACCGTATTTACAGCTGGTCACAGTGTCCTTTGGCTGGCAATGAATTCTGCCATAGTGATGATGACTGCCAGGCCTGCGGGGCAAATACTAGTAAATGCCTCAATGGCACGTGTTCTCCCTATATTGCTAATTTTTCACCAGTTAGCGGCGCCATAGGCAGCTGGGTTTCAATCCACGGCTGTTATTTTGGCTGTGATCCTGGTGCTGTTTATTTCTGGGGCAAGGAAACAGATTTTGTTGGCAACCTGACTGGCAATGTCGGCTACTATAAAAAAGGTCTGACCTTAAGTGATCCGGAATGCGGCAACACTTGGCGCTGTTCGCCAGATGGACAAGATGAAGTAATTGTGGAAGTCCCTGATAAAAATTCTTTGCCCAATGAGCCTAATGCTGATTTGGAACACGACGCTATTACCGGCCCTATAAAATTGATACGTTTTGATGGCTACGAAGATACGACTGAACACTTAACGCCAAGCGAATTTGATGTTACCACGACTAATAATCCGCAAATTTGCGCAGCTATACCGGCTTATGGCAATCGCAAAGCTACGGTCAGGTTACATGGTGAGAATTTAGGTGCTTCTGCAAATCCAGATGATAATGTAACTTTTGAGCCAGCCCAGGGGCTGGTGAGAGAGCCATTTTTGGGCACAAGGTCGACATGGGAAACTGGCGATCCTTTTATTGATTTTGAAAACAATGGGCATTACGATGACAATTTAAACAAGCAGGATTATACTTTCTCAATAAATAATTTTGTCAAAAAAAGCGTAAGGGACGATTGCCCGGCTAATGGCTGGGAAAATAATAATATTTGTTTCGCGGTGCCGGACAAGGCCGGCGGTTATGGCTCTCAGCTAATGACCGCACTAGACTGGGTGAGCGTTGCCAAAGGAAGTTTGCTCTCTAATTACACTAATTTTAGCGTGACTTTTGGCAATTGCGGCAATAATAATATTGATACTGATAAAGGAGAGACGTGCGATGGCGCCAAAATGCCGCCAATGACTAATGATGAACTTTTCAATATCTGCAAAGAATTATTTCCTCTGGAGTCCGATGAAGAACTGCAAAAATGCTATAGCAGTTGCGATAATAGCTGTAATTTAAAATTTTGTATTAAGAATGACTGCAAATCAATTATCGATTTATGCGGCAATAGTATAGTTGACAAATATCCAGGCATAAATTACGTGGAAGATTGCGACGGTGCGGTTTTGGATGGCAAATCTTGCCAAGATAAAGGCTTTAGTTCTGGAGTTTTGGCTTGTTATCCTTTGGGTTCACCCAATAATACGCAATGCACTTTTGATACTTCAGGCTGCAGCAACCAAGTAAATATTGCGCCAGTTAAGGTCTTAGCTACCTTGCCTAATAATAAGGAGGAAAATTTTTGCCGCAACGGCATAATTGATATTTATTTTAATAAATTAGTGGATAACGCGACTTTGGAGACTCTGACAGGCACCACCTTGGCTAGAAATGTTAAAATTGAAGCTTGCAGCGAGCCCACTTTTAGTAAAAATGAAAAGCCAGGCCTGGCTAATTTTGTCGTCAATATTTTTAAACGCTTATTTGGTTATGGGCGCCAAGCTTTGGCTCAGGATCAGCAATGTACGGCCCTGGACAATGATAAGTTTAAATTAAAAACAGTTCATGTTTATGATGGGACTGAACTTTCTTTGATTCCTGATAACATGTTAGAGCCGGCTAAATATTATAGGGTTACGCTCACAGGCGGCGACAGCGGCATCAAGAGTTTGGACGGAGGAATTTTAGAAGGTAATAGCGGCTTTGATTATGTTTTCGGCTTCCATACTTTGGGCACTGCCGGAGACAATAGTAGCGGCATTTGTAATGTGGAGTCGATTCAAGTTAAAGTTTACCGCAGCCAATATACTGATCCAGCCACGCCATTAAGTGAAAGGGAGTCAGAACCAAGGAGCGATGATTTATTTATGTGCGCCGGCAAAGATACTTGCCGTTTACAGTTAGACTTTGACCAGGATTTGCAGTCTGCTGGCAACCAGCATGCTTATGAGGCTGTGGGGCAAGCTTTTGGCGGCTTTTCGCTCAAAGCTAATTATAAATGGTCCAGGACAGATACTTCAGATCCCCAGCGAGCTTTGAGCATTTATAACAAGGTTAATGTCTGCGATGCTGGCAATGTGGGAGTTGCTTGCACAACTAACAGTGATTGTGGGGCAAATGGGAATTGCAATTTGGGCGATACAGACAGTGATGCCAATGTGGTTAAAAATGATACAGGCCTTACTTATGTGACAGCAGGCAATATTAAAGAAGCTCTGGGCAAACTAGTAGTTGAAGCCCAGGCTGAAGGCAGTTTTATTAGCCCGGTTCAAAAAGACTTTTTAGTCTACATTCTGCTTTGTGAAAACCCTTGGCCATCAATCAATGAAAAGTTCCCAATTTCTTCTATTATCAATGCTTATAATTTCCAAACTTATTATTGCCGCGATGCCGCCACGCCAGGCGGCGAGCTTTTGCCAGCGGCGCGTTATTTGCTGCCAGAAGTTAATAACTTGAATATTTTGCAAAATGCTGATTTTGAATATGGCGATTTAACCAATTGGGTTAAATTAACCGGCGATGTCTTTGACTCCCAGCCAGTCTTTGGTGACATAACTGCCCAAAGAGACGCCGTGCCCAGCAAGCCCCAGGGCAGCTGGTGGATTGGCACTAGGGAAAATTATCACAGCAAGGCTTGGGAAAGCGTGCAATCAGGTGGGCAAGGTTGTAATGGTGTGGGCATTTTGTCATCACAAGCCTTTTTAATTGAGGGGGATCAACTTAAGTTCAGAATTGGCGGCGGCAATCATGATTGGCCAGCAATTGTAGGGAATCAGCTTGCACCAGACGGCTTGCCCGCAGTGTCAGATGGTGTTACGGCTGTTACTTTGGAAGTCAGGGAGCCTAATGATACTTCCACACCAGCGAAATTCTATGTCCGCCTGAGCGCGACAGGCAATAATTCAACCACCATGCAAGAAAAAACTTTTGATGTTAGCCAATACCAGGGTAAAATTGGTATAATAAAAGCATATGACAACAATTATAGTTGCTTGGATAATGGCTATATCAATTTTGATAATTTAAGGCAGTTTAAGCAGGGCGTGCAAATACCAATAAGATTTTAATATATAAAAAGAATTTTATGGGCAATAAATATAAAGATTTTTTATTTATTTGCTTTTTTGTAGTTTTACTTTCCTTACCCAAGCTGGGTTCAACGCAAACGACTGATCAGACCACTAACCTTTTAGGCGGCGATGTTTTATTAAAAGAATATTTATTTCCCGTGGCGTCTTATGAGGAATTGAATACGCCCCAAGTCAAAAAAGCAGTGGAATGCGAAGGTTTTGCTAAATATGCAGATGCCTGGGACACTAATAATCCCAGCCAGGCCTGTACTGCTTTAACTACTTCTGGTGCAGACATTACAAAAACAGCTGAGGGCGGAGTTTTAAGTACCGCGATTTCTAAGTTTAATTATAAATTCACGGTTAATGATAGAGGTAGCTTTGTTTTTAAAATTGATGTAAATAATAAAAATGATAATTTTGCCAACCTGACTAATCAGCAATTGGATTATATTTTTAATAATGATGCAGGCTATGATTCCAATTCTTATATGATTAGTGGCCCAGATAAAAATTTAGCGATTTTAGAATATAATGATTTAACTAAGGCTACTGATGTAATCAGCGGCACGCAAAAATATGATATGTTCAGAGGCCTGGTTTTTAGTGTTTATTTAGATGATGAGACAGCAGCCAATCGCAAAGGTTTTATCATTGTTGGTAACACTGATCCGACTTCTATTCAAGAAGGTTCAGTTTTGTTAGGCAATATCGCGCCAGGCGAGCATAAGATATTTTTACATTTTTTAAGCAATTTCACTTATGATTTTAGCGCTGATACCTCCTTGCCTGACTATTTTGATAATTTTAAAAACGCTGATTTGAATAAGGATGGGAAGTTAGAGGCTCAACCGCTGATAAGTTCAGTGGCTATTGATGGAGTGACGCCAGCTGAAGATATTGTGGGCATTAGAATTTATTCAAATAAGGAGAATAAAGATCCCTTAACTTGGTATAAGGATAATGTTATTAATGCTTCTAAATCAGTCAAGTCAATGACTGTGGATGGTTACAAGGCCATTAGAGACGATAGAACTGTTTATGTTGACGCCGCCAATTTGTCAGAGAGATTAGTTTGTGTCGGCGGCGGCAATGATGCAAAAGGTTGCACTGTGGAATCTACTACTACCAATGAATGTCCTGATGGCGCCTGTAAATTGAAAAAGTTTTTTTACACCAATATATATGTGATTGCTTATAACCAGAAAGCCGCGCCTGCCACGCAAAGCATTTTTGACCAAATGCTGGCTAACTGGAAGTTCAATAAGAATGTTATGGAAGGCCTGACTTTTGCTGAAGCAGAACAGATTAAGAATAAGTTCCGCCGTGATACCATCAGGCTGGCAGATTTAAATGTTATGGATGGGCTTATTGAAAATTATAAATCAACCAATGGCAAGTACCCGACGTTGGAAGCTGGGACATTTGTCAGGGATCATTCAATTTCCACTTGGCCTTCTTGGCAAGCCACTTTGGGCAATAAATTAGGCACGGCTTTGCCAGTTGATCCTTTGAATATTATGGCGACTGGGTTACGCGGCACTTATGATTGTTCGTCAGCTGATCCAGCCGAGAAAGCTAAATGCCAAAATGTCTGCACTCGCGATAGCAGCAACAATCCTTTAACAGGCTGTCCGACTGACCAGCAATGTTTGCCTAATTATTGCAGTATTTGTCCGCCCGGTTTTGACCCAGCCACTTGCTGGGATAAATTAAATTCCAAATTTGCTTTTGGCACATATACGGCTTGTCCAGCTGATTCTCTATTAAAAAATGCTTTTACCTTGGGTGGCACAAAGACTGGCTGTAATAATGATGGCGCTTTTGTTTACCAATATACGGCCCTTAATAATGGCCAAAGTTATGCTTTAAATTACCGTTTAGAATATCAAGTTGAGAATATTTGCGCGCCTGGCCAGTGTGTTTATGAAAATAAATGTTATCCTGCCGGCGCTTGCTTGGATGTAAGGAATAAACTTTGCCAAAAAGGATTTGTTTTAAGCACAACCAGTTGCAGTGCTGACAGCGATTGTACAGCCTTGGGCACAGGCTACACCTGTGGTGCTGGCAATCTCCTTTATCCCGTGACTTATTGTTATCTGGGGACTTGGCGCAATTCTTGCGGCGATGGTTTTGTTCAGAGCCAGTGCGGAGAACAATGCGATTCCAGCGCGCCTACTACTGCAAATCAAAGCTGGTGCGATACAAGATATGGCCCGCAGGATTGGTACAGCGAAGGTAAAATTAACGCCACTTGCACAGCCAGTTGCCAAGTTCAAGAATTTACCAATCTAACTTCGCTGCCGCCAGCTTATTCAACTGATCCCACTATTTTAAATTGCGGCGGTTTTTGCGGCGATAATATTGTCCAAGCCAAATCTGGCGAGGAATGCGATCAGGGCGCTACGCCAACTCCTTTGGCTAAGCCAGAACAGAGAGGTGCTGGCGGTGTTAGCCAAACCTCCCAATATATGTGTTCGGGTTCTGGTGCGGCCGGGGGAGCCCCAACCACAACAAGCGGCGCTGCGTGCCTTGATTTTGCCGGTTGGAATAGCAGTACCAATACCTATGATACGCCTGCTTCGAGCTGCAGCACTTTACCGGCTAGTGGCTGGGTAAGTAAGCCAGCCAGTACCGATAATATTTTATCTTCAGGCGGTTTTAGAGTAAGTTATTCCTTCTCTGGCTTAAAAGCTGGCACTTATAATTTTAAAATTAGTGCTGCCAATTTTGGCGACAATATCAATGCGTTGACTAATGAACAGATTGATTATTTATTTAACTTAAAAAGAAATTTACCGGCTGATAGCCCTGTTTATCTGTTTAATTTAAATACTGATGGCAGTTTAGTTATCCCAGAATACAGCGCCCAATATGGGGCAACCAGTGATTCCTCAAAATATAATTTGTTGCGTAGCTTAATTTTTAGCGTTTATGTTGATAGTGATGGCCCGACTGATACGCCCAAAGGTTTTGTCATTATTCCAGCGGTCAATGCTGAAAATAAACAAAATGGCAATATTAATTTGGCTTTAAGCGCTGGTGATCACACCTTAATTCTGCATTTTGTCGGCGATCATTTTTATGCGCCTTTAGGCAGCTTAACCTTGCCAGCTAATGTCAATAATTTTACTAATGTTGACTTAGACAAAAATCAAACGCTGGATATTAATCCTTTGGTTTATTCAGTTACCTTGCTTGCTCCTGAATTAAATGTGGGCAAATGCAAAACTTATGGCGGCTGGTGCGGCGATGGGGTAGGGCAGATGCAGTTTGGCGAGCAATGCGATACCAAGACCTATTTAACGCCAGTAGCCTCAGAAACCGTGAATCTGGTAAGAAATCCAGGTTTTGAAAATGTCTTTTCGCCCTGGCAAATGACTGACGGCACAGTTGATTTGGATGCGCATAATTATTTTGAAGGTCGCGGCAGTTTGCGAGTCAATGCCAATACTACTTCAGTCTCGCTTTTCCAGCCGGTTAGCATGTTTAGGGGCAAAGCTTATAATATTTTCTTTAGGGCAAAAATAATCACAGGCAACATAAACAGTATAATTTTCCAGGCTGGTGACCAATCAGCCGCCGATTTTACTAATAGCGACCAGGCTGATTTCAGCGCTGACTCGGCCAAAGAAATAGAAAGTTGGCAGTATTTCCAAACAAACAATTTTACGCCTTCAGCCAGCCGTTATAAATTCAGATTGCAATTCACTACTGATGCTGGTACGTCTTTTTATGTGGATAGCGTTAAAATTACTCCAGTGGATCCGGTTGATCGTCCTCAATATCAGTGCGGTAATAATTCGAGCGGCCAGCTCTGTCAGTTTAAAGGAGGTTATTGCGGTGATGGCATAATTCAAAGCGGTTTTGGTGAAAATTGCGATGATCGAGTCGGCTTGAGCTGCACTAGAGATGAAGAGTGCGGCAAAGGGCAGTGCGGCACCTGTTCTAATGGCGATTATAATAAAATCGGCAATCATTGCACAGCTGACAGCGATTGCGGCACCAACGGCTTATGCGAAAAGGTTTGCATGAGTGCCAGCTGCAATGATATTTGCAAGAGCACTTATTGCGGTGATGGCTTGGTGCAAAAGCCCAATTCTGCGCACATTTATGAAGTTTGCGATTGGGGCAGCGATCCTTTATGCGCTTTTGATTGCCAGCATATTAAAATGGGCGGTCAATGCGACGCTGATTTTTCCAATACTTGCAGTAAAACCTACCCCAATGACCCCAATTGCCGTCAGTGCGCAGTCAATCTTTCCTGTACGATTAGAAATTTTGGCGATACAGACAAAAAATGTTTAGGCGCCCGCGGCAGTTATGGCTGCCAGACTAATGATGATTGCATTTTAGGTTATTATTGCGACAGAAGCACGACCAAATGCGAACCAGAAATTTCCACTTATCTGGAATTTCATCCGGAACCTATTACTAGCTTGGCCTTGCCCTTGCCAGCCCCTCCCACACCGCCAATTAAATATGATATTAATATTTCCTCTTGTCCGGATTTGCAATCCATAACTTTAAGTGAAAACAAACAGTTTATTAATGATCGCTGCACTGATCTTAATTGGGAAGCTTCAGATAATATTTCCAGACCAGTCTGGTTATATAGTGATGCTTTAGAAAACGGCTGCAGCGGCACTAGCCGGTTGCCCAATGTTACTGAATTGTACAGTTTAGTGCGGCAAACTGATACTGGCTTTTTCTATTCAGATAAAGAAGCCTTAAGATTGTGCCCCCTAGCCTGCCAATATGATGAAAATGTAGCTGATTTATGCACTAATTGCGCTGATGACAATTATCTTTACTGGTCCAGCACTTGCGTGAGGAAGGACGCTAATGGCAATTGCTTGAAAGCTTTGGCAGTAAATTTCAAATATGGCAGCATTGAAGAATATAATGTGAGTGCAGCGTCTAACAATAAATTTAAAATCCATTGTTTGCGGGACACAGAATGCGGCAATGGCAATTTAGAGGAAGGCGAAACCTGCGAATTTTATAAGGCTTACAGCTGTGTGGGCGGTCCGACTCCAGGCGCAGCCTGCAGCACAGACGCTCAATGCGGCACTGGCGGTACTTGCCCGACGCAATTTATAGAACAGCAGATTTCTAAAAAATGCACGGATTTTGGTTATGACGGCGGTTTCTTGCACTGCGATAAAATTACCTGCGGTTTTAAGCTTAACAACTGTTATTTGGATTCCAAACCAAACCAGACTTGCAGTGAAATTTGCCAGGGCAGAAAGACTTTGGTCTGCAATGCCGTAGGCTTAAATGTTTCTAAGGAAGCTGATTATTATGATTTGTCCAGCACGCCGCCTAATATGAGTATTGCTGATGATAAAAGGCTAATGGATATTGATCCATCTGGCAATTGTCAGCCAGGCCGGCAAATTGACTGTAATTACCGTTTTGTGGACCGCAAAGCCAATTGCAAGGACACTAGCGGCACCTATGCGCCTTTTAGATCTGAATATTCTTATTGCAATTGTTTAGAACCGGGAGCTGTTGAAGGCGGTGGCGCCGTAGCAGGAGGAGGGGGCACGGGTGGTGGTGGCGGTCCGGCGCCTACTTGTCTGGGTGCACCCCCTGATAATGCGACCATTTGCCCCAGCCCCAATGCTACTGGTTTAGTAACTAATACAGGCATAACCGTAGTGAATACTTGCAGTAATGATGCAACTAAGTGCGAATACACATGCAATACCGGTTATAAAGTGTCAGGCAATGCTTGCGTGGCTTTTGCCTGTACTGGCAGTATTACTGATCCCCATGCCAGCATCTGCCCCAGTCCTAATGCTACTGGCTTGACCGCTGATACAACCAGAACTTTAGTTGCTACTTGCAGTGGTGATGCAACCAAGTGTGAATATACTTGTAATGCTGGTTATAAAGTGTCAGGCAATGCTTGCGAGGTTTATAGCTGCACTGGACCGGCTTTTGGAGCCAATGCGAGTACCTGTGGCGGCCTGAATGCTACTGGCTTGACTGGTGATACAAATAGAACTTTAGTGGCCGCTTGCAGTAATGATCCGACTAATTGCGAATACGTTTGTAATTCAGGCTATGCATTATCAGGTGGAGTTTGTGTGGCAGTGACTTATAGTTGCACAGGCACAACGCCAACCAATGCGACTATATGTACTGGTGATGATACTGGCTTGACTGCTAACACGCCAAAGACAGTGGTAGCCAGTTGTACGACAGGTAACAAATGCGAACACACCTGTAATTCCGGATACACTTTATCAGCGGGAGTTTGTGTGGCAGTGACTTATAGTTGCACTGGCACAACGCCAAGCAATGCGACCATCTGCAGTGGTGATGACACTGACTTGACTGCTAATACAGCAAAAACATCTGTAAATTATTGTACTAATACTAAATGCGAATACCGATGTAACACTGGTTATGTTTTAGTTGGTGGTAGTTGTGTCTCGGGTAAGTTAGTTTTTGTGAGTTCAGCCGCAATGACTGGGAATTTGGGTGGGGTTAGTGGAGCTACGACCGAATGCCAGACCGAGGCCAATGCAAAAGGGCTAAATGGGACTTTTAAAGCCTGGATCTCCACTACCGCAAATAATGACCCTGATTCTACTTTTACTAAATCAACAACAACGCCCTATATACCTTATTATTTATTAAGTGGTGTTCAAATCGCAAGTAAATGGTCTGATTTAATTGATGGAACTTTGGCCACTGCCATTAATGTAGATATTAACGGTAATCCTAATTTAGATGTCCCAGTCTGGACAAATACAGATTCTGATGGAACTGCAGTTAATCTTGGCAATTACTGTAATGGGTATGTGAGTGCCGATAGTAACGATAAGGGAAAGACTGGTTTATCTTCGAGGACCGATAATAAGTGGACAAATAATGCGCAGACAGCCTGTAATACCACAGCCAGATTATATTGTTTTGGTCAATAAGATAATAAATCAAATAAAAATTTCATATGCAAAGATTTAAAATTTCCTGGTTTAAAATTTATATTTGTTTAATTATCGCCACGAGCGTGGCTTTGCTTGGTTTTAATCTCTGGGCAGCTACGGTGGGAACAGGTGATTTGATTATCAGACAATATATTAAAGGCCAGAATTGTCCGCAATTTGGTCCTGACACGCCAGCTACGGCTGATATGAATGCTTTGACCATGAAAGATACTTGCACAGGTTTGGTCTGGGTTAGGCATGAATTGTCGACTTATCATGGCGCTAGCCAGCCAGGCTATACCTGGGATGAAGCAGCGACAGGCTGCGCTAATTTAGAGCCTAAGGGCATGTTTAGGCTGCCTTCTACGGATGAACTTTTAAGCCTGGTCAAATATCAATGCAGCGGCTCAACCTGCGGCGCAACTTTAGGCACGCCTGAGGCTGATGGCAAGCCGTTTTTTTCCAATGGCACTTATTGGTCCAGAAATGATTTTAATGAGCCGGCCAATTGGACTGATCTTAACCGCATCCCGCCTGGCAATCCGCAGCGCGACTACAAACGGTCAGTCAATTTGTTAAATGGCAAGGTTGATTCTCCGGTTTATAATAAGCTGATGAAATTAAATGCTTGGTGTCTAGTTGATAAAACTCCGGAAATTATTGAAAAGAAATTTACTAATGTTACTCTGGCCGGCAATCGGATCACTGGCGGCAATTTAGAGATAGTCTATAACCGCAAATGCACCACTAATATTAATAATATTGAATGCGCTGCCTTGGCTAATAGCACTTGTGCCAATGGTTATTGCACGGTAGAGCAAAATCAAACCATCAGCGCGACCAGCCCCAATAGCCTTGCCAGCTGCGACGTAAACCAGCATGCGGAAGGCAATAGCTGCGTGGCTAATCCTACTGGCACTTCTGCTTCTTGTCCGCCGCCTCAGCCACCTGGTGTCACAGCTTACCAGCTTTGGAAAGGCAATACTTTTAATGGCTATAATATTTGCGTGCTTAATAGTTGCGGCGATCCAATTGCTAACCATATTGATAAAGATAGTTTTGTTTGCGTCAGCAATAATAGAGATTGCCAGCCAGCGCTGATAGATCCGAATAACTGGACAATCAGCTCACTGCAAATTTGGGATAATGCGAATTCGGCTTGGGGTCCTTGCCATGCCACTCAATGCACTTATAATGCTCAGCCAACTGAAAATGCCAGCACGCCCGTGGTGGGAGATTTGACCTGCCAATGCGGGGCAGCAAATTCTCAAGCTCGAGAAGGTGTTTGTACTACCTGCTTAGGCGATTATCATTATGAAACATTGGCTTTGCCAGTTGGAAAGGATTTAACGCGCGATAATTGTTTAGCAGCCAGTGGCACCTGGACTGGCTCAGCTTGTGTGACTTGCACGCCCAATACTGGCGTTGATTGTTCCACTAAATGGTGCCTGCCTACTAGTGGCGGATTAACAGGTTGTTTTGGCGACAATGATTGTGTTGCTGCGTTGGGTTCTGATTATGTTTGTAAAACAGGTTGGTGTCTTAAGGCCACTGATTCTGCGTTAACTAGATGTCAGTCAAATGCAGATTGTACGATTAGCGGTTATACTTGCCAGGCTGTTGATAATAGGACTTTGAATTGGACAGGCGGCTTGCTGACAGGCAGCGGCAGTTGCGCTTTTAATGGTTGCGCCGCAGGTTATCATGAAGAGCCAGAAGCAAGCGAAAATTGTCTACCTAATAGCCGTGCTTGCATTTTGGGAGCTGACACTGACCCTTATCAATTAACTTTGACTGCCACCCAAACTTGGGATGCCACCAATAATGTCTGGGGGCCTTGCACAGCAGTAACATGTAATTCCTCGGCCACCTTAACCAACGGCGTATGCACTTGCCCTTCACCCAAAGTGATTTTTGACCAGGGCGTCTGCCAATTATGCGGCAATGGTACAGTAGACGCTGGTGAAACCTGCGACTCGGGCAGTTCCAGCCGCGGTTTCGGGGTATGCACTTATGTAGATGAAACTTTTGGTAAGGTTGCCAGTTGTTCGCTTTTGCCAGTAGACGCCTTACCGCCCAAGACTGTGCAAGCTGTATTTATTGTAGATACTTCTGGTTCAATTGCTAGTCCCATGGCTAATCTTTGCGCAGTAGCTGATACAGTCCAGAAAAACCTAGTTATAAGTGGTTATAATACGACTATTGATATCTACGGCATTGCAGATTCTATTGGCGGAAATGGTGTCGGAGCATCCGATGGAACTTGTTTTTCTGGTTTATATACCACTAAAAATGATTCTCAAAATGTAGTGCAAAATATTTATTGGCAGTATCAGTATGCTGGCCAAACTGGCCAATGCGATTATACTTGGACTGGCAACTGTTCAACGCGCACCACAAGAGCAGATTGTGGTGCTCAAGAATGTAAATGGGATACCAGTACTACATCCTGCAAGCCAAATTATACTACCTGTTCAAGTATCACACTTGGGGAAACTTGTAATAATACTATGACAGCACAACTTGCTACAAATGTTGTTATGTGTAATTGGGGTGGTTGCACTAATATTGCAGATATAGAATGTAGTTCGTATGATTCAAGCAATAATTGTACTAGTCATGCCTATTGTCAGTGGGATACTAGTTCATTAAGTTGTTCCAGAAATTACGCCTATTGCCAAGGCAAGACCAAGACTGATTGCACAACTACCCCATATAATGCAAAATGCCAGTGGGATGGCAAGTTAGTTTATGGCTGTGGCGATGGCTATGTTTATTCAAATAATGCGTACCCGACTACATATGCCAGCGGAACCTTGCCTAATCCAGTATTGCTGCAAACTAGTACTGCTTTTTGTCCTGAAGACTGGGTTTCCTCGGCTATTACGACTATTGAAAAACTTTCTGATTCTGCCAGTCCTGTTCAATGGACTACTGAAACTGATAGGCAATTAATTTTATTGTTTGATGAATCACCTTATAACGGGCTTGAGGGGGTTTCTGCAGGACAGTATTGGAGAGATGATGATTTTCAACACATGAAAAGTAGTTTAAGGGCTGCTACTTCGGGCAAGAGTTTAATTGGGGTAGCCCAAGCTAATAAGGTTAAAATATCCATTATATTTACAGCAGCACTTACGCCTACTGATGCAAATTGTACCGGCTGGAATTGGCCAACTTGCGGTGCTATAACCGGTCAAACGGCATGCAATAATAATGTTAATTGTAAATGGGATGCAGGATTATCATCTTACCTTACCGCTGCTTGCACGCCCAATAAAGATCAAAATAAATACTGCGCCCTTAAAAATATTGTGGACTCAACCGGAGGAACTTTTCAATATGGCTCAACTATTATGACGACTGTTACGACAACCGCTTCAACCATTACTAATGCCATTTCTCTGGCCGCAGTAGATAAATTTTGCAATGCCACCAAGGTTTGCAGTAATGATAGTACGAAAGGGTGTTCAGCTGACACTGAATGTGGGACTGGCAATACTTGTACTTATAGCGGAGTTTTGGACTGCACCTGGCGTTAACCTTAATGATAATTAATTGAATAATATGTCTACCAATAAAATTATCTTGTTAGTAGTTTTCATTGTCCTGATCTTGGGCTTAAGTTTTGTTATTGTCTTGAAAATTTTACCTTTGTCCGTCAATCAAGTAAAACAGAATATCAATGCCTTGGCAGTTAATCAGCCGATTGCGCCAGCTGTGCCCAGCAATGAATATGTGCCGGCGCCAGCCTTTGCTTTAGCTTATTATCGGGAAAAGAGCATTAGTGACAAAAGCTTATTGCCATGTCTAAAACTGACAGCAGCTGATTTACAGCAAGGCTGTTTGCAAAACGCTGAATTATATTTGTTGGATAAGGCAGCTGACGCCAAATTTTGTTTGCAGCTGAAGCTGGCAGCTGATCAATACGATTGTGTTAAGGAATTTGCTTTTATCCATAGCCAGCCAGATCAATGTAATGTTTTAAGTTCGGACCAGATTAATGACTGCAAAGTATATTATGCGCTTAATAAAGCAGTTTTGGGCGATCCTAGCGTCTGCCAAATAATTACTGACGCAGCCAAAAAGACACAATGCGCTGATACGGCTTATTTTTATCAGGGTAGTGACGGTTGCAATAAAATCAGCAATGCCAGCTTAAAGCAGACTTGCTTAAGCAAAGCCTATTAAATTTAATAAAAATTAACTTATAATTTTATGTTTGAAAAACCAGGCCAAGTGCCCAGTGGCGCAGCGCCGCAAGCTCCAGGGGGATTTACACCACCGTCAAGCCCAAATTATCCTTCGCCAGTCGCGCCAGAAAGCGATAAAGATGATATTTTTGCTGGTATTAATACGGGAGGGCCAGCCGAACCTGAACCAATGGGTACCATGCCCCAGCCAAGACGCGGGGGAGGCAGGCGTGTAGTTTTAATTATCCTAGTTGTGTTAATTGTGATTTTACTATTGGTCGGCGGAGCCATGGCTTATTTAAGTTTTATGCGCCAGCCTATTGCCATTAATAAAAATGTTAATCAGGCCAATGTTAATGAGAATATTAACTTAAATGCGCTGCTTAATCAGAACCTTAATGAGAATGCCAATGAGAATGTCAATCTCAATGAAAATGTTAATCTAAATGAGAATGCCAATCTTAACGCACCAGCTGCTGTGGATAGCGATAATGATGGGTTATCAGATGATCAGGAAAAGATTCTTGGCACCAATCCTAACAATCCAGATACTGATGGCGATGGCCTTTTAGATGGGGAAGAGGTTAATAGTTATAAGACTGACCCTTTAAATCCTGATACTGATGGTGATGGCTATTTAGACGGCGCTGAAGTGAAAAACGGCTATGATCCTAAGGGACCTGGTAAGCTTTTGATTATCCCGCAGTCTTAAATTAAATTTAGAATTTAGGAAACAGTAAGGATTGTTAAATAGTATCAAAAATTTGAATTTTTAATTAGTGATTTAGAATTTATTAATTTATGCTTTTTGGACCAAAAAAAGAAACTAGCCAAGACATGGCGCCTGCTGAGCCAAAACCCAAGGTTGAACCTTATGAAATCAGGGTCATGCCGCCTAAATTTCATAAGTATTTAGCTGTAAAAAACAGGGGTTTAGGCCGCTTTATTTTGATTTTGCTGATTGTCTTAATCGTCTTGGGCGGGGTGGCTTTTGGCGCTTTTTATTTCATGAATAATTTGTCCCAGCCAGTGGTCAAGCCGCCTGTCAGCAATAAAAATGAGAATTTAAATATTGCCAATGAAAATAATAATGCCAATATCAATATTTTGAATGAAAATGCCAATGAAAATCTTAATGCCAATTTTAATTTGAATGAAAATGCGAATACTAATGTTAATGAAAATGTTAATCTCAATGTTAATGCTAATGAAAATGTTAATTTAAATAACAATGTGAATGCGGTTGTGCCTCCCGCACCCACGATTTTAAATTATTCCAGCAGCCAGGATTCAGACAATGACGGGCTGACAGATCCAGAGGAGGATTTGTATGGCACGGAAAAAAGAAAGCCTGATACTGATGGCGATGGCTATTTAGACGGCGAGGAAGTTCTTAATCTCTTTAATCCCAAGGCTGGCGGCGGCGCACTCTTAGAAAATTCTGGTTTGGTCAATATTTATAAAAATCCTGCTCTTAATTATGAGATTTTTTACCCATCAAGCTGGCTAGCCAAGCCAACCGATCAAAGCCTGCAAGAGGTTATCTTTCAATCAGCGACTAGCGAATATATTCAGGTTTTGGTTCAGGATAATCCTGATAAGCTGGATTTAGTCAAATGGTATAACCAGCAATCACCTCAGTCTGATCTTAATTTACTGGAGAAAAAGACTGCCAAACGCGGTGGCTATCAAGTTTTAGTTAGCCCAGATAAGTTAACCAATTATATCCAAGCGCCGGAGACGCCTGATAAAGTTTATGTTATAACCTATAATATTGACGGCTTGACCCAGATAAATTTCTTAACTACTTTTGGCATGATGGTTAATAGTTTCAAAGTCACTGCTGCTGCGCCAAGCCAGCCAGGAGGCGGAATTAATAGTAATGTCAACGCAGTAAAATAGGTTTATGACTATTAATTTTTATTCCAAGTTAAAAGGTTCTTTGCCTTTTAAGCAAAAGTGGCTAGCCCAGATTATAAATAAAGCAGTCAGCCAGTTGAAAATAAAAAAAGAATTGGAAATTACTGTTTTATTGGTAGGCGATAAAGAGATTAGGACTTTAAATAAAAAATACAGGCAGCAAGATAAGGTCACGGATGTTTTGTCTTTTAGTCAGCAAGAAGGCTTAGCCCTTGTTTTACCCGAGCCTGCCCAAAGATATTTAGGTGATATTGTCATCAGCTATCCTCAGGTGCGCAGACAAGCTAAGCTTTTTAGGCATTCTTTAGCTGAGGAATTCAGCTTGCTATTAATTCATGGTTTCTTGCACCTTTTAGGCTATGATGATGATACCCGGGCTCATTATTTAAAAATGCACAAGTTGCAGGAGAAAATTTTGTCTAAAATATGTTTAAATTAAAAAGATTATATAAAAGTTTTACTTATGCCTTTAGCGGCTTAGCTAAGGTTTTCTGGGAAGAAAGGAATTTTCGCATCCATGCCTTAATTTCCTTGTTAGTCATCATTTTAGCCTATTATTTCAGGATCGCAGTCTGGCAATTGGCTATTTTGATTTTAATAATTGCCCTAATCCTAATTTTAGAAATCATTAATACGATTTTTGAAAGGCTTTTAGACTTATTAAAACCCAGAATCCATCAGTATGTTAAAGACATTAAAGATATGACAGCTGCTGCAGTTTTAGTTGGCGCCTGGGCAGCCGTGCTTTTAGGCATTTTAATCTTTTTACCCTATTTAATTAAAGAATTTACCAAATAATTAATTTTTGATCATATTTACTATGGCTCAGGAAGAAATAATTGTTGGCCTAGACATTGGTTCCAATACCATCAAGGTAGCGGTTGGCCAGCAGGCCAATGATGAAAAACACAATTTGCATATAATTGGCGCCGTGGAGCAAGAAGCTGAAGGCATTAACCGCGGTGTGATTACTAGCATAGAAGACGCGGTAGCCAGCGTTTCCAAAGCTTTGGATAAGGCGGAAAAATTAACTGGCTTGCCTATTGAAACTGCCTGGGTTGGGATTTCAGGCGGTCATATAACTTCGCAAATTAGCAAGGGCGTGGTGGCTGTTTCCAAAACAGATGGAGAAATTAGGGAAGAAGATGTGGAAAGAGCTATTGAAGCAGCTCGGACAGTAACAACGCCGCCTAATTACGAAATCTTGCATGTTATTCCCCGCAGCTTCACCATTGATGGCCAGAGCAATATCAAAGACCCAGTGGGTATGACTGGCGTCCGTTTGGAGGTTGAAACTTATATTGTTGAAGGTTTAAGTTCTCAAATTAAAAATTTAACCAAATGCGTTTATCAGACTGGTTTGGATATTGAGGATTTAGTCTTAGCTATTTTAGCAACTAGCGAAGCGGTTTTGACTAACCGGCAAAAAGAGTTAGGTGTGGCTGTTGTTAATATAGGCGGAGCGACAACTGGCTTAGCGGTTTTTGAACAAGGAGACTTATTGCACACAGCAATTTTACCCATAGGTTCAGAACATATTACTTCTGACATTGCTATTGGGCTGAGAACTTCAATTGAGGTGGCTGAAGCCATCAAATTAAAATATGGCCAGGCCACAATCAAAGGCATAGAAAAAAAAGAAGAATTTAATTTGGCTGAATTTGACGAGACAGAGGAAGGTTTAATCAGCAAGAAATATTTAACTGAAATTATAGAAGCGCGCGTGGAAGAAATAATGGAAAAAATTGATGAGGAATTAAAAAAGGTAGAACGCAGCGGTGTTTTGCCAGCTGGCATAATTTTAACAGGAGCTGGCTCCAAGCTGTCCAAGATAATTGAAGTTTGCAAAAAGAAATTAAGATTGCCAGCCGCCTTAGGTTATCCTTATGATATTGTGAGCGTCATTGATAAGGTTAATGATTTATCTTTTACTACAGCCATAGGCTTAGTTAAGTGGGGCAATCAATTAATAAAAAGGCGAAAAGGTTTTTCCCGCTTTAAGAGTGTCTCTGGCGCTACCAGCAAAATGAAAAATTGGTTCAAGTCATTAATTCCGTAAATTTGCATGAACAAATATTGTATCCAATACTGTGCAAAAACGATTTTACTAATTTCAAAAAGACTGATACAATAAATTAAAATTAAGAAATAACCAATAAAATATATGGAAATTAAGCCAGAAATCCAGACTTTCGCTAATATTAAAATAGTTGGCGTGGGAGGTAGCGGCGGAGCTGCAGTTAATCGCATGGTAGAATCGCAAATTAAAGGCGTTGAATTTATTAGTGTAAATACTGATGTCCAGGCCTTGCATTATTCTCAGGCCAACAAAAAATTACACATCGGTAAGACAGTGACGCGAGGTTTGGGCGCGGGTATGGATCCTGAGGTCGGTGCTAAAGCAGCTGAAGAATCACAAAATGAAATTAGAGATATTTTAAAAAATGCTGATATGGTTTTTATCACTTGTGGTTTGGGTGGCGGGACAGGCAGTGGCGGCGCACCAGTGATCGCTGAGATAGCCAGGGAATTAGGCGCTTTAACCGTGGCTGTAGTAACGAAACCTTTTTCTTTTGAAGGAGCGCAAAGAAAAGCTATCGCAGATAAAGCGTGGAATAAGTTGGCAGAAAAAGTTGATACTATTATCACAATTCAAAATGACCGACTGCTGCAAATCATTGATAAGAAGACTTCTTTGCTTGAAGCTTTTTCCATTGTGGATGATGTTTTAAAACATGCAATCCAAGGAATTTCTGAATTGGTTACTATTCCCGGCTTAATTAACGTTGACTTCGCCGATGTCAAATCAATTATGAAAGGACAAGGCACCGCTTTAATGGGTATTGGTCTAGCCACTGGCGAGAATAGAGCAGTGGAAGCGGCTAAGGCAGCCATCTCTAGTCCTTTGCTGGAACTTTCCATGGATGGCGCTAAAGGAGTTTTATTTATTGTAGCTGGTGGTCCGCAGATGAGTATGCATGAAGTTAATGAATCAGCTAAAATAATAACTGCCTCGGCTGATAGCGATGCGAAAATTATTTTTGGCGCTATTGTTGATGAAGCGCTAGGTGACCAGATAAAATTAACAGTGATTGCCACAGGCTTTGAAAGTAATGCTTTAAAAAATAAAGAAGTGAGGACAAAAAGTTTTACACCCAGCGAAGAAACAACGATATATAAACCAAACCAGTTTCTGGTCGAAGAAGTAGAAAAAGAAAAAGTTGAGAATGAAAAAAACAAAAAGAAAGCTAAAGAAGATTTTAAGATGTCCAGCAGTAAAAAGAGCCCTGAAAATTCTGCAGAAGATTTGGATATCCCAGCCTTTATCAGGAAAAAAATGATGTAATCAAACTATCAAGAATTTTAAATATAAAAATCGCCTGGAAAAAGGCGATTTTTTAGGGCTGAGGATTTTTTTGAAAAAAATTTTTGTTTTTCGACCAAAGTTATCCACATTTTTCAGTCAGATTTTTTACGACACCACGGAAAATCTTTAATTTTAGCTTTAAATCAGTCTTTTGCTGAAAAATTTGACAGGCACAATATCTAGTATTAAAATTAAGATAGCAGACACTAAATATAGTGTTGCCCAGTTATTAAAAATTAAGCAAAACAGCTTGTTTTGCAAGAATGTTTTTGCTTCTTTAAAAAAGCTTATGAAATGTCCAGTTTGCAGTTATAAAGAAACAAAAGTAGTGGATTCTCGGGTGGCTTCTGATGAAATAACTATCAGGCGCAGACGGGAATGCTTAAAGTGCGGCTTTAGATTCAGCACTTATGAGCAAGTTGAGATCTTGGATTTAACCGTGATTAAAAGGGATGGGCGTAAAGAGGCTTATTCGCGAGAAAAAGTTGAACAGGGCCTGAAAAAAGCGTTTGAAAAAAGACAGATAAGCGAGGAGGACTTTCGCATCCTAGTTAATAAAATTGAAAGGAATATCCAAGCCAGAAAAAAGAATGAAATTACCAGCCAGGAGATTGGGGAAATCATTATGAAAGAGCTAAAGAAAAAAGATCCGGTGGCTTATATCAGATTTGCTTCAGTTTATCGGGCTTTTAAAGATTTGGAATCTTTTCAAAAAGAAATTAATGAAGTCTTTAATAAGAAGTCAAAAGTTAAAAAGCCTGCCTGCCGGCAGGCAGGTAAGAAAGTTTATAAAGTTTAATCACATCATACGATGGGAAAGATAAGTAAAATTAAAAAGCGCGATGATCGGATTGTTGATTATGATTTGGTCAAGATTGAAAATGCTATTTATAAGGCCATGGAGGCAGTGGGCGACCCGAGCAAAAAAAAGGCTACCAAGTTAGCGGCGCAGGTTGAAAAAGAGCTTAATAAGAAATTTCATGAAAGGACTATCCCGGCAGTCGAAGAAGTCCAAGATTTGGTTGAGGAAACTTTGATTAAAAATAAGCAGATAAAGACAGCCAAAGCTTATATTTTATATCGCGACCAGCATGCCAGGATTAGAGATTTGAAATCACTGATCGATTCAGATGCTTTGATGGAAGGCTATTTGGTCCAGAGTGATTGGCGGGTTAAAGAAAACAGCAATATGGCTTATTCTTTGCAGGGCTTGAATAATCATGTGGCTTCAGCAGTGTCAGCTCATTATTGGCTGCATAAAGTCTATCCTGAAGGAGTCAGAGAAGCCCATGCCAATGCTGATATTCATATCCATGATTTACAGACTTTGGCTGCTTATTGTTGCGGCTGGGATTTGCGGGATTTATTAATCAAGGGTTTTGGCGGCGTGGAAGGCAAAATTTCCTCTAAGCCGGCCAAGCATTTAAGGACGGCCTTAGGACATATAGTAAATTTCTTTTATACGCTCCAAGGTGAGACAGCCGGGGCCCAAGCTTTTGCCAGCTTTGATACTTATTTAGCGCCTTTTGTTGCTTATGATAATTTGTCATATCCAGAAGTTAAACAATGCATTCAGGAATTTTTATTTAACATGAATGTACCGACTCGGGTCGGTTTTCAAACGCCCTTTACCAATATAACCATGGATTTAGTTGTTCCTGATATGATGAAAAATGAACCAGTGATTATTGGCGGTAAATTTCAGGATAAGACTTATAAAGAATTCGAGAAGGAAATGGATATGATTAATATTGCCTTTACTGAAGTTATGATCGCCGGCGATGCCAGCGGCCGCGTTTTTACCTTTCCCATCCCGACTTATAATATTACCAAAGATTTTAATTGGGACAGCGAGGTTGTCAATAAAATAATGGAAATGACTGCCAAGTATGGCATCCCATATTTCTCCAATTTTATTAACAGCGACATGAAGCCAGAAGATGCACGTTCCATGTGCTGCCGTTTAAGGCTAGATAATCGCGAATTGAGAAAACGTGGTGGCGGACTCTTTGCGGCTAATCCTCTGACAGGTTCAATTGGCGTGGTGACAATAAATTTAGCCCGTTTAGGCTATTTAGCTAAAGATAAAAAAGATTTTTTTGAAAAGTTGGAAAAGATGATGAATATTTCCAAAGAAAGTTTAGATATGAAGCGCAAGGTGGTGGAAAAATTTACTGACGAGGGTCTTTACCCTTATTCTCGATTTTACTTGCAGGATATTAAAACTAAATTCGGCGAATACTGGAAAAATCATTTTAATACGATCGGTATTAATGGCATGAATGAGGCAGCTTTAAATTTACTGGGCGAAGACATTACTAAGGAAGCTGGCCATCAATTTGCCGTTGAAGTTTTGGATTTTATGAGGGAAAAATTAATGGATTACCAAAATGAAACCAATAATTTGTATAATTTAGAAGCCACGCCAGCTGAAGGGACTGCTTATCGTTTTGCCAAAGCAGATAAGGCTAAATATCCAGAGATTATTTGCGCCAATGAAAAGGCTTATCGCGAAAATGGGGCTGATCCTTACTATACAAATTCTACCCATTTACCCGTAAATTTCACAGATGATATTTTTGAAGCTTTGGATTTGCAAGATGATCTGCAGACAAGGTATACTGGAGGTACAGTCTTGCACGGTTTTATTGGAGAAAGAATGCCTTCGGTCGAAGCAACCAAGCAATTGGTGAAAAAAATTGCAGAAAATTACCATTTGCCGTATTATACAATTACACCCACCTTTAGTGTTTGTCCGGTTCATGGTTATATTGCTGGTGAACATCTTTTCTGTCCTAAATGTGATCAGGAAATGGGTTATGTTGAGCCTCTGGCCAAGAGTGAGGCAGAATTAGTTAATAAAAATATTTAAATAGGCAATCTTCTTTTTTTCAAGAAGGTCGCCACAGGGGAAGTGAGTATGAACACAAAGTTACAAAGACAAGCTTGCGAGGTGTATTCTCGGGTAGTCGGCTATATTCGCCCTGTCAATCAATGGAACAAGGGTAAAAGAGCAGAATTTAGCGACCGAAAAGAGTACAACAAGCAGCTATCTCAATCTTAGTTCTTTAATTGTCCATCTAGGCTTTGGCCAAGAGGACACGGAGGGGCAGTTCTTTAAAGAAAAACAGACCAACCTTAGAGAAATTGATTGCTTATTGTGTAGTTAACGTTTAAGGGCGTCATTTAACTAAATAAAAATCAAAATGGTACCTTTCGATGTTAACTATACAATAAATTTGCCGAGGTTGGTTTTTTTGTTGTAAAATAATTTTATGATTAAAATTGCGGGTTTGCAAAAAGTGACTTTAATTGATTATCCTGGGCATGTGGCAGCTACAGTTTTCTTGGCTGGTTGCAATTTTCGTTGCGGCTATTGCCATAACCCCGAGCTGGTGGAAATAAAACCCAAGGGGATATACCTTGAAGAAAAAGAAGTATTTGAATATTTTAAAAAAAGAAAGAAATTACTAGATGGCGTTTGTATTAGTGGTGGAGAGCCTTTGCTTAACCAAGAGAAAGATTTAATTAATTTTCTGCAGAAAATTAAAGATCTGGGCTTTTTAATTAAACTAGACACTAATGGCTATAATTCCAGTTTGCTTCAGAAAATAATTGAAAAAAAACTGGTTGATTATATCGCCATGGATATCAAAGCCAATTTAGGCCAGTACCAGCAGGTGACAAATGCCAAGGTTGATTTAGAAAATATTAAAAAAAGCATTGAGCTAATTAAGCAAAGCGGTTTAGATTATGAATTTAGAACCACTGTTTTGCCTAAATTTCATAATTTGGCAGCCATAGAAGAGATTGCTAAGCTAATTTCCGGTGCTAAGAATTATTGTCTGCAGAATTTTAGAAATAGAAAGACATTAGACCCGGCCTATCATTTTGAAAGGTCTTTTAGAGATTTAGAGCTGGAAAAAATGAAGCAAATAGCTGAAAAATATGTGCAAAAATGCGAAATTAGAAACTAATAGCGCTTGGCTTATGGCTAATAGCGGATAGCTAATGGTTTATAGCTTATGAAAAATTTAGACAGGCAAGTTTTTAACTTGGTTAAAAGAACA
>Ga0209777_10000735_pt1 | contig 51145 bp, 42 predicted proteins | sample FrelakmetHBP12HB_FD_187147 | JGI IMG/M metagenome (GOLD analysis project Ga0209777, IMG submission 187147) | Freshwater lake sediment microbial communities from the University of Notre Dame, USA, for methane emissions studies -HBP12 HB (SPAdes)... | ecosystem: Environmental > Aquatic >... | reverse complement strand
AGCAGCGTGCCTTCGACCTGTTAAAAGTCCACTGCCGAGGGTAGCGTACCCAGTAGCCAACCGTCGGCATTGGGCCTATCTCCTGAGTGATCAGTCACTTCCTGCTCATCGAGGTCGGGAACTTCGGCTTAAGGCCCCGGAACACGAAATTCCGGGAAACAATGTCGGCATGGAAATGAGAAACGGGGATCAGGAATAAAGAGTCGAACCAACGCGGGGTTGAAAGCGAGTTCCGGGAAGGCCGTCACTCGGCAGCGTCGAACTCGGCCGCCTCTGACTCCGGGGCGGAAGCTCTCTCCTGATAAAGCAGACGCCGCAGTGTCCTCAGGTCATTGAGCAGACGCCGGCTCGTCGTCATGTGCACCGACAGCTTGGCCAGGTTGTACGCCACTAGTTGCAGAGCCTGAACGCGACGCTCCGGCTGCGTTCGTCCAAGTTCCTGTTCCACCTCCGCGCGCGCTTCTTCTATCGTTTCGCAGAGTAGTTCCACGAACTGCCGGGCGCTTTCGATATTGTCGAACGGGGTTTCTGGCTCGTGTCCCAACGGCGACCCCAGACCCCCGAATTATAGCCCGGATTCGGCGCCAGTTGCTGAAAGGACCATCGGCGCAGTTTTGGGCCGGTTCGCGGCCGCAGCGTCCACCGGCAAGCACATGCTGCTCTGTCCGCTCTCCCGCGGGGCATTCGAGCCCTCCCGATGCTACAGTAAGAAGGATCTCTGGTGGACACCGCCGCATCAGGCACATTTCTCTCTCTCATCGCTACCGGAACCGGTATCGCCGGCGCGGTGCTCGGGGTTTCCGCGGCCATGGCCAGGCCGCGCCGCGTTGTTCCCTTCAGCGGCGGCCTGCTGGCGGGAATCGCCCTGTTCGGCGTGATGCCGGAGCTGGCTGAGCACTACGGCTGGATCGGCGCGGTGACCCTTGTCGGCGCGGCCGTGGCGTTGCTGGCGCTGTTCGGCCGCTTCGTGTATCCCATTTGCCCGTCCTGCTCGCATACACACGACCACGAGCACTGCGCCGCTACACTGCATGGTTTTGCACTGCCCCTCGTGCTTGCGGCGTCCCTGCATGCTTTGCTCGACGGCGTCGGCATTTCCGCATCGCGCCAGGAGGCGGGCATGGGCGGCCTCGCCACCGCCGTTCTGGTCGGCGTACTGCTTCACAAGGTCCCGGAAGGGATCGCACTCGGCATCATGCTGCGCGCGGCGGTGAGGTCGAGAGCTTCGGCGCTCGCGTTGTGCGCGGCCGCGGAGCTGGCGACAACGCTCGGGGCACTCTTCGAATCCGCGATTACCGCGCGGTCGGGGACGGCGTGGCTTACCTACGCACTGGCCCTTGCGGCCGGCAGCTTTCTCTACCTGGGCTTCCACGCGGTGCACGGCGAGTGGCGCCGCCGCGGCGCTCCGGCGTTCATGCCCGCGCTCACCGGCGCAGCGGGCGCCGCAATCCTGCAGCGGGGCCTGCAGGTGCTGTTCCGGTAACTGCTTCTCCTGGCTCGAAGGAAACGCGCACGCTTTCGAAATCGTGGACTACCACTGAGAGAGGGACGACCATGGCACAGCGGAGGAAACTGCCGACTATTCACCCCGGCGAATTGCTCCGGGACGAACTGAACGAGATCGGCGTCAGCCTGAACGAACTCGCGCGCGCTCTACGCGTGCCGATGAACCGCATCAGCGCTATCGCCAACGGCAAGCGTTCGGTCACCGTTGACACGGCGATGCGTTTGGCCCGGTATTTCGGCACATCACCGCAGTACTGGTTGAACCTTCAGAACGCCTACGACCTTGAGATCGCCGAGCGCGAGATGCGGACGCGCATCGAGAAGGAAGTCCTGCCGAGAAGCGCCGTCTAAGTCGGGCGCATCGGGCGTGCGGTTGCCCGCGCTCGGCCACCCGCCGGACAAACGCGTTCGGCCCGCACCCGCTCGGCGCTATACTTCCAGGCATGTTCCAGCTCACATTCGACTGGGTGCAAGCGGGGCACCGTGCCCTTTCCGTCGGAATCTCTTATGTCCTCGCGCTGCCGATCGGGTGGGACTGGGAGAAGATCCGGCACGACTCCGGCCTGCGCACATTCCCGTTGGTCGCGGTGGCGAGCTGTTCGTATGTGCTGGTCGCGCAGCACGTGCTCGGCCCCGGAAACCAGAACCTCGACCGTGTCATTCAAGGGCTGATGACGGGCATCGGGTTCATCGGAGGCGGCGCCATCTTCCGTCACGGCGCGAACGTGCGCGGCACCTCAACGGCGGCCAGCGTCTGGTGCGTCGGTGCGCTGGGTGCGGCAGTGGCGTGCGGCGCCTACCACATCGCCGTTCTGCTGGGAGTAGTGAACGTGGCGACGCTCCACCTCCTCCGTCCCGTCAAAGAGGCGATCGACCGCGAAAGTCACAACCGAGAGTTCGACTCCTGAGGACGGACCGCAACGCGACCGGCTCAGCGGCCGTAGTAGGCGGCGTTGTCCTGGGCGAAGTTCGCCCATTTTTCGGGCAGGTCGTCGAGCGTAAAAATGGCGGAAACCGGGCACACCGGAACGCAAGCGCCGCAGTCGATGCACTCCACCGGGTCGATGTACAGCATCTTCTGGGTTCCGAAATCGGTCTCGTCCTTCTTCGGGTGGATGCAGTCGACCGGACACGCGTCCACACAGGCGGTGTCTTTCGTGCCGATGCACGGCTCGGCAATCACGTAAGCCATAGAGACAATCCTCCAACAGCCATCCTCTGGAGTGAACCCCGCAAAAGACCAGCATAACGTCGATCGATTTCGGAGTCCAGCCCCTTTTCTGGCCCGCGGAGAAGACGTTCGATCCGCGCGAACATACGTAGCCGCGTCCTCCCGCTGTTACATGATGCGCACCCGGACGCGGTTCGCCGGCTTGCCTTCCACCGTGAGTCCAACCTCGACATCGCCGCGGCCGGCCAGCGCGGCGGGCAGGAGGACGTTCACCTGGTCCAGACCCACGCCGCCCTGCGGACCGGCGTAGACGACGCGCGCTTCGAGGCCGCCCACCTGCGCTGTCACCGCGTCCAGAGTGTTGCGGAACCGGATCCCGGTGCCGTAGAGAACCAGGTAGACATCGCCCGTCGAAACGTCAATGGGCACCGGGACAACTGCGCCGGTGCTGTCCAGAGCGGCAGCATCGGCATAGCTGTTGCCGCGCTGGAACCCGGCGGCTGCCAGGCCGTCCACGGTCTTCATGAAAAGACCCGGCGCGACCCTGGCGATTTGCACCGTCGAGGAGGACACTGTGCCGTCGCCCGCCGTGACCTTGACCGTTGCGAGGCCCGGGATGGTCCCAGCCGGTATCTCGTAGTTCACCTGTCCCGGAGACACATAGAAGAGCGGCGCCGGGCGCTCGACGCCCGCCGCGTCACGTACACTGATGGCCGTGCCCGCCAGTTCGACGGGCAACGGCAGGCTCTGCGCCGAACCAGTCGAGGTCGCCAGACGGTCGCTCCACGCCGAAACGATCGATTCCGGAGCGACCGGCCCCTGGGCATAGCTCGCGGCCGAGACGCTCGCCACCGGCGCCGTCGTCGCGAAGCCGGACGCCACCATCTCATACCACGGCGAGAACGGCTGTCCGTCAGCTTGCAAGTGCAGGCGGAAGCCACCCGCAACGGTCTCGATATCTTTCGCCGCGAGGGGAGTGAGGCGAGCCCCCGTGCCGTCGAGGGGATAGACGGTAAGTGCGGTCGCCGTGGCTCGCAGCGTCAGATAGCACTCGACCCGCTCCACCCACATTGGGCCTTGTCCGGCTCCTTCGTCTCCCGACGGACGCGTCGAGCCCGGCTCGGGCTCGAGCGTCCACATATCCGTCTGGCCGGGGTAGTTCACCAGTCCCTGTGGCCGAGGCGGGTTCGAGCCCGGCATGGTGCGGAGAGCGTAGCCCGGGTTCGAGACGAGCATCGAGGCGGAATTCGCAATGGGCTTGCCGTCGAGCGCGGTGACGAGCACCGACGCGAAGCCGCGTGCCGCCGGTGCGAGCTCCAGGTCAATGGCGCCCGCGGTCGCCTTCTGCACGCCCGGCGATCCGATGATGCCGGCGGCCGATGGTGCGTGCACGAGGAACAGCTTGCGGCCGGGATCGTATGACATCTCGCCGGTGTCGGCCCGGTAAGGTGCGGGTGGTGCGTTCTTCGCGGAATCGGGAACCGGGCCGTCGTCCTTCGACAGGCGCACGGGATGCGCGAAGAGGCTCGTAGGATCAATGCCGATTGTGGAAGCGAGGAAGCCGGACCAGTTCCACATCTGCGGCTCGCGGCCCGAACGCAGCCGCAGCGCCGGCGGCACAGGAATCTCCATCGGCTCGAGCCCCTCGTTGAGAATCCCGGCGCGGAAGAGCAGCGCGGACTGCCCGGCCGCCGGCAGCTTCGTCAGATCCCCGTCCAGGTCGAACCAGGAAGGCAGCCCCCGGTCCCAGTCGCGGCTGCCCTGATAGTCGAAGTGCATGATGGCATCCCAATCCTGGAATCGAGCGAAGGCTGCCAGCACCGGGTCGATCTCCGCGCCATGCGTGTTGGGCCAGGGCTCGTTGAACTCGCTCACGGTATAGGGCAGCCCGGACTGCCGCATGATCGCGGCCTCCCGGATTTCCGCCATGCCGTCGAGGGTGGCCGATGCGTCGTGGATGCGCCAGTCCTGTGAGTCCCACACCTCATGCGGGAATTCGGGGTGATCCACGTAGAAATGGTTGTCGCGAAAATCCATGTCCTCGTGCGAGTCGATGTTCAGGAAGCCGCCGAACGCCATCTGCGTCCCCGTGACCGGCACCAAAGGGCCGGCGCCGGCGCGGATTGCCCGAAGAATGGTGGCGAGGTAAGTGCGGTCGCGGTCAACCAGAAAGAGCAGATAGTCGTTGGCCCGGGCCTGAGTGGGGATGTCGCCTTGCGGCACCAGCGGGATGTTGGCCGCTTCGAATGATTCGCCGGCACCGAGGCCTCGCCAGCCGGCCTCGTGGAACGACCAGTTGCGGATGTGGACTGTTCCGCCGGCATTCTCCACGCTCAGGTGAAAGCGGCCGACGTGGTCCATCGCGAACGACGGCAGCACGGCGAGCGTGAACTTCTGCCACTGGTTGGTGACCGTGACGTCCTTGCCGGCTTCGCCGTTCCAGGGACTGGTGTCCTGCATGATTGTCCAGTAAACGGAGCCGGAAGCGCCGGCCGCCAGGTCGGCACGTATCTCGACCTCGGCCACGTAGGGCTGGCCGGCCGAAACCGAAAAGCCTGTGAGCTTCGCGATCACCCAGTTGTCGGAACGCGTGACGGTGATAATCACCTCGCCGCCGTTCTGCTGCATAGTGGCCTGCGCGGGAGAGTGAACTTCGAGTTGCCAGTTCGAGTTCAGCAGGTTCGGGCCGTCGGGCGCCGCTGCACCCCACGCTATGCGGAGTTGTTCGGTGGTCCCGTACTTTGTCAGCAGGAACTGGCGCCACTGTCGTTGGAACTCAGCGCGATACTCGCCCGTAACGTAGGTGTCGAAGTTGCTCCACTGATCCTCGTAGCCGTCTACGAGTGAGCTTTCGTTATTGATCTCGACTTCGGCGAGTACGGGGTCGTCTTTCAGATTCAGGGCCGCGAGCACCTTCTGCGCGTACTCAACCTGGAGATCCACCATCCTCGGGTAAAAGATGTAGAGGGGCTTGCCCTGGTCGGGCCAGGGCGTGATCGAAGGCACGCCGTCCACGTCCGGACGGAACGGGTATCCGACGTGCAGATTCAGATCGACATAGATTCCCTCCGCCTTGCAGGCGTCAAGGAATGCGCGGAGCCGCCCGATGGAGACGGGATTCAGCGTCGGGTACGGGTCCGTAGTCAGGGTGCTGTTGGCGTCCGATGGGTTGGCATCCGGCCAACTGTCCATGTGATGCAGGCGGATGAGGTTGACGCCGAGCCTTCGAAGTCGCCGCGCCACGCGTGCTGCGTCCTGCCCTTCAGGGAAGTTGGCGCCGAATGCGAAGTTCACGCCGAAAAGGCGGACCCGTTCGTCATCGGCCGTCCCCGGGAGGAGGTCGGGCCCGACCCGGTAGAAGTGGCCGTCACGCACGAAAACCCGGTCAGCCGCCGTGAGCGGGTGGTTCAGAAAGCTGAAATCCGGCGCGCCGTGGATGGAATCCTGGTCGATGGAGAAACGGTAGAAGCCGGGTTGGGCGAAGGCGCTGCCGGCGGCAGTGAGCGCGAGGGCCGCTGCGAGCATCGGAACCGAAAAGAGCGCTGTTCGTTCGAACGCGTGCGTGAGAGCCATGAACAGAGTTAGATTATAAGATTCCCGGGTCCATGGGAATCCCTCTCCATGAGCGTCTCGACCGGCTCGCAGCGTGGCTCGAGCGGCGCAACGACCGCCCGCTGATCGGCTTCTGCCTGGGCTCCTATTACCCGCTGCACAGGTATCCCGGCAGCCGCAGGCACATACCTGACGGTGCGGTGCGGCCCGAGGATGTGGTCGTCGAAGACTACCTGGAGGACACCGAGCGGCTTTACGTGTTGCACGAAGAAGCAGGCGGCGACATGGTGTGGGCCGCCGCGCCCTTCCTCGGAATGCCGTGGGTTGAGGCCGCGTTGGGCTGCGGCGTGGTTGCGGATCACGGGCAGGGCTCAACCCGCTCCGTGCCGCCGCCGGGTTTCGATGGAACGATTCCCGCGTACTCGGAGGACAACCCCTGGGTGGCGAAGATGCTCGAGTTCGCGCCCGCGCTCGCGCGGCAAAGTGGCGGACGCTATCCGGTTGGCGTCACTCTGATGCGCGGCATCTCAGACCTGCTCTCGGCACTGTACGGTGGGCCGGAATTCGTCCTGCGGCTGTGCGACGGAGGAGAGCGCATCGAGCAACTGATCGAGAACCTCACCGGCTTCTGGATCGCGATGGGCCGCAGCCTGCTCGCGAGGCTCCCGCAATTTCACGGCGGCACGGGATCGTATCTTTACGGACTCTGGTGCCCCGGCAAGATCATGTGGCTGCAGGAGGACGCCGCGGCGCTGCTCTCGCCTTCACTCTACGACCGCTTCATCCACCCCGCCGATCGCCGGATCGCGAGCGCGTTCGAGAACTGCATCGTCCACCTGCATCCGTCGCGCTTCATCCCCGCGAAGCAGCTTGCCGCATCGAGTCTCGCCGCGATCGAACTGCATATCGATTTCGGCGGGCCACGGGCCGAGGCGCTGGAGCCGCACTACCGCACCATCATGGAATCGAAGCCGCTGTTCGTGTGGGGAGACATCACTGCTGCGGACCTCGAGTTTTTGCTCACGCGCCTGCCACATCAGGGGCTCGCGATCGAGGTGGTGGTGAATTCGGTCGCGGAGGCGCGCGAAACGTGGGAACGCGCCATGCGGCTTCTGGGTGCGCGATGCGGACTACACTGAAGCCATGGGAATGCGGCTCCGTACGGCGCAGGGCAAGCTGAAGGTCGAGCACAGCATCATCGACGGTGTGCGCGGCCTGTTGACACGTCTTCTTGCGGACAACCCGGAGACGATTCGCGCCGTGATCCCTGGCGTGATCCGTCCGGTGCGCGATGCGCGGGGCAAGGTCAGGGTGCACGTGACCGTGCCGACGCCGAACGGCTGGAAAGCGATCGCGCTCAGCGCCGGTGCGCGCCAGGAGCTCTTTGTCAGCACGAGCATGGACAAGGCTCAACTGGATAAGGCCCTCGAAGCAGCCGCCACCGCGGCGCGCAAGTAGCCCTGCGCAATCACGCGAGTGGAATCCGGCTCAGGCCGGCAGAAACGGAAAGTACGCTTTCTGTTTCCGGAACTCGGGCGCCCAGTGTCCGGGAACCTTCGCGCCGCACCGCGGGCAGGCGCCCTGAGCACTCAGCCGGTAGTCGAGGACGCGGAATCCGCGCCGGCGAATCAGGGTCTGACCGCACCCGGCACACCGCGTGTCCTCGAGATCGCCGACCGAACCGGGAAGATTCCCGGCATACACATAGCGCAGCCCCGCCCTGCGCCCCGCCTCAACGGCGCGCAGCAGATCATGGGGCCGCGTGTCACCGGGACCCGTCATCCGGTAATCCTCGTGAAACGCCGTGACGTGCCAGGGGATGTCCGGCGAGATGCCGGCCAGGAAGCCTGCGATGCTCTCCAGTTCGCTGTCCGAGTTGTTGAAGCCGGGGACGACCAGCGTGACGACCTCGAGCCAGAAACCCATCTCGTGAATGCGGCGGATGCTGTCGAGAACGGGCTGTAGGCGCCCGCCGAGCTCGCGGTAATGGCGGTCGTCGAAACTCTTCAGGTCCACCTTGTAGAGATCGAGCCACGGGCGCAGGTACTCGAGAACCTCCGGCGTGGCGTTCCCGTTTGAGACGAAAGCCGTGAGGAGGCCCGCCGCCCTCGCCTGCTTGAAGATCTCGACAGCCCACTCGGCGGTGATCAGAGGCTCGTTGTACGTGCTGACCACGGCTTCAGCGCCCGAGTCGAGGGCGATTCTCACCAGGTCTTCCGGCGTGGCGCGCTGAATACTCGTCCCGGCATCAGGGTCGCGCAGTGCCTGCGATGTCACCCAGTTCTGACAGTAGCCGCAGTGAAGATCGCAGCCGAGCATTCCGAAGCTCAGCGCCAGCGCACCCGGGCGAACGTGGAAGAACGGTTTCTTCTCGATCGGATCGCACTGAATACCAGCCGCGTACCCCCAGGGCACGCGCAGCACGCCGCCGGAGTTGAACCTGACCTTGCACACGCCGGGCTGGCCTTCGAATATGGGGCAGCGATGGCCGCAGGCGTAGCAGCGGATCCGGCGCTCGTCGATACGTTCCCACAGCGCGCCTTCGCGCGTGTGTTCGGAAAGGGCTTCGGCCAGGGAGGGCATAACAGCAACTGCTACTTTTATTCTACGCCCCTGTCGAAATGGGGCAGACGTGCCGAAGCAACGATGGAGCGGGCCGCGGGTTTGAGACGCGCAGCCCGCCACCGGATATGAAGGGGTTACTTGCCGTAGTAAGCGGCGTTGGCGGCCGCAAACTGCTGCAGGTCGGCCGGCAGCTCGTCCAGAGTGTAGATCGAATTGGTCGGGCAGACCGGTACGCAGGCGCCGCAGTCGATGCAGGCTTCCGGATCGATACTCAGGTGAGGCGTTTCGGCGAAGCCGGCCTCGTCCTTCTTGGGATGAATGCAATCGACCGGGCAGGCATCAATGCAGAGTTCATCCTTGGTGCAAGTGTCGGTAATAACGTACGCCATATTTAATTGAATCTCCTCGAGTGGCAATGCAATCCTGGGACCAACGGAATCTGAGGCCGGATGATCCGCAGAATCTCCAGTTTAGCGCAGCCTGCCGCCGGGCAGCCGTGCCGTGGCGCGGGATGCGGCGCGGCGCGGTGGGGCATTTCCCGCGGGCCTCGATCCGTTCACGAACCGCCGCCTGCCTGACTCTGCTATCTTAGGATTGTTCAAGAATTTCATGCCTTTTCAGATTCAACCACTTAGGGAATTCCTTGTCCGGCCAGCCCTGCCTCCGGCGTTGTCTCGGATTTCGCAGCTCGCGCACAACGTGGTCTGGAGCTGGGAACCCGCAATTCGGGCGTTGTTCCGGCGGATGGATCCGAAGCTCTGGGCGGCATCCGGCCACAATCCCGTGCTGATGCTGGGGCGCGTTCCTCAATCGACTCTCGAGCGGCTGGCCGGCGACCCGCGCTACCTGGCTCTTTACCGGCGGGCATGTGAGCGATTTGACGCTTACATGCACCGTCCCGACACGGCGTCGGCCACCGCGGGCAGCCAGCAGTTGATCGCCTACTTCTCGATGGAGTACGGCATCGTCGAGTGCCTGCCTGCTTACTCCGGCGGTCTCGGCGTGCTCTCCGGCGACTTCATGAAGGCGTCGAGCGACTCCGAGCTGCCCATCGTGGGTCTCGGCCTGCTCTACCAGACCGGTTACCTTCAGCAATACCTGAACCCCGACGGCTGGCAGCAGGAGCGCTACCTCGTCAACGACTTCTATACCCTCCCGGTGACTCCGGTGAAGGACTCCACCGGCGCCGACCTGATGGTGGAAGTGCGGCTGCCGACCGGTTCGGTGTGGATCAAACTCTGGCTGATGGAAGTGGGCCGCGTAAAGCTCTACCTGCTCGACACGAACATCCCTGAGAACGACATTCCCGAGCACCGCAGCATCACCGATGCGCTGTACGGCGGGGACAATCACGTTCGAATGCGCCAGGAGATCCTGCTGGGCATCGGCGGATTGCGCGCCCTGCGAGCGCTCGGCTACGAGCCGACCGTCTACCACATGAACGAGGGGCACTCGGCGTTTCTGGCCCTCGAGCGCATCCGCACGCTCATCCGCGAGCAGGGGCTCACCTTCGACGAGGCGCTCGAGGCGTCGCGCAACAACAACGTTTTTACGACGCACACCTCGGTGCCGGCCGGCATCGATATCTTCGATTCCGGCGTCATGTGGGAGTACTTCCACGACTACTGCCGCGAGGTGGGCATCGAGTTCGAAAGGCTCATGGGGCTGGGGCGGCGCAATCCGCAGGACAGCTACGAGCGCTTCTCGATGGCGATCCTCGCAATCAAGACCTCGTGCTTCCGCAACGCCGTGAGCCGGCTGCACCGCGAAGTCTCCCAGGAGATGTTCCAGGAGTTGTGGCCCCAGCTTCCGGTGTGGGAGATCCCCATCACGTCGGTGACCAACGGCGTGCACCTTCTGAGCTGGCTCTCGAGTGATTTGGCTACGCTCTACGACCAGTACCTGCAACCCGACTGGCGCGAGCGCCTCACTGATCCGAAGACGTGGGAGCAGGTGCAGGACATCCCGGACCAGGAACTCTGGGAGGCGCACCGGCGGCGCAAGCGGCGTCTGCTCACTTTTGTCCGCGAGCGGCAGGTCGAGTGCGCGCGCAACCGGAAGGCGTCTTCGGCGGAGTTGCGCCGCGCGGCCGAGGTGCTCGACCCGGAAGCGTTCACCATCGGATTCGCGCGCCGCTTCGCTACGTACAAGCGCGCCACGCTCCTGTTCCGCGACGTGAGCCGGCTGAAGCGCATTCTGTGCAATTCCGAGCGTCCTGTCCAGGTGGTGATTGCCGGCAAGGCACACCCGAAGGACCATCCGGGAAAGGAACTGATTCGCCAGATCGTGCAGCTCTCGCGCGATCCCGATTTATCGAAGCGCCTGGTCTTCGTGGAAGACTACGAAATGGCCGTCGCCAGGGAACTGGTGGAGAGCGTGGACGTGTGGCTCAACAACCCGCGCCGCGGCGAAGAAGCCTGCGGAACCAGCGGCATGAAGGCGGGGCTGAACGGCGTGCTCAATTTGAGCATCCTCGACGGCTGGTTCGACGAGGCCTACGAGCACACGGGCGGTTGGGCGGTGGGTGACCGGATCCCTTACTCGGAGGATCAGGATGAGGCTCACGCCACGGCGATCTACTCATTGCTCGAGAACGAGCTGATCCCGGCCTTCTACGAGCGCGACCAGGGAGTGCCGCGTGAGTGGATGCGGCGAATGAAGAAGTCCATCATGCACCTGAGCCCGCAGTTCAACTGCCAGCGCATGGCGGAGGAGTATCAGAGCCAGCTCTACCTGCCGGCGCACCAGGCGTGGAGCGGCGTCCGTTGCGACGGCTTCGCCAAGGCGCGCCAGAAATCGCGGTGGAGCGCCGAGGTCCGCCAGGTGTGGGACCAGGTGAGCTTTGTCGAGACGGAGCCGCCACCGCCGGGTCCGGTGCTGAGCGGCAAACCGGTTCCGGTGCGGGCGGCCGTGAATCTGGCGGGTCTCAAAGCCGACGACGTGCGCGTGGAAGTCGTGATGGGCCGTGTGGGCCCGAACGGGAACCTGGAAGACACCGAGGTGATGCTGTTGCCGCCCGTCGAGCAGCGCGGCAATGTGGTGATATTCGCCAAGGAAATCGTTCCGCAGCAGACCGGCCGTATGGGTTACGCGTTGCGCATCACGCCGAATCACTATGGCGATCCGTTAACGCGGCCCTGCGGCACGCTGCTGAAGTGGAGTTCCGACGGGCGGAGATAGAGTACTCGCATTGGCGGAGTACCGGGTGGGTTGGACATGAGAAGCCCTACCCGGCCAGCCTGCTTCGTGTGAAAGAGGGTGTGCGACAAGAAAGTGGGGATTCTGTAGTGTCTGAATCAAAGCTCGTAAGAGCGCAACAGAGTAGCCCATGGCGTGAGCCATGGGGAGTCGCCAGATTCATGAAGCCCCGGCACGGGGCGAAAGATCGCGACGTCGCCATCTTCCGCCCCCTCCGGGGGCTTTTCCGGACGCGCCGCTTTTCCCATGGCTTACGCCATGGGCTACTCTGTGTCGCCCTCCGGGCTGGTGTAGCGTCCTTGCGTACCGCTACTCTCAGATACCTGCGTTTCCTTCGGAATTCGGAATCTCGCCACTTTCAAGTCGCGCACCCTGTGAGAGAAGCGGGCTGGTATTGCCTCGGGATTCATGGTAGAGTGTGGTTTGAACGGCGGGTGTCCGAAGCCGGTCGCCTCCCAGCGTTTCGGCTCCCGCAGAATCCCTTCAGACCTCGGCTGTAATTGAGGATCCATCTGCCCACCAGGGGCGGGCATTTGCCTGAATCGATCTGCCACCAGCCGATTTATAGGAACATCGCATCCACCGTTTCCGAGAGAAGATCACCCCCAGAGGAGCATCCGCTATGGATGACGACCGAAGATACAGACAACGGGGCTACATGGATTCCGACCGCGACAGCGCGGGCCGGAGACCCGAGGAGCGGCCCAGAGGTCCGCGCCCGCCTATCGATGTCACCGGACCGCGGCTACCGCGTCTTGTTCAGAGCGTAGTCGCGTCCAGGTGTTACAACTGCGCCGTCACGCTGCCCGCCGGCGCGGACTTCAAAGCCAACTGCCCGAAGTGCGGGGTTGCCCTGCATTGCTGCAAGCAGTGCGGCCACTTCGAGCCGTCCACGCGGTTTCAGTGCCTGAAGCCGATTCCCGCCCGGCTCCCGTCGAAGGACCAGGCCAACGAGTGCACGTTCTTCGGGCCGCGCGTCACGGTGGCGCGCGACACGACGGCGTCCGGCCAGTTCGCCGCTCCCGTTGCGCCTGCCCCGAGGAATCCGAACGACGCACGCGCCGCCTTCGATCAGCTCTTCAAGAAGTAGGACGCCCGGCGCCCTATGCGTGCCGCCGAACTCTACGCCCCCCGCAAGTTCCGCATCACGGGTTTCGACTGCGGTGACCCGGCGCCCGGCGAGGTGCAGGTAGAGGTCGCCTCTGTCGGCATCTGCGGGTCCGACCTCCATTACTTTTCCGAAGGTTCGATCGGCGATACGGCCTGCGTGTACCCCATGGTGCTCGGGCACGAGCCGTCCGGGACGGTTCTGAAGACCGGTCCAGGCGTGACCGGCTGGGCGCGCGGAGATCGCGCCGCGCTCGAGCCCGCCCTCTACTGCTATCACTGTGAATACTGCATGACGGGGCGCCACAACGTCTGCGCTTCCATCCGGTTTCTAAGCATGCCCGGCGACCCCGGCTTCCTTCGGGAACGCGTGAATCTTCCGGCGCGGAACCTGCTGCCCCTGCCCGCCTCGTTGAGCCTGGATGCCGGAACACTGTTCGAGCCGCTGGCGGTGGCGCTGCACTCGATGAAATTCGCAGGGCTGGCGCCGGGGGAGAAGGCGGTGGTGTTCGGCGCGGGCCCGATCGGGCTGTTGACCATCGCCGTGCTGCGCCTGGCGGGCGCCGGGCGGATCTGGGCGGTGGAGCCGGTGGCGGCGCGCCGGGCGCTCGCTCTGCACCTGGGGGCGGACGCGGCGATCGATCCGGCGGCGGCGGACCCGGTGTATGAGGTCCTGGCGGCCACGGGGCAGCGCGGCGTGGACGTGGCCATCGACTGCACCGCCCGGGGCGCTTCGCTCGACCACGCGATCGGCGCAGCGCGCAATGCGGGCCGCGTGGTGATCACGGGCATCGCCGCAGAGCCGCGCGTGGCCATCGACTTCCACACGGCGCGGCGGAAGGAACTGGCGCTGTTCAACGTGCGCCGGTCGAATCACGAATCGGAGACGGCGCTCGAGCTGCTCCGCGATCACCCTGCCCGCTTCCTGCCGATGCTGACCCACACCTTCCCGCTCGACAACGTCCAGCGCGCCTTCACGTTGCTCGAGCGCTACGACGACGGGGTAGGGAAGGTGGTGGTGAGGGTGGGGGAGTGAGCGGGCAAAGAGGATAAGGGTTCAGCGGAACAGCATGACCTCCGGCCGGAGTACTTTGGCCCCTCCCGTTACAGGTTGCGACGCTCCCTCAGCGGAGGCTCGGATTCATGCGGCCGCTCTTACCGGGGTGCAGTAACAGCCGCTGCCTTCGCGGAGCGGAGCGACGCGACCGGAGCGAAACGAATCTTCCACGCCGCTGAAGCAAACTTGAAGTTCCGCATGAACGTGTTCTTCGATTCGCCTTCCGGCCGCTTGATCCACTTCGTCGGTACCTCGACCGCGGTATAACCCAGGCGCACCGGCTTCAGCAGAATCTCCGCGCAGAACTCGTGCCGCCCATACTCCCATTTCACGCCGCGCAGGACCTCGGTCTTCATGAGCCGGTAGCCGAAGGTGATGTCGTGGATGCGGATGCCGTAGAGCGTGCGGAAGATCAGGTTGTAGCCGAGATTCAGGACGAGCTTGAGCGGATCGTACCCCTTGAACCCGCCGCCCCTCTGCCAGCGGCTGGCGCACACGATATCGGCGCCGGTTTCGGCCGCGGCCGCTGCCATGCGGCCGGCATCGTCCGGGTTCGTCTCCAGGTCGCTCGAGATGATGAGCGCGTGCGTGCCGGTGATGTGCGGGATCAGCTCGCGGTAGGCCCAGCCGATGCCGGGATTGTCGCTCTGGAGATACGTGCGAACCACGGGATCCGCCGCCAGCGTGCGGCACAGCTCGAGACACTCGGGCGAGGACTTCGGCGACGCGATGATGAGGAACTCGTGCAGCAGGGGGCCCAGGCTCGCCTTAAGCCGCGCGAGCGTCTCCACGAGCAGGTCCGTCTCGGAGTAGACCGGGACCAGCGCGCTGATCTTCATCGTGTCAGGCATGGACGAGTGCCTCCTCAGCAGCCGCCGATCGCGCGGCAGGCCTTCAGCCACAGCCGCATATGATATGCCATCTGGTGGAAATAGGCGCGGGTGCCGTCGGTCCAGAGCGGGCCCTGAAAGCGCTCCACCGCGTCCTGCATCAGGTGGCTCAGGCACAGGTACGCTTCCGCGTAGGACGAGCCGCTGAGGCGGGTCTCGCGCATCCACGGGAGCATGTCCTCGAGGACAACGACGCAGGCCCATTCGCGCACGGCGTCCTTCATGTAGTTGTGCGAGTTGCGGCGGTGCTCCGCCACCGGGCTGCCGAAGCGGATGGAGCCGCCCAGGTGCTTGGCGCATGCCTCCGTGAAGTAGCCGGAGAAGATGTCGCCGAAACGGTCGATGGAGATGCCCGCGATGTTGTAGCCCATGCGGACGAAGTAGTAGGCGGCGATGGCGTCGCGGCGCAGCGCGGAGTTCTGCGAGTTCACCGGGGCCCATGTATCCGCCGCCAGGGTGAGCGAAGGGCCCTTGAAGCGGCTGACGCGGACCGGGCCGACGAGCCAGGTGATGGCGTCCACGTCGGGGTCGCGCAGCCACAGGCCGGCGTTCATGTGGATGTCGGCCGTGCGTTGCTCCACCTGCCATTGTTCCGGCTTGTGCCGCGCCACGTACGGGAAGCCGCGCGGGTAGACGCGGGCGGGCCCGGCGTACTCGAGCAGGTCGCAGATGTTCAGAAAGCCGGTGGAGGAGGCGGCCACATCGTGCTCGGCCGGCGGTTGCGCGACCACGGAGTGCGCAGCGAAGAAGTCTTCCGAATCGACGCAGTAGTTGTCGTCGTCGATGGTGATGAGGAAGTCCGTGCCCGATTCGAGGGCCATCAGGTAGCCGACGTTCCGCCGGTTGTCGGAATCGTAGGGGATCATCTCGGGGGGAATGCCGGCGCGCCGCAAGTAGGCCTCCTGCTCTTCGAGCGACGGGCAGACGCAGCAGAGCCCGCGCGCGGTCAGGCTGTCGCAGGCGTCTTTCACCGGTGCCGGCGTTTTGCGGTCCGGGATGAGGATGACCTCAGTCTGCTCGAGATGGCCGTACTTGCGAAAGTTCTCGAAATACGTTTCGAGGATCGGCCCCTCAAAAATGGTGGTAAGCACCAAGCTGGCACGGGCAGCGGGCATGGGGGTTAACTTAGCACAGTTCAGTCACTTCGCGTCACCCGCAGGTCAATGATCTGAGCCGTCTGCCGGCGCGGCTCGCACGCGGCAGGGAACTCTCATCAGCGAGCAACCGGCACTCTTGCGGCCGCCGTCAGAGATGGGCACTGGAACAGGCGGATGTACTGGTTCGCGAAGATCGGCTTCTCCGACCAAATCCAGCTCTTGCGCTCGCTCCAGACAGGGTCCGTGTCTTTCGCGATGAAGATATCGACCGGCAGAGCGCCGCACGCCGCGTCGAGAGCCGAGCGCGGACGGGGGCCATTCGGCCCATAGAGTCCGTCCAGTGTTGCGATGATGGGGCCGCACTGACCTGGGTCACCTCCGAATGTCGCGACGCAGCCAGTGTCCGCCGCGATGACCTGACGGCCCGCGTACATCAGGGCGGCACTCTCCTGCAGAGGTACCCGGGGGTTGAATTGAATACGCACCGTCGTCGGCGTGTGTTTGCGAACCCACTCGTAGGCTTCGCGGCTGGCGAGGGTGCGCGCGCCGCAATGCCGATCGCTTGCCATCCACACAACGGGGGGGAGAACACCCTGATCCGCGAGTAGCGAATACAACCGTAGGATCCCGAGATCGTACAGCGTTCCCGCTGCGCCCAAGCCGATCAGGAGGCAAATGACCGCACCAAAGGACCGCGGCCGGCGGGAAATGTAGCCGGCGGGACTGGGCCAGGCCGCGAGGAAATCGACTGCCCACAGAAGCAGGACGAACTGCGCGACAAGCAGGCCGCGCCACCCCAGGTCGTTGTTAGCGACGGCGCTCGATCGGAGGAACGTGCACGCCAGCAGACTCGTCGCGCACATCGTGATGGAGGCTGACTCCTCCCGTGATAGCGGACCACGATTCATTCCCCGGGACTTCCATCTGAACCACGCCACGACGAAAAAGAACCCATATTCAAGGAAGTAATTTATCGGCAGAAGGACGGCATTTGCCAGGTGCAATCGCCACCCGCTGATACCCATGCCGCCCAGAAGCGCGTCGGGGACAAGAAAGCGGCGGACGGTGAATTCAATGGGCAGCGAACCCGTTCCGGCGCGGCCCGGCGGCTGCCCAAGCGTGAGCGTGGATAGATACGGCAGCGCGGCAATCACACAAGTTGCGCCCGCGACCAGCAACGCGCGGACCTCTCGGAACCACCTGTTCCTCAAAAGCAGGATGAACCAGATGGTGAGAAACAGTCCGAAGACGAAGGCAATGTAGATGGAAGCCCCCACCGAAGTAGCCAGCGCAAGACCGGCCACAACTCCAAGGGCCGCGGAGCGGAGCCGGCGTACGTCCCGGCCCGCCTCGCTGAGCAACAGGAAAGCAACGAAGCAGGCGACGAGCCCCGATACGTAGTGCGGCTCCCAGAGCATCGTGTAAACGAAACCGTCTACCTGCTCGTTCCACCATTCCACACTGAGGAAGACAGCTCCGAAGATGCCCCGATGATGAAGCCACAACATCAGAAGTGTCGGTAGAATATCGAGACCCGTAACGCCAAGCAGCAGCGCACCAATGAGAATCCTGCGGGGGAGAACGGTTCGTGAAGCGGAATAGAAGAGGCGCAGGTATAGCGCGATTACTGCGACCAGTGCCAGGCCGGACCACACAGCTCCGGCGATGAGCGCATGCCGTGCAGTGACATCCGCGCTTCCGGCCAATTGGACGACGAGAGCGCTGGGAATGAACCAGAAGTAGTGGTAGCGCAGCGAAACAGCATGACCCGGGAAATAGAACGGGCTGTGCGGAGGGATGCCGGTCTGCGCGATCGCGTTGGCCATCGGGGTTCGCATCGCGTAATCGTAGACGGTGCTGGACCAGTAAAGCTTTCCGCCGACCTGGAGATCGGCCAGCGAGCAGAGGGCCACGGCCGTCCAGACGCAGGCGACGCCGAGTCCAACGGCCAGTAGTCTCCCGGAGACCCGACTACCAGACACCTGCACCGGCTTGCGGAGTTCCCGCGCGACCGAATATACGAACACCGCCCACAGGCCGCCGCAGAGCAGCCACACAGCCTTCATGGAGCCGAAGTGGCCAACGAGATAGGCGACGGACGGGAACAGAGCCACCGAGAGCGCGATACTGAGGGCGATCCGAAACACTAGCGTTCGCCTGCGAAACGCGAACAGGTCCAAAGCCCAGCCGCACACGTATCCGGGCACGAAGGCAAATAGCGGAAAGACGGCGCATGCCGCAAGGCTACGAGTCAGGTCAACGATTGTGAAGTTCTGGCCTGGCATAAAGCGTGTTATCCGCGACTCAAGAGGGACTTCGAGGTGCACGCAGCATTTGCGGGTCGTTCACTCCGCCGTAGCGGCGCCGGCAAGACCCAAGGGAGCAGAGAGGTGGACGCCATCATTTGGACAAAACCTAGATGGTGGCGCGGGCAAACCGGGCGGCGGCCAGAAGGCAACCATCCATTCCGAGCCCTGCGTTGCCCTATCCTCCTGTCAAGCCTCTCCATTGTACGGCAGTCGCTGACAACCACGAAAAGAAAACCATCCACTCTGGGAAAAACTGCAACGGCGCTTGGAGCAGCGGCGACCCCGGATGTATGATGATCCGGTATGTTTCGGAGCCTGGACATTCAGCAGCACATCCCGGCCGGCATCAAGTTCCGGCTCAAGCCGTATTACCGGAAGCTGTTCCCAAACCGCCTGCACGTCGTCATTAACCCCACGTGGCGATGCAATTACCGTTGCTCCTATTGCCCGGTGGTCACGCGGTTCGCATACACGAGCGTGGTGCCGAAGGCTGCCGAACGATCCGCCACGGACTGGCTTCGGGTCCTGGAAAAGCTGCCGCCGGCCGCCGTCTACATCGCTGGCGGCGAGCCGTTCGTCTACGCGGAACTCGCGGCTATGATCAACGGACTTCCCAAGGAACACACGTTGCTCGGAATCGTGACGAACCTGTCGCAGCCCACGAGCCTCTACCGCAAGATCACACGCCGCGCGCATCTGAACGCCAGCTTCCACCGAGAGCACGTGAGCGCGGTCGAGTTCACCTCTAAAGCCCGGGAGTTGAGCGGCCAATTCCACATCCATTGCAACCTCGTAGCGACGCCCGAGAATCTGGCGGATCTCTCGCAGATCGCCGCCGACCTCAAGGCCGCCAATGTACCGTTGCACGTCGACCCGTACATTAACCGCGAGTTCCGGTACAGCCCGGAGCAGCTTTCCACACTGCGCCGATACTTGAACGGCGATCGCCATCTGGAACGCCAGCTCAATTTCGACGACTTCCGCCCACGTTCCTGCTCTGCCGGCCGCAATTACGTGACCTTCGCGCCGGACGGCTCCGCATATACCTGCTACGGCGGGATGGACTATAATCACTCGCCGCTGTATGCGGACCTGGCGCGGCGCGGGGATGTTTCCGGATTCCGCATGGGAAATGTGTTCGATCCGGACTTCCGATTGCGCGAAAGCGACTTCGTATGCCAGTTGCCCTGCAACGCAGCATGTGACCGCGATGCCGTAATCATGCGTCCTCTTTAGCCATTGGCGGCGAGCTCGCACCTCACCACCGGTATTGCTCTGATGAGCGGCAATAGCCATTGCGGAAGGCATGTCGTTTCACTGTGCGGGGAACGCGGTTCTCGTTTGCACCGATCCGCCGCTTGCCTGGGCGAGGGTCTGCATGGAGAATTGCAGACGCTAAGCACTTGGGCCGCGAGGCTGAACAACAGGGCCAGCGATTTCGGCACTCCAAAGGGCGCCAGCAGTGTGACCGCAACAAACTGGGTCACCCCGATGTTTCCCGGAGTCGGCGGGAGGCGGAGGGGCGGCCGCAGGCCAGCTGGGCATCGGTGATCGTCGGCCTCCGCCATCTCAATGAAGGTTGTACAACGTCAGGACCTCGTTCGATAGCCCCAGCTCGAGCCGGATCTGCCGCAGAATCGCGTCCTGGCACCTTCGGGATGAGACCAGGATGGGTTCGGCGAAGTCCCTCACCCTCTCCGGAGGCATGATTTGAACACCATTGAGGGTCCTCCCGTGGTAGTTCGGATTCGAATCGATGAACGCGACGACATTGGCTTCTCTGAGGTTTGTGTTCGCGAGCAGTCTCTGGGTGTGGGTGCCAACGCCCCACACCACCAGGGGCTGACGAGCGGAGACGAGCCGGTCGATCGCATTTCGGAGCTCACGATCGAGATCGCGACACTGCTGCACATATGCAATGAGGCCCACTTCGGTTGAGCTGTCGAATATCGGGGCCTGCGGTGAGGTGCCGCCTTTTGTGCGTTCGTAAGAATCGTAGATGACGGCAGATGTGGTCCCACAAGATGGTGAGACGAAACCCTGGCGTACACAGACTCTCTTGAAGCCGAACTTCCGGAACAAACTCGCGAGGGAAGGCGGAGAAAAAAAGTTGATGTGCTCAATGCTAAACTCTTGAAACGGCGCATCGGTGAACACGGCGAAACGGGTGGCATCGGGCACTGCGGAGAGGACCTTGCCACCATCCGCAAGCAGGCTTGAGATCCTAACGACGGCCCGCGACAAGTCGCGGATGTGCTCAAGTACCCCGGTTGTGATTACACAATCATAACTAGCATCGGCCAGTGTGCTGTCAAATAGGCTTCCGACGGCCACCGGAACACCGTGCTCCCGGCGTGCGGCCTCAGCGCAGGCAGGTGAGGCGTCGATACCCGCGAGGTTTTCGTATCCGGCACTTCTGAGCAGACCGAGTAGGGTACCAGTGGCGCATCCGATCTCCAGGATTCGGGCGGTCCGCGAAGGCACGAACTCGCGGATGAGACCGGCGGCTTCTGAAAGCCGCTCAACGTCCGCGTCCGAAGCATTCGAATCCCGAGATTCGTATTTGGAGAAGTCCCGGTAGTACGCGTCGAAGGCCGCCTGGTCTGGGATCCCGTCCGCGTAGCCAAAGCCGCACTCGCGACAGACGACGACGTCGTAACCGCGGACCAGACCGGCACCATCGATCGGCGAAAATCGCTGGTTATAGATCAGCTTCACAACAGTGCTGCCACAGACCTCGCATTGCCTTCGCGCGCCGCTCACTGGCCGGTTCCCGTGGCGATAGACTGCCCGCGCGCGGGTTCGCCGGGCCCATGCTCGAAGTTCACTCGCTCGCGCTCAATAGCATAGGGGCGATGCTGCACTTGTGTCAGGACTGAGCCGATATACTCACCGAGGATTCCGATTGACACGAGCTGAATCGAGATGAAGAGAAAAAGACCGATCACCAGCGGGGCCATGCCGACCGAGAACCTGTTCCAGTACAGCAGCTTGTAAACGAGGTAGACCGCCGAAACGGCAATGCAGAAGAATGCACACAGGAAACCAGTGAACGTGACGAGCCGCAGCGGCACGCGGGACAAATTGGTGATCGCGAGCATTGCGACATCATAGAGCGCATAGAGGTTGTTCTTGGTGAGACCCCTCTTCCGGCGAGGTTGCCGGTACGGAATCTCGCTGTGCGGGAGGCCGATTTCCGCGATGAGACCTCGGAAGTACGGGTAGGGGTCGTTGAGCGCCTTAATGATGTCAACCACCTTGCGATCGAACAGCCCGAAGCCGGTGAAGTTCTCGTATGTGTTGGTGTCGGCAAGCCGGTTCACCAGGCGGTAATATTTGTTGCGGACCCAGAACATGACTGGATTTTCACCGCTCGATTGCTTCACCGCGATGACGATGGGAAACCCTTTCTCCCATTCGCGAAGCAGATGAGGTATCATCTCCGGCGGATCCTGGAGGTCAGCCACGATGCCGATGACGGCGTCTCCGGAGGCTTGGTACAGGGCGTGCATTGGAGACCGGATGTGGCCGAAGTTGCGCGCGTTGACGATGATCTTCACGTTACGGTCGGTCGCCGCGATCTCCTTGAGGATGTCCACCGTGCGGTCGCGCGAGGCGTTGTCGATGAAGATGTGCTCGTAGCGATAGCTTCCCGACATTGCCATCGCCCCGCATACTCGCTGATACACCTCTTTGACGTTCTGCTCCTCGTTGTAGCAGGGTGTTATCACGCTGATCGTTTTCATGGAATGTCAGCGCTCCCGCTTTGGGTCGCGGCCAGCCGACTGCCCGGGACGGCGTAGCAGGTGAGGTCCCATCCTTCGCAGCCTTCGGGCCGGATGAAGAACCGATACTGATCGGAAAGGGACGAGATGAGCAGCGGGATTCGCCAGAGATGGTCCTGTTCGTGATAAGCGCTGACAGCCAGCACTGGCAAGTGTTCAGAAATCGTATTCGCCGCGCCTGCCAGCGCGTCCAGTTCGGACCCTTCGATATCGAACTTGATCAGCGTGGGCTCACACCCTTCAAGCACGTCATCCAGCCTCACGCAATCGACGAGGAGGCTGCCCTCGCCCACCGAGGAACAGACGGTCCCTATTGCGTTGAAGCGCACCGGCTCAGGCCGTCCTCCGACCGCTTTGCGGGCTGCCCGGATCTTGCGCCTGACCTGATCAGGCAGTGCCGCGATGCGCTCCTGCAGCCTCAACCAATTCGCCGGATCTGGTTCGAATGCCTTAATCGAGGCGAACCTGCCGGCGCGGCGGTTGACGAATGTCGTGAGCGTATCTCCGTCGAATGCCCCACAATCGACCATTACCTCCTCGTCACAGAACCGGAACAGCCCGGAGGAAAAATAGCGTTCGCCCGCGGCGGGACGGCCCAAGGAATCGAAATCGAGCAGGAGTCGGAATGCGATCTGTCCCACGTATTCCCTGCGCGACTCATCATCAGCCAACAGCGAATACGCGGCCTTGACCAAGTCCCGGTACATGAGGACTTTGGTCGGGCAGTCAATGAAATAGTATGGGAGAAAGAGCTCTGCTCGTTGCCAGAACAGGGGTGCGAAAGGTACTACTTTCTCGCAGCCAAGCGCCGTCAGTTGCGCGATTCTGTCGGCCATCGTGTCCGATGCTTCCCCGTTCCAGATCGTCACTACAAATGCAGCACAGTTTCGGTACTGATGCGCGGCCTGCTCTGGCGATATGACGGGGGCCCCTTCGATTTCGCGGCCCCAGAGCGCCTGATTGTTATCCGCGAAGGCCAGCGGTTCGATCCCAAGTTGACGCAACCCCGAAAGAGTGCGTCTGCCCAGCCTGCCGGCGCCGAATAAGACCAAGCGATTCTGGAAGGGCGCGGTACACTCATCGAACAGGGACCGCTGGCGGGCGGCTGCGGACTCGGTCGGTTCACCCAACAGCTCCTCGAGCTGTTCGGTTGGCGACGACAGACTCAGGACTCTCATTCCTCGCCCCTCCTTGACGGCGCGCCCATGTTCGACAGCAACTCCTCCCGGGTGAGAAACGGCCACATGTCTTCCATCGGAGAAGATTCTATCCGGCCATCCGGGCGCAGTCTCGTTGTGACGCGCGGAGCAGTCACCTGATCCGGCGAGACCGCGACTGAGCAGACCATAGGTCCCGGCTTCGCAACGATGTCAGCAATCGCTTCACGCAGGCCCGCATGGCCGCCGATCCGCGCGGTCGGCAGGCCATAGGCGCCGGCAATCCGGACCACGTCCGGCAGCGTCAGCCCGCTTGACGGCTCGCTGGCAACGTATCGTCCTTCAAAATGGCTTCTTTGCATGCTCATGATAGAGGCGTATCCGCCATTGGCGAGGACGAAGAACTTGACGGGCAATGACAGCCGCCGCACTGTTTCAAGCTCCTGGATGTTGAGCTGGAACCCGCCATCGCCAATGACGGAGATGGTCCGTTTGCGCCCGCCCGCCAGACACGCGCCGATCGCGCCCGGCAAGCCGGTGCCCATAGCGCCGAGCCCGGGAGCGTTGACGATCCGCTGTCCCGGCTTGACCCTAAACGCTTGCATGAAAATATCGCTGCACGGTCCGGAACTGCCGGGAACGATCAACTCGCCTTCGTCCAGCGCGTCCGACAGAGCATCCAAGAAAGCATAGTAGTTTACGACGCCTTCGCTGGCCTGCCAGTGTTCCGGTCCGATTGGCGGGTACTTCTGCCGCCACTCCCGTACCTGCTCCAGCCAAAGGTGGCGTCTGCCACATGGCAGCGCGGTTACGCGCTTGCCCAGTTCCTCCAGAAACACGGCGACATCAGCGCACACCGGAAGATCGATTCGGGTCTCCATCTTTGCAATCTCCGCCGGATCGATATCGACCATGATCTTCGTAGCACTGCGGGCAAAATTGGCGTGATCGAAGGCCGTCTGCGGCAGGTCCAGACGGGCTCCGAGGATCAGCAGGCAGTCGGCGTTCTGCTGAGTGAAATTCGCAGCGCGCTGGCCGACCGACCCTGGTCTTCCGGCGAACAGCGGCTCATCCTCGGCCAGCAGGTCCGCCGCCTTCCAAGTAGTAAGCACCGGAGCGCCCAATCGGGCCAGAAAGGGGCGGAGAATGCCGGTCGCGGCTGCAGTGCGCGCGCCATTGCCGAGGAATACGACGGGGCGCTCGGCCCGGTTCAACAGCCTGATCGCTTCGGCAACCTGACCCTCTATACTGCCGCCCGGCCGATCGGCTGGCTCGTAGCCCACCAGTGTCGTCTCGTCGATCCTGGCGGCCTGAACGTCGAGCGGAATCTCGATCCATACCGGACCGCGCCGACCGTGGGTGGCCAGCCAAATGGCCTTCTCCAGGTGATAGCGAACGGCCTCCGGTTCCATGACCGTGGCCGCGTATTTCGTGATCGGCCGTACCACCGAGATGACGTCGACCTCCTGCGGACCCATGGACCGCACTCCGCGGTCACTGATCATATCCGCTCGTTTGACCTGTCCGGAAACAAATAGGCAGCTTGTGGATTCGATCCAAGCCGCTGCCACGCCGGTGATGGCGTTTGTACCCCCAGGCCCCGTCGTCAGGAGGGCGGCGCCCAGGCCGCCGGTGTATTCCGCGTAGGCCTCGGCTGCAAACGCACACGCCTGTTCGTGCAGACAACAGACGTACTCAAGATTGCCGTTCCGCCCCACGGAATCCACCAGGTGCATGCTCCCGCCGCCCGGCAACAGGAACAAATGCCTGGGCCCGTTGCGCGAGATGAACTCAATGACGTAGTCCGAGAGCTTCATCGGCCGCTCACCAGTTCAGACAGCTGCATCAGCGCAGTCCGGGCCTCGCCTCCCCCGTTCCAGGGTTGAGGAAACAGCGCGCCGCGGATGCCGGAGCTCTCCGCGGCGTGAATGTTGTCGCGGCGGTCGTCGACTAGAATATCCGCCTTGCCCCACCAGGCCAGGAACTCACTCTTACTCGCGTCGTAGGGCGGCGTTTTCGGACCACTCCGGCAGGGCACCACCGCAAACACCCGGATGTAAGCGCCAAAGTGCCGCAGCACCCATTCCGCAGCGGCCCCCGCCATCTCCAGCGGGCGGGAGGTCAGGGCGATGTGCCGGGCCTCGTTCCCGTGCGCGCCGAACCACTGGCAGACGCTCGCGTCCGGCGCCATCTGCCGGCCCGCGTGAGAAAGCCGGAAGCGATCCAAGGAGTCCAGGTATTCGGCCGCCGTGATGCCGAGAATCCGGTGCGGCGGGTTCTCCCGAATGCCGGAATAATCCAGCCCGCACCCGGGGTGTGCCGGTCTCCAGATGGTCTCAAACCATTCCAGCATGAGGTGATTCAGCACGTCGTCAACATCCCAGACAATCGTCAACATCCCTCGACGCTCCCCAACGCCCAATCCATCCAATACGTCACGAAGGTCTTGCGAGTCGGGTTGGACTCGATTGCGGGGTCGGTGTAATGGGAATCGCTCTGGCTGTAACGCGACGAAACTTCTTCGATGATGACGCCGCCGGTGGTTGATAACTCGTGCCGGACACCGCGGGGGATCACGACCACCTCATTCGCTTTCACCCGCCGTGGCGCCCCGTCGAGGGTCAGTTGCAGCTCCCCAAACAGGATGTGATACGTCTCGTCCTTGAGTTCGTGGTACTGCTCCGGATGAATTTGGCCGGGCAACAAGATGATGATGCGCTTACAGTACTCGCGATTGATCACGGTGAGCACCGTGGATCCAAACTGCCGGAATCTCTCGATCCCGTAGTGATGCGAGATCTCGAGATCGAGCTCGCCCGGCACGGCCACATTGGCCTGCTTGACCAGGTCTTTCACCGCCGCTACGATCGGAAAAACGTATTGCCTGCGATCGCAGGACCGCGTGTTCGCCGCTGTCGCTGCGACGTAGGCGGGCAGCGGTTCGGTGAGGAAGAAATCGACGTACTTGGAAAGATCGTTGGCTCGCAGCTGGTCGGGGGCGGCGGGAATTGACAGGAACGTGTTCTCGTTGGTCAGCCGGTTACCCGCGGGCAGATGTTGTTTGGCAAAAACGCCGCGCTGAAGATCTCGCAGTGTCGCGATCTCCTCTGCGGTGAATTCATACCGAGCGTGTTCCTGGCCGCACATCGCCAGTGCCTCAGCAGCTGCTTGCAGCCATGCCCGCACCTGAGCCGGGTTCGCCGAGTAGGCGTTCAGCCGGATCGCTTCGGTTTCCACACCGACATGTTTTTCGAAGAGCCGCGCCCCCATACCGATCGCGACCTTAACAGCCTCGAAGTTGTCCGGCCGCTCATGGGTCGAGTAGCCGACTTCGACATTGCCGTAGCGGTCCCGGAGCAGGCCAATTTGGTTCAACTGTAGATTGTCATCAGCCGTCGGATACTCGCCCACACAGTGCATGAGCGCGAAGCGCATCTTGCGGTGCCGGAAGAAACTCACAACGCGGTCAATATCCTGGAGTACAGCACCAGCGACTGAGGCGATCACCGGCTTCCCGGTCCTGACGATCCGTTCGAGCAGCGGCCAATCAGTGAAGTAACAGCTTGGCACCTTGATAATGTCATAGCCGTGCTCTTCCACACGGCCGACCGAGACCTCATCCCATGGCGTGCAGACAGAGAGAAAGCCCGCACTGCTGATCGCGTCCTTGAGCCTAAGGTATTGTTCCCAAGAGAGGCGGGTCTCCGAAAAGCGCTTGATGAATTTGAGGTCGTAGCGGTCCTGGTAGGCGGGATGGATGAAGGTAGCGATATCCCGGTACTGGAGCTTGATCGCGAACTGGAACGGGAACCCCTGCGCGGCCTCCCGCATGGCGGCGACGATGCGCAGTCCGTGTTCAACGCTTCCCATGTGGTTATTGGCCATCTCAAAGATGAATAGAGGCCGCTTCTGCAGATCAGGGGCCGGCGTGCTCATATTCAGACCCTTTCCTCCCTCGCCCAGCGCGCGGTGCGGCGAATCGCCTCATCGAGCGGAACGCATTCCGCCAGGCCAAGCTCCACGCGTGCCCTGGCCGCCGATGGCACGTAGCGTGGAGGAGGCGTTCTCGGATCCGGCTGGCGTGCCAGCTCCACCGCTACGCCACCCATCACGCGCGCGACACGCTGGGCCAGTTCTCCAATACTGAGACCGGCTTCGGACCCAACATTGTAAGGCCGCCCAGACTGCCCTTTCAGAAGAATGGTCCACAGCCACACCGCCAGGTCCGACGCGTAAAGATACGAGCGGTATGGAGCTCCGTCGCCACTGACTCGGATCGGGCCGCCGGAGAGTGCATCGCGAATGAAATTCCCGAATGCGAAATGGGCATCGAGCGGCAGGTACGGCCCGGCAAACGCAAAACACCTGGCGATCTTGGTTTCCAGGCCATACGTGCGATGGTACAGGGAGCAGAGTAGCTCCGCCACCCGCTTCCCTTCTCCGTAGGTCGATTCCGGATCCATGGTGTCCGGCGCGCCGAGATCATCTTCCTGCACGTGGTCTAGATTCGCGCTCCGGTTCCCGTACACTGCGCCCGAACTGGTAAGAAGGAACTTCCGAGTCGCACTAGCTGCTGCAAAGTCGAGAGTATGACGCGTGCCGTTGACCATGACGTCCAGCATCTCGAGCGGGGCGCTCTCGTCCGGGGAACCCGAGGGAGTCGCAGCGTGGATTACGTACCCAAACTGCCCGGGCGGGTAGGCGAATGAACGCACATCTCCCTCGTACAGCTCTATGGCGTTTTGCGAACAGAGGTGCGGTGCTTTTCGCCGAAATGCGTCAGCGCTCCTGGTCAACACGACGGCGGTCGCATCGAGATCCAGCTTTTCATTCGCCCAAGCGAAGGACTCCAGCAGCCAGCACCCGAAAAAACCTGTTCCACCAGTAAGGAACAGACGCTGATTTCGGAGCTCCGCCAGCAGGCCACCAGTATGGTGAACGATCGCATCGAGGTCGGATGCCAGGGGGTTCTCGGCCCTCATGAGTGGCCTCCGGTGCTCGCTACTCCCACCGACATACAGAACCCGTGCAACTGCTCTATCACGTATTCCAGCATCCGTGCCGTCAAGCCCGGGTAAACGCCGATCCAAAAGAGCCGGTCCATCACGAAATCAGTGTTCTCGAGACCGGCCGGGACTCGATGCGGAATTCCAGTGTATGCCGGCTGGCGCAGGAGATTGCCGGCAAACAGCGATCGCGTCGCTATTCTTCGCGATTCCAGAAAGCTCACCACCTCGTCCCTACCGAACGGCGCCGAGCGTCGCACGGAGATCGGGAAGCCGAACCAGCTCGGATCGGAGCCGGGCGTAGCCTCGGGGAGAATGAAGAACTCCTCGAGGTCCTTCAGGCCCTCGTGCAGCATACGGAAGTTGTGCCGGCGCGACTCGATGAAGCCGGGCAGCTTATGCATCTGCGCCACACCAACCGCAGCCTGCATGTCGGTGGCCTTGAGATTGTAGCCGAGGTGGGAGTAAGTGTACTTGTGATCGTAGCCCGGAGGCAACGATCCGAGCTGCCAGCCGAAACGTTTCCCGCAGGTATTCTCGTGGCCCGGTTCGCACCAGCAATCGCGGCCCCAGTCGCGGAAAGACTCCACGACAGTCTTCAGAAGCGGCACGGAAGTAAGGACCGCGCCGCCTTCCCCCATCGTGATGTGATGAGCCGGATAGAAGCTGAAAGTTGCGAGGTCGCCGAAGCTCCCGACCATCTGCCCGCGCCATGTGCTTCCGAGAGCGTCACAACAGTCCTCAATCAGCCAGAGGTCATGTTCGCGCGCGAACCTGGTCAGCACGTCCAGATCGAATGGGTTGCCGAGCGTGTGCGAGAGCACCACAGCCCTCACGCGCGGCGACATGGCGGCTTCGACAGCGCAGGTGTCCAGGTTGTAGGTCGGGAGATGAACATCAACGAACACCGGAACAAGGCCGCACTGCAGTATAGGATTGACGGTCGTTGGAAAGCAGGCCGCCGTAGTAATGACCTCGTCGCCGGGAGTCAGCCGGCGATCCCCGAGCTGGGGTGACGTCAGGGCTGAAACCGCGAGCAGGTTTGCAGAGGAGCCGGAGTTGGCGAGGATGGCCTGGCGTACGCCGACAAACGCCGCCAGCTCCCGTTCAAACTGGGCGGCGAACCGGCCGGTTGTCAGCCAGAAGTCCAGCGCGGCATCAGTGAGGGTGCTCAACTCTTCCGGGCCAAACACACGCCCGGAAACCGGAATCGGCGTCTCGCCGGGCACAAAATCAGCGGCAGGGAAAGCGGCTTCGTAGTACTCTCCGATGAGAGCCAGTATGCCGCTACGCAGTTGCTGAGCCCGCTCGTTCATGTGCGAGGAACTCTCCGTACCAGGCAATCGTACGTTCCAAACCCTCGTTCAGGCTGAATAGCGGCGCCCATCCGAGGACGCTGCGCGCGCGCGCGGCGCTGAGCGATTGACAACGGATTTCGTTCGAAGCTTCATTGCGGATGTCCGGCTCGAGCGGCGAATCCATCAGTTGGAGAATCCGGCGCACGAGATCGAGCACCGTGACGCGGTCCTCGTTGGAGAAGTTGAATGCCGTGCCGCGGAGGCTCTTGTCGGAAAACAGCCGCTCGGCCAGCAGCATGTACGCAGCGGCGGCGTCCTCGACATAGAGATAGTCCCGGATGAACTGTCCATCGGAACGGATGACGGGACGCTCATTGCGAACGACGGAGCGAATCGTGCCGGGAACGATGCGGTTCCAGTTGAGGTCCCCACCTCCATAGAAGTTGCCGCACCGAGTGACGGCGACGGGAAGTCCGTACGAAACGGCATAGGTTCGGGCCAGGAGGTCCGCACAAGACTTGCTCACGTCGTACGGATGGACGCCTGCGACCGGTATCTCTTCGACGTAGGGCAAGTGCTCTTGAAAGCCGTAAGCTTTGTCCGACGATGCGACAACGACAGCCGCGACGCACGGTGATCGGCGAGCCGCCTCGAGGAGATTCCAGGTCCCCTGGATATTGGCCTCGAACGTGGATACCGGGTTCCGGTTTGCGATGCCCACGATGGTCTGCGCCGCGAGGTGAAAAACGACCTCGACCTCGTACTCTCCGAGCACGCGCTCGAGGGTGTCGCGATCGCGAACGTCGCCACGGACTACCGTAGCCGCTTCGATTGTGCGCGAGCGAACCAGTTCGGACTGCGGCACCCAATCGCGGACGAGACATACGACTTCAGTGCCCGCCTCAACCAGGCGGCGAACAAGCCACGAGCCCAGCAGACCACTTGCCCCGGTAACGAGCACCCGGCGATCGCGCCAGAAGTGCGTCGTCATTTCCACACGCTCCATGGCGCGGCTCCCGAGGACCAAAGCTGGTTCAGGTGCTCATAGTCGCGATACGTGTCCATCGCGCCGAAGAAACCCTCGTGCCGATAGGCAGCAAGCTGACCCTCGCGGGCCAGCGTCTCGAGCGGTCCCCGTTCCAGGATGCAGTCGTCACCGCTGATGTAATCAAGAACCCCGCGGTTGAACACGAAGAATCCTGCGCTGATCCAGCCCTCGGAGACCGGCTTTTCACTGAAATCCAGAACGCGGCTGTCGTCACCAATCGTCACCACACCGAAACGCGAGAGAGGGCGCACTGTCGTCACGGTGGCGAGGCGGCCATGACTCTTGTGAAAGTCGAGCAGGTGAGCGATGTTAATGTTGCTCACTCCGTCGCCATAGCTGAGCAGGAACGTATCCTCATCGAGATACCGCTGGACGCGCTTGAGACGGCCGCCGGTCATGGTATCGAGTCCGGTGTCGGCCAGCGTAACGCGGATATCGAGGTCCTCCTGCGTGGAGTCATAGCAAACCTCAGTCGCGCGGCCGAGGCGGACTGTGAAATCATTGTTCATCGCCTCGTAGTTAAGGAAGTAATCCTTGATCATGCTGCCGCGGTAGCCGAGACAGAGGACGAACTCGCGAAAGCCGTAGTGGGCGTAGATCTTCATCACGTGCCAGAGGATGGGACGCCCGCCCACATCGACCAACGGTTTCGGGCGGAATTCAGTCTCTTCGCGCAGGCGCGTGCCGAGACCGCCGCAGAGGACGACCACCTTCACTTAAACAAGAACTCCTGCCGGGCAAATGTCCATTGCAGGATTCAGTTTAGCGGTTTTCCGCGGAGGCGCAATTCTGACGATGGTTAGCAGTCTGAACGGCCAGCGCGCTTTCGGAAGTACTAGTACCTATCGCAACGAGGGTTCTGCTCAATGATTCGGCTTGGCAAATGAGAAGTGCTTGTGGCCCAAGAAGCTCAGCAGGACGCCAAGCACCGTGAGCAGTGCACCAGCCACATAGGGATCCGAAGGCTTTGGGCCGAACCCAAAACGCAGCGCCTGAACGACTAGAGGCAACAGCGCCGTCCCGAGGATGATATTGGACCCGTAGACGGCAATGCATCGAGCCCATTCGCGAGCGTAGTGGCCCTTTGTTTTGAAGACGAACCACTTATAGCCCAGGAAGGCCACCGTGATGTTCAGGACGCCCGCGAGGAAGCCCGCAAGAACGTAGCCTTGTGATATGCGGGGCTGCAAGATAGCAGTCAGCAGGGCATAGGAGGAATACCCGAACAGCGTGTTCCACACGCCCACCAGCACGTAACGAGCAAGCTGGCCCGGCGGAATGTGGCTGGTCAGCTTGCGGAAGAGTCGCAACACCCGCGGCTTGTGGCAGGGCCTCGAAGCAACGCTCTGGGGAGCTTCGTCCATCTTTCCGCTTCAGCCCTTTCCCGCTACGGCAAGGCCTCTTCCATGAAGTAGTAGCAGATCATGTGGCAGATGATCATGTGGGCGTCTTCGATGCGGCCCATGTGGGGCTCGGCCACTTGAATATTGAGCTGCGCGAGCGGGCCGAGGCGGCCGCCGTCGCGCCCGGTGAGAGCCAGCGTCCGGCAGCCGATCTCATTGCCGTATTCGATCGCGCGGATCACGTTCGCCGAGTTGCCCGATCCGCTCAGGCCCATCACCAGGTCGCCCGGCTGCGCGAAGTTCTTCAACTGCTCGACGAAGACGCAGTCGTAGCTTACGTCATTGGCATAGGCCGAAACGGTCGGGAGCGAGTCCGTTAGGGCCAGGATGCGGAAGCGTTTCTCGCGGCCGAAGCTGGCGCCCTTCACGATATCCGTCGCGAAGTGCGAAGCGGTTGCTGCGCTGCCGCCGTTGCCGCACACGAAGATGTGCCGGCCGGCGTCGCGCACCTCGCGGAACCAATCGATCGCCTGCGCGACCTTGAAAAGGTCCACCGTCCCCAGCGCCTGGTGCAAGCCGGCCAAATAGTCTTCTGCAAACGCCATCGTTTCGAACCCCCGTGGCGGCGCCGGTGCGCCGTCCTTCATTCTATCGGATCGACCTTCGGGTTCCGGAGTGGGACAGGGGCTAAAGCCCAGTGATTGGCCCGGGCCTTGCGGCACGGCTGAAGCCATGCCCTGATACAAAGCCGATCAAGTCCTACCGCGCTCCCAAATGTAGAAACCCAGAAACGGGCCAGGAGGCCTGTCCTACGCCCTTGTCCACCACTTGTAACGCGCGGCGCGGAAACGCGTACGTGCGTTCCGGGAAGCTTTGCTGATCGCCGTCTTCCTCAGCCGGGGAACTGCTTTTGGGCCAGCGCCAGCGCGCCGTAAAGCACGCTGTCGTCGCCCAGCGCGGCGGGCGCCACGTCGATGCGCGCCTGGGACCACGCCGTGATCTGCCTCCGGAGCTCCTCCCGCAGCGGGACGAACAACGCGTCGCCCGCCTTGCTGATGCCTCCGCCGATCACGATGCGGGCGGGGTTCAACAGCATGATGCACGTCTTCAAGCCGCGAGCCAGGTCCACCACGTACTCTCGGACGAACTCGGGTTCCTGCATCAACTCGCGGGCGGACTTGCCGTGATCGCCAGGCATCCAGATGCCGGCGCACATGCGCTCCAGGCAGCCCCGGGCGCCGCACAGGCATTCGGGGCCGTCCGGGCGGACCGTGATGTGGCCGATCTCGCCGGCCCAGGAGTCGGCGCCCCGGTAGATCTCGCCGCCGGCGACAATGCCGCCGCCGATGCCGGTGGAAAGCGTCATGTAGAACAGCGGGTCGCAGCCCGCGCCCGCGCCGAAGAGCGCTTCTCCGAGCGCGCCGACGTTCGCGTCGTTATCCATCACCGCGGGAATTCCCAGCTCCGATTCGAGGAACGCGGAGAGATGGAAATCCTTCCAGCCGCCGACGTGCGTGGAGAGAATCACGCGCTGGGAGGCAAACTCGACGGGCCCGCCGAACCCGATGCCGCAGACATCCAGGCGGCGGCGCAACCGCCATTCCCGCGCAATCTCCAGGACCTGATCGAGCATCCACTCGCGGCCGCCTTCACGGTCCGTGAAGCGCGATTTGCGGGCGGCCATGCGGCTGTCCTCAAACACGGCCATCGAGAACTTGGTTCCGCCCACGTCGATCGCGAGCGTGTTCATGCGCGCAGCGCTCCTTCCGCAGCCAGGACTTCCTCGGGCGCCGCGGTTCCGGTCCCGGGTTTCGAGACGGTCACCGACGCGACGAGATTGCCGAACTGCGCCGCCTGCACCGGAGATCCCGTCACGGCGAGTGCGAGGGCGGCTCCCGCTGTGAAGCTGTCCCCGGCGCCGCAGATATCCACCGCGTGGACCGGCACGCCCATGACGGCCGTCTCGCGGAAGGGCTCCACCACCAGCGCGCCCTCGGCCCCTTTCGTGACGATGAGGAGGTGCGTCTCGATGTGCTCGCGCAGCCGCTGATAGTCGATCGTGCCGAAGAGGCGCAGGCAGGCCTCGTCGGCCTCCCTTTTGTTCGGCTTGACGATCAGGTTGCGGAAGTGCTCTGCGCGGCGGCGCGAGTCCGCCCAGAAGATCTTGTCCTTGTGCCGGAGGGCCAGCCGGGAGAGCGCGCGGCGCACGGCCTCGGTAATGACTCCGCCGTGTTCCGTCTCGGCCTGATCGGCCACAATCACGACGTCGAAGCCGCCGATCGCGGATTCCAGCCTCTGGATGATCTTGCGCTCGATTTCGGCGGGCAGCGGCCGGAAAGGCACGAAGTCCACGCGCGGCACATCTTCGATGCGCGTCTCGGCATTGATCAGCTTGGTGTAGGCGAAAGTGGGTCGGCGCGCATCCTTAACCATGAAATCGAGCGAGATGCCGCGCCCGCGCAGCGCGCGTTCGAGCTCGAAGCCATTACCGTCGTCACCCAGCAATCCGACCACAGCCACGCGCGATGCCTTTAGAGCGGCCAGATTGCCGGCTACCGTGCCTCCCGCGCCGGGGCTCGCGTAGCTGCCGATCACGCCGATGCGCGGAATGCCGGTTTCGCGCGAAGGCTCGGAAAGCGACGGGTCGTAAGTGCACCAGTGGTCCAGGCAGATGTCGCCCACGACGATGGCGGAGACCTTGGGGAACCCGGCCAGGATCTGCTCGGTGTTCATGCCGTCTCCAACAGCGCGCGCCGCAGCGCCGGGAATGTCGCCCGATGCGGGCCGCGGAAGTAGTACGCGGAGCCGCCGCCGGCCACAGTGCGCACCAGCATGGTCTTGTGAGGCCGGAAGTAGTAGCCCGGATCGGTCTTGGGAAGCTCGCGGCGGTAGTCGCCGTTGATGGGCACGAGGTCGAAGACGCCGGCGGCGAAATGCCGGATCTCGCGGCCCTCCTGCCGGGCCACGTTCCGCGCCATCGAAAGCGCCTTCAGGTAAACTTCGGGCGCCATCACCGCCGAGCCGAACGATAGCACAACGCCGCCCTCCAGGCGCTCCACGCTGCGGGCCAGGATCAGGAAGTCGCGGTAACTCGCCGCCCCCAACGCCGCGCCATCGCAGTTCGGGTGTTCGTGGATGATGTCATAGCCGATACCGGCGTGGACGGTCGCGGGCACGCCGTGCCGGAAAGCCACTGCAAGAATGCTCAGGCCGCGGTGCGGGTAGCCGCTCTCTTCGATCCTGCGGCCCACGTTCTCGCCGAGCCCGAGAGACATGGCGGCGGCTTCGGAGATCCACTCGTTGAGCTCGCCGGTCTCGCGCCACAGACCGAACTCGCCCGTCGCGATGTAGCGCGCCACGCTCTCGGTGGTGCGGCCGAAGCGGGCCAGCTCGTAGTCGTGGATGGCGCCGGCGCCGTTCATTGCCAGGTGCGTGAACCAGCCGCACTCGATGAGGTCGATGATGTGCCGGCTCACACCGGCCCGCACCAGGTGAGCTCCGAACAGGAGGATTCTGGCCGCGTTTGCGTTGCGTGCTGCCTCGAGCAGCCGGACAATTTCGGCGAGATCGGGATGGGAGAACGGGGGCGGCGCATCGTCGAGCGAGAGCCAGTTGTCAAGGCCGAGGTCGCTCACGCGCTCGGCGAAGGGCCTGATCGACAGGCGCGAGCGGTCGAAGATGTCATAGCGGGACTTCATTCTGGAAATAGGGCTGCCGCGAGTTCGTCGTGGCACAGGAAGTTGGGGATGATGAAATCGGCGCCCACACCGGCCAGCCGCATCCGCTTCCATTCGTCCACGCGCTGGCACTCGGGCTCGGATGTGGCGACGCCGACGGCGACGCCGCCTACCTCCTTGATGTTCTCTATCTCGACGTAGCCATCGCCGAAACCGAGGAAGTTGCTGCCCTCGCACTCGGCCGAAGCGATCAGGCGCTGGATCAGGATCTTTTTCGAGAAACTCTTGAAGTCGTCGAGCGCGCCATAGACGCGCCCGTCGAAGTATTTCGAAACATCGAGCAAGTCCGCCTCTTCGCGCATAAAGGGCTGGTCGGTTCCACTGGCAAGGTACATCTTCAGGCCGCGCGCGTAGAGAGCTTCCAGCCACCGGCGGGCGCCGGGCACCAGGTATTTTTCCGGCGGCACCTGGCCGCCGCGCAACTCCTCGAGGCGGTAGGCGATCTTCGCGTGCAGCAGGTCGAGGTATCTCTTCTTGTACGCGAGCGGGTCGAGCGGCTTGCCGCCGCGCTGTTCCACCTGCTCGGCCAGGGCGATCATCTGGTACATGGTCTGCTTGCCCGTAAGGCGGCCGACGAAGTCCTCGACAACGGCCCGCAGGCTTTCCTCGCTCTCGCCGGTCTTCGTGTCGAGGAGGATCCCCACCATCATGGGAACCATCACGTCCATCCAGCCTGACCGGATCAGTGAGACGGTGCCGTCGAAGTCAAAGAGGATCACCCGGGCGTTTCGCGCGGAAACGCCCGGCCGCAGGTGTTCGATCATCCCCAATATTGTTGCATGACCTTCGCGGCGGGTCCGGCGTACCAGGACAGCCTGATCTGTCCACGGGGTGCAGTCCAGCCTGTCCCCCTTTGTCCGCGACAGGCCAGGAGTCCTGTCCTACTTCGCTACCGAACAACAGTAAACGGCACGGCTTCGGCGGCCGTTTGCGCTCCCTGTTTGGCCGTGGCGTGCATCTCGAACTCGCCCGCCGGGAAGTTGTCGGCCGGCATCGAGGCGATGTACTGGATGCGGCCGTCCTTATCCGGGGCCGGGAGCGGCAGGTCGCTGCCGCCGAGCAGTTGCCCGCCCTGATAAATGGACATGTTCAGGGTCGCCGTTGCGGCACTTCCGGGAGTCGTGTAGACCACCATGAAGAACGCGATCTGGCGTCCCGGACCGGCCTGCACGGTGCGGGAGTACTCAGGGACGATCTTCCCCTCCTTGGCGATGAACGGGTCCTCGGGATCGGCGTCCTTCGGTGTGGCATCCACCCTCCGGATCAGCGCCAATGAGCTGATGGCAAGCGGGCCGGGCGCCGGAACAACAAACGGTGTTTTCTTGACGCCGGCCTTGTCGGAGTTCCGGTCGATGACGCCGGCCTCGAGCGAGTACTTGCCGGGGGCGAGCGAGGCGCGGAAGGTCTGGGTGAGGTTGCCGGCCTTGAACGCGTCAACCTTTTCGAGCGGCACCTTCAGCGGGAAATCCTGGCTGAACTTCTGGACTACTTCGCCCTTCTCGTCCTTTACGACCGCGATGAGCGAGGCGTGCGGGAGGGCGATCTTCTTCTCGTTATCGGCTTTGAATTCGATGCCGCGCATCGGCACGTCGATCCCGAGCGTCACCTGCGTGTTGCCAGCTTTGGGCGCGAAGCGCATCGCGGCCGCGCGGAAATCCACGTCCGAGGGCTGGGGCGTCTGATTCAGCGCGTTCAGGAGGGGCATCTCGTAGGCGAGAAGCTGCGGCTGGCCGGCCTTGGTGGGCGGGAGGGCGAAATAGCCGCTTCGCGAGTGAACGCTGTAGTCAGGGTGCGCGGGCAGGCGCACGGCGATGTGGCGGAATTTACCGTCGTAGGTCTGGATGTCCGGCGAGTAGGCCGCCTCGTAATAGGTCCGGATCTCCTCGAGAGCCTTGCGAAGCGGGGTCTTGAGGTCATTGGTTTCGGCGATGATTGAGCCGCCCGTGTCCTTCGCCAATTCGGTCAGGAAGGTTACGGTGTTGGAGCGCAACCCGGAATCCGCGGTCTCCATCGCCATCACCTGATCGCGCCGCACGGATTCGCCGGTGTGCGCATTGAGCTGATCCGCGCTCGATGACAGCGCTCCCGACACCGCATCGCGGCCCGCATCGTTCTGCGAGTACGTCACAAGGCCCTTGGCATCCACGGTGTAAAAGGCGACGTTGGCCCGGTTGGCGGCGCTCTTGATCGCGCGGAACAGGTCCGTGTAGGGCTCGCTCACCGTGAACCATTCCGTGAAGAAGATGACGATCTTCCGGCCGGGCAACTGGCTTTGCTCCCGCACGAGCGCCAGCAGCGCGTACAGCGCGGCGCGCTCGGTGTAGCCGCGCTCGAGCGACTGGGCATACTGCATCTGGTCCAGTTGCATCTGGGCCAGCTTCGCGGTAACGAAACCTTGCGCCATCGCCGGACTGAGCCCTCCGGCTGCGCGCGCCTGCTGGAGATCGACGGTCGGCGTGGAGGAAAGGGTCGTCTGGAGCTGCTTCACCGCATCGTTGGAGCGCTGGGAGAAATACGTGTAGGAGGCTGTCTGCGCCCTTTCCATTTCCTGCTTGAGCAGTTCATGCTTGTTCGTGAACGGCTGGAGCAGTTGCAGCGTCTGGTCGATGGTGTAGAGCGAGAAGAACAGGTTCGGCTCCGTCGCCATCTTCAGCAGATCTTCCGTTGCCGACCGGAGGAAGCGCTTCCCGTCGGGGCCGAGGTTGGAGAACACCAGAGTGATGAGCCGGAGCTGGCGCAGCGGGTCCAGTTGCTGCTGCTCAGGCGCTTGTGCGGCCGCTTCGGCCTTCGCGACTTTCTTCTCCTCCTCCGTTCCCTCGACCAGGCGGAACGAGCGGGGCTTTACGGGAGCGCCCTCTTCCGTGATCTCGAACTCTTTGGGGTCGAGATCGCGAATAAGCTTGCCCTTTTTGTCGCGAACCACGATATCGAGCACAACTTCCTGCGTGCCGGCCTCGATTTTCACCGGCGGCGCGGTCTGTGCCGGAGCGGGCCGGGTCTGAGCCACGGCTGCGGCGGCGAATACCGCGATGGACGCAATTAAGAAAAACAGAGCACGGCTGGACATATCGTTCTCCCTGGTGCGAGAGGCCTCGGAACCTGCATGAAGGCCGGGGCGGGCCTTCAGCGAGTAGAGGCCGCGCGGTCCTTTTCGTTTCCGTCATGAAGTATACTAAGACCCCTCTGCCAGTAGCAAACGTGCGGACCCGGCTTCTCGCGACACGGTCACTAATGCTCACTGGCCGCCGCGGCTTCCGCCCCTTGCGCACGGCGACATTCGGCTCAGAATCCGCTCCCGCTTCATGCCCATTCCCGGATTAGAAGATGCGGAACTCCCGTTTAGCGTCCAAGAAACAGCCGGACAAATTGACCGACGCGGTTCACCCCAATATCCGCGTTTATCCGCGCTGATCTCCTTAAGTGGGGCGGTCCCCCTGGACCGCGCCGGGTCCCCCGACCCGGCCAGACCCGACCTGGGGGTCGGGTTGCGGCTCAGGGGAGCCGCCCCACACAAACCGGCAAACCACGCATTATTTGCGCCGCACTACATTAGAATGTTAGCCGGTGGGACCACAAGGAGGACTACATGCGTCCGATAGCGCTTTTGCCGGCCTTCCTGTGCACTACGTTGCTGCCGGCGGTGGCCCAGCAGCGCGAGCCCGGCAAGGCAGCCCCGGAACCTACCATTCGGACCACCGCCGAGGAAGTTCTTCTCGACATGGTGGTGCGGGACAGGAAAGGGCGCCTGATTCGGGACCTGAGGCCCGCGGACCTCGAGGTCTATGAGGAAGGAGCGCGGCAGGCGATCAAGTCATTCCGGTTCGTTGAAAGCGCATCCGCCGGCGAGGCGTCCGCTGAGGCGATGCCTGCAGCGGGCGCGTCCGCCCAGCCGCAATCCGCCGCGCCCAAGACGTTCGCATCTCCCGCCGAAGTGCGGCTGGTATCGCTGGTTTTCGACCGCCTCTCGAGCCCCGATGCGCGCCGTCTTGCCCGTGACGCTGCCGCCGCCTTCGTAAACACGGAACTCGGTACGGACACGCTGGCCGGCCTGTTCGTTCTCGACGCGCGGCTCTCCGTTCTCCAGCCCTACACCCACGATCGCGAGTTGCTGTTGCGGAAGATCGATCTGGTCTCGCAGGGTGGCCAGGCGCTGTTTCGGAGCCAGCCGGATCCCTTGCAGAAACAGATCGACAGCACTCTGAGCAAAGGCGGAGCCGCCGGATCCCTGGCCGGCGGCGGGATCGACAACTCAGGTCCGCCGCAAGGCCTGGCGGCCATGACCGCCGCAACCCAGCACTCGGGGTTGCGGCAACCGCCGGTCCCAGGCGCTTTTGAGACCGTCGCGGCGCCCGCCGAGGTGAGCGGGACGCGGCCGTTCCTCGACATGCTCGCCCGGGTGATCGAGTTGGAATCCCGGGTGCTGCAGAGGAATTTCGACCGCACGAATCTCTACTCGCTGGCGAACCTCATTCGGGAGCAGCGCGCCCTGCCGGGGCGGAAGACCATGCTGTTCTTCTCGGAGGGGCTCCGCGTACCGCTGGAAACTTCGTGTGAGCTGCGCGCGGCGATCAGCGAAGCGAACCGGGCGAACGTGACGATTTACTCCTTCGATGCCCGCGGGCTCAGCCCGTACCTCAACTTCGAGGGCCGCAACGAACTCGCCGCGGCCACCGCCACCAGTGCCGCTCTCGTCTTCAACGTGTATGAGAACGACTTTCGAATCTTCGAGCGGTCCGAGGCGGCCCTTTCGGCCGGAAGCCAGGCGGGGATGCGCGACCTTGCCGAGAGCACCGGAGGCTTTCTCGTGGCGAACACGAACAACCTTGCGGTCCCCATTCACCGGATTATGGAGGAGGCGCGCATACACTACGAGCTTTCCTACGTGCCAAAGTCCCGCGTTTACGACGGCCGTTTTCGCAAGATCGAAGTCAAGCCGCTGCGGGCCGGCATCAGCGTCCATACCCGGGACGGCTACTATGCGGTGCCGCTCCTGCCCCGTCAAACCGTATTCCCTTACGAATTGCCGCTGCTCGAGGCCATCAACTCCGATCCGCAACCGCGCACATTCGGCTTCCACGTGGAAGCGCTCGAGTTCCGGCAGGGCCCGGGTCTCGCGCAGGCGGTGGCCGTCTTTGAAGTGCCGCGCGGCTCTTTCACGCTCGCCAAACGGCCGGACGAGAAAGCGTACCGCACGCGCATGTCGTTCGTGGCGCTGGTGCGCGACTCGAGCGGCCAGATCGTGCAGAAAATCACGCGTGACATCGCGCTGATGGTGCCTGTGGACCGCCGCGACGCGTTCGAGCGCGGGAACCTGATCTTCACAGCCCCGTTCCTGGCGGCGCCGGGGACCTACACCATGGATGCCGGCGTATGGGACGGCGAAGGCATGCGGGTCAGTGTAGCTCGCAAGCAGGTGAGGCTCCGGTCTTCTCCGGGTCTCGCCCTGAGCGACATCGTGCTTGCGCGGCAGGTTCAGGGCCTGGAGGAGAAGCCCGACCCGACCGACCCTCTGCAATTCGAGGACAAGGTAGTGACGCCGGCCATCTCGGGAGTCTTCCGCAAGCGGATCCACACGGAGCTTTCACTCTTCTGTGCCGTTTACCCCGAGCCGGCGGCAAAGGAAAATCCGGAACTGAAGATAGAATTCATCAAAGACGGCCAGCCGGCAATGAGCACTTCGGCGACCCTGTCGCTCCCTGCCGACGGCTCGGCAGTCCCTTATCTGGCGCGGTTCAAGACCGCGGACTTTGCTCCCGGCGACTACGAAGCTGCCGTCACGGTCCGGCACGGCGGCGCCACGGCCGCCGGCCGCGCGCACTTCAGTGTCGAACCATGATGCCAGCGGAGCGTCCTTCCGCACCCGTTACGCTATATTGACTGGTGGATCCGATGTTCTCGAGGTTTGTACTTCTGGTTGTCCTGGCTGCTTCTTGCCTGCACGGTCAAACCGGCGACGGCGAAGCCATCTTCCGCGACGCTATCGCGCAGCAGGCAGCCGGGAAATACGAGCTGGCGGTGGATCGCTACCGCCAGTACCTGAAGCTCGTGCCCGGAAGGGTGGAGGCCATCTCCAACCTCGGCGCCGCGCTGGCGCGCCTCGGGCGCATGCAGGAGGCGATCGAGCAATATCGTCTCGCGCTGCAGAAGGACTCCGCGAATCCCAGCGTTCGGCTGAACCTAGCGCTCGCGTACTATAAGACCGCGCAGATCCCCGCCGCCACGAAGGAGTTGCTTGTTCTTCGCAAGGAATACCCCGATCAGTTGAGGGTCGTCGAACTCCTGGCCGATTGTTATCTCCGGCAGGGTGAGTACGGGAAGGTAATCGATCTCCTGTCACCTGTTGAGGCCGCGCATCGCGATGACAAGGGCGTCGCATATATGCTGGGCCTCGCGTTGCTGCGCAGCAACCGGGTTCCGGAAGGCGAGCGCATCATCGATCGCGTGTTCCGCAGCGGCGAATCCGCCGAGGCTCATCTGCTGATCGGCACTGCGAAGCTGAGCGTAAACGATCCATTCGGCGCGCGCGACGAACTGGCCCGCGCTGTCGAACTCAATCCCAAACTCCCCGGCGTCTACTCGATCTACGGCGGCGCTTTGCGGGAAAGCGAGGATAACGAAGGGGCTCTGAAAGCCTATCGCAAGGCGCTCGAGATGGATCCCGCGGATTTCGAAGCTAATCTTTACTTGGGCGCGCACATGCGGCAAGAGCAGAACTACGATGAGGCCCTCGGCTACCTCGAGAAAGCCCTGCTTGCAAGGCCCGACTCGCCGGCCGCACTTTACCAGCGGGCGGCCGCGATTTTCGGCCAGGGCAAGACGGAACCAGCACGCTGGGCGCTCGAATCGCTCATAAAGGACTGGCCCACATTCGTCGAAGCGCACGTGACGCTGGCGGCCGTATATTACCGGCTGGGGCGCAAGGCGGACGGCGACCGCGAACGCGATATTGTTCGCGACCTGAACGCCAAGATCCAGGCGCGTGCGACTGGCAAGCCGGCCGCTCAAACCACTCCGGGTTCGACTGCTCCGCCCAAGCCCTAGCCCGATACTCGGGCACGGTCCGGTCATGCCGCCGGGAGAACTCGGCACTCACGAAGCGCGCGCTGTCTCGCGCCGGTGCGCTCAGCCGTCTCGTGCGAGGCTGAGGCTCAGGTGACGTGTTGCGTTTGGGCTGACAGCCGGTGCGCTGGCGCTCGGACACCCGTTTGCGCCGGTTTATTCACGCGTTGGACCTCCCCACTTGCGGATATTACGAGTGATTTTTGTACTGTACGTACTTATAAGTACGCTCAGTACATAATCTCCATTGATTCGCGCTACCTGAGGTCCTATTATTATTGCGATGGCGTCTCCCATGCGCCTACTACTTCTCCAATGGTTGCGGCACGAGGACGGCCAGGACATGGTCGAATACGCCTTGCTGCTTGCCTTCGTTGTAGTATGTTCGGCTGCACTTTTCCTGTATAACAGTGCGTCGGTCGCGACCATTTGGGGCGTCACGGACAACAACCTGAGTGCGGCGGTTTCCGTCTCGTCCTGACGCCTCCAATTTTCGCTTTTGTCCCGGTATTTGTTCCTATTTATGCGTGCCTAGGGGTGAAAGCCCGTCGTTTGCGCGATAAGTGCGGTCCTGTTAGGGGCGTAGGGGCGGCAAATCCCTTACCGTGGTGCGGCTGAGAGCGGGCCTGCCGCTACGCCTCCGCTACCTGAGAATGTCCACCGTGGTCCCGCCGTGCAGTACCACCACAGCGCGTCCGATCCGTCGCGGCCGGTAATGTACAGGTCGCCACCGAATCCGGCTGCGGCGGCGTCCTGCAGCGTGCCGCCTGTCTGGACCCACGGCAGCCATCCGGAAGTCGTTCCCTCCGTAAATCCGCGGTACCACACGCCTTTGTAGACGTCCTGAACGGCTGCATAGATCGTGCCTGTACCGCCGGCCGCGATCTGCGGATCGGCAGACATGGTGCCTCCTCCAGATGACCAGCCGAGCCACGCACTTCCGAGAAGGCGTCCCATCCAGAGCGAGTTGAAGTTGTCACGGACGGCGACGTAAGCGACAGCGTCGGCGCCCACGGTGATTGCGGGCTGGCCGGTGATGTTCCCGCCCGCCTGTCGCCACCCCTGGAAGCCCGATCCGGGAAGGAACTGCCCGGTCCATAGGGAGTTGGAACGGTCCTTGCCGATGATGTAGACGGAGCCGTCGGCCGAGGCGGAGGCTGCGGGATCGTTCGAGAACGTACCGCCGAGCGCCACCCAGGATCCGAAAGCCCCGCCGGGCGTGCAGCCCACCAGCCAATAGGAGTTCATCGTGTCGCGGACAACGGAGTAGGCCACGCCCGCAGGCGTGACCGCAATGGCCGCATTGCCCTGCAGTTGCCCGCCAGGCGAACTCCACGACCAAATCCCCGTTGCCGCCTGGAAGTAGCCCACCTGCAGCGAGTTGCTCACGCCGCGCGCCGCGGCCACCAGATCGCCCGCTGGAGTAACTGCGGCTGCCGGGGCACCGGCGACGGAACCGCCGCCGTTCTGGAGGGTTCCCGAGGCATAGCTGGTGAGCCGGACCGCCCCGGACGTGTCGCGGAAGAGCGCGGCCGGCACGCACAACGGGCTCAGCGGACTCGCGCAAGCGCTGCTGACGAGCGCACGCCAGGGCAGCGTCTGCCCGGCACCCGAATCCGGTGCATAGAGCACGGTGTATCCGAGAATCCCGAGGGATACCTGGGCGCGGAGTTGGAAGAACAGAGCTCCCGGCGCAGCGGGCGCCGTTAGCGGAAGAGAGACGGCGTAATGGCCTGGTGCGGTCTGGGTCAGGGCAGCGCCGCCGCTGAAGTTTCCGCCCGTCACCATGTTGAATGACGATGCGGCGGAATACACATATGTGTAGCCATTCTCCAGCACGTCGCCGGGGTCCGTGATCACAAACGCGGCAGTGAGCGGCGCTCCGGGGGATACTCCAGCCGGGGTCGCCGTATCCAGCGAGGCGGCAAGCGCGCCCAGTGCCACCGAACCTGAGGCCATCCCCGTTGCCGGAACGGTAGCCGAAATCCGCCCAGAGGCCAGCAGATTGCGGCTGGAACCGTCCGCCATCACCCGGAGCCGCCAGGTGCCGGCGGGCAGGCCGAGGGCCAGAGAGGCCGACGCCGTGCCGGGGGAGACTGGCTGGGATGCATAGGCCGTTCCAAAACCCGCGCCGTCCCCGATCACGACGATCCGCTGCGCCGATGCTGGAATCCCGGACACCGCGAGCTGGACGCCGGTGCTCGCCACAGCGTGCACGGTCCAGGGCGAAGTCGGCGACAGGGCCGGGTCCGGGGAGCAGAGCGTGGAATAACCGGCGCCGTTGTAAACCTGCGTGCGCACCGCGTAGTAGAGATACGAGTCCTGCGCAGGCAGATTCAGCGGGAAGGAGGCCTGCTGGTACGAACCCGCAGGCGCGAACGCAACAACGCCGGCGACCGTCCCGCCGGTCGCGACTGCGAAAGCTGCGAGTCCGGTGAACAGGTACGCACTGGCGTTCTCAAACGCGCTGCCGACATCCGTGAGGTTGAACCGGATCGTGATGGGACTGCCGGCGGTTGCCGAGGCAGGCGTGGAAGCATCGGGCTGCAATCCGAGTTGCGTCAGGGCGATTGCGGCGTTGACAGGCGCGCCAGCGGGCACGGTCGCGTTCGTCTGCCCGGAGGCGAGGATCATCGCGCCGGCGGTTTCGGCCCAGGCGCGGAGGCGGTAGGTTCCCGCAGGTAGCCCGACCTGCACGGACGCTGAGGTTGTCCCCGTCGCTATGGTCTGCCGGAAATAGGCCGGATTGCCGGACCCGTCGGCGATCACCACGATGCGGCCCGCCGTGGCGGGCACCTGGCTGAGCGCGAGGGACACGCCGGTCTGCGTGGTTACCGGCATTTGCCAAGGCAGCGCGGGGGCAACGGTGGGATCGGGCGAGTAGACCACCGTGTAGTCCGTCCCGGTCCAAATTGCGGAGCGAAACTCGTAATAGAGTGTTCCAGCGGAGGCCGGCGCGCGGACCGATAGCGTTGCGGAGTACGAGCCGGCGGCGACGCGGCTCACGGTCGCCGAAGCCGAGAGTGTTCCGCCTGTCACGAGGTTGAACGAAGCCTGGCCGGTGAAGAGACCGGCTTGGGCCGATTCCAAAACATCGCCGGGGTCTGAAATATCGAACGCGATGGCGACCTGCGCTCCGGCTGTTGTGGTCGAAGGCGTTGACGGATCCACCGAGATTGCGACGGCAGAAAGTGTGACGGTGGCCGGGGCGGAACCCGAGGCGGGCACGGTTGCCGTGGTTTGGCCAGTGGCTCGCAAGGCCTTTCCTGATGTGTCCGCGAGTACTCGGAGGCGGTAGCTCCCGGCGGGAAGGCTGATCCTCATGACCGTGGAGGACTGGGAGACGGGCAGGGTCTGGACCGCGTAGGTAAGGGCCGTGCCGGTCTGGAGGTTCGCGATCGCCACAATGCGCCCCGCCGAAAGCGGGATGTTGTTGACGGTCAGCGAGATGGTGCCTTGCGCGACCGCCAGCAGCGAGGTTGAGGCCAACAGCACCATGGCGCGCCACGGTGCGGTCCGTGCGGGGCGCGCCGGGGGCGAGGCGCGAAGGTCATAGTTCAAGTCCATTACGACTCCAAGCGGGCAGGCTGACACTCGACGCCGATGGAACATAGGGCCCTTTCATCTGTCGGCACTGAGTTAACAGGACTTTACGGGGGCCGGTGGGAACTGGTGCGCCGCCCTAGCCCGTCCGTACCGGTACCCACGGAGCCACATTAGAGGTTGCGGGTTCCGGAATTCCGTTTATACTTGCTCATAGCCGGGCTGTGGGCTGTGCGGACGATCGGGTTCGCCCGCGGCATGCCGGTGGATTCTAATTCGAGGGGGCAGGAGCGAACAGATGTACGGTGCGCAGAGACTTGGCGTTGCAGTTCTGGTGGCATTCACTTTCATGGTTGCGGCGCCTTTGAGCGCCGGGATTCTCTACAGCCAGCCGTATGACGGCACTGGCGGCTTGTTTGCATCGCAGAACGACACCACCGGTGGAAACGGGAATTTCGCGACGGTCTACGACAACTTTACGCTGAGCGGAGGTGGATCCATTAACACGGTCAATTGGACGGGTGGGTACTTCAATCCGGGACCCCCGGGCACGATTACCGCATGGACCGTGAGTTTTTATACCGACAATATAGGCCAGCCGGGCTCGCTGCTGTATTCGGCGAACGCTGCGGGTAACGGGAATGAAACGGGCACGTCCAACCCCTTCAGCTACTCCCTAACCCTAACGACGCCGTTCGCGGCAGGTGCGGGGACGCAGTATTGGCTTTCGGTTGTGCCGGACCTCGGATTCCCGCCGCAGTGGGGCTGGGGCACCGCGACGGGTGGCGATGGTATTTCGTACCAAGACTACTTCGGCAGCCGTTCCCAACTGGAGAATGACTTCGCGTTCTCGCTTGAAGGCACCATCGTTCCCGAGCCGGTGAGCATGGTTCTGGTGGGTTCCGCGCTCGCGTCGCTCGCATTGCGCCGCCGCAGGTCTGCCTGACACTCACGTTCTCTCGATGGCGGTGGCCCTCGCGCCGCCGCCATCGCAATCTCTTACGTCAGTCCTCAACCGCACCGCTTCGTCCTGAAGCTCGCCCCCTTTGAGCGGCTGCCCGACGTTCCCTCCCCACAGCGCTGCATATGATGGGACGTGCCTGATCTGAGAATTCACGGCAGTCCTCCTTTTCGCATTGCTGTCATTCACGGAGGACCGGGCGCGGCGGGAGAGATGGCGCCCGTCGCCCGGCGGCTCGCCGCGCGGCGCGGCGTGCTCGAACCGCTGCAAACGGCCCGCAGTATTGACGGGCAGATCGAAGAGCTGCGCACGGTTCTGTCCCGCCATGCCGAGATTCCTGCGGTGCTGATCGGCTTCTCATGGGGGGCGTGGCTCAGCCTGCTGCTCGCGTCGCGCCATGCGGAGTTGGTCCGCAAGCTCATCCTCATCAGCAGCGGTCCTCTGACAGAGTCGCATGCCGCGCAATTGCGGACGGCCAGGCTGCAGCGTCTCAACGAATCGGAACGGCTGGAATTCGAAGCGGCTGTTGCAGCTCTGGAGCATTCCTCGGACCGGGATTGCGACGCATCGCTGGCTCGGCTTGGGCAGCTCGCTTCGAAGGCGGACAACTATGCTCCGCTGGCGGAGAGCGAACGGCCGGCGGTTCACCTCAGCGGCGACATCTACCGTGAGGTATGGGCACAGGCGGCGGAGCTGCGCCGAACGGGTGAACTGCTGAAACGGGCGAGGCAGGTGCGCTGCCCCGTCGTCGCCATTCAGGGGGACTACGATCCGGCGCCCGCCCACGGAGTGTCCGAACCTCTTTCGGCAGTACTGCCCGACTTCCGGGTGGTGCGGCTTGAAAAGTGCGGCCATATTCCGTGGCTCGAGCGCCACGCGCGTGAGGAGTTCCACAGGGTTCTGCTGTCCGAGATTGAGTGACAAGGGCGCGCGGACCGGCGCGGCCGCTTCAAAGCGGTTTCGCGTTGCGGCGGATATAGTCCTCGGCCGGGTCCTCCGGCGGGCCGATGTAGTGGAACTGCTCGGCGTATGCCAGGCCGTAGCGGCTGCCGATTTCGCGATCGCGCGCGAGCACGAACTCGCGGATGTAATTGCGATTCGCGGTGGCGTCGTCGTTGCCGAGCAAAGGCAACTGCCGGCCGTCTTTCTGCAGGCGGGCCCGCAGCCGCGCGCCGTTGTCGCCGGCCGGCCCCTGCGCCCTGTTTTCGAGGTTCACGTCGATTTTGCGCTCCACCCACGGCGTGGTTTCGACGATGCGGTTCACGCGCTGCTGGAAACGGGCGAAGTAGTATTTTTCGCGGACGGAATGCGGCGCCAGACCGGCCGCGAAGTGTTCGGGATAATCCTTGCCGCCGCCGGCCATCCAGGCAGCCGCCTCCGCGCAGGCGCTGGTGACGTAGTGATCGGGATTCTCTTCGTAGTGCCCGGCCGGATCGTACCCGAGCAGGATGTCGGCCTTCAGAAGACGGAACAGGAAGATGAAACGGGCACGCAGTTCGGGACGCGCGATGTGGTCCATCAGGTGGTTGTTGTAGTTCAGGTCGAAGACCTGCTTCACGCCGAGCACGCGGGCGATGGCGGCATGATCGCGGGCGTTGGCGGACACCGTCTCGGCGTAGTTTCCGGGACCGGCCATGTCGTCATTGGTCACGCGGACGAGGTACGCCGTGGCGCCCTCGTCCATCAGTTTCAGAAGAGTGCCGGCCGCGTAGATCGGGATGTCGTCGGCATGCGGCTGGATGGCGACGACGACCTGTCCGGAGCGTGGCTTCCCGCTGCGCGCGCGCTCGACGATCAGAGGGCCGTGGTCGTCGAAGGACTCGACCGGGCGGCCAGGTTCCTGTCCCGCCGAGGCGAACGCGGCGGCCGCGGGCAATAGTTGCTGAAGGAAGATTCGGCGCTGCATGGACAGGGATTTTACTCCCGCCGCGAATCCGCCGCTGGCCCGCGTTACGGGCTGGCCACCACATCAGCCCAGATCGCTCTGCGGCGGGAGTGAAACGCGGCCTGGTCCGCCAAAGCGGCGATCTCGGCGGCACTGTAGCGGTCGGCCGCGAGATACGCTCGCCGTTCGGCGGGAGACGCGGTGTGGGGAGCATACATCCATAGCCAGCGGCGGAAATCCCCGTCCGGGGGTTCAGCCGGGAATACCCGCGCGTCCCACAAGCTGCGCCCGGCGGCTTCAGTTGCGCCGGGCCAAATGCCGGCCGGATCGGCTCCGACCTCGCTAAGCCACCCGGCCAGCGGTCGCCCGCAAAACAGTGCTCCTCCGGCGACACTGTGTTTGAAGGTGTCGCGAATGCCGTAGCAGCGAACGAAGGAGGAGCGGCGGCCGGAACGATCGCTGCCGCTCAGTACGTCCAGGCACGCCCCGGGAGGCAGCATGAGCGGCTCATCGATGTCCACGCCCACTACAATGTTAGCGCCGCGCAGTTCAAGGCTCGATGAGATCCGGCATCCTTCGATCCAGGCATCGGCTCCAGTGATGGCGCCGTTCGAGGAGAGGGCATTGTTCACCAGGACGAGGTTGGAGGCGGGCGGCCCGCCCTGCTCGCGTGACATCAGCGCCAAACCGCTGTCGATCAACTGCCGGGTAGATCCGAAGTGCAGGAACTCGCACTCAGGCACCAACTCCACGTAAAGCGGCAGGCGGCTGAGCCGCGGGTACAATTCCGCAAGCAGCGCCTGGGGCCAACGCGAACCGGCGGCGCGGGCGGTCCGCAGATAATGCTCCAAGCATCCTTGGCTACCCATCGCGCAGCAGATCTCGACGTACAGGTCCAACCCGTAACTCGCGATCCGCTGCCGGGCCGCCGCCGAGAATCCGAAGCCGCCTTCGGCGCCGGGCGTGCACTCGAAGGCTTCGAGCAGAATGGCGGCCGCCGCCGCGTCCAGTTGCGTGATTCCAATATCGAGCGCGGTTTTGCCGTGTTTATTGATCGCGCGTGTGGCGCTCTGCTCAGCGAGCGAGGGCTTCTGCAGATAGAGCTCGACCTCCCCGCCGCTGCCAACGCAGAAGACGCCGTGGCGGCTGGCTTCCTCCGGCGTGGCATAGCATCCCAGGGCCGTGATGCCCTGACCGGTGAATCTCACATCCGAGGCATCAAAGCGGATCAGCGCGTCGCCCGCAGTGACCAGAATCTGTCCGCATCCTGGCGGTCCGGGAGGCAGTTCCAGGAAGTGCGGCACGATGCGGTCAAAGAGCGTAACAGGCAGCCGGGCCCGCTCGTTCGAGGGCAGCGGGATAAAGATCTTCCCGCACGGCCCGTAGGCCGGCAGCCGCCTGGAGTCGCCGCCGGCATGCACAATCAAAACGCGCAGCCCGCGGAGCAGAGTTTCGGCGTGGGTTTCGGAACGGCCCAGGCCGCGGCGCCGGCGCTCGCGGTTCAGAACCTGCGCCAGGCAGTGCAGGGTGCTCCCGCCGCTACCGATCCGCTGGCCGTCCCAGTCAGCCAGCACGAACGCTTCGCGCACGCCGGGCAGCAGGCCGAGTTCCTCGCGGAGCTGTAGCTGGCTTTCATAAGCGCGAGCCTGCGCGTCGTTGGACGCGGTGAGGACGAGGTAGTTCCAACTTGTTTCGCTGCCGGCCATGTTGCGCAGGCTAGCGGATGCGGAGCGCGTAGGCGAAGTCATTGGGACTATCCGCCGGCAACTGCACGATCAGGCCGGTGGAATCCTTCTTCCATTCGAGCTTCGCGCCGGAGCCCAGCAACTCGACCTTTTTCGCGGGGTAGCCGGCCAGCGATTTGATGCGGA
>Ga0209777_10000734_pt1 | contig 51280 bp, 43 predicted proteins | sample FrelakmetHBP12HB_FD_187147 | JGI IMG/M metagenome (GOLD analysis project Ga0209777, IMG submission 187147) | Freshwater lake sediment microbial communities from the University of Notre Dame, USA, for methane emissions studies -HBP12 HB (SPAdes)... | ecosystem: Environmental > Aquatic >... | reverse complement strand
TCTGGTGACCTGCCGTATAAGGGTCTCTTGCTTCCGATGCCGTACCCAATACCTGAATCGTTGTTTTAATCGATTTCCGTAAATTTTCTAATGTCTCCTTGAGTTTCTCTTCAGCCCGCTTGTGCTCGGTGATGTCCTTGTAGATTACCTGAGACTGTTTTGTACCGTTCCAAATGACTTCTTTACGGTAAACCTGAACATTACGGATTTCACCGTTTTTTCTCACGATGCTTATTTCATATTCAGAGGGAACAAACTCGCCCCGCGTCCTTTTTTCCTTTCTAATCTTATACTCGGCATAGCTCTGCGGCGTATAGCGTTCCTTCACGGGTGTTTTATTCAGTTCCTCAATGCTGTCATAACCGTAGATATCCAGAATTGCCCTATTGGCATAAAGTGTTTCGGCTTCTATTGTTGATATGCGCACGCCCAGCGGGGAATCATCAAGGGATTTGCGAAAGTTACTTTCACTTGCTCGAAGGTCATACTCTATTTGTTTGCGCTCGGTGATGTCTCTGCCTTCGCCCAGAATAGACAAAGGTTTCCCATTATCGTCCCGAAGGAGACTGAACATGCATTCTTCCCATACGGTGTGTCCGTCTTTACAGCAAAATTCCAGTTCCAGTGAACGGTTTAAAATATAATCTGAAGGAGCAACCAGTGCCTTGGGCATCTCCATGTAAACGAAATCCATTGCTGCCTTAAAAGATGATGAAGTTAGGATTTTATCCAGCGGGAGGTGGTTAAGCTCATCTAATGTGTATCCCAGTAACTTTTTCACAGATGGGCTGATATAGGTAACGTTTAAGTCCAGGTTCATTATCCAAACCTGGTCTTTCGTGTGATCTGCCAGAAGACGGTATTTTTCTTCACTTTGTTTTAGCAATTCTTCCGACTTAACGCGCTCCGTTATATCACGGAGGTTAACAACTACACTTTCAACAACATTATTGTGCACCAGATTTGTTCCGACGGCTTCCACCGGATGCCATGTCTCGTCCTTATGACAAATGCGTATCGTAGCTCTCTGAACATCGGGGATCGTGTCCTTAAAAAAAGTGGCGAATATATTTGCCACAAGTTCAAAATCATCAGGGTGAAGATAATTATATATGTCACTTCCTATGATTTCTTCTTGCTTGAGTCCCAAAAAACTCTCTACCGCCGAATTTATATATCTGACCTTAAACTCTCTATTTATTAGGAGAATCATATCAGGAGCTTGCTCGGCAAGAGCGCGGAACTGCAGTTTTTCGTCGCGTAATTTTTTCTCTATCTTCTTGCGCTCGGTAATGTCGCGAACGAAAGCGAGGACGATTTCTTGCCCCATGCGTTGAACCACGCTGGTGTTGATCTCAACGGGGATGATCCGTCCTTCTTTGTTGATCAGTTCAATCTCATCCGGGCCGGTGGGTTTGCCCTCAATATTTGCTTGGAGCCACTGGATTGCTTTGTTCAGGCCTTCTTCCGTAAGGAGGTTCAATTCCAAAAAGTTTTTGCCGATTAGCTCTTCACGTCTGTAACCGATGATCTCTTCGCACTTGCGGTTGCCATAAAGGAAGGTACCCTTCAAGTCGTTCATGTAGACACCATCCGGGGCATTCTCCATGTAGTTCCTGAACAATTCCTCGCTTTTGTGCAGTTCATCCTCCATCTTCTTTCGCTTTTCAGAAGGATCCGACGATCTGGCTTTGCTTTCTTTTTCTTCTTTCTTCATTTTATAAAAATATATGAAGAATGATTTTGTGTCAAAGAAAATAATGACCACAAAATGTAGGGTGCTGATTGTGTTTATTACGGATTGAAAGATAGCATATTTGACAAGAACAAAGGTTTGTTTCTTTCAGGAAGAAACAAATATTTTGATTATGCCTCTTTCATCCAATTCTTACCGCCCAGCATTCGCGCGACGAGCATGCTAGATACGTTATCACCAATTGCATTGACCATTGTTGCCGGAGCGTCAACCAGTGTTCCAATCATAGTGATAATCGGAAAGGACTCCAGAGGAAAGCCATAGACGGAAATGATTAAAATTTCGCCAATCATTCCGCCGCCGGGAATGCCGCTCACCACGACTCCAACCAGCAGGGCAATGCCAATGGCCGTAGCAATAGTTTCCCAGCCGAAGAAATTCATTTGAAACAATCCAAACAAGAAAGCAATTTTTACAATGGCGGCAAGGCACGAGCCTTCCATATGCATCGTTGCACCGACGGGAATGACGAATTCGCTGATATCTTTGGGCACGCCGGTTTTATCGGCGGCCTCCAGATTGACGGGAATCGTCGCCATAGAACTTCCGGTAGCGAAAGCGGTAAGCGCTGCAGGAATAATATTACGCCAGAATCTGCTTACCCCTTTTCTTCTGGCGGCAATAAAAACATAAATAGTATAGGCGATAAAGAAATACAAAATTGCTGTCGGGTAATACAGGATAATTACTCTCATGTAAGCGCCCAGCAATTCCGGTCCGAAGACGCCGACAAGATAAGCAAAATAAGCGCAAAGGCCGATAGGCGCGTAATACATGATAAAAGAAATGAGTTTCATCATAACGTCGCTGGCAGAAGTTAGGAAGCTTGTAAAAACCTTTCCGCGCTCGCTGGAGGCCGAAGTTGCCAATCCCAGGAGGGTCGAGAAAATAATGAGCGCCAGCATGTTCTTTTTGGATAAGAGATCGGCAAAATCAGGAGCAGTGAAAGCTTTCACGATTTGTTCGGAAATCTTGATGTGTTCAGGGTTGCTTCCTGCACTCAGAGCAATTTTTACACCGGCTGCAGGCGGATAAAGCATAACGCCGATTACCATGACTGCCGAGGCGATCAGGCCGGTTACAACAAATACGAAAATCATGGACGCCATTATTTTTCCTAGACGCCGGAAGTTGGTCATTGACGCAACGGCGGAAGAAATGGAAAAGAAAACAAGTGGAACAATCGTGGTAAAAAGGAGATTGAGGAAAATGTCGCCGAACGGCTTGAAGACAATAGAGTCTTTTTTATAAATGATTCCTAAAAACGATCCGATGATAATTGAGATGATCAGGATAATCGAAAAACCGTATGACTTTAAGAATGGGGGTAATTTTATCTTCATATTTCTCACTCAATCACAAAATCAAAATAAGTGTCAGGATAAGGTTCGTTCTTCAGTGTGAAATGCCACCACTCCTTATCATAATTTCTAAATCCGTGCTTTTCCATAAGAGATTTGAGAAGAAGCCGGTTAATTTTTTGCTGCCGGCCGATATTTGTGTTTGCTGTATGCGACAGTTCATCAAAACAATCAAAGCCGGTTCCCATGTCAATACTGTTATCTCCGAAGCGTTTTGCCGCGGGCAGGTAACACTCAAATAATTGTTGTCCGGGGATGTAGTCGGCCTGTGATGGGGCAGGTAATGGGACAATGGTCAGATCAAGGGTACTGCCGCGGCTGTGGCCTGATTTGCCGTCGATATAACCATCTTTGAAAAGATTTTTTTTATCCACAGTCGGATAAAATTCTTTTTTTGTTTTTGTATTTTCAATTTCTGTTGCCCAGCGGACAAAATGATTAACAGCTTTTTGGGGTCGGTAGCAATCATAAATTTTAAGCGATAGGGAGAACGGTTCCAGTTCTTTTTGAACTTTGGAAAGCGCTTCCGCCGCTTCTTTGGTAAGAAAACATTTAGGAGCCAAATAGCCGTCAACTTTTTCCCCAACAAAGTTATGCGGGCCGTAATAACGGATATCCAGAACAACGTCCGGAATTATCTTTTGTATATCAACGAATGCTTCCGGCATCTTATCCGTGCCTGCGTTAACAAATCGCGGGAAACACAAAGCGGTAAGAATCAGCAATGTAAGGAAAATTTTTAATTTCATCTAAAGGTCTCCATTTAATTTCTGATGCCCGTAATAATGAGCGGTGATGCCGCAGGGTCAAGCCAGTCAAGAATTTTAAGAATGTTTTCTTCGGAAACAGCCACGCAACCGGCTGTAGGGATGCCTTCTCCTTTCCAAATATGTAGAAAAATAGCGCTACCGTTTCCTTTGATTACAGGACTGATATTATATTCGATGACAATTCCGTATTTGTAAAGGTTGTCGTTGCGTTTCATTATCTCGTATGAAGCCGCGCGCGTTTCCTGTTTTTTTACCCAGCGATTATAATCGTCGGCTTGCGGATCATCAATCCAGAGATCGTCGACTATAGCCTGACGATAAGGCATCTTAGTTTTTATAGATTCATCATAGCCAAAAGTTATTTTAAGAGGATATATGCCGGAAGGGGTTCTACCATCGCCTTCCCTTTTTTCTCCTGCCGGAGCAAAACCGTTTCTCCCGATTACGACATCGAAGGGTTGCAAAGCCATCTGCCATTTACCGCCACGCTTTTCCGTTGCATAAAGTTTTGTTCTGGTAAAGAAAAATAAACTGTTATCCACAACTAAAATAATCTGGGTGGATTTGTCAATTTTATTTGACTGAGACTTTAAAAACGTTGAGGTATCGAATTTATGAGCTGCAGGAACAAAAAGACATGACGAGATTGATAAAAGCACCAGCAAGATGGAAAATAACCGTATAATTATGAAAGTTTTCCTTATCTTCATAAAATTATTCAATTCTTCTTAGCCTTATTAGTGAAATACAATATGGCATTTATATAAAAAATTCAAGTAATAACGGAAAGTCAAGTTATTCTTGACTTTGATTCTTTTTCTGTGTTAGTTATCAGACAGCTATAATTAAAATACTTGCGAATCTCATTTAAACCTCAAGGGAAAGAATAAATGTCTGATCACTTTACATTGATGATTATTCCCAGCCGAAAAAGCGGAGTAAAAAAGATATCTGTTTCCAGAGTTGTAATTCGCAATATTCTTATTGCTTCCATTGTAACTATTCTCGTCACTCTTTATGTTGTTTATGATTACGCCAGTATTAAGAGAGACAGAGCTGAATTGGTAAGACTTAGAACACAAACCAAAGAACAATCTCAGCAATTCCTGGATTTGGCCATAAAAATAGATGGATTTGCCGACCGGATGGAAGGGCTTCGGCAATTTGATAAAAAAATTAGAATTCTGTCTGCAGATCAAACCAGCCGGGATAGAAAACTGCCCTTAGGTATTGGCGGATCTGATAAGGAAACGAGAGTTAAAGAATTATTAGATCAAGATCAACAAAAGTTAATCACGGGAATTCGTGAAGAAATTGTGAAGTTAAATGAAGATGCCAATGACCGGGAGAAGAGCTTTAACGAATTATTAAATTTTTTACATGAACAAAAGTCTATCCTTGCCGCTACACCTTCTATATGGCCGGTTAAAGGATGGGTAACATCGGAATTCGGAGTCAGAGAATCGCCTTTTAGAACAGGCGTTGAATTTCATAAAGGGTTGGATATATCGACCAGATTCGGCAAAGAAGTAGTTGCACCGGCAGACGGACTTGTAATTGTGAGTGCATATGATCAGCAGGAAGGTAATTTTATAAGAATCGATCATGGCCGTGGTTTGGCCACTGGTTTTGCCCATTTGTCCAGGATGGCTGTAAAACAAGGTGTGAGAGTTAAAAAGGGTGACATAATAGGTTATGTTGGTGATACCGGCCGCAGTACAGGTTCGCATCTCCACTATTCTGTTTTCATCAATAATGTTCCGGTCAATCCCAGAAAGTACTTGAAGAATATATTTGGCTGATCGTGGGTGCAAATCGCAATACTCGTCCTAATGGCGAAGTTAAGGAGCAAATAAAAAAATTATTTTCCTTACCGGAAAATTTCACTTCAGGTGCGTGATCTTTTATTGTGAAACTCCAATTCCGAAAGCGAAGCGTATAACCTAAAGGTCACACTTTGGAATTGGTAAGTAGAACAATCCCGCGAAGCGGAGGGTTTAATATCCGTGATTGTCGATAAAATGAGACTATTTAAATCCACCGGTAAATTTACCGGTTTTTTTTTAAAGGTAATTAATCAATGCTGAGTGATCTACTGAAAAAAATTGTGGGAACAAAAAATGACCGGGAATTAAAGCGATTGTCATTGCTGTTAAATGAAATCAGTAATTTTGAACCGACGATGATGGCTTTAACTGATGAAGAATTGCGGGCGAAAACTCCCTATTTCAGGGAAAAATTAAAAAATGGCTTTACTCTTGATGATATTCTAACCGAAGCTTTTGCCGTGGCACGGGAAGCTTCACGCCGTACTTTGTTAATGCGCCCTTTTGATGTTCAGGTAATCGGCGGAATTGTTTTGCATGAAGGCAAGATTGCTGAAATGAAAACAGGTGAGGGAAAAACGCTGGCCGCGACCATGCCGCTTTACCTTAGTGCTTTAGAAGAAAAAGGCTGCCATGTTGTTACTGTAAATGATTATCTGGCCAAAAGAGACTCTGAATGGATGGGGCCGATTTATAACTTTCTGGGTTTAAGCGTGGGTGTTGTCATTCATGGTATGGATGATCCGGAAAGAAGAGACGCTTATCATGCTGATATCACCTACGGAACAAATAACGAATTTGGTTTTGATTATCTTCGCGACAATATGAAGTTTACTCTGGATGATTATGTTCAGCGTGAGTTCAATTATGCCATAGTTGATGAAGTGGATAGCATTTTGATTGATGAAGCCCGGACTCCGTTGATTATTTCTGGTCCATCCGAAGAATCGACAGACAAGTACTATAAGATAAATCAAATAATTCCAAGATTAAAAAGGGATAGCGATTATTCAATAGATGAAAAAACTCGCACGGTCGTTCTAACGGAAAAAGGCGTTGCACATGTTGAGGGATATTTAAATGTGCAAAATCTTTACGAACCGCGAAATATAGAAATCGTTCATCACGTCAATCAAGCCCTCCGTGCCCATACTTTGTTTAAGCGTGATGTGGATTACCTTGTTAAAGAAGGACAAGTTATAATTGTTGATGAATTTACCGGAAGAGTAATGCCTGGCCGGCGTTACAGTGATGGTTTGCATCAGGCCCTGGAAGCGAAGGAAAAAGTAAAAATTGAAAGAGAAAATCAAACGCTGGCTTCAATTACATTTCAAAATTATTTTAGAATGTACAAGAAACTGGCTGGTATGACAGGGACAGCCGATACGGAAGCTGCTGAGTTTAAGAAAATTTACAATCTGGATGTTCTTGTCGTCCCGACCAACATGCCGATGATTCGCGAAGACAACAATGATTTAATCTATAAAACCGAGAAGGAAAAGATCAATGCTGTAATTAAAGAAGTTAAGTCTTTAAATAAAGAAAAACGGCCGGTTTTGATAGGAACTATTTCTATCGAGAAATCAGAGTCCTTAAGTAATTATCTTACTCGTTCCGGTGTGAAACATCATGTTCTGAATGCGAAAAATCATGAACGGGAAGCGGAAATAGTCGCTCAGGCAGGTCAACCGGGGATGGTTACAATATCCACCAACATGGCCGGACGTGGTACGGATATTCGTCTGGGAGAAGGGGTTGCCGATTTGGGAGGTCTGCATATATTAGGTACAGAACGTCATGAAAGCCGCCGCATTGATAATCAATTAAGAGGAAGATCCGGAAGGCAAGGTGATAAAGGATCTTCGCGTTTTTATCTTTCTTTGGAAGATGATTTGTTGCGTATATTCGGGGCTGAGAGAATATCGGGGATTATGGACAAAATCGGTATAGAAGAAGATCAGCCGATTGAACATAAATATATTTCCCGTGCCATAGAAAATGCCCAAAAACGTGTTGAAGGACAAAACTTTGATATTCGTAAACATCTGTTAGATTACGATGATGTAATGAACAGACAACGAAAAGTAATCTATGAACAACGGAAAAAAGTGTTACGAGGCGATAACTTATGGACAGATATTGAAGAAATGGTTGAAGAGCTTGTTGATGATCTTTTATCCACATATCTTCCTGAAAAAGGAAATAAAGAAGACTTTAACCTTAAAGGACTTGATGATGCCTTATTTAAGCAATTCAATTTAAAACTTAATTTAACTAATTCGAATGAAATTACTTCTGCTCAATCATCTATTCGTGAACTTATAATTCAAAATGTTCAGAAACTTCTGCGAGATAAGGAAAATGAATTTGGCAAAGAACTCATGGACTACCTGATGAAAGCGATCATGTTGCAGGCAATAGATACGCAATGGAAAGAACATTTACTGGCCATGGATCATTTGAGAGAAGGGATTGGTCTGCGTGGCTATGCCCAGAAAGATCCGGTGAGGGAATATCAGCGTGAAGGTTACGAAATATTCATGGAAATGATTTACCAGATTAAAATGGATGTGTTGGAAAAATTATGTTTGGTTAGAATACAAAGAGAGGAAGAAGTAGAAGAAATACGGCAGAAACAAAAAAAAGATTATATTATGAGCCGTGGGGAAGATGTGCCGGAAAATAAAACAGTTAAGCACGAAGGTAGCAAGATTGGACGCAATGACCCTTGCCCCTGTGGAAGTGGCAAAAAATATAAGAAATGTTGTGGTGCTTAAGTTATTTTGAATAGGAGTTTGATTTCATGGTTAAAAACAAAACAAAAATTAGCGTACCCGGTTTTTTGGCCAATGGAATTTCCGTCGGAATTAAGAAAAATGATCAAAAAGACCTTGCCTTAATTTATTCAACCACGCCTGCAAAAGTAGCAGCCGTATTTACTAAAAATACTTTCAAAGCGGCGCCATTATTGATTGATGAAGAACGTGTTAAAAGAGGGATAGCCCAGGCGATCATTACCAACAGTGGCTGTGCCAACGCGGCAACTGGAAAAGAAGGTTACAGTGACGCGTTAGCTGTTTCATCGGCTCTGTCTAAAGAAATGAAAATAAAAGATGAACTTGTATTGGTAAGTTCGACAGGAGTTATTGGAAAGAGACTTCCCTTAAAAAAGATAGAAAACGGCATAGGCAACTTGATTAAAGGATTAAATGAAACCGGTATCGAAGATGCGGAAACAGCGATGATGACGACGGATAAATATCCAAAAATTGCTATACGTAAAGGTGTGGTCGGAGCAAAAGATATTACCATTTGCGGTATAGCCAAAGGTGCCGGTATGATTGAACCCAATATGGCTACCTTGCTGACTTATGTAATGACCGACGCTTTAATTGATTCCAAAGCTCTGAGCACAGTGTTTCATCAGGTAATTAATTCCACTTTCAATTCCATCAGTGTTGACGGTTGTATGAGCACTAATGATATGGCAATTATTTTAGCCAACGGTTTAGCGGGTAACAATCCATTGGAAAAGGCGCAAGCCCGTTTGCAGCGTTTTCGTGACATGCTGACGAATGTCTTAATGGAGCTTTGCCACGCAGTTGTTAAAGATGGCGAAGGGGCGACAAAATTTATTTCCATCATTGTGAAAGGCGCCAAATCAAAGTCAGATGCACGGTGTGCCGCATATGCTATTGCCAACTCCAATTTAGTCAAAACGGCGTTTTTTGGAGAAGACCCTAATTGGGGAAGAATAATTGCCGCCCTTGGTTCGTCCGGAATACTTATGGAGAAAGAAAAAATCAGCCTATCAATAGGAAATATTTTAGTTTTTTACCAAAATTCGCCGGTCAATATTAATTTAAATAAATTGAAAGAAATATTTCAAAAAGACCGGATAGATGTGCACGTTGAGTTGGGGGGAGGAGATAAATCATATTATGTTTATACATCTGATCTTTCCTATGATTATGTGAAAATAAATGCTGATTACTCAACTTAATCCCAGATAAAAGATATTAATATTATCGCCTGAAAACGGTTATTTAAACTTGATTATTCCGATTATTTGTGTTAATTGCCGCCAAATTCAAATTTCACACATTCCTGGATTACCGGTATGTTGCTTTTAATTAAGTTTGCCGTGTAAGTTGAAAGGGATGGAGGAAAAAACAAAAAAGGAGAAAAATATGTCAGCAATTTCAATGAAACTTTTACTGGAAGCTGGTGTCCATTTCGGGCATCAGACAAACAAATGGAATCCCAAGATGAAGCCGTACATTTTTGGGGCGAGAAACAATATTTACATTATTGATCTACAGCAAACCGTCGGCCTGTTTCAGACAGCGTATAATTTTGTTATTGATACTGCCAGCCAGGGCAAAGAAATTCTTTTTGTCGGCACCAAGAAGCAATCACAGGAAGCTATTAAGGAAGAAGCTATGCGTTGCGGCATGCCTTATGTCAATCAACGCTGGCTGGGTGGTATGTTAACTAATTTCATTACCATTAAAAAGAGTATTGACCGTTTAAATGATTTGACGGCCATGTTTAATGATGATTCCATTAAATTATTTCCCAAAAAAGAAATAACCAAATTACAAAAAGAAAAGGAGAAACTGGAAAATGTTTTAGGAGGAATTAGAAATATGAAATCTCAACCGGCAGTTGTTTTTATTGTCGATCCCAGCCGGGAACACATAACAGTTAATGAAGCGAAGAAATTAAGAATTCCCTTAGTGGCAATCGTTGATACGAATTGCGATCCCGACGATATCGATTATGTTATACCTGGGAATGATGATGCTATCAGAGCAATTAAATTATTTACCTCTAAATTTGCCGATGCGGTTTTGGAAGGGAAAAAGCGTTTTGAAGAAAAGCTAACCGCAGAGTCAAATAAAGAAACAGAATTGGCCGTCGAACCCAAGTCCGGAGAAACAGATGTTCCTGAAAGTATAGAAATGGAATATAAAATTGAGAAGTCGGAAGAATATGCCGACGAATCATTCAAATAACTGTAAACTATTTTGGATTCATTAATGTATTAAGAGGGAGGAATATAAAATTGGAAATATCTTCAGCAATGGTTAAAGAATTGAGAGTAAAAACCGGTACAGGCATGATGGATTGCAAGGAAGCATTAATAGCGGCGGACGGTGATTTTGAGAAGGCTGTTGATTATTTGAGAAAAAAAGGATTATCCGCGGCAACGAAAAGATCTTCTAAAGCTGCTAAAGATGGTACGGTAGCTTCATATATACATATGGGCGGAAGAATTGGAGTTATGGTCGAGATAAATTGCGAAACAGATTTTGTTGCAAAAACAGACGATTTTCAAATAATGGCAAGAGATATTGCCATGCACATTGCAGCATCCAATCCGCTTTACGTCCGGCCTGATGAAATTCCTGCTGACGTTTTAGAAAGAGAAAAAGAAATCTACCGCAGTCAATTACGTGAAGAAAAAAAACCGGAAAAAATCTGGGACAAAATAATTGAGGGGAAACTCAAGAAATTTTACGAAGACATTTGCTTGATTGAACAAAAATTTATAAAAAATACGGATATTACCGTAGGGACACTTTTGAATAACATTATTGCCAAAACGGGTGAAAATGTTGTTGTCCGTAGATTTGCGAGATTTCAACTGGGAGAGGAAATTAAAAAATAAATGGGCAAAAAAAAAGAAAAAGCCATTTATAAAAGAATATTGTTGAAATTAAGCGGAGAATCTCTTTTGGGCAATCAACCTTTCGGAATTGATCCGGAGGTGGCTAATTTCATCGCGGAAGAAATAAAATCTATTACCGATCTAAATATTCAAATTGGAATTGTCGTTGGCGGTGGCAATATATTCCGCGGGCTGGAAGCCGGTTCCAAAGGTATCGATCGAACTTCAGCGGATTACATGGGTATGCTGGCTACAGTGATCAATAGCCTTGCACTGCAAAGTGCTTTGGAACTTTGCGGCATACCAACACGTGTGCAGACGTCAATTGAAATGCATGAAATTGCCGAGCCGTTTATTCAGCGAAGGGCCATGCGCCATTTAGAAAAAGGAAGAATAGTTATATTTGCCGGGGGAACCGGCAACCCATATTTTACAACAGATACTGCCGCATCTTTACGGGCTATGGAAATTAAAGCGGATGTTATTATGAAAGCCACTAAGGTTGATGGAGTATATGACAGCGATCCGGTAAAGAATAAAACGGCGATTATGTTTAAAAAAATAAGCTATATTGATGTATTAACGAAAAATCTTAAAGTAATGGATGCGACCGCAATATCACTTTGTCGTGATAATTTGTTGCCGATTATTGTTTTTAATTTGCAAAAGAAAGGAAATATTCGTAGAGCAATTTGTGGTCAAAAAATTGGTACTTACGTAGGAGAATAATATGTCAAAAGAAACTATTTTTCAGAATTTTAAAGACGAGATGGAAAAAGCGATTATAACTTTAGGTAAGTCTTTCAGCAGGGTAAGAACGGGCAGAGCATCCGTTGCATTGCTGGATGGAATAAAGGTTGATTATTACGGTGTTGCTACTCCTATTGTTCAGGTGGCGAACATTTCTATTCCGGAAAGCCGTCTAATTCTTATTGTTCCCTGGGATGTTTCAGTAATTGGTGCAATTGAGAAGGCTATTCAAAAATCCGATTTAGGCTTGACGCCGTCAAACGATGGCAAGGCAGTGCGTCTTTCTATTCCGCAATTAACGGAAGAGAGGCGCAAGGAAATAGCCAAAGTTGTGAAAAAGATGGCGGAAGAAGGAAAAATAAAGTTACGTAATGCGCGTAGAGATACTAATGAAGAATTAAAAAATATGAAGAAAAATAATCAAATATCTGAAGACGAACTTTTTACTGCGCAGGAAGAGGTTCAAAAATTAACTGATCAATATATCGAAAAAACAGATAAAATACTTATAGCCAAAGAGAAAGAAATAATGGAGATTTAAACCTGATTTAAATAAATACATAAATGGGGAGTCAAAAACTCCCCATTTGTTTTTCTGCTGATTTGCTTGAATATATTGTTCAGTTTTATCGAGATTAGATTGTCTGTTGAAAAAAATTGCTCTGTCTATAAAATGAAAAAACAATTTGGAGCTAAATTAGTGATAAAAATTGACTTCAATAAATTACCCCAGCACATAGCCATAATTATGGATGGGAATGGCCGTTGGGCGCAAAAACACGCAATAGGTAGAATTCGGGGGCATAAAAAAGGAGCTCAAGCAGTCAGGGCAACCGTAAGAACATGTCGTGAAATCGGTATAAAATATCTTACTTTATTTGCCTTTTCCATAGAAAATTGGGAGCGTCCGGCAAAGGAAGTGGAAGCTTTGATGCTTTTACTGGACGAATATATGACTAAAGAAACAAAACAATTGCAAAAACAGGGAATCAGGCTCACAACAATCGGCGAAATAAATCGTTTGCATCCGTCGGTGAAAGAAAAACTCTTACAGGCAAAGGAAAGCACGATTAATAATGACAAGATGGTTTTAAATATAGCTTTGAGTTACGGTGGCAAAGATGAGATTATCCGTGCTGTAAAAAAAATTATTCAAGATAATAAAGACGGTAAAATTAATATCGATGAAATTAATAAGGAGACTTTTAGCAATTATTTATACACTTCAGGAATGCCTGATCCCGATTTATTGATTCGCACCAGTGGCGAATATCGCATCAGTAATTTTTTGCTCTGGCAGATGGCTTACACAGAACTCTATTTTACTAATGTCCTCTGGCCTGACTTTACAAAGAATGATCTTTTTAAAGCAATTGCCAGTTATCAGAAACGGGAAAGACGTTTCGGTCTGACCAGTGAACAGTTAAAAGAAAAGGATTCTTAAATCTAAACCACAAATTTAAAAAGTGAAGGTTTGAATTTATGTCCAAGACAGGAAATTCATATTTAAAAAGATGGTTGACAGGCCTTATTCTGGCGCCTTTATTAGTCATAGTTATTTTATTCTGTTCAGAAGCAGTTTTCTCCGCTGTTGTTATTTTCTTTATTCTGTGCGGAGTATGGGAATACAATAACATGGTTTTCGGAAAAGGTTTTGCGAGTGAAAAAATAGAGAGTCTGATTTTTGCTATAATAATTCCTTTGTTTGTTTTCTTTGGAAATAGTCAACATTTACTTGCCGTGCTGGCTTTCTCTGTATTATTTGTTTTTATTTTATTTGTCTTGTCGATTAAAGAATCAAATTTTGATGTCCTATCCGTTGCTAAAGTAATCTTTGGCATAATGTATATACCTTTTTTGATATCGTATTTCATTTCATTGCGAATGATGGAAAAAGGAAATTTATGGATATTGTTTGTTTTGATACTTGCCTTCGTGGGCGATATAGCCGCGTTATATGTGGGTAAATATTTCGGCAAACATAAATTAGCCCCTTTAGTGAGCCCCGGTAAAACTGTGGAAGGTTTGGCCGGATTGGTCTTAGGGAGCACAGGGGCTTGTCTGATTTTCAGTTATTATTTCTTACCGGAAATATCGTTGATGCAAATAGCAATTCTTGCTTTTACAGGCAGTATTATCGGGCAGATGGGAGACATTTGCGAATCCGCTATTAAAAGAAATTATGGGCTTAAGGATGCGAGTTCATTTTTGCCCGGTCACGGGGGCATCCTTGATCGTTTGGATTGCCTGATTTTTATTGCCCCATATGTTTATTATTACCGGATATTTGTGATTAAATAAATGAAAAAAATTACAATTTTAGGATCAACAGGTTCAATTGGCGTCAGCGCGTTGGATGTTATTGGGAAAAATCCGCAGCGGTTTCAAGTCGAGGCTCTTGCCGCTGGAAGAAATATAAAGCTGCTCAAAAAGCAAATAAAAAAATTTAAGCCAAAAGTGGTTGCTGTAAGCACTAAAGAGAGTGCTCTTAAACTTCGTGAGGCCTTAACCGCAAAAAATAAGGTTAAAATATTTTACGATGAAGAAGGCTTAAAAGAAATTGCTTCATTTCCTTCGACAGACATTGTTATTTCCGCCATATCAGGTTCCGCCGGATTAATGCCAACACTTGCGGCGATTGAAGCGGGCAAAGATATCGCGTTAGCCAACAAGGAAACGATGGTTATGGCCGGGGAAATTGTCACCAAAATGGCGATTAAAAAAGGAGTGAAAATTATCCCTATTGACAGCGAGCACAGTGCAATATTTCAGTGTTTGGAAGGTCAAACGCGACAGAATTTGCGACGGATAATTTTGACGGCATCCGGAGGTCCGTTTTTAAATTTTACCAGGAATCAATTGAAGGAAGTAAGTCTCAGTCAAACATTGCGTCATCCCAATTGGAAGATGGGAAAGAAAATAACTATTGATTCTGCTTCGATGATGAACAAGGGGTTGGAGGTCATCGAAGCTAAATGGTTATTCAATCTGGACATCAGCGATATTGATGTTTTGATTCATACGCAAAGCATAGTGCATTCGCTGGTTGAATTTATTGACGGCGCTTTTTTGGCGCAAATGGGCATTCCAGATATGAAAATACCCATTGCTTATGCCTTAACTTATCCGGAAAGGATAAGTAATGATCTTCCATCTCTGGATCTTGCGAAAATAGGGAAATTGGAATTTCTTAAGCCGGATATAAAGAAATTTCCCTGCCTGGGTCTTGCTTATGCGGCAGGCCTTTGTGGCGGCACGGCTCCGGTTGTTCTAAATGCCGCCGATGAAGTTGCCGTGGCTGCATTCATTGAGAATAAAATTCGTTTTATTGATTTGCCTAATATTATGGAAAAAATTCTTGGTCTGCACAATTCAATTAATAATCCCTCATTAGATGATATTCTGCAAGCCGATCTATGGGCGAGAATAGAGACTAAAAAAATAATAGAAAGGATAATAACGTGATTACCTTAATTTCTTTTATAATTTTACTGAGTGTTCTTATTTTTGTTCATGAATTAGGGCACTTTCTGGCTGCGCGAATTGCCGATGTAGGTGTTCTTAAATTTTCTCTCGGTTTTGGCCCGAAGATAATCGGCAAGAAAATTGGAGAGACGGAATATGTTCTTTCTTTGATTCCTTTAGGCGGATTTGTCAAACTATTGGGTGAGTCGGGTAATGAAGAATTGTCACCGGAAGATGAAAAAAGATCATTTTTCAAGCAGGCCAGATGGAAACGTATGCTAATTATCCTGGCCGGTCCTGTTTTTAACTTCTTCTTGGCTCTGGTAATATTTGTTATTGTTTTCATATACGGTTTGCCGAATTTAACCGCTGTCGTTGGTGAAGTGCAAAGAGAATCTGCCGCTTTTGAAGCAGGGATGATGAATAGTGATAAAATCATTGCAATTGATGGTCATAAAATTGTCTTTTGGGAAGAGATAAAGCCAATAATAACAGAGAGTAAAGGCAAAGAAATGGAGGTTATTGTAGAGAGGGGTGCGGAAAAAAAGAGTCTTTTAATTAAACCAAGATTATCTAAATCAAAGAATATTTTTGGTGAAGACGTACATGCATACCTTATTGGAATATCTCCTGCCGGAAATATTATAATAGAAAGAAAAAATCCTTGGGATGCAATCATTGCCTCGGCTAACAAGACTTGGGAGATTAGCAAATTGACGATTATTTCCGTTGTCAAGATGTTGGAGGGAGTTATTTCACCAAGAACCTTAGGTGGCCCCATTTTTATCGCTCAAGTTGCCGGTGCTCAGGTAAAAGAAGGCATAATTCCTTTTATTCTCTTTATGGCTATACTTTCCATTAACTTAGGAGTAATTAATCTTTTTCCCATACCTGTTCTTGATGGCGGCCATATTTTCTTTTATCTGATCGAAATTGTAACCAGAAGGGAGATAAGCGTCAAAATGAAAGAAATATCACAGCAAATCGGTTTTGTCATTTTGTTGATGTTGATGCTTTTTGTAATTTTTATTGATATTGAACGTTTGAACATTAAAGTTGTCAATGACATTATGAAAATATTTAAGTGAACTATGTTGACTTTAGCTTTTGACACTTCTTCTAAAACTGCCGCAGTTGCGCTATTGCAGGATGATATTATTCTCTATGATGCTATCATCAATGTTGATTTAAATCATTCGGAAGTACTCTTGCCTGCAATTGATCAAGCTTGCCTTCAAACAAGAATAAAAATTTCCGAAATTGATTTGTTTGCCTGCACCATTGGTCCCGGGTCGTTTACAGGACTGCGTATTGGAGTCAGCACGCTCAAAGGACTGATGCTGGCAACAGGAAAGCCTGCTGCTGGTATTTCTTCCCTTGAAGCTCTTGCTTTGAATGCAGGCAAAAGTTCAAAAATAATTTGTTCCTTAATGGATGCGGGTCGTGGACAGGTTTATACTGCATTTTACCGGTATAACAAAAGTGGCTTTTTGGATCAGATCGGCACAGATAAAGCCGTTGATCCGCGGGAAATTATCCATAATCCGGAACAAGAGGTAATGTTTGTAGGTGATGGAGCGATCAAGTATGCCGGCGTTATAAGTAGCACTAAAAATAAAAAAATTAATATCGCTTCAGCCACACAGCAGTATATCCGGGCTTCATCCGTGGGTATTTTAGGGCGTGAGAAATATAATCGAAACGAATTGCTTAATGCTGAAACCGTTGTTCCTGTCTATTTACGTTCGGCAGATGCTCGAGTGAAGAAAGCTTTATTTGAGAATTGATACCAATTCGCTTTCTTCGGCTAACTTTGTCGGCTGCGTCGTCATCATCTTCAACGTATTTGTAATACACTTGCGGAGCCTTCTCCTTGCCTCACTGATATGAGACAATTCAACTAACGAATTTCAGTTCACTTCGTTCCTGAAATTCAAGTTTCATTGCCGCCGCGTTATCCTTTGAAAGCAAAATGGTATTATGATTGTCTAGGATTAAGATCCTTGTATTTTGTTCAAAAGTTTCCGAACTTTTTCATTGTGCGGGTTGCGAGAAAGGACAAAATAAAGACGTTTGATTATATCTTCAATATTTACAACATTAGGATTTGATAAGAATAATGAAAAATAGGCATTAGCCAAATTAAAGTTTGTTTCTTCGTGAAGAGGATTAACTCTAAGAGCTTTGCGATAAGTAGATATAGCTTGTATAAGATTGTTAGTTATTTCATAAACAGAACCCAAATCGTTCCATGCATCAGTATTTTCCGGTTCCAGTTTTAAAACATTTTGGAAACTTTTTAAAGCTTTAGCATAATCTCCGTCTTGAAAATGAATTCTGCCTAAATTGTGAAGAGCCTTCACATGTTTCGGATTAATCTCAATAATATTTTCATATTCTTCCGCTGCTTCATCATACATATCGTGTTTATCATACAAAGTAGCTAAGCAAAAATGAGGCTCAACTGCTCGCGGATCGATCTCAATAGCCTTTTTGTATTGATCTACAGCATGGTGATAATCGATCTGCAATTCTAATATATGTCCGATTTTGATAATTGCTTCAATATTGTCATCTTTTATTTTTAAGGCTTTTTCGTAGCATTTTTTTGCAGAATCAAACATATCCATTTTCTCATAGACATATCCAAGATTTATAAAAGTTTTGGGATTGTTTGGTTCCAGTTCTGTTATTTTCTGAAAACATTCTAAGGCCTCATCATACTCTTTATTCTCCAGATGAATAAAACCAAAATTGACGTAATCCTCAGCAGAATAAGTGTCTTTCTTAATATTTTTTTTACGATTGGCGATAGTAAGTTTAATATTACTCGGATAAGCGTTATAAGGCTTTTGAGGTGTTTGTTTTTCTAAAAATTCTTTATTCATAGTTTTATAGTGAAGTCATCGTATCGCTTGTATTTTGGGTGCTGTTGAATTTCTTTAAAATAACATTTTTGACTTCAAACCATATAGCAACCGGATCAGAAAACGATGACTTCATTATGTGCGGATTTCCTTTAATTATTTGTGCTGACCAATATCCCGCCAATTTGTTTTTACTTTCAGAGCTTGCCAATTGCGCTTGTCTTATTACATGAGCAGGAATGGCAAGCTCTACCTTCTGTTGGCCAATTAATACTTCTTCGTAAACTTCTTTTTCAACTTGTGCTGGCTCTTCTTTCGTTTCTTTTTGTTTTGCTTCAACAGATCTAGCTTCTTCCCGTCTAGGGGGAATCTTAATTGCAGAAGGTTTTGCCAGGGGTACACCTGTAATAGGAACATAATTTACAGAAGGTTTTGCTAGGGGTACCGCTTTTGGTTCAACAGATCTAGCTTCTTCCCATTGAGGCGGAATAGGCCTTTCAGGAGGCTGTTCCGGGACTACCACTCTTGGTTCAACAGGTCTAGCTTCTTCCCGTTGAGGTGGAATAGGTATTTCAGGAGGCTGCTCGGGGACAGCCTCTCTTGGTTGAACGGGTATGGCTTCTTCCATTTGAGGCGGAATAGGTCTTTCAGGAGGCTGCTCGGGGACTACCACTCTTGGTTCAACAGGCCTAGCTTCTTCCCGTTGAGGTGGAATATCGATAGATGGTATTTCTACTTTAGGCTCTGCTTTTCTTGGAACGGCAGTCCTAGGTTTCTTCTTCGGCAATTCAATATCAGTTTCTGAGATATTTTTTTCTAGCGGCTCTATCTCCGGACGGCTATGAATTTTACTTTTTGGCAAAGCAGTTTTACTTATTTTCTTGAAGCGATCGGCAATCTGCGCGACAACTTCACCTGATATCATTTGAAATTCGTTAGTTTCGCCTGCTTTCAGGCTAAGTTTACATATTTTGTTAATCAGGCGAGGTGTGCCATATTCGGAAAATTCCCAAATTACAGGAATAGCGTCATCTGTGAATATTTTTCCTTGACTGCCGGCAAGCTTAAGTCTTGTTTCGACATAAGTTTTAAGAGCTTCCTCTGAAGGCAGTTTTTCTATATGGCCATAAGTGCCAATCCTTTGAAATAAATTGGCCATTTTAGGATGTTCTAATTTCTCTGCCAGTTCAATCTGGCCGGCAAGAATCAAGGTGAAAAGATTATGCTGGTCATCTTGCATATTGGTTAAAAGGCGCAAATCATCCAGATTAGCGGAAGTTAAAACATTAGATTCATCAATAACAATTACAATTTTTTGACCCTGATCGTTTGTTTCAAACAAAAGACGATTAAATATTTCGAGCAAATCAACCTTCTTTTTTTCTTCACATTGTTTTCCGGTTATCTGGCCGATAATTTCTCTTAACAGTTGTATGAAAGAAAGGGCGGGATTGGTAATTAAAGCGACTTTGTATTTTTCCGGCTCCAATGAATCAATGATTACGCGCAGAGAAAGAGTTTTACCTAAACCTACATCACCGAAAATAACGGCAAAACATTCATTGGCTTCTTTAATAGCAAAGATTGTTTCAGAAATAACATTTTCCATGGATTCATGGCAATCTACATACATTGAAGAATCAGGAACATTATCGAAAGGTGGTTTTGTTAAATTCCAATAGTCGCAATACATCTTTCTTCTCCTTACAACCTATTATAAAAAAAGTTTATCCTTCAATTTAATAATAAAATAATCTCATTGTTCATTATTAAGTTGGGTGACTTCCGTATCAATGCTCAAATATTCCAGAATATCTTCCAGCAAGAATCGTCTCATTCTGCCCAGTTTGTAACTGTTCAGTTTTTTCTCATTGATAATTTTCTGCAAAAAACTCCGGCTGATTTGGAGCATTTGACAAACTTGAATAGGAGATAGCATTCTTAAAAGCAAAGAATCATTAAAATGATAATAGAGAGAAATTCGGCCGTCAGGATTAATTTTTATATCCAATGAGGGATCACTTTTTGCTCCGCTCAACAATTCTTTTATATATTCTGATTGCAGCAGCAGCGCTGATTGCTCCTTTGTCATAGTTATGGAAATAACAGAAGAGGACTTATCCATGAATTCCTCTACTATTTTTTTATCGGAAAATTCGACGTGATTATTTATGGCTGTGCTGCTTATGGCAACTTCAGATGGAAGATTATCACTCAGATTATCCGGCAGTATAAGCTTAACCTCAGGTTTTTTATCGGAAAATTCGGGGTGAGTATCGATGGCGATGTTGCTTGCTGCAACTTCTTGTGGAAAAGTATCATTTAGATTATCCGGCAGTATAAGCTTAACTTCCGTTTGAGTGTATTCTCGCCGCCGTTTTACGATGCAGATCTTTTCCATGTTATTCCAGATAATCTTAGTTACTATTTAGCAAAAAAATATTTAATATTTTAATCACAAATGTCAGTAACAATAAAGTTTAATTTTAATATGTAAAAGTTTAGCCTATTTAGCAAGTAAAATCAAGACAATTTTAATCTTTAAGTGTTCCAACCACAGCTTTGTGGGACAGGATTATTTGAATGTTACAATGGGATGAGTTCATCTGATCCGGAGTTTTTTTTCACCAAGATACATAGGGTAGAATATGGCCAAGAGACAAAGAAAAAAAGCAAAACAAAAGGAGACAGTCGACCAGATTATTTGCAATAGAGAAATATTCTGGCCGCGCAAATTAGCCATAAATATGTAATACACGGGCCCGGCTTCCAGAATTATGACAAAGGCAATTAAACAAAAACAAAGAACCATGAAAAGCAGCCCGCCAAAGCTGGTTACAATCTGTGCCGGATTTTCCGATTTAAAATCGGCATAGACAGCACCCAGGCCAATGGCCATGCCCACAACGGCAGGAACAAGACAAAAGATTGTTATGGTCGATAGAACCATCATGAAAGGAGAAACTCGCAGCAAAAAATTGGAAACAATAACTAGAACTTCCGCTAAAATTATCAAAGATATATAATACAAAAAAAACTTGATCCAGAGGAAGTTTTTTGTCGATACGGGTGCCGCTTGAACAATCCAAAAGGCTTCACCTTCCATACTTACGGCCGGAAAAACGAAACGGGCGGCAATGGCCGTAAGCACAAAAGCCGCCAATCCTATATTTAAGAAAGAAAACAAATTTTGCAGGTAAATAGTTTTAATTGGTGATTTGTCCAGAGGTAAAACAGAAAAATTGTAGAGATAAACTGTAATCAAAGCGGCCATTAGAAATAATTGCGGCCATTGTGCCGAATCCCTGAAAAAAGTTCTGATTTCCTTGACCGCAAAAGCTTTTGATTCGCGCGGGAGAAAATTAAATAAACTTTCCCAATTATAATATCTGTATTTTATCGGCGCGAAAAGACGCTGTGGCGTTGTTTGCGATTTAGAAAAACCCATAAAATATGCAGACTGGGCGATAATATTGGTGATGAAAATAAGCATGAAGGCGCAGGTTCCGCTAAGTGCAATATTGAACAGGCAGCTTTTTACTTCATCATTTAGGGCGGCTTTAATGGCATCGGTAATCCATGTTGTGGGTAAAAGCGGCGAGTTGGGAGTTTGCATGGAATTTAAATAAAGTACAACGGAAGCAAAGCTATCCGGATTGACCAATTGTTCCGGTCGAGTTAAACGTAAAAGAAAAATAAGGATCAGTACCATAATGACGCCCAGAATAATAAGAATCGTCCTGATTCGTCCGGCGGGCAATAGTATAGCTCCAAATAAAACTAAAATGCTGCTGAGAGCTGAAGCTATAAGACACATGAAAATTATTGCAACTAAAAAGATTATATAAAAAATGATGCCCCCTTTGTAAATCAATCCATAAGATAAAAATACCGGAAGACTGAAAGCAATAATCATCCAGGAACTATCAAAGGTACTGATGAGCCACCGTGAAAAAAAAATATCTTTGGAAGAAATCGGCAACGAATGCAGCAATGGCAAATCCTGACTTAAATACAAATGGGAAAGACAATTAATGATATTGCTGAAGAGCAAAAGCGTGAAAAAAGTCATAATGAGCATAGAAATAAGCTTCATTGCTAATATGTTGCCGAAATCCTGTACACTTTGAAAATAAAACAACACGCGATAAAAAATAATAAAAGTCCCTGTCCAAAAAACAATACCAAGCGCGCCGTACATGAAAATACGTGACCAGTTGCTTTTTGCATTATTTGACCGCAAACTGTTGATTGTGGAAAGTATGCGCGGTCTTAATAGGGAAAGAATAGTATTCATATAAAAGTATTTTCTTTTATTATGGTTAGAAAGACTTCTTCAAGCCTAGCTTCGCCGAGTTTTGCAATATGCTTCAATTCATCAAGGGTACCCTGAGCCAGTAGTGTACCCTTATGAATTAAACCGATTCGATGGCACAAATCCTCAGCGATGCTTAAAGTGTGTGTGGAAATAAAGATAGTCGTTTGATTGGCGGCCAGTTCTTTTAAAATATCCTTAACCATGTGCACTGCGGCTGGATCAAGGCCGACCATCGGTTCATCAATAATCAATATTCTGGGATCATGTAAAAGAGCGGAAGCAATGATGAGTCTTTGCTTCATACCGTTTGAGTAAGCTTCGATCAGCTCATCAGCCCAATCCCAAAGGGCAAATTGCTGCAATAGATTTTGGGCTTTTTGTGAAAATGTGTCGCGCTTAACGTCGTATAAATCAGCCGAAAAACGCAGGAACTCCATTCCTGTGAGTTTTTCATAAAGAAAAGGCCTGTCAGGCACAAAACCGATCATCTTTTTTCCCTCAACGGGTTTTTTAGCCATATCCAATCCGCCGATGATAATATTACCGGAGGTAGGTGCGAGAATACCGCCCATCAGGCGAATTGTTGTAGTTTTACCGGCGCCGTTAGGGCCGATAAAACCATAAATTTCGCCGACAGCAACATTTAAACTGAGCTTGTTTACCGCTATAGTAGTACCGTAATCCTTGGTTAGTTCGTGTAATTCAATCATTTTATTTGCTCTAATACCTCCAGTTTGATTTTGCCCATCAGGCCCATTATGTTCATTTGTTCACCACTATCGCCACGAACAAGTCTGATGTGAGTCACATCGGCTGGAATTTGATTGAAAACAGCATCGGCAGTGATCCATTTTCTTAAGTAGAGAACATTCCATGCATGCCAATAAAACCTGCCGTGCAGATAAACCAATCCCGCTTCCATTTGTGCAGGAATACCGGCGGCGCGCAGTAGGGCAACTGTCAACACGGAGTGCTCGTTACAATCGCCGACTTTATTTTTTAAAACCTCCAGCGCGTTGGGAACCGATAAAACCGGTTTTTTTTCAATATTGCGGTAAACCCAGTTGACAATTTTTCTCGCTTTCTGCTCAGCAGTGTCAGCCGGTTTGATGATTTTTTCCACTTGAGCTTTTATTTGCGGATCATCAGCTTGTATTAATGGCGCTGGTTTCAAAAAGACGGCAATTTCGTTAGGAAGATTATTATTTAAAATTGGAGATGATGACAAGTTCTCCCTGGCGATGGTTAGAATGTTATGATGAAAGGTTTGTCTGTCGCTGTCCAGTAATAACATGCCGCTGGTACCGTCGATTTTAATTTTGATTTCGCGGAGCTTTTCCGGTTCAGTAATTTCAACATTGGAAGGGATGGAAGCAATTTGCGTAAGATCAATACCCCCTTGATCGGCTATTCCTTCTTGTGCTTTTTGGGGGCTGACCTTTTCCATAGAGAGGCCCAGAATGCCTGTTTCTTTTAAAGCATCTCCCTCTTTGCTGAGCCAGGCGCAGTTCTTGGCCCCCATGAAATCGGCGCAATATTTTTTTGATAAGATTCGTTTTCCCATAATGGGAATAATTTCATCGGCGTTTCTGGTAACTTTAATTGATCGGATGGACAGCGTAGAAGGGTCAAAAATACTGAAGCTGCGGGTTACATCTTTTTCCAAATTAGCGCTAAATGCGGTATCATAAATGCTGCTGCTGATATGGGGAATATCTTTGATCTGGATTTCGCTTTTTTCTTGCGCACCAGGCAAGCCGGTGAACAGGATCAATTTATTTTTGACCACATGGCCATGAGCATTAAAGCGAAACAGATTGGAGTTCAAATCAAAGTTAAACGAGGAAAGAGTCATATCGGGATTCAAATCGCCCTCAGTCAAAATATTGAGCGCTTGCGTTACTCCCATGGTATTTATCTGCATAAAAACAGTTTCATTAAAGTGGGATTTTTTCCCCAGAGTGGTAAAAGTCCGATGAACAACACCAATCTTTTTGTTGTTTTGATAGATATTCATCCATGAGTCTTGCGGCCGCTGTGATTTTATAATTGGAACAGCCACAACCGGCTCCGAATTTTTCTGAAAAAATTCGAGGCGAATAAACAGCAGGATAAGAAATGTAAACGTGATGAACACACCCCAAACTATGTGCCATTTAATTTTTTGCATAAATGATAACCAAGGGAAAGTTGGTAAACTATTTATTCTTCCATTTCTAAATCAGGGATGATATCGACGCGGTAAGGTTTATTATCCATAAGTTGAGGAAGCCAACAAAAATAGCTCTTTGATTTAGAATTGGAATTACTATATAAGATATAGGCAGTGTATGCAAGGGTCAACAAATAGCTGTTTGGATTTGTTTTTGTAAATTAAAGATTTATTGACAAGTGCACTTAATTGATATATCAAAAAAACTCATTTAATACGGAGCCGTCTATAGCGGAAGCGGGTATGTGCTGCCGCGGTATCATGTTAAATGCAACTCGGTATAAGAAAAGATAAATGTTTTATGAAACATGATAGTGTTATTGTTCACGAAGGTTATCCTTTTATCATTTTTTCTCTTGTCGTTACTGTTTTTGTCGCCATTTTAGGCAGAAACTGGTGGTTAATAATTTTATTCGCTCTTATTACATCTTTTATTATTTGGTTTTTCCGCAATCCGGAAAGGCCTTTTCAGGATGAGGAAAAAGTCTTAATTTCTCCTGCGGATGGTAAAGTAATCAAAATCGAAGATGTCGTAGTAAATGGAACCATTTCCGGAAGATTTAAAAAAATAAGTGTTTTTATGAATGTTTTTGATGTCCACGTCAATCGTGCCCCGTATTCGGGAAAAATAGAAACTATTAATTACCATGAAGGTAAATTTTTTTCTGCTGATTTAGATAAGGCTTCGCTCGACAATGAACGCAATGAAATTATGATTCGTGCCGAAGATGGGCATCCTGTTTGGACGGTGCAGATAGCCGGTCTTATCGCCCGCCGGATTATTTGCTGGGTCAAAGTTGGGACGACCATTAATAAAGGAGAACGTTTCGGCTTAATTCGTTTCGGTTCGCGAGTAGATGTTTATTTACCCGAAGATTTTCGAATTTCAGTGAAGCTTTCAGACAAGGTTAAAGCGGGCCAGACAGTTTTAGGGTATTTGACATGAATGAAGAAAATTCGCCCCAAAAAATTCGGATAAAAAAGGGAATTTTTATATTGCCGAATCTTTTTACCTCGGCAAGTTTATTTTGCGGATTTTATTCTATCATTGCTTCTTTTAAAGAACATTTTGTTCCTGCCTCTGTCGCTATTTTATTTTCCATTGTTTTTGATGGAATAGATGGCCGGATTGCCCGTCTTACGAATACAACTAGCAAATTTGGCGCGGAATATGATTCCCTTGCTGATGTGATAGCTTTTGGCGTTGCACCGTCGCTTTTAGCTTATAGTTGGGCCATGTCTATCTACGGAAAATGGGGCTGGCTTGTTGCTTTCCTGTTCGTTCTCTGCGGCGCGCTAAGATTAGCCCGATACAACATTCAGATAGGCCTGATTGAAAGCAACGTATTTAATGGCTTGCCCATTCCTGCTGCGGCTTCGGTTGTGGCGACCACAGTCATTTTCTTCAGCAGCGATTATGTTGGTGTGGAAGGGAAGTTCCATAATATTTTCATTCTGGTATTTGTAATTTTTCTGTCGTTGCTGATGGTCAGCAGTATCAAGTATTACAGTTTCAAGGATATGAAGCTTCTAGCCCGGAAACCTTTCACGATCTTTTTTTCGTTAATAGTCTTGTCAATTATAGTTGTAGCGGAGCCGGAATTAATGTTTTTTGTATTGATGTTAGGTTATGCCCTTTCCGGTCCGATTTGGTGGGTAGTAAAGATTATCCGAAAACCCAAAGAAAAAAAAAATAATATTCAGATACAGTAATTGGGATAGAATAAACAACTTAAATATTAATTTCTCGTGAAACTTCAATTCCGAAAACGAAGCGCATAACCTAATAACCTGAAGGTCACGTGGAATCACAAGCTGAAGATTGCAAGTCGAATTATCCCGCGTAGTGAAGGGTAATTAGACTAAAACTTCAAGAGAGAAGCGAATAGAAGTTTGTTAGCCGAATTATCCCGTATAAACAGGGATATAATACCAAGCAAGTTGCTTTGGGGTTTATATTTGCGATCGTGAAAAATTATGAGAATTATCGGAGGAGAAGTCAGAGGAAGGACTTTGCATTTTCCTTCCGGATCAAAGGAAAGGCCGACTTCTGATTTTCTACGTGAAACTCTTTTTAATTTATTAGGTTCTTTGCAGGATAAAACATTTCTTGATCTTTTCGCCGGATCGGGCAGTGTCGGTTTGGAAGCTGCCAGTCGCGGAGCTCAACATGTTTTTTTTGTAGAGAAAAATAAACACCTTGCTGAGGTTATTAAAAAAAACATACAAACATGTTGTTTAGATAAAAACTGCCGAATAATTGCCGGAGATATCGAGTCCGGTCTGCATGATCTTTTTAGAAAAAAATGTGAATTTGATATTATATTTGCCGATCCACCCTACAATCGGAACTTAGTGGAGGCAACACTGAAGTATTTGAGTAAACATCAGGTTCTCAGAAAAGATGGTGTAATTGTAATTCAACATTCGATAAAAGAAAAATTTTGTAAGCCTGAAGATGATAATATTTATCAAATAGATCAGAGAAAATATGGCGATAATGCCTTAACTTTTTTAAAAATGGAGTGGAAATGATACAGGAAAATTTCGTAAACAGAGTTGCAATCTACCCTGGTTCCTTTGACCCCATTACAAATGGTCATGTGGATCTTATCAAAAGAGGACTGAGAATGTTTGACGAAATCGTCGTTCTCATTGCTTATAATCCTAATAAGGTTTATCTTTTTACAATAGAAGAAAGAATGGAAATGATCCGGGAAATATTCAGTGATACTGAAGGGGTCAGGGTAGATTGCTATTCCGGACTGCTTGTCGATTATTTGAAGATTACCGGTGCCAGCATAATACTGCGTGGAATGCGCGCCCTTTCTGATTTTGAATATGAATTTCAGATGGCACTAATGAACCGTCGTCAGACAAAAAAAATCGAAACAGTTTTTCTTATGAGCGGGTTTAAATGGTTTTATACGAGTTCCAAGTTAATCAAAGAAGTGGTGAGTTTGGGAGGAACGGTGAAAGGTCTGGTGCCCGATAATGTTAATCAAAAGCTAATGGAAAAATTTGGTATCAATAATAATGGTAGGGGGTAGTTTATGCGATTATCGTCTATGGTAGCGAAAATTAATTCTTTAGAAACTCTAGCTATTAATGCTAAAGCCAACGTATTGAGAGATATAGGATGATATTTACGAAAAAATATTTTACGCCAAATTTCCTTTTATTAATATAGTTGCCTGTGAGCCAAAATAGTGGTTAATGGAGTATCCAAAACTTATGCCATGACCGGTTGGCGTATTGGTTATGCTGCCGGACCCGAAGAGATAGTGGCGGTGGTAAATAAGCTTCAAAGTCAAAACACTTCCAACCCCATTTCCATTTCGCAGAAAGCGGCAGTGGAAGCGATTTCAGGGGACCAGAGTGTTGTTGATAAAATGGTAGGTGAATTCCAAAAAAGAAGAAATATTATTGTGGACGTTCTCAATCAAATTCCCGGTATAAAATGCTTTTCCCCTGAAGGCGCATTTTATGTCTTTCCTAATGTATCCGATATTTATGGGCATTTTTTCCAAAGGGAAAAAATAACCAATTCTCCGGAATTAATTGATTACCTGCTTGATGAAGCTAACGTTGACGCTGTTCATGGAGCAGCATTTGGCGGTGATAACTATATACATCTATCATAATACGTCTATCATACGCTACTTCTTTAAAAAATATTGAAGAGGGTATGAAACGAATTAAGAATGCTATTTCTAAATTAGAATGACAGATAAATATACCCAAGTGATTGATGGGATTCGTCGCAACTTAAATGTTACTTCACTGAAATATTTGGCCATCGAAGATATAATTGCGGCGATACGTTTTCCGGCAGATCAACTATGGTCGCATTGTTTTCTGGGCAGATAAATTTCATTTTTGCTTCATTTCTACGCTAAAAAAACTTTTTAAACGAAAAGTTTGCATTGGCCATTTCCAGGATAAATTACTCATTGCCTAAGATTAATTCACATGTTATAAATTATTGAGACCCAAGCTTCAGAAACAGAGTGCACTGAAGCTTGCAGGTCGAATTATCTCGCATAAGCAGGGATATAATACACCGAAGCTTGTTGCGGAATGGGTTCCCAAAGCTTGCTTTGGGGTTCATGCTCGTGAAAAAGCATTAGGAAGCTGGCACCTGTGGAACATTTGTCATTGATCAAGAGAAGAAAAACAAAAAAGATAAATCTTGATAGTGTACCGATAGGTGGAGATGCGCCCATCGTTGTGCAATCGATGACGAATACGGATACGCGCGATGTGAAAGCCACCGTTGCACAAATCAAAGCACTGGAGGAAGCCGGGTGTGAAGTCATCCGCATTGCCCTGCCCGATAAAGATGCTGTAGCGGCGATCCCGGCTATAAAAAAAAGAATTCGTCTTCCTCTGATTGCTGATATTCATTTTGATTATAGACTGGCCATATATGCCATGAGACAAGGCGTGGCCGGCATCAGGATTAATCCCGGCAATATCGCCAGAGATAAAATCCGCGAAATTGTCAAAATAGCCAAAGAACAGGAAATAGTGATTCGTATCGGTGTTAATTCCGGCTCATTGCAAAAAGATTTGTTGATAAAATATGGAGGCGCGACAGCGGAGGCTCTTGCCGAAAGCGCCTTGCAAAATATTGAACTTTTTGAGGATCAGGGTTTTGGCAAGATAAAATTGTCGCTGAAATCATCAGATGTACTCACAATGATTGAAGCGTATCGCGCGATTGCCGCCAAAACCGATTATCCGTTGCATCTGGGAGTAACTGAAGCCGGCTCATTGGTTAATGCCGCGATGAAATCAGCGCTGGGAATCGGGAATCTTCTTTATGAAGGAATTGGTGACACAATCAGAGTTTCCGTTACCGGTGATCCTGTTTTGGAGATTCCCCTTGCTTATGGCATTTTACGCGCATTGAACATTAGAAAGGTCGGAGCGGATATCGTTTCCTGTCCGACTTGCGGACGTTGTGAAATTGATCTTTTAAGTTTAACTGGTAAAATTGAGAAAGCGCTAGCCGGCAGAAAAGATTATTTAAAAGTGGCTCTGATGGGTTGTGTAGTCAACGGGCCGGGTGAAGCTGCCAATGCGGATATCGGTATTGCCGGAGGCAAGGGGCAGGGGATTATTTTTAAAAAGGGAAAAGCCTTTAAAAAGGTTGACGAAAAAAACTTTGTGAAAGTTTTACTCGAAGAGATAGATTTGATGATTGAAGAAAGGAAGAAAGATTAATGCGTTATTCGGAAATGTTTTTGCCTACTGTCAGGGAAGTTCCCTCTGATGCCGAAGTAATAAGCCACCAACTGATGATTAGAGCGGGGATGATCAGAAAATTGACCAGCGGCATATATTCATACCTGCCGCTGGGTTATCGTGTCATTCGCAAGGTGGAACAAATTATCCGGGAAGAAATGAATAAAGCCGGCGCGCAGGAAGTTCATCTACCCATGGTGCAGCCGGCGGAGCTCTGGCAGGAATCTGGCCGCTGGGTGCATTACGGAAAGGAACTTTTGAGATTTCGTGATCGTCACGATCACGAATACTGTCTGGGGCCGACTCATGAAGAAGTAATCACAAGTTTGGTCCGCAATGATGTAAAAACTTACCGTCAATTACCCCGCAACCTTTATCAGATTCAGACGAAATTCCGCGATGAAGTGCGTCCGCGCTTTGGCGTTATGCGCTGCCGCGAATTCGGGATGAAAGACGCCTATAGTTTTGATATTGATGAAGAGGGCGCGGAAAAAAGTTATGAAAAGATGTTTACCGCTTATAATAATATTTTCCGCCGCTGCGGCTTAAAATTCCGTCCGGTGGAAGCTGATTCCGGCAGTATTGGCGGAAAATATTCACATGAGTTTATGGTCATGGCCGAATCCGGTGAAGACGCCATGGTATTTTGCGAAAAATGTTCATATGCGGCCAACCTGGAAAAGGCTGAAGTGGCATGTCCGGAGAAAAAAATAATATACGAATGTGACTTGCTGCCCTTGGAGGAGGTTCATACTCCGGATTTACGCACCATTGAAGAAGTCAGTGCTTTTTTAAAAGTGACGCCGCAGGATATAGTGAAAACTTTAATTTTCATTGCAGATGGCCGGTCTTGCGCCGTGTTGATCCGCGGCGATCAGGAAGTCAATGAGATAAAAGTAAAAAATTATTTAGGTGCAACGGAATTGGAACTTGCTTCTGATGAAATGATTTTAAAGGCGACCGGGGCGCCAAGGGGCTTTGCCGGGCCCGTCAATATTGGAGTACGCATAATCATCGATTATTCCGTAATTAATATGGTAAATTTTGTTGCTGGCGCTAATAAAGAAAATTACCATTTTAAGAATGTTAATATTGGCAGGGATTTTAATATTGAAGACTTTGCTGATTTGCGCATTGTCAAGCCGGTGGATAATTGTCCCCGTTGCAAAGGTAATACTCAATTCGTGCGTGGTATTGAAGTTGGTCATGTCTTTAAGTTGGGAACAAAGTATAGCAAAGCGATGAATGCCGTATATCTTGATAAAAATGGTCAGGAAAAAATCATGATAATGGGCTGTTATGGAATTGGAATCGGAAGAACAGTCGCCGCATGTATTGAGCAAAATAACGATGAAAACGGAATTGTCTGGCCGATGCCTTTGGCACCTTATCACGTAATTATAACACCCGTAAATGTAAACGATGAAGCTGTCATGAAGGCGGCGGAGAATCTTTATAACTCCATGCTTGCCGAGAGCATTGAAGTTATTTTCGATGATCGCGATGAAAGGGCCGGCGTGAAGTTTAAAGATGCCGATTTGATCGGAATTCCGCTTAGAATTATTATTGGTCAGAAAAATCTTGTTCAAGGAAATGTTGAACTAAGAATTAGAAAGACCGGTGAAAATAAGTTATATTCGTTGCAGGAGATAGTACAAGAAATTAAACAAATAATAGCACAGGAAGTGGATCACCATCCAGCAGGAGCCGTAGGCTCCCTGGAATAATGAGACCCAAGCTTCAGAAACAAAGTGCACAAAAGCTTGCAGGTCGAATTATCCCGTGAAGCAGAGGATAATGCGACCTCCCGCGGGTTGTGGCACATTACTCCCCCGACTGGAACCGGGGAATTCCCAGCCGCGGGATCAAGCTAGAATATACCATAGCTGTAAGTCAAACAAACTGGAAACTCAATGCTACGTATCAATGATATTATCGATAAAGCCCAAACTTATTTGCCGCCAGAAGATCTGGAAATGATCGAGAAGGCCTATATTTACTCAGCTTCAGTGCATCAGGGACAGGTGAGGTTATCCGGTGAACCATATCTTACTCACCCGATGGAAGTTGCGGGAATTCTGACCGATATGAAAATGGATGCCGCGACGATCATCAGCGGATTGTTGCATGACACAATTGAGGACACTTTAACCACGGCTGAACAACTGGAGAAGGAGTTCGGCAGGGATGTGACTTTTTTAGTTGGAGGATTGACCAAACTCAGCCGTATTTCTTTTGGTTCTCAGGAAGAAAGACAATCGGAAAACTTTCGCAAAATGATTTTGGCCATGTCCGCCGATATTCGAATTTTGCTGGTGCGTCTGGCTGACCGTATTCACAACATGAGGACACTACAGCATCATCCCAAGGATAAAAGAATTTATATTGCCAAAGAAACTATGGATATATATGCGCCATTGGCCAATCGCCTCGGAATTAACTCGATGAGGATGGAATTGGAGGACTTGTCTTTTCAGTATATTGCTCCCGATGCGTATAACGAATTATCAACTAAAATCGCTAAATCAAATGAAGCCCGCAAACGTTATACGGAGGAAGTTAAGAGTATTATTTTCACTGAATTGGAGAAATATTCCATTAAATGCAAAGTTGAAGGAAGGGCAAAACATCTTTACAGTATTTACAAAAAGATGCACGAGCAGCATATAAATTTTGACGAAGTTTATGACCTCATTGCCTTTCGCATAATCCTTGATTCCGATCAGGAAAGAACCTGCTATGAAGCCCTGAGTATGGTGCATGCCTTGTGGAAGCCTGTTCCCGGAAGGTTTAAGGATTATATCGCCATGCCCAAGGCCAATCATTATCAATCGTTGCACACCACGGTTATCGGGCCATACGGGGAAAGAGTGGAAATCCAGATCAGGACTAAAACTATGCACGAATGGGCGGAAAAAGGCATTGCCGCTCACTGGCGCTATAAGGAAGGTGCTGCCTTTAAAAACAGCGAAGAAAATCAAATTAAAAAGCTCAGGGAAGTGATGGAGATTCAGCACGAAATAAAAGATCCGAAGGAATTTATGTCCAATCTGAAATTGGCGTTATTCCCTGAGGAGGTTTATGTTTTTACACCTAATGGCGATGTCAAATCTTTCCCCAAGGGAGCGACGCCCATTGATTTCGCGTATAGCATTCATACCGATGTTGGCAATCAATGTATTGGAGCTAAGGTAAATAAAAGTATCGTTCCTCTGAGATATAAGCTGCAAAATGGTGAAACAGTTGAAATCATAACTCAGGCCGGTCACCATCCTAGCAAAGACTGGCTGAAAAATGTAGTAACAACGAGAGCAATTTCCAAAATCAGAAATTGGATCAATTTAGAAGAGAAGGCAAGCAGCCTGGCTTTGGGGCGCGACTTGCTGGAAAGAGAATTTAAAAGACATAATTTAAAATTCGGCAATTATGTTAAGTCGGAAGAAATTAAAAAAGTATTTGCCGAATGTTCCGTAAGTCACCTCGATGATTTAATTTCTAATGTAGGTCTCGGCCGGATTTCAGCCAAACGGGTAGTTAATTGTTTTCTGGCTGAAGAATTAGCCGACGCTCCGGAGCCGGTCACAGATAAGATAAAGAAGAAAAAAACTGCTTCGACATCAATGGGTGTATCACTTATTGGCATTGATGATATAGAAGATATAATGGTAAATTTTGCTAAATGCTGCAACCCCATTCCCGGAGATGAAATATCGGGCTATATTTCACGTGGACGTGGTATTATAGTGCATACAAAGAATTGCCCATATATGAAGAAAATGGATGCGGAGAGGATTGTTGGTGTGGAATGGAACGTCAGGGAAGAGTATACTTATCCCGTCCACATTAAAGTTGTCTGCGACGATCTTAAGGGTATTTTAACGGAAGTCAGTTCCGTAATTTCATCGTTTGACATCAATATCAGTTATGCGCAGATAGAAACGATCGACATGGTTGCTACCTGTAATTTTGTGATCGACATAAATAATTTACAGCAACTTAATCAAGTCCTGTCGGCAATTAGACAGTTGAAATTTGTTAAATCCATTGAAAGGTTACGCCATTTCTGAAATTTGATTACGGGTATGAATCTCAAATTAAGCCATATAATCCCACGTCGCTTCGCTCCTGGGATAATTCGTCCAGCAAGTTTCTGCGCGCTTCGCTTCTGTAACTTGGGACTCATTACATTTGATTGTTGACAAACGAAGCGACTCTGCTATAAGCAAGCGCGAATTCAATGCTATTTTGCATTCAAAGGATAACGCGGCGGCAGTGAAACTCGAATTACAGTTACGCAGTAAAGTGGAATTCGTTAGTAGAACTGTCCCACTTCAGTTGGGCAAGAAGGAGGCTCCGTAAGCGTATTAATTATATCTTGAGGAAGCCGATGACGATGCCAACAAAGTTAGCCAAAGAACGCAAATTGGTATAAAATAGGTAAAGTTATGTTTGATAGTAAAAAGATATTACCCCTGCTGGGCATCTTAGCGCTGGCTTTTTTAATTTGTGGAGTTTTGGAGCTGTCTGCAGCCCCCAGAAAGCATATAATCGTCATTGATCCGGCACATGGAGGTCAGGATACAGGTATTAAGTTGACGGATAAGGTTAATGAAAAAGATATCACACTGGCAGTTGCTTTGGCCTTACGGAAAGAACTGGCCAAAGAAAATAATTTGGAAGTTATTTTAACCCGTGATTCAGATAAAGAAGTTAGTCTGGAAGACAGGAATAAAAATGTTGCGAAGATCAAACCGGACTTTGTTTTAAGTCTTCATACTAATGCCGGATTTGGTAAGAGCGCTTCCGGCTTCGAGCTTTATTGCCCGGAATTTGATAAGGATATAAAAGAAAAAAAGACGGCTAAAGGTGGTGCACGGCAGGAAAAAAATAAATATCTTAATGACTCTGTCAGACTGGCGCGGATTATTCAGGAAAACTTAAATACTTTATTTCCGCGAAAAGGCAGAGGCTTGCGGAGGGCTGATTTGCCGGTAACTGAGGATTTGTTTGTGCCGGTTGTGGTTGTGGAAATGGGCTTTGCCACTAATCCCGAAGAAAAAAAGAAATTACTTTTTCCAGATACACAAACTGAAATTGCCAATGCTCTGGGCAAGAGCATTAAATCATTTTACAGGTGATTGGAAATCGAAAGAAAATCAGGCAGAAAATTCGGCGAATTAAGACCGATCAATATTACCAATCATTACTTGAAGAACACTGCCGGTTCCGTTTTGGTGGAGTTTGGCAATACCAAAGTAATTTGTGCGGCATCTTTGGATAATAAACCGGCGCCTTTCTTGAAAAATACAGGAAAAGGCTGGCTGACGGCCGAATATTCGATGTTACCCATGTCCACGCAGACGAGGACAACGCGGGAATCCGCCCGCGGCCGTTTAGGAGGCCGGACGCACGAAATCCAGAGGATGATTGGCAGATCATTGCGGGCAGTAACAGACTTAACCGCTTTTGGTGAAAGGACCATTTATCTGGATTGCGATGTAATCCAGGCTGATGGCGGAACAAGGACCGCCTCAATTACCGGCGCTTTTATCGCGCTTATAGATTTATTTAAAAGATTGAGACAGGAAGGTGTTGTAAAAGAAATTCCCGTCAGTGATTATTTATCCGCGGTCAGTGTGGGGATAGTTGATAATCAAATTCTTCTCGATTTGGAATACGAAGAAGATTCCCGGGCGGAAGTGGATATGAATTTTGTTATGACCGGTTCCGGCCTCTTTATTGAAGTGCAGGGCACGGCGGAGCGTGTTCCTTTTAATAAAGAACAATTGGACCTAATGACTGAACTGGCCGTAAGCGGCATTCAAAAGATTATTGACCGGCAAAAAGAAGTTGTGGGTGACCTGAGAGCATGAAGATTATTTTCGCTTCCGGTAACGAAGGAAAGGTAAGAGAAATTAGAGAAATGCTTGAAGGTATGGGAATTGAATTAGTTTCTTTAAGTAATTATGCTGGCGTGCCGGAAATTGTCGAAGATGGAAAAAGTTTTCTGGAGAATGCATTAAAGAAAGCAAAGATAATTTCTGAATTTACCGGTGAAACAGTTTTGGCGGATGATTCCGGATTACAGGTGGAAGTGTTAGGAGATGAACCGGGCATTTATTCTTCGCGTTATGCCGGGGAAAAGGCCTCTGACGAGGAAAATAACACAGCGCTTTTAGCCAAACTAAAAAATATTCCCCAGGAAAAAAGAACAGCTTTTTTCCGTTGTGTGTTGGTGTTGTACAGAAGAGATGGAAGTTACGATTATTTTGAAGGTAAATGGAACGGACAAATTATTGACGAACGGCGCGGAAATAACGGCTTTGGTTACGATCCCATTTTTTTCGTGCCGGAACTAAAAAAGACTGCCGCGGAATTGCCTGCGGAAATAAAAAACAAAGTAAGTCATCGGGGGCAGGCCTTTGCCCAGCTCAAAAAAGCCCTCGGAGAAAAATTGAAAAATTAAAAGTCGGGGCGTAGCGCAGCTTGGTAGCGCGCCTGCTTTGGGAGCAGGATGTCGCAGGTTCAAATCCTGCCGCCCCGACCAATGAAATCAAGGTTTTACGTAAATTCTATACGATCCTTTTATTATAAACCCTATGGAGAACTGGCTGGAGATTAAAAAAAGCCTCTTTAGACCAAAAAAGGGCGGATGCTTTCACACCTGCCTCAGTTATTTGATTCTGTGCGTTATATCTACAAATTTTCAATAGTGGGCAGTTGTTGAAGAATTGAGGATTACTAATTGAAAAAGAGTAAAGGGAGAAATCAACCGCAAATGTAACAAGTCACAGTTGCTTTTTCCTTTTAAAAATTACAGCTACTCACAAATTATATCAGCGCATCCATATGCCAAGTTGATATTTAGTACCGCCTGCCCCCTCAAGGGCAGGACTTTATACTGTCTGGTTTTTCTAATGCGTAATTACATCAAGCGCAAAGACGCCTGTGTCGAAAGTCTCCGTACACACCATGAACTTTCCATCGTAAGACAACTGTCCATTAAAATCAGAGCCGTTTACGGTTACAGTTCTCGACGAATCAATCGAGATGGTTTGAGTCGCTGTAGGAGCAGTTACCGCGGAATTACTGCTCACCCAACTTAAATAACTAATTACGCCGCCGGTAATGCCGATGGTTTGATGTACCCAGAAAGGCGCGGGATCAGCAGAGCCGGTGGCTAGCATATGACCATACGATATTCCGGCTATGAGGCTGGTAGAGCTGGTGGACTGCCCGTCGATAATCTGGATTATCATCATATGATATTCAGTTCCTTCTGTGACTGTTCCCACGATCGTCTTCTTATCGGCAGAAAGGAATCCCTTCCAAGTCGTGTTGTCACTCATCGTCACAAACCCATCGCTATCCACTGAGATCGAATAGAACATATTGTCTGGCAAATTTTAATCATTTCTAATAAGTGCTTACTGATTGCATCTACAAAGTTTCAGCGGAGGGTAGTTGTCAAAAATAGATGATTACGAATCGGAGGCAATATATCTAAAATGATCAATTACTGTTTAGTTAATATCTTTCTTCAATAATTAACAACTATAACCAGCGACGGACCTGCTTTTTGTAAGCTCGATACTGTTCACCAAATTTGGATTCAAGATATGATTCTTCTCGTCTAATCACGTACATATTTACAATGAATATAACTGCTGGGAGGACGACGAATGCCCAAGCTATACTCAGCAAAAATCCAAAACTAATGTAGAATAAGGCTAAAGAGACATACATGGGATTTCGGGTGACACGATATGGGCCGACAATAACAAGAGATGAAGACGGTTTGTGAGGTAATGGATTGGTCCTGGCACGCCAGAACTCTAGCATGCTCCATAATCCAAGAACTGCCGAAGGTGTGACCGCAAGAAGCGCCAAAACAATTGATAGCGGAGGACCTACCACGGGGATTTGGTAAAATCTATTCATGACGTAGGCAAAGAGAAAACCGATTAAGTAAATGAGGGGAGGGGGGATCGTTATTCCCGGACCATGATCAGAGTGTGTCATTTATAATTCCTTTTGTTAAGGTTAGAAAATTTATTTTTCATTGCTTTTACCTTGTGACTGTCCTTATCACAATTTGCACTTGAAATCTACTATGGCTAGGAAATCAAGGTTGTGATGCTTTCAGGAAGTTGTCAATAGAAAACTCAAATATCGATTTTGAAAAACCAAATCATCATCACAAACGTTGACTGCACCTACAAAGTTTCAATGGAGTGAATTCTTATAAACTGAGTGTTACATATCGAAAGAGAGTAAACATGGGCATTAGCGATAGGCTCGCTTTATGGCCGAGCCGCTGCATGGCATAGTTAGGCAACTTTTCGGTCACTCGACAGTTTAGCTTCAAGGTGTGATGCCCTGCGCCTTGAGAAAGTAGTTGAGCTCCTTGGCGGTAACCGCGTAACCGATTACGAGTTGCACCTGAGTGCGGAGAGACTCCAGGATATAACCGGCAAGTTGTGCCTGGCTGACACTTTTGCCAAGAATTTTCCAACCAAAATGTATACCCGAACCATCATTTTTTAGACCTTCTATTATAGCGGCAATCATTGGCGGTAGTGGCGCAAGTTTGCTGGTGACCAAACCAATGACTTAACCGCTTTCTACCGCAAGGAGCGGTCTGCCTGAGTTACCACCATTGAAGGCAGCATTAATGACCCAACGCCTGATTTTGCTGCCCGATTCCACATTGAAGTCTTGAACACCAGCAAAGTAGTAAACGCTAAGGAATATGGTTCATGGGTGACGAAGATTGAGGATTTAAGCAAGTTCTGGCTTTATTCTCAACCGCAAGGAATTAGATTTGGTAAGCCTATTCGACATCACGATAATGGAGCTGTCCTTGCAAGCTATTTAACGCGATACATTACAAAATCTTTATCTCCTATGAATGATGTTGATAAGAAGATAAAAGATAAAATGGAATTGATAAGGGCTTTACTGTGGCTTTATAAAAAACGTCTTAATAATATGCGGCATAAAATAAGAAATTCTGACGGTGAATATACACTTGGAATAGGGCGCGAGCATTTTGTTAATACTGTTAAGTGGCGAATATATGTTCCACCGTCTGATAATTTTGTTGATGATTGCTTAGTAAGAGAAAATGATTTTTTATGTTATGATTCCTCATAGAAAAATATAATAAATTAAATCTTTCTTTCACCTGCAAGTCCGCAACCCATAGAAGCTAACAAAAGTGCCGAATGTCAATTGTAATTGTGAGCTATTTGTAATGATGATGTTTTCAATATATTGCTCAATTGATTTCAGATTCTTAGAAAATAAAAAGTCCGGTTTTATAAAAACCATCCTTTCCAGTGAACCAATTTATACTCAGTTTTAACTATGGTGTAATATTACCAACTGTACTAATAGTGTAGGTTGAAGTGCCTGCATTATGATAAGAAGTAGTACCGGCCAATGTTGGAAATCCTGTTATTGTAATGGTCACATCAGATGAAGGTGTAAACCACTGAGCCACGGAAGTAAAATCACAATTCGCTGCTGTCGGGGTATCCACAATATAAGCCTGACAGGCTGTATATAAACTTTTCAATTCTCCCTTAGCTTTTGAGTTGTATCCTTTCTGCCTGTAACTTACGAACTGAGGGATGGCTATAGCAGCCAATATACCGATGATCGCGATAACGATCATCAATTCAATCAACGTGAAACCTTTTTGTCCTTCTTTTTTGAGGAAAATTCTCAACATAAAGTTCATCCTAGGTTTTTTAATATTACTTACAGCATTTTATATGCCAAATGCAATTCATATATCCCTCTATTTAAAAAAAACTGAAATTAGCAAGTAACATCAATGATAAAATATTTATTAAATACTGAGCAGTGATAGAAAAATGGGGGTTTTCATAAAAATAAGGTCTTTTTCAACAGTAATCCAGGCAGTTCCATTCTATCCCTGTATGTCTCCAATTTTTAAAGCGTTATTTAAGGAATAACATTTGAAAGAAAGTATCTCCGTGAAAAATACTAAATGCTCACTAACAGGAAGAAATAGAAAGAGAGTTTAATGTTACAAATCGGCTATGTTGACTCTTTATGCATTCATATGCCGTTTTCATTTGCTTTGCAGCTCTTAAGCCATTCTCTTGCAGCGTCTATATCGGTAACATTTAAATGACTTACCAGCATTGGATGCCGTATCCTCAAGAAAAGATTTAAGGTCGGCATTCACTGCTATATCTACAATGGCAGTATTCATTCTTGGTCTATCGGAAGGAAAACTTCTGGCAAAAGAATATATTTCTAAAACGCCGGGATGTCCCTTGACCTTTCGGACATCTATTAACTCGCTTTTTATATTCACCGACTTTTCAATAGCAATTACTTCGTTCTTTATTTGTTCTAGGGAGCCACTTCTAAATTCCCCAGTCAATATGATTTCAAGAATTCCTTCATTCACAGATGACGAGATTTGAAAATCTGTTTTTGTTGCCACTTAGGGGTTCCTTTATATTGTCTAATGATTAAACTTTTCCGCTTGAGGCAACGTACAGGATTTAAGCAGGAAATAAATAATTGACGTTTTGTGTTACCATAAAAACACATATTTTCAATATGTTGACCTGGTGTGCCATGGCTACTAAAATGTTGGCTTTCTAATCTCCTGACAGTATCTGATGGGTGCCGTCGCGATGAAAAAGGGTTCTCTTGAAGCATGCTACAACCTCCGGGTCGAACTGCGTGCCCGTGCACAGCTCCAGTTCATCAATAGCCTTCCACGGCGGCATGCCTGAACGATAGGGCCTGTCGGTAGTCATGGCATCATAGGAGTCGGCAACCGCCAAAATGCGCACTCCCAGCTGCACTTCACCTATGGGGGAACCTTTGTGCTCGTCATGGTCGAAATACTGGTGATGAGCCCGAACAATCGGAATAGCTTCGCTCAACACACTGCCCACCGAAGAAAGTATCTGTGCTCCGCGTTCGGAATGGCTGGCCATAATATTTATTTCTTCGCTGCTGAGCGAAGCTGCTTTGCCGATAAGTTCCGTGCTGATATCGACTTTGCCGATATCATGAAGCAGCGCCGCGACCCTGATATTTTCAATCTCCCGGGGCTCCAGCTTCAGGGCCTCAGCTATTTCGGTGGCATAATGCGAAACCCGCACGGAATGGCCCTGCGTGTATTTATCGGCAGACTCGATGTATTTTGACAGTATTTCCAGTATGCCCATATAGGCGTTTTTGAGTTGAACTATTTTTTTTTCGTTTTCTTCATGCAGATGGCCGACAACAATTGAACACAGGATGAGGAAGCTGCCCCATGAAATGATATTTACATATGCAAACTGAACCTGCTTGAAATTGTCATAGTTCAGAGACACATAAAATGTGACCGCAGTAATGCTGAAAATACTGGTAAGTAGGGCTTTTCTTTTCCCAAGTACGAATCCGGCGACAATCGCAGGAAAATAGAACAGATTCAGAAGGGCAAGCTTTTCGGCAATGAAATAATTCAAAACAACAACAGCCGTCAGAATAAACAGCACCACAATCTGCTCGAAATATTTAAAAATATATGCCTTAATATTCGACATAAACTATCCTTTGGTAATCTGTTTTCGATTTAATATGCTAGGGTCCGCTTTGGAACAAGCTGAAGCCACTCCTTCGTATCGGCTTTGCTCTTCTGTAAGCGCTTTTTGATATTCCCGCCAAAGTTGCGCTTTGGTGATCCGTTGCCCGATGAAGTCCTACTGGAAAAACTCCTCTTTTACGCGCCAACGGTAGATATAAAAATCGGGATTTATGTCGCATGTGCGAAATGCCGTGCCTCATCCGCCGCCATTCCATGTTTGCATAACTATAAATATCCGAACTTCACCTTTTCTGATACTTTGAGTTTAATAATAGCACTATCTATTTTTTTTAAAAGAGGAAAATACACAAGAATGAAAATTAAATCGCATTTAAATATCTCTTACAGTCATAGGGCCAATCCGAAACGTTACATATACGGGAAACTTCAAGCGTTACATTAGATAAGTTATTTATTTTCCCCTATGCTTCGAGATATTAATTAAAATATATAAATATATATTTATTTAATTTTGTCAATAATTTTTACCTTGCTTTATTTATTCATATAAACTATTTATATAAATATGAAAAAGAAAGTGTCCACAAACCAAGTAAATGCTGACTTACTCAAGAATTTTAAAAAGCTCGCTATTGATCTTGAAAAACCAATTAATAGTCTTCTTGAAGAGGCCATGCGTAACCTATTAAAAAATTACGAAAAATCAAAAATAAAAAAAGATAATAATTCGTCTCCGGCATTACCTTTTTAATCCTCATTTTCAGCGCTGCCGGTTCATAACCTTTTTTATCGGCCAAAAAATCAAAAATTAGTATCTTCTTTTTGTTATTAAATTATTGATCTCATCTTTAAATATTCCATGATCGAAGGATTTGAATTTTTTCTCGAAAGTGCCCCCGAATGCTCATACCAAGATGCAAGAAATATTTCCGTCCCATCGTCAAAAATCGTTGCTGAGTAGAGATGCAGAATTCATCAACCATCTCCTCTTAGTTTAATGCGAGACTATAGCATCCTGAAAAAAAATATTTCTAATCGATAAATAACTTTTTATTGCTTATTATTATTACTTTATATACTTTACATCGTCGTCCAACTAAAACGTTGGGACAGTAGTGGGATTTATAAAATTACACTACTGGAAGAAAAATTATCGATTAAATCAAGGGTATGAATCCCAAGGCAAACTTTGGACTATCGTACCCTCAGCTTTGCGGGATTGTTCAACTTACCAATTCCGCTGCGCTTCGCTTTCGGAATTGGAGTTTCACAATAAAGAGTCAGGAGAAATTTATGAAAAAGTCTTTCGATGCCAAAACTCTAATTTATCCCACACCTGTATGGTTAATAGGGACATATGACAAAAGCGGAAAACCCAATGCCGCAACCATTGCCTGGGGAGGAGTATGCAGTTCCAAACCGCCGTGTGTGGCTATATCGTTAAGAAGAGCTACTTATACGCACGGCAATATCATGGAGCGTAAGGCATTTACGGTAAATGTGCCTTCTGCGGGGCAGGTTAAAATAGCGGATTATTGTGGCATTGTTTCCGGTAGAAATGTTGATAAATTTGCGGGAGCAAAGATTACCGCCATAAAAAGCGAAAAAGTTGATGCTCCTTATATCCAGGAATTTCCGATGATTCTGGAATGCAAACTTTTAGATGCCATTGAAATCGGTATCCATACGCATTTCATCGGCGAGATTATTGATGTCAAGGTTGATGAAGCAATGCTGGGAGAAGATGGACTGCCGGATATTTTAAAAATCAATCCGATACTTTATGGGCCGGAAATACAATCCTATTATGGCGTTGGAAAATATCTGGGGAAAGCTTTTGCCATTAGTAAAGATTTGAAGTAACCATTGAAAAGTTTGTGCGGAGTATATAATATATGGCAAACAAGAAAGAAAGGAGATGAACTATGGCTAAATCGATTAAAGGAACAAAAACAGAAAAAAATTTATTGGCGGCTTTTGCCGGTGAGTCACAGGCAAGAAATCGTTATACCTACTTTGCCAGTGCCGCTAAAAAAGAGGGATTCGAGCAGATTTCACACATTTTTCTGGAGACGGCGGAAAATGAAAAAGAGCATGCCAAAATATTTTTTAAACATCTTGAGGGTGGTGATGTTGAAATTACGGCCGCTTATCCCGCGGGCGTAATTGGGGATACAAAAAAGAATCTGGAAGCGGCCGCCGCAGGTGAAAACATGGAATGGACAAACCTCTACGCTAATTTTGCCAAAATTGCCAGGGAAGAAGGGTTCCTCGAAGTGGCAATATCTTTTGAACAAATATCCAAGGTAGAAAAATTTCATGAGAGCAGATATCGTAAACTCATCGCCAATATTGCCGGTAATGAAGTTTTCAAAAAGAAAGCAACTGTGAAGTGGCACTGCACCAACTGCGGTTATGTGCATGAAGGACCGGAAGCGCCAAAAGAATGCCCTGCTTGTAAACACCCGCAATCGTATTACGAGATTTTAGCAGAAAATTATTAGTGACACAAGCTGAAAACGAACGCAGTGAAGTTTGAAGCGTAAGTGGAACTATCCCGCCAAGCTAGTTGGCAGGGAAGCGAATGGAGATGCTGAGCACATTAATGATCTCCATGCGCGTAGCGCCGTGGTAAAACGAGTGAAACGAAGCTTGTTCCTGCCAACTAAAGGTGGCGGGATAGTAAACCAGTGGATCCCGAATGGGATCCCAAAGCGAACAATACCAGGAGCCGTAAGTGACGCGGGATAATTCGCTCTAAAATTTAGTGAGACTCTCTGAAAACGAGCACAGCGAAGTTTGAAGATTTAGTCGAACTATCCCTCACGCGAAGCGTGTAGGGATAGAATGATACCTTATTCAAAAAAGTATCAAAGCTCATTATGTCCAATAAAAATGTGTCTTGACAATTGTTACACCTTGCTACAAAGTTTCATAGCGGGCAGTTATTAGAATTGATAATTACCATTTGTAATCATGTTTTTCTATCTTATGTAAGCTGATAGCCCTTCTCACGAAATAATTTCAGGCAGGCATCTGCGACAATATCGTCATAAAGAATTCCCTTATTTTTCTCGATCTCTTCAAGGGCTGCCTTAATACCCAAGGCCGCACGATAGGGACGATGAGAAGCCATGGCTTCCACCACGTCGGCGACAGCCATAATGCGCGACTCCATGAGAATTTCATCCCCTTTCAGATTTCTTGGATAACCTGATCCGTCCATCCGTTCATGGTGTTGGTAAACAATTTGTGCCAGCGGCCAGGGTGATTCCACATCCTTTAGCATCTCATATCCGCTTTGGGCGTGTTCTTTAATCAGGGAAAATTGGATGTCAGTCAGTTTGGTAGGCTTGGACAATATCTCGGCGGGTATGGATAATTTTCCGATGTCATGGATGGAACCTGCCATCTGGACTCCCTCTATTTTATCGGGAGAGAATCCCATCTCCTTGGCGATGTCACAGGCAAGGTTTGCAACCCGGAGCTGGTGACCGGACGTATAAGGATCTCTCATCTCTATAGCAGATACCATAACCTGGATGGTCGCGCCAAACGACTTCCTGAGATTTTCGAGTGTCAGCAGAAGATTTGCATCCGCCTGCTTGTGCTCGGTGATGTCGCGGGTTACACCCATAATGGCTATCGGTTGCTTATTTTCATCTCTGATAAAGGATAACCTCACATCCGTCCACAAGGTGGTTCCATCTTTTCGCCTCATTTCTAACTGAAGCGTCCGTGACATGGGTATCTCTTCTCTAAATCCAGATTTTTCCAGCTCCATAATCCCCGATATGGTCTTTATAGCCAGATCCATGGATGATGGTGTCAATACCTGCTCAATGGATTGTTTCAACACTTCTTCAGGTTCATATCCCCTCATGGTTTTTATGGAAGGGCTTACATAAGTGTACTTTAGATTCATATCCAAAACGAAAATGACGTCTTGGATGTTATCGGCCAGCAGGCGATATTTGTTTTCACTTTCCTTCAATTCTTCTGTCGCCTGTTTGCGTTCGGTGATGTCAGTATTTAAACCAATCATACGGAGCGGTTTCCCTTCCTCATCTCGAAGCACGAGCCCGTTCGCCTTAATGTGGACTATTGTCCCGTCAGGATGCAGGACACGGAATTCCGTGTCAAAATCCCGTTCCCCTCGCAAGGCCGCCTGACATTCCTCAATTGCCTTGGAAGAATCATCAGGGTGCAGTCCCTTTTCCCAGGCTTCAACCTCTCTGTTGAAATTCTCACGCGTGAGTCCGTACAGTTCAAACATCCGGTCATCCCATATCATTTCGTTCGTCTGAAGGTTCCAGTCCCAAATCCCCGCCTTTGCGGAAACTGTGGCCAGATGAAGGCGTTCGTTGATTTCAAATATCTTTTCCTCCGTCTTCTTTCGCTCGGTGATGTTGACTGCTGTACCCTGAGCACCGATTACTGCTCCATCTTTATAAATTCTTGTAAAGGAACACTCAAAAAACAACTTTTCTCCCGATTTAGCTATCATTGGTATTTGAAAATGTTTGATCTGTCCCCCCTTCATACCTTTCCGTAAGTCTTCCATAGCTCTTTGATGATCTTCTTCCGGGATAAAATTGAAGATGTTTCTGTTGATAGTTTCTGAGATCTCATAGCCGAGTATCTCCTTTGTTCTTTTGCTTACAAAGGTGATCTTGCCTTCCAGGTCAATAGTGAAAATAATATCGGGGACGTTATTTATTAAATTTTTATACTTGTCTTCCGATTCGCGTAATATATCATCGGCCTGCTTGCGTTCGGTTATGTCGCGGGTTACACCCATAATCGCCATTGGTCGCTGATTTTCATCTCTGATAAGTGAAAACTTCACATCCGTCCACAGGGTGGTCCCATCTTTTCTTATCATTTCCAACTGAAGCGTCCGTGACATGGGCATATCTTCTCTTCGTCCAGATTTTTCCAGCTCCATGGTCTCGGATATGGTCTTTATGGCCAGATCTCTGGATGATGGTGTCAATACCTGCTCAATGGATTGTTGTTTCAAAACTTCTTCAGGTTCATATCCCCTCATGTTTTTTACGGAAGGGCTTATATAAGTGTACTTTAGATTCATATCCAAAACGAAAATGACGTCTTGGATATTATCGGCCAAAAGGCGATATTTTTTTTCACTTTCTTTCAAATCGTTTTCCGCCTGTTTGCGGTCGGTGATGTCACGGGTTACGCCCATAATGCCAACTGCCTGCTGATTTTCATCTCTGATAAAGGAAGCCTTCGTCTCTACCCATACGGTGGTCCCATCTTTTCGACTCATTTCCAACTGAAGAGTCCGGGATATGTTAATATCTCTATTTTCGGATTTTTCCATCTCCATGATCTCAAATAGGGCATTTAGAGCAAAATCCAAGGAGGAGGGTGTCAATGTCTCAGCAGGTGTGTGTTTCATAGCCTCTTTCGGTTCATATCCCCTCAGGAGTTTTACGGAAGGGCTGAGATAGGTGTAATTCAGATTCATATCCATAATGAAAACGACATCCTGGATATTATCGGCCAACAGGCGATATGTTTTTTCACTTTCCTTCAAAGCCTCCTCAACCTGCTTGCGGTCGGTGATGTCTTGAAGTGAGCCGAACAAACGGACCGGACGCCCGTCCAACCCGAGTTCGACAACTCCACGCGCCACACATACCCGAGTCTCACCGTCTTTCCGAATAGCCCGGAGTTCAAGCTCGTAAGGGGTTCCATTGGCGACGGCGGCCTCGACGGCCTGCTGCAGGCGCGCCATGTCGTCCGGGTGATAGAAGGCTGGATGCTCAGCGAAACTCGGCGCACCTTCCCGCGGGTCCCGCTGGAAGATCCTAAACAACTCGTCCGACCAGATCACCGTGTCCGTTGCGATATCCCATTCCCAGCTTCCGACATGGGCAATACCCTCTGTCCGTGCAAGCATGATATGTTCGCTCTGCAGCGCCTTCTCCGTCGTCTTGCGCTCGGTGATATCTCGGGACACCATGATAATCTCGACAGGCTTGCGATCATTATCGCGCAAAAAGGAGAAGTTGACTTCCACCCAGAGAGTAGAGCCGTCCTTCTTGTATTCTTCCACCTCCAAGATACGCGTTCTATCGGGATCAGCTTCTCCACTGATTTCCAGTTGCATTTCTTCTTCAAAGACACTCAGGCCGAGCCGCATGGATTCAGGGGTCAAGACCTGTTCAAGGGTCTGAGCCATGGCCTCATCAACGGTTAACCCTCGGAGACGCATGATGTTCGGACTGACATAAGTAAAGCGCAGATTCATATCCAGGATCGCTATCTGGTCCGCCGTGTTTTCCGAGATTAAACGGTATCTTTCTTCGCTCTTCCGCAGCTCTTCCTCCGCCCGTTTACGCTCGGTGATGTCACGAATATTACATTGTGCCAATTTTGCCTTGTCAACGAGATATGTATCAGTATCGATATGCTGCCCGGACTTGGTTTTTACCGGAACATCATTGAAACGAAGAATGCCTCTCTTGTTCAAATTTTTCATTGTTATTTGGAAATCACCATTGTCGATTATAAGACCGACATCCTGAAGTTTATTTCTGATGATCTCTTTTGCGGAATAGCCCAACATCTTCTCGACAGACGGATTAACATGGACTATCTTCCCTTCGCTTTTTTCTAAAAGTACTATTCCGTCGTTTGCAGTTTCAAAAAGAAGCCTATACTGCTCTTCGGATTCCACTAATAATTTTTCCAGTTGCTTGCGTTCGGTAGTATCGCGGGCAATTGTGGATGCGCCAACAATCCTGCCTTCAGCATCGTAAACGGGCGAAACGGTAAGGGACACGTAAATGTTTTGTCCATCTTTTCTTTGCCGTACCGTTTCATAGTTCTCAATCCCTTCTTCCAACTTTATCTTTCTAAGAATCTTGGCCATCTCGTCTGGAAGTTCAGGCGGAACAAGGACTGATATTGATTTGCCAATAATCTCGCTTGCGGTATAGCCGTAGATTTCTTCCGCGCCCTTATTCCAGCTAGTAATGATGCCATCCAAACTCTTACCAATAATCGCATCTTTAGAAGACTCCACTATTGCGGCAAGTAGCAATTTCTCTTCGCTCAACCTACGCTCGGAAATATCCTCGAGGGCCAGAAGGATGATCAGCTCTTTTCCCAACACTCTACGAACTTGCCGGGCATTCAAAAGCATGATGCGCTTGCCGATAGTAGCAAAATCGTGTTCGACCTCATAGTTGTCAAAGGTTGTCTGTTGGGGAAGGATGGTTTCCAGCAGTTCCCGCAGTTTGGGGATATCCCACTGTTTATTGCCCAGATCATAAATAAGTTGTCCCTCGGTCTCTTCAGGTTTTACCTTGAAAAATTCATAGAAGGAACGGCTGGCGGTGACTACCCTTAAATCCTGATCCAGAACAATTAAGGGTTCACGCACGGTGTCGATGATGCTCTCTGAGAATTCCCGAGATCTTGATGTGTTTTTTTTCGCAGACATTTTCAATCTCCTTGCTTTCGGTTATGCCTTGAGCTACCGATTGATCAAGTTCCCATTCAACATAAAATAATTTTGCCTATAATCCGGCGTGCACTATAATCTGGCTTTGGTAAGATATGCAGCACAGCGGCCACAAGATTCACACAAGGGCAGTGAATTGCCTGTAGATGTGTTTAATGATATTACTTTGTGAATACAATAAGTTAGAATGATGGGGGGGGGGGGTAGTTACTACCCCTGTGCGGAGTTTGTCTAACCAAGCAGCTGAACTTATCATTAATTCTCTTAAACATTAACTCACCTGTATGACAAGTTTGTTAAAAATTAGAAGAATCCGATCTGTTCGTTTTTACTTTCATTATCTTACTCTCAAATAACATTAAGTCAACACGTTAATTTAAGGCTATCAGATGTTTTTACCATTGGAAATCATCAACTTTTCCAGACTTATATGGTTTAATAATACAGCTTACTATCAATAGAAAACTCAATTAGTATCTGTTTCTATACCCGTTATTATTCCTCTTACTCTTTCATTAATGCTTTTATATAAAAACTTTTCTGGTTGTTCGTTCACTTAACGTCCTACCGCAATGCTCGCATTTTACAGCGTCAGACTTTATTTCTCTAGAGCAGTATCGACAGTTTTTCATATTAGCTTCTATCTTTTCTATCGTTCTCTTTGTCTGTTTAGCAATAGAGATTTCTTCCTTTTTATTAATCTCTTGAAGCGTAGACCATTCCCTTTCTGGGATAAAAGTCTCATCTTCCGATGGTATCTGATATTTATTAAGCTCTTGAAGCGTAGACCATTCCCCTTCTGAGATAAAAGTGTCTCCTTCCGGTGATACCTCATATATATTAAGCTCTTGAAGATTAGACCTTTTCTCTTCTGAGATAAAAGAGTCACCTTTCTGCATTTGCTCAAGTAGTTTCTGGATCTCTTCGTCGGGTGCATCGAAAAACTCGACGCCTGCCTCATAAGACTCATTCTCAATGATGAATTTATTCCATTTTACTTTTCCTATGGTGGTTATCTTTTGTTGCAGAGTATTTAATGCAAAATCTATCTTGATGTTGGTACCGACGGGCAAAAGAACATTGGTTTGAATTTTAGCACCTAATACGGAAATATCTTTGCTGTTATAGGTGATTTCTTCTTTAGGAAGATTTTCCTCTCCGGAGAAGATATTTAAGGTAAGCTCGTCTTCCTTCTTAAGTCGTGGCGTCCTCCTTCTTTCTTGCATAACGATTCATTCCTCCTTTATTTACTCTAGAATGCTCGTTCTTCAACCTTCATTTCAAATCCTTCTTATTCATACTATAAGAAACTCGGTCTTGTATGTCAATGAAATATAGACCACAAAATATGAGATGTGGTGTCGATATTTGGTGGGCGTAAATAGTGTTTATTACGGGTTGGAATCTAGCATTTTAATCCAGATATACGTTTTGTGGATAACAGGAAGAAAGAAGTAAAAAATCCGATCGCAAATTTTTCAAAATCTCCGAACCAGCGGAAGTGCTGACTTCACCTACAAAGTTTCAGTAGAGGACAGTTTCCAGAATTGAGGATTACCATTTGAATTATGGTATCCGACTTTTCGTTATACTTATAAAAATTAGTTGTTATTGTCGGGATACAAGACTATACTAAAAAATAAGGGTAAAAAATGCTGCAGGATGAACAGGTTTACCGATACGAAGTCAATCGGAACGTGAGGATGGTTCTCATACGCCACGATGCAGAACTGACAATGATAGACTACTCTTTTATAGGTAACACGGTCTACCTCGACGGTGACTTTGTCAAGCCGTCAGGGGATTTTTCTGTGCAGGGGATCGAGGCCCTTGCCAGTGAAGTTTCGGCCTTGCCCCACGTGCAGGATATTCAATTTAATTTAAGCAACTGGATAGTGACCTCTTCGGGTAACTCCTGGAAGATCACCCGGACAGGGAAATCTGTC
>Ga0209777_10000733_pt1 | contig 51320 bp, 40 predicted proteins | sample FrelakmetHBP12HB_FD_187147 | JGI IMG/M metagenome (GOLD analysis project Ga0209777, IMG submission 187147) | Freshwater lake sediment microbial communities from the University of Notre Dame, USA, for methane emissions studies -HBP12 HB (SPAdes)... | ecosystem: Environmental > Aquatic >... | reverse complement strand
CTCGGTGACATTTCTTAGCACAAATAGGATCAGAGGGACGGATATCAATAACGTCTTTTTCTGTGGGGCGTACGGAGATATGTTTCACTTCAACGGGAGTTCGTGGCAAGGTTATCGGGCACAGACTCATATTTCCGACGGACTGTACATATCTATCGCAGTGAAAGACAATTACGTCTTTGCTGTCGGAATTGACAACCCTCTCGCAGTTGTTGCAAGAGGCCATGTACTTGAAAGGAGGTGAGAGCTAAAAGAAGAAGAAAATCCCGTCCGGGTGTAGATAGCACCCAGACGGGATAACAGGCAAACAAATGGGCCTTAGACAGTCCGGAGAGTCGCATTGACTAACTCACGGGGCCATGCTGTTTGCTGCTACAAGGTGCAAATAATTCCCCGATTTTCAAAATATCCATTTAAGAGGAACAAGGTTGTGAGACCCACATGCGCGGCAACGAAGGTTCTAGCATTTTTAGAGAGCTCAGGTGGGATAACTGTCTCATATCTCGACCGCATGTTCCTTTCTGGCGGGGAATTATTTGACTCAAACGATGTACGTGGCTTCACGCACCGATGGAAATGTGGATTCAGTTGCACGATGTGTTTGGCTTGTTGCCAGTGTTGGATACCACAATTCATCCTCAAATGGGACATGTTGACATCAGTAGACATGGACGCGACCTGGTGAGTTAGTCACGGGAACAAAAGGTATAAAATCGAATCTGATAATTCTATAAAGGAGAAAGGCAATGAAAACTCACATTTTCTTTTTGTCAATTATGGCGCTGATGGTCCTCGCGCCAAAGAACAGCACCGCACAACTGCAAAAACTTAACAGTACTTGCCAACGCAATCCGAAATGCTACACGGCATGGGCTAATGAGATGCGCTCGGTTGTTTTGATCAGCAGTACTCAATCGCCATGGGACCATGACCCGCGCGGGGCCGGGGGCGGGTCAGGTGTCCTTCTGAACAACGTCAAATCGGACAAGACACCCTACATATTGACAGCACTTCATGTAATCCAGGAGCTAGACACGGATCCAAGTGGACTCACGTTTTATTTTCGGTACGAATATCCGTGTGGCATCCCCGACAGCTTTGCCTACGTCACCGCCCAATGGAAAGGACCATTAACCGGCGCAACTATCGTCGATAGCAGTTCATACTACGATATTGCCCTCCTCAAACTCAACCAGCCCATTCCAGATTTGGATAGTGTGTATTACAGTGGATGGGACGCCAAGAATGGTCAAACGCATGGCGTCACTTGCATCCATCACCCGTATGGATGGCCTGCAAAGTTGGCATTCGCCGCTGGGTGGAAGTTTAACGACCAGTACGCGCTCTACGGCCCCGGCTGGTTCTGGACTGTTAATTTCGATACGGGATATTCGGCATATGGTTCTTCAGGTTCACCAGTGTTCGATCACCTCGGTCACGCCTTAGGTGTAGTCCTTGAGTCAAGCGACAGTTGTTACGGAATAACTGCTGCCCGGGCCTTCCAGGAGCAGTGGTTCCTCTTCAAAACCTATCTTGATCCTCAGAATACCGGTACGCTCGTGCTTGATGGGCTTGATCCGAATTCTGTGAGACAGCAGATCACGATTGACCAGAAGCTTGCCGACGGAACCTCGGTGGATTCGCTCGGTCGCTGGATGCCAGATTCCGCCTTTCGTCCTTTTCCTGTCCCCGACACGTTCTGGGTCAATTCGAATGCGAACGAAACTTTTAAAGCGACACTGCATTTCCCTTCGAGCCAAAAGTACAATAACTGGTTCGGGAAAACTGATGTGACGAATATTGATACAGTCAAACCTTCAACGTCGGCCGTTCTCTCGCTACTCCAGCGCACGTGGTCTGGCATCGTGTTCCAGAACCGACTTGTCGATGTTCCGACTCTGAATAGTGGGAGAATAGGTTTTCGGGATCCTTGGCTCTACGATACAGTAGATAACAATCATTGCGGTGCACCGACAAACCGAGGACAGACCAATGCCATTTGGCATGACACCACGTCGCCTTTCAATCCAAACATGAGCTTAACAGGCCAACACTTGAAGTACAACGGTGTGTTCTTGAATGAAGGTGACATCAACAATCTCCAACCGCCCTACTACTCTGTTCGTGTGCCGCAATCGCAGACGCTCGGAGATTACCAGAGTAGGTTCATGGGCTGGACCGCCACAGCGAGCAATCCTGCGCAGTTCCAAAACGCAGACAGTGCTCAAACGCCGGTCGTTTTCCAAAGTTCGCCCGACACTGTTTTGGCGTTGTACAAAGGGTATCTGATTTCGTCCACGGCGTCCGCTTTGGGTCCGGCGTCGACCTGTGCTGTGAGGTCTGGAACTGTGTTTAGCAACAACAACCTCGTGAATGGATTCTATGGAGTATATTCAAGCGCAAACAGTATCTGGAGAATCCAATCGTCTGACGGAATAAACTGGTATGACGGATACTCGATAAGTCTCCTTCCGCCGGCTGGGACGGTATATCGCAGTCCCACAATTGGAGATCTGCTTTCTCCATACTCGTTGTGGTTTCCAGTAGTGTGGGAAAGCGTTTCAAGCGACGCGTCTGGAGTCCACCATTTTGTCTTGTTGGATGGACATAGTGGATTCAGTTGGGATGGGTCGAATGATATACTCGATGCTTTCACCACGAGCACAGACATGATGGCTGCACCCACAACGGCCTCGACAAAATACACAAACGGGAACCAGACTGACTTCGCTATCTTTTGGAAAAACCCCAACGGAATCACGTATCTCGATTGGTGGGATCTTCAGAATAATCCACCGACTGTGGATACAACGGGGACCGTACCGGGAACAACCAGTAACTCCTACAATTATGCTGTCGCGTCGAGATCCGTGACGGGCTCCTACGAATGGTGCTATGTCTGGGAGGAGAGAGGTTCATCGAATACTTTGTATTATGGTCAGTGCTGCCCCATGAATCCTAATCTCAATGTAACAGTCTCAATTGCCACAAGCTCCAATGGCGAAAAGAACATCAATCCCACGATAGTCATTGACAACGCTGGAAATGCATGCGTCGCTTGGGAATACAAGAACACGTCAACATTCGCAGATAACATAAAATTCATTAAGTTTAACGCATCTGGCAGTGTTGTCTCGAATAGTGCCTACGCGTTTGCCACATTGTACGGTTCCAGTGATTTTGCTTCGGGACCCTCGTTGACTGACTATCGCAATATTGGAAGCAATAACCTTACACTGGTCTGGTCGCTTCCCACCAATGGAGAGGCTGCCGCGTATTTCCGATACGGGGTGTGGAACGATCCGTTTGTACTACCTTCACCGGGTCGATTTGCAAAAATAAGTCAATCAGCCTTGTCCAGCGATACTCTGCGTCTCTCAATGTTTGTGGGTACCAATGGTCCGCCATACAGCATCAATCTGCAGGCTATCCCGTCAAGCGCACCGGCACCACCCCCGCCGCAACTTTCCTCTCCTGGAGTTAATGCCACAGGGATAAATGTACCCGACACCAATCGATGGAACCGAGTTTTTGGAGCTGAGAGCTATGAATTGCAAATCTCAACATCATCCAACTTCAATTCGACCGTTTATGAATACCCAGAAATAATTGACACGTCACAGGCCGTCTCGGGCTTGCAGTACTTGACCACCTATTATTGGCGTGTTAAGACTTACAATTCGAATGGAGCAAGCGCTTGGTCATCTGTCTGGTCATTCACGACCAAGATTGGTCCTCCGGCGCCTCCGACATTGTCTTCGCCTGCCAACAACTCAACAAACGTCAGTTTTTCCTCACCGGTGGCTTGGAATGCTGCATCCGGTGCCACGGACTACAACCTTCAGGTGACAACGGATAGCACTTTCAGTACCATCACGACAACAAATCTGTCGAGCACAACTGAGAATGGCATAACATATACATTTTGGTATCCTAGTTTGAACCACCTCACATATTACTATTGGCGTGTGCGGTCAACCAATGGTTCCCAAACAAGCTCATGGTCATCCCAATGGTCCTTCAGGACCGATTCTGCATCTGGAGGCGGCGGTGGTGGGGGCGGCGGATGTTGCCCGTACATATATGTCCAGGGTGACACTTCGCTCAATGAGGAAAACAACATCCTTCCACAGAGCGAACATCCGGGCAATGAAGGAAAAGATGTTAGCGATTACTACAAGCTGCTCAAGCCGCCGACGGCTAAGAATGGTCACTATGAATTGGAGCTGAAGGAGTTTGAGCATGAACGCTCGTTCCTGGATCAGCTGCAACTGATTGCCGTCGACCACCCGTCCACCGACAGCATCGCCGTCTCTTCGGATGGCAGTATCATCCAATACCGTACTCCATTCCGATTGGCTGATGTGGTGTCCGGTGATACGACACTTATGTACATATTCAGTGAAATGGATGGTATTACGTATGGAGCAGGCAATGGAAAGAAATTCAATCTTAAAGTCAAACAAAACTCCGATGCGTTCACAACCTTTTCCAACGCGGCTCGCGGAGGTGTTCTCATAGGTGGCTGGGTGGCGCACGGTTACACCGGGCAAACGCAATGTCAGCCAAAAGAGACAAAGGTTGGGTCTGCCTCCGGCGGGGATGGCTTCAATGTCATTGAAGAATCATCGCAGCCCTTTACTTTCCGCGAACGTCCGACACTCGCATATGTTCCGGTTAAAGAACTGAAGGACACCGTTACGATTGATATCGGAGAAAAGGCTCAGATCGATTACGTGAATCTTGCAATTCAGGTTCCCGACAACTATACGACTCAGGATCTCGAAGTGGTTTCTGCAGCGCATTCGAGACAAGGAAGTGTTACGTCAGCGCTGACGAACGCAGACGGAAGCTACGCAACACTGGTGCCGGGAGAATCGATTCGGTTACAGTTCACTGCACCTCCGCTCGACCCGACATTAACGCGAAGCTTCATTCTTGTCTCTCGTGGACATTATGAACACCTCGCGGATGCTTCGGCAATTGAGAAGCCGAAATCGTTCTTGTTAAGCCAGGGATATCCAAATCCGTTTAATCCCACGTCGACAATGGACTATCAGCTCGCGGAACCTGGTCTTGTCAGCATAGTTGTTTACAACACTCTGGGACAAGAGGTATCTCGGCTTGTTCAAACTCAGCAAGACGCGGGTTATTACAGTACTGCGTGGAATGCGGGAAGCTCGCCAAGCGGGATGTATTACGTGAGAATGACGGTTTCGGATCAATCGGGCAAGCAACTGTATGCGGCGACGAAGAAGTTATTGTTGATGAAATAATATCTCGTCGAAACAGTCAGTAAGAGTCGAAGCCCGGCTATTGCTAGTCGGGCTTTTTGTTTTTCCTCCGAGCCGGGTAAACCACGGGCAACTCCAGCGAGAGGAAGCTTCATCACGAGGCTCAAAAACCTCATACAGAACGCACGTCACAACCGTCGTGTTGCCTTTTCTTGCCTTCCGTTCAAATTTTCTGTACATTCATACCCATGTGTCATTAACAGCCAAGTTCTTTACGAGCATTCTACCACAGCCAGGAAATTGACAATCATAACAGCTATGCCTCTCGTGAGCAAAACCCGGCTGCAGGAAACCGCCCGACGCTTCAGTACAAAACCCCCACCAATTGCTGACCTTTTCATCAAGAAATGAAAACCACCAGTGCTAGCACGGTAGTGTATAGGCGGCGGTTAATCCGGGAAAAAGTCCTCCAGGTGCTGTATGCCTACGAGATTTCCAAGGAACCCCTTATCTTTGTCGAGGAACAACAGCTCGACGAATTAAAAACGCACCGGAGCGAATTCGAGTTCGCGAAAGAACTGATCAGCCATGTCGTTCAGCATGAAGCGGAACTCGATGCGATCATCAAATCGAAAGCCTTCCACTGGGAATTCGACCGTATCGCGGTCATCGACAAGATCCTCCTTCGCATGGGAATCTGTGAGCTGATCCATTTCCCCGATATTCCGCCGAAGGTGACGATCAACGAAGCAATTGAGATCGCCAAGGCGTACAGTACCACGAAGAGCGGGCCATTCATCAACGGCATCCTCGATGCCATTCACAACGAACTGAAAAACAGCAGTTCCCTGCACAAGACGGGCCGCGGGCTTCTTACAAAGAGCCTGTCACCCGGACCCCCACACGCGGTTCATCAGCCGGCGCCAGTCGCCAAGGCCCCCACCGTGTCCAGGAAACCCCCCTTGAAGAAAAAACATCTGCGCGCAAAGTTTCAAAAAGGTATCTGATGACGGAGGGGGCGACGGGAACAGGCAAGCTTCAGATTTTCTCCTGGACTCTCTTCGATTTCGCTCGAACTGCGTTCTCCGTTATGATCAAGACCGTCGGGTACGCACTGTACTTCCGGGCTATTGTAATGTTGAGCTCGCCAAACGGAGACCTCTACTGGGGAATCTCCGACAGCATTTCCATGTTGGCCGCCGCAGTGCTCTCACCGATTCTCGGAGCCGCCAGCGACTATGCACGGGGAAGAAAGCGGTTCCTACTCGGCTTCACGCTCCTGTGCGTCGTTTTCACCGCGCTCCTCGTCACCGTCCGTCCCGGAATGATCTTCCTGGGGATGCTCTTCTTCATTCTCGCCAACATCGGATTCGAGGGCGGTTATGCATTCTACGATGCCTTCCTTCCCCGGATTACCACCGAGAAAAATTACGGCAGAGTTTCCGGGTACGGATTCGCAATGGGCTACGTCGGCGCATTGACAATCCTCGCCCTATCATTTCCGCTCATCAAAGGCGGATTTGAGCCGTCCAATATATTCAACTTCAGGCTGAGCTTTGGCATTGCCGCTGTTTTCTTCCTCATCTTCTCGCTCCCGCTTTTCTTCTTTCTCAAGGAACAGCGCGTCCGTCTGGCACGAAAGATACCCTACATCAGGCTGGGTTTTCGCCGGGCCTTCAAGACGCTCAAACATATCCGTTCGTATCGGAACATCGCATGGTTCCTGCTGGCGTTCTTTCTCTACATCGACGCCGTTAACACCATCATCTTTTTCGCGGCCATTTTCGCGCAGGTAACCCTGCATTTTACCGAGGTCGAGGTCATCATTTTCTTTCTCGTGACGCAGACGACCGCGATCCTGGGAGCGGTGTTGTTCGGCATCCTCGCCGACCATATCGGTCCGAAGAAAACGATCAGCATCACGCTCATCATGTGGATTTGCGTGGTGATTGGTGCGTTCTTCGTTGAGTCAAAAATCGCCTTCTACGGCGTAGGATTACTCGCCGGTTTGTCGATAGGGTCGTCCCAATCTTCAAGCCGGAGTCTTATGGCAAAGCTAACGCCACCCGAGCACGCGGGGGAATTCTTCGGCTTCTATGACGGGATCTGCGGGAATGCTTCCGCAATCCTGGGTCCTTCGATCTTCGGATTGATCTCGGCGGTCACCGGCAATCAGCGGCTCGCAGTTCTTTCCATTGGCTTCTTCTTCATTATGGGGCTCTCTGTTCTCCAAAAGGTGAGGGAAGAACCCCCGGGGGCCGGACTCCCTTCGTGATGAAGAAACGTTCGTTCACGGAATTTTGTTAGGATGACGGGGTCGCTGCCTATAGTTTGCCTTTTTCTTGATTTCTTCGTAATTATGACCCTGAAAGGTACTCTATGAAATACATACTAGCTCTGTTTGCCTCCCTTGCGCTGTTGACCGGCAGCGCTACCGCGTTCGGCGAGAAGCCTGAGGTAAACGCCTCGGTCAGGTGCGAGGTCAGCATGAGACAAAAATCTCTGAAAGCCGGGGCAATGGGTCAGATCCTTGTTTCGCTGCAACCGAAAAAAGGAATCCACATCAATCTCGACCAGCCGATCCAGATAAAGATGGACAGCGCAGAAGTCATCGCTTCCGTCGGCAAGCCGGAGATCCCCATGGTCGATACATTGTATGACGCATCCAAACCCATCCGGCTACCCGTCACCATCTCCAAGAACGCCAAGCCGGGGAAATTCACTCTCCGCGGGACGGTGATCTATTTCTATTGCTCGGAAACGGAGGGCTGGTGCAGCAGATTCAAGCAGCCGATCGACGTTCAATGCACGGTGACAAGGTAGTCATTCATGTCCAAGGCATATTTCATTTCCGACGCTCATCTGGGACTCGGCCCGGACGAAGAAGAACGGGGAAAAGAACTCCGCATCATAGCTTTCTTGGATTCCATCGCGAACGACGCGAGCCAGCTCTTCATCGTGGGCGACCTCTTCGACGCCTGGTTTGAATACCGGACGGTCATGCCAAAGGGGTATCATCGCCTGCTGACAAAACTCGAAGATCTGGTTCTCCGGAATATCAAGGTGTCCTACCTCGTCGGCAATCACGATTTCTGGATACGGGATTATTTCCGGGATAGACTGGGGATGACCGTCTACCGGGATGCATTCGAGACAACGATCGACGGCAAGAGATTTCTCATCCACCATGGCGATGGCCTGGCCAACAACGACACAGGATACAAAATTCTCAAGAAGATTTTGCGGAACCCTTTCGCCATGTGGCTGTACTCATGGGTTCACCCGGACATCGGTGTCGCACTTGCCGGGTTCTCGTCGAAGAAGAGCCGGCAGTACACTGCCGAGAAGCACTACGGGGAAGAAGACGGAATGGTGAAATTCGCCGCTGAAAAGATCAAACAGGGAATCGACGTCGTCATCATGGGCCATCGGCATCAGCCGGTAGTGAAAGAGCTGGGGAAAGGACTGTACGTCAATCTCGGCGATTGGATTGAGCACAATACGTATGCCGAAGCCGCCAACGGCGTGGTGAGTCTCAAAACCTGGAAGCCATGAAAGTATTTACTTCAAAACCTAACTCCCCGAGGAAGCGACACAACGCGTATATTGTCGGAAGCATTGCCGGGGCTCTCCTGCTGGTCGCGTATGGCATCTACATCGTCTCGGGCCTGCCTTCGCTCGAGCAGCTTGAGAATCCTAAATCGGAGCTTGCCACAAAAATTTACTCGACCGACGGAGAGGTTCTCGATCAGTTTTTCATCAAGAACCGCACACAGGTCACCCTCTCCGAACTGCCACCCTATCTCGTCAATGCTCTCATAGCGACGGAAGACAAGGATTTCTACCAGCACTGGGGTGTGGACTTGCCGCGCATCGCCAGGGCGATGGTCAAAAATATCTTCACGCTCCGGCTGCGCGAAGGTGCGAGCACAATCACACAGCAGCTTGCGCGCAATCTCTACGGCTTCAAAGGGGCCCACGAGCTGCTGCCGGCAAAGTTCACACGAAAAATCCGCGAGTTTATCACCGCGGTGCAGATCGAGCGTAACTATACGAAAGAAGAGATTCTCGAGATGTACTTGAACGTCGCGTACTTCGGCCGAAGCGCCTACGGGATCGCCGCGGCTTCGCAAATCTATTTTGGCAAAAATCCTTCAAACCTGACTCTGGGTGAAACGGCCATTCTCATTGCGATGTTAAAAGGCCCGGGAATCTACGACCCGTTTAAGCATCGCGAGGCCGCGATTAGTCGGCGTAACACCGTCCTCAGCCAGATGACAAAATACGATTACATTACGGAGGCGGAAGAAAAGGCCGCCAAACAGGAGCAGTTGATCCTCCGGCCGATCAACGAACAACAGACTGCCGGGATAGCGCCGCATTTCGTGGAGTGGATACGGCAGCAGCTTGTTCAGAAGGCAGAGAAATACGGCCTCGATATCTATCGCGACGGTTTGTCGGTGTATACGACCCTCGACAGTCGCATGCAACGCTACGCGAACCGTGCCGTCAAGGAACATCTTGCCGATTACCAGAAGTCGTTCAACGAAACGTGGCAGTGGAAAGACCATCCGTCCGAGTTCAATAAAGCCGTATCGCAGGCAATCTGGACGTCCGACGCGTATCGCCAGGCGGACCCCCGGAATCGCGACAGCATCTACCGGGCACTCAGAAAGAACAGGGCCTTCATCGATTCCGTGGCCAGGGACGCGAAGCACATCGAGGTCGGTTTCCTTGCAATCGACCATCGCACGGGGTATATTCTGGCGATGGTGGGCGGATCTCCGTTCGAGAATTTCAAGTACGGATTAAATCACACAACGCAGATTCGCCGCCAGCCCGGTTCCGCGTTCAAGCCGTTCGTCTACACCGTGGCGATAGACAACGGTTATCCCCCCTGCTATGAATTGCTGAATCAGCCCGTGACCATTATGATGGCAAATGGGCAACGCTGGACCCCGTCAAATTTTGACGGAAGGTTCGGGGGCAAGTTAACTCTCCGTGAAGGAATCAAATGGTCCATCAACCTGATCGCCATCAGGGCGATCATGGAAATCGCGCCCGTTGGCCAGGTCGTCAGCTATGCGCATCGCATGGGGATAAAATCCGATATTCCTCCGTATGAGTCGATCGCAATAGGAACGGCTGAAGTGCAACCCCTGGAAATCACGGCTGCCTACGGCGTGTTCGCAAACGACGGAGTGTACGTCGAGCCCATTTCTATTATGAGAATTGAAGACAAGAATGGGAATGTGATCGAAGAAACCAAAGCGGATAAGCGTGAGGTGTTGAGCCCGGAAACAGCCTACCTGCTTACCAGCATGATGGAAGACAATGTCAACGGAGGAACGGGCGGGCGCGTGAGGTTGTACTTTCACCTTCCAGCCGCGGGCAAGACCGGAACGACCCAGGAGTTCGCCGACGCGTGGTTTATCGGGTTCACGCCGCATATCACTGCCGGCGTATGGGTGGGGTTCGACAACAAGACCGTACATTTTACAAACAACGACGGACAAGGCGGGCATGCGGCTGCGCCGATCTGGGCCCGTTTCATGCAGTACGTCTACGACGACCCGGACATCGGAATGCCCCTCGATTACTTCAATCAGCCGGAAGGGGTCGAGCGAGATACGATTTGCACAGAGACGAAGAAGCTCGCCACTCCGTTTTGTCCCGAGCGGATGGAGGAAGTCTTCAACAAGAAATACCGCCCGCCCACGTGCGACAAGCACACGAGCGCGCATTGGAAGGAAGAAGAGTCTAAACCAACGACACGATTCTAAGAGATTGGAAAACCAGAGGCAGAAAAGCTCTACAGCAGCAACAACAATTTATTGCGACAATTCTTCTGCGAAAATGTTTGAACTGTCGTCTTCGGCGGTTTCGACCTGATGGGCTCTCAATTTATTGAGGATGAACAGGAGGGGGACGGCCGCGAGCGCGGCGATTCCAATCCATTTCAACAAATTCGATATACTTTTCGATTCGTCCATGACAATAGGGTTCCAGTAATTTGATATACGTTCTCTATAATATACGTTTTTTTTTGATAAAATCCTTGACGAGTATCACATCGAATTTCTTTTCCCGCGGGGGGATGCCGGTAGCGGGAAAAGTGCGCAATACAAGCCGGTTTTGTGAATATTAATAAGTCATGTTACGCAGACCTATAATTCTTAGTGAAAAATTCTAAATTCGAATACCTAAAACCTAAATTCCGGATTTCGTGCTTCGAATTTATATATGGTTTCGTTCTTCGGATTTTGGACATCGAACGTTGTTTTACATAACGTCACCTAACAATTTCATAGAGATTTGCCTATGCATCAAACACATCCTTTGATGGAAAAGATATCCATCGTTCTTTCAATCCTACTGTGCGGCGGTCTCTTGTGCTACGGGAAACCCCTTCGGACAACGCCTGCAGATTCCTCTCACCCCTCACTTGTTCTGATGTGCCTCTCCGCTCATCCTGACGACGAAGACGGTGCCGCCCTGGCATTCAACGGAATAGTACGCGGCCTCAAAACCTACAGCATCCTTTTCACCCGGGGTGAAGGCGGACAGAATGAAATCGGTTCCGAACTCTACGAGGACCTCGGTGAATTGCGAACAAATGAAACGCTCGAAGCGGCCAAGATTCTCGGCACAGAAGCCTACTTCCTCGGATTCCCTGATTTTGGATTTTCAAAAACGGCGAAGGAGACCTTCGTTAAATGGGGCGGCAAAGACAGCGTCCTCGCGCGACTCGTCTACTTCATCCGGGCACTCAAACCGGATGTTATCATAACAAACCACGACACCGTTACTGTGAAACCGAATCGCCAGCACGGCAACCATCAGGCTGTCGGCATCACGGCCTATGAGGCGTTTTCGAAAGCGGCCGACCCAACCTTCCATCCCGAACAATTGCATGACGGGGTTACAACATGGCAGGTAAAAAAACTCTTTTTCCGATTGTTCAGGGCCGATTCTACGGCAAAGAACAGGCAGCTCGTCGAGCTGGATACGCGCCAGCGTGACAGTACCGGCACATCCATTGATCAAATTGCCATTACGGCCCTCCACAAACACCGTTCACAGGGATTGGAGCGAATCACCCTCGAAGGAATTCCGGATTTCTTCCGGCGCCACAGATATTACCTCGTTGAGAGTGACCGTCAATATCCGTTCGATAACCATGATCTCTTTTCGGGGATCACACCGTCAATGAGAACTCAGGGTTCCGCCACAAGCGCGGCTCTCGAGGCTGCTGCACCCGTCAAAATCGTGGTGTCGCCGGGTTTCGTACCGTTAAATCTCTCGGGAGAATCGGGGAGTACAGACATCAGCCGGACATTCGTTGTCGATCTCATCAAGAACACGCTGGGGACCGTCGATGCGAAGCTGACGGTTCACGCAGGAAAGGACGGCCGGAGCCTTTTTTCAAAAAGCATCGCCCTTGAGGAGCAGAAATATTCCGATACTGTGCAACTGGCGCTTGGCAGGGATGAAATAAACGCGAAAAAAGTCCTGCATTTTGATGTGGAAGAAAGCAATATCGCTCACGGGGACCACGCGATTCCGGCGAGCGCCATTGTGACTTTCGAGCCTGTCACTGCAAGATTTGATTGCGACATCCTGGTGGGTATCGTCGCCACGTATGATAATTCACTGGAAGAACTGCTCCGGTCATTCCACATCAACTATCACCGGATCGACTCCAGTGCGCTGGCTGCGAATGATTTGAAGAAGTACACGACGATCCTGCTTGACCTCCGGACGTTTGAATTCCGGAGCGATGCCGTCAAGTATGCAAACCGGTTGCTCGAATACTCTTATGGCGGTGGCAACCTCGTCTGTTTCTACCACAAATTGAATGACTGGAACGGGAAAGGATTCTCGCCGTACCCCGTCACAATCACAAATGAACGCGTGACGGAAGAGGACGCTGCCGTCGTTCCGCTCGTGCCCGACAACCCCCTGCTAACGACACCGAACAGGATCTTGCCCCAGGATTGGAACGGCTGGGTGCAGGAACGAAGCATCTACCTGCCAAGCGACGACACGCTCAAGACCTCCTCAAAATATGTCCGGCTGTTGGCGATGAGCGACGAGAACGAACATCAGCCACCGACATCCCTCCTCTGGACACGATACGGCAAAGGGACGTACACCTACGCATCGCTTGTGCTGTACCGGCAGCTTCGCATCCTCAACGACGGAGCCGTCAAGCTGTTGTTTAATCTGATTTCCCAGAAGAATCGCTGAGTGTCGTCTCCGGCACCACACGACCGCCCGGAACTCATCCGGGGGGTCGGCCTCACGGCCGCGACCTCCCTGAACATGATCGACATGATCGGTGTCGGTCCGTTCATCACCATCCCGCTGATCGTCGCCGCCATGGGAGGTCCACAGGCAATCCTCGGATGGATATTCGGCGCGGTGCTCGTCGCCTGTGACGGACTTGTGTGGGCAGAGCTCGGCGCGGCATTGCCCGGATCAGGAGGTTCGTACCGGTATCTCAAAGAAATCTATAACCCTGCCGGGCTCGGCAAGTTGATGGCCTTCCTGTACGTCTGGCAACTTTCGTTCAGCGCCCCCCTTTCGATTGCTTCAGGTTGCATCGGCCTCTCGCAGTACGCCGGCTACATGCTGCCGTCCCTGGGGAAAACGCTGCTGCAACAGGATTTCCATTTCGCGATCCCGTTCCTCGGTCCGTTGGAGGCAAGTGCGCTCTTGACCACCGGTACGTTTGTGGCGATGGCGGCGTGCCTGGCGGCAGTGTTCCTCCTCTATCGCAATATTACCGTCATCGCACGCATTTCCCGCTTTCTATGGGTGGGCGTAATGCTGACGATCGGCTGGATCATCATTTCGGGAATAACACACTTCAACAGCGCGCGGGCATTCAGCTTTCCACCGAACGCATTTACCCTCTCGACGAATTTCTTCAACGGGATGGGCGCCGGAATGATCGTCGCGATTTATGATTACTGGGGATACTATAATGTGTGTTTTATCGGCGGTGAGGTGAAAAACCCCGGTCGCGTTATCCCGCGCGCCATTCTTTTTTCGATTCTGTTCGTGGCGGTCATCTATCTCACCATGAACGTCAGCATTCTCGGCGTGATCCCCTGGCAGGAACTGGGCGAGACCGCGGGTTCCGACGCGCGACGGTACATCGTTTCGGTGTTTATGCAGAGGTTATATGGGAATTGGGCGGGGCTGCTTGCGACGGTGCTCATCATGTGGACGGCATTTGCCTCGGTTTTTTCACTTCTCCTCGGCTATTCACGCGTACCGTACGCGGCAGCGCTGGAGAAGGATTATTTCAGAGTATTTTCGAACATCCACCCCAAACATCGCTTCCCGAATGTCTCGCTGCTCGCGCTGGGGTGCGTGGCGGTCCTGTTTTGCTCCCTGCGGCTCTCGGACGTCATCGCAGCTCTCGTCGTCATTCGCATCATCGTACAATTCCTCGCGCAGACGGTCGGGATCATCGTTCTGAGAATTCGCCGGCCGGAGATGCCCCGTCCTTTCCGCATGTGGCTTTATCCTATCCCGGCAATCGTGGCTTTCCTTGGATTCCTCTATGTCCTGATCATGCGCGAAAACTTCCTGAAGGAAATCCGTTACTCAGCCGTCATCATCGTCGTGGGTCTTTTCCTCTACGTTCTTCGAGCAGTGCGAAACGGCGATTGGCCGTTCTCCGTTGCGCGGACGACTGAGTAATCGGTGGTGTGCCAGCGAGTAAGCGGGTAGCCCTGTATCCGACCCAAAGTTGCGCACATCCCCCCCGTTCCTGCTCGTTCCCAAGCTCCTGCTTGGGAACGGACTCAGCCATCCCGTCTGATCTGCGTTCCATCACCCCTGCGAGAGCGCGCCGAACGTTCCCAAATGGAATTCGGGAACGAGAAAATGCGCAGAGATTGCAAAGGGGATTGGTTGCTACAGTGATGCTTTCCACCTTCCGAGCTAGTGTTGCAATGCACAATACGTGCGTCATCCGCGCCGTATCAGTGAAAATCAGCCGTAAGTTGATAACTTTGAGTAGATCGGTCAACTTAGGGAAGTTGAATAAATGCCGGTGTTGAACCCTCGAGGCTTATTTGAATTGCACGCCGCCAGACGGCCGATGATCCTACTTGCCGATATCCTCATTCCACAGTGCGGGATGTTCTTTGATGAAATGCTCCATCATCTTCACGCATTCATCCAAATCAAGGTCGATGACTTCCATCCCGTGTTCACGCATGAAGTCGCGCGAGCCGGAAAAGGTTCTCGATTCGCCGACGACAACTTTTCGGATATTGAATTGAACCACCGCCCCGCCGCACAGGTAACAGGGCATCAAGGTCGAATAAAGGGTTGTGTTCCGGTAGTCTCCTACCCGGCCGGCGTTGACGAGGCAATCGATTTCCGCGTGCAACATCGTATTGTTTTCCTGCACTCGTTTGTTGTGCCCGCGTCCGATGATCGCTCCCTCCCGAACGAGCACTGAGCCAATCGGGATTCCGCCTTCGGCAAGTCCTTTCCGCGCCTCGGCGATGGCTTCTTGCATGAACTTATCGATCATCTTTAACTCGAGGCAATTACAAACCTCATATTTTCCGCAAAGACTTCAGTGTCTTAACTGCCTCCAGCGTCGGCTCGATCACTGTGCCCGCACCCGCAACTTTCATGGCGCTTGCGATATCCTTCAAGCCGCTGCCGGTCAGCATGCACACGACGGTGTCATCCGACTTGACGAGACTAGCCTTAACCGCTTTTTTCAATCCCGCGTAGGCGGCCGACGCTGCGGGCTCGGAGAAAATTGCTTCTCCGCGCGCGAGTTCCGGAATCGCCGCGAGAATTTCATCGTCGGTCACGGTAAGGTACGCGCCGCCGGTTGCCCGCACGGCACGGACGGCACGCACGCCATCGCGCGGCACATCCGCGCTGATTGAATCGGCAACGGTTTGCGCATTCACGGCGATGATTTTTTCTGTTCCGGATTTCCATGCATTGTAACACGCGGCTGAGCCTTCCGCTTGAATGCCCATGAGTTTCGGCATTCTGTCAATCCAGCCCAGGGCGAGCAAATCGCGCAAACCCTTCCACAAACCGCTGATGATATTGCCGTCACCGACCGAAACGAAAATCGAGTCGGGCGCTTTCCAGCCCAGCTGCTCACATATCTCAAGGGAAGCGGTTTTCTTACCTTCCACCGTATACGGATTGAATGCGGTATTGCGGCAGTACCAACCGAATTCCTTTGACACCTCCAGGCACAGGTCAAAGGCCTGGTCGTACGTCCCTTTGACGAGGATAACGCGCGCACCGAAAATCAGCAGTTGCGCGATTTTCGCCTGCGGGGCGGTCTGCGGCACAAAAATCACCGCTGGCATTTTCGCAGCAGCGGCAAGACCGGCGAGCGCCGCCCCCGCATTGCCGGTGCTTGCGGTCGTGATGATTTCGACGCCCATCTCACGCGCTTTGGCGACAACGACCGCGCTGGCGCGATCTTTGAACGACGCTGTCGGATTGCGCCCGTCGTCCTTCAGATACAGATGCCGTAAGCCCAATTGTGGGCCGAGAGTCGTCGAACGATAGAGCGGCGTCCAACCGACATGAATCGGCGGAGCGGATGTCCGTGCATCCTCGAGCGGCAGAAGCGCCGCGTATCGCCAGATGGAGTAATCGCGCGATTCGGAGATCGCACGCGGAGAAGTTGATTCGTTGATTCGTTTGTAATTGAAAATCGTATCGAGGATACCTTCAGACCCATGTTTTGGGCAGACGTACCGCGTGGTACGGGGGTCGTATTCCGAACCACAGAGGATACATTTGAAATGATGGTTCATATGGGGACAACCCCCCGCGAGATTATTATCGTGTGATGTGCGTTCCGGTTTCACCGCGCAAGGCGCGCCCGATGTTTTCGGGATTCGTGATGATCGCGTGCTTGCCTCCGGCTTCGAGGAACCAGATGATCGCTTCAATCTTGGGCGCCATCGAGCCTTTGGCAAAATGCGTGCCTTCCGCAAGATACCGTTTCGCCTCTGCCAGCGTCATCCTGTCGACCCATTGTTGATTCGGTTTGCCGAAATTGATTGCCACTTTCTCGACCGCCGTCGCGATCAAAAACAAATCGGCTTTGACCTTGCTCGCGAGAAGACTGCTCGCAAAATCCTTGTCAATCACTGCCGCGGTACCGCGATACTCGCCGTCGCCGACATCAATGACCGGAATACCGCCGCCGCCGACGGTGATGACAATGATGCCCTGTTTCAGGACGGCTCCGATGGTTGACAGCTCGACGATTTCCGCCGGCATCGGTGACGGAACCACGCGCCGCCAGCCGCGACCTGCATCTTCGACGACGCTCCAATCCATTTCACTCTTGCGCCGCATCGCTTCGGCTTGATCCATGAATCCACCGATGGGCTTCGACGGATGTTGGAAAGCCGGGTCCTTTTGATCTACGAGGACCTGCGTGATAATCGTCGCACACTGTTTCTTGATACCGCGATGATACAACTCGTTCTGCAGCGCTTGCTGTAATTCGTATCCGATCGCGCCCTGCGTGTCCGCGCCGCATACATCAAGGGGAACTTCGTGCATGCCTTCGACTTTGGCGGCTATTTCGGAACGGCGCAGGATGAAGCCGACCTGCGGACCATTACCATGTCCGATCGCAACATCCCAGCCCTGCTCGATCATGTCGGCGATGTGATGCGCTGTCTCGCGTAACGCGCCTTCCTGATCTTCGACCGACTGGTGCTTTTTATCTTTGATAAGTGAGTTACCGCCAATGGCGATCACCGCGAGTTTGCGTTTGGGAGCGACGGACGACCTCGCAACCGACTTCCGTCCCTTCTTTATAGTCTTTCCTTTTTTTGCCATGATTATTGTCCTTATTTAACTCTCGATAGTCAGGTAACTACTCAACTATAAAACTATTCAACTATCGCACTTTTCAACCCATCGTTAGCGCCATCGCCGCTTTTTGGGCGTGCATACGATTTTCGGCTTCATCGTACACAACCGAGTTGGGTCCATCCATTACGCCGTCGGTCACTTCGATGTTGCGGTCGGCGGGAAGCGGATGCATGTAAATTGCATCGGGTTTTGCCAGCTTTAGCCGTCGCTCGTCCATAATCCACGATGAATACTTGTTGATGATTTTCGCTCCCTCCTTTTCATCCGACGTGTGGACCATCGCGCCCCACGATTTGGCATAAACGACATCGGCGCCCTTCATCGCGGCATCCATATCGTTAACCACCTCGAAGCCTGCGCCGAATTTCTTCGCTTGCTCACGGGCTTGATCCATGATCTCCGGCATCAGTTTAAATTCCGGAGGATGCGCAAGAACGACATCCATGCCAAAGCGCGGCATTTGGAGGATGAGCGATTGCGGGACGGACATCGGTTTCTGGTACGATGAGGCGTACGCCCATGATACCACAATTTTCTTGCGGCGCAGATCGCGTCCCTTCTTTTCGACGACCGTCATCAGGTCGGCGAGTATCTGGAACGGGTGATAGATGTCGCACTGCATATTCAGCACCGGCACCCGCGAGTATTTTGCAACTTCATTGATATATTTGTTGCCGACTCCCCAGTCCACATGGCGGATCGCGATGCCGTCGAAATAACGGCCGAAAATCTCTCCGATTTCCTTCGGCGTGTCGCCGTGCGCAATCTGCGTCGACCGCGACTCGATGAACGCCGCGTGCCCGCCGAGCTGTGCCATCCCTGCTTCAAACGAACCGCGCGTCCGGGTGCTGGAGAAAAAGAATAGCATGGCAAGCACTTTATCGCGCAGAACCGCATGCGATTCATTCAACGCGCGTTTACGTTTCAAGTCAAACGCGACGTCAAGTACGGTTTCAACTTCTTCTTTGGTGAAATCGAGATCGCCGATTAAATCACGGCCACGTAAGTAGGTTTGCATAGGTTCTATTTCCTTCTTTCGTTTGCTAGCTTGTTAGTTTGATAGTTTTCAAGAGTTTGGTCGTTTGGTCGTTGGGTCGTTTAGCCGTTGGATCGTTTAGTCGTCGTATCGTTGGAGCGTAGTGATTTGGCTGCTGAGCCGTGTTCGCGAAGATACGCAATGAATGCATTCATGAGCTGTTTTGCTTCAGTTGCCAAATTGTAAGCGGCATCCATTTGTTCTTGCGTGACGTACTTGCGATCAAGCGCGAGGTTCAATTCAGACTGTACTTCGCTGGCTGAGCGGCGTGCAATCTTTAGGAACCGAACAAATTCTGGATTATAACCAGAATCGAAACCCTCTGCGATATTGTGCATCACTGATCCTGCCGCCGCTTGAATCTGATCGCGTAATCTAAAGTCTTTCGCAAATCGTGGCTCTTCAGTGAGATCATAGATCGCGTTCGCCAATTTCCGCGCCTTCTGCCAACACTCCAGATTTTCAAAGCGTCTGATTGTCCCCATAAAAATCCTCCCCAACTGTCGAATAACCGAACGATTTAACGACCGAACGATCCAACGATCCAACTATTCGACAGCTCCCAAAACGAGCGAGATCAATCCCATTTTCAAGACGACGCCGTAGAATGCTTCCTGCCAGTAGCGCGCCCAGCGAGTAATGTCGACATCCGGAGGAATCTCATCCATGCGCGGGAGCGAATGGAGTAAGATCATATCGCTCTTTGCCTTGCTCATCAACAGCTCGCGTGTGATCTTGAAATTCGCCGGCGTGAGCGGTCTCTCCTTGGTGGCTTCCTGTCGCGACTGCGAGTAATCGGCCTGAATCACCGGCTCGACCAGAATCACATCGGCATTCGCGATCGCTTGCTCGACATGGTCCGCTTCGCTGAAGTTAAGTCCGTACTTTTTGAAATCCGACTTGTATTCTTCCGGCATTCGCATATCGGGCGAGCTTGGGAAAAGCGCATTCGGGGCGGGCCCGACGAAAGTGATGGGACAATCGAATTGTGTCAGCGCGTATCCGAGCGAGTGCATCGTGCGCATTCGCATGTCGCCCACGGCGAGCCAGCGCAGACCGTCAATGCGACCGCGCTCGCGGAGAACGGTGTAGAGGTCGGTGAGAATCTGGGTCGGGTGTTCGCCCCAGCCGTCGCCGCCGTTGATGATCGGCACAGACGACCATTTCGCGGCCTCGTGCGGCGCCCCTTTCTGGAAATGGCGCATGGCGATCACATCGCCGTAGAATTCAAGCATCTTGACGGTGTCCTTGATGCTCTCCTGATAGTAATCGCCGGCGCGCGTCATCTTGGCGTCGGCAAAACCGGTAACGTGTCCGCCGAGGCGGTGCATGGCGGCTTCGTGGGAAAGACGCGTGCGCGTGCTGGGTTGATAGAAAGCAGTGACGAGCGTCTTACCCTTGAGCATATCGCTGTTCTGGCGATTGCGGGCAATTGGCTCCAGACGTTCCGCAATTTCAAACACGCGGAGGAACTCGCTTCGTTCAAATTCTTTGAGCGACAGAATGTCGCGACCGATGAAACTACGCATTGTGAAATTCTCCTTTTATTTTGATGATTATCATTTTCAAACGCCTTCATTCGGCTGTTGGCCATTGGCTCTTGGATTAGTTACACAATTTCCGACAACAATTCTTTCCTTGGTTGCGGGATAACGACCTTGTTGACAAGAAGTCCTTTTTCCGCAACGATTGCCGCTCCCGCGTCGACTGCCGACTGGACGGCTGCGACCTCGCCCGTCAACGTGAGAAACGCCTTTCCCCCCAATGCCATGGCGAGCCGGATTTCGATCAACTGGACACGCGCGGCCTTGACAGCGGCGTCGGCGGCTTCAATGAGCGATGCCACGGAGAATGACTCCACAATCCCCAGTGCTTCAAGAAGATCGACTTTACTCGTGCCGGCGATTGCGGGAAACACTGCGGCGTGCACATTCGGGATGACGAACGTGTCGATCACCGAACCCCGTGCAGCGACGCATCCCGCTTCAACACTCGAGGTCACTGCCGCGACATCTCCCCCAACAAGCACCATGTACTTGCCCGAGCAGATTGTCCGCGAGAGGATGATTTCCACCTCCGCTGCTTTGAGCATCGCATCGGCGGCCTGGAAACCTGCCGCAATGCTCGTGAGTTCGATGAGGCCGATGGAATTCTTAGTCATGATGTTGCTTCAAGATTGACGATGGATGATGCCGTTGGCCCTTGGCGATTGGCCGTTAGCTTTTGGGTGTCTATGCATTACAATTTTTGTTATAAGGCTGTTTATCATTTTCTGTTCCTGGGTTAACGATGACATCAAATTGTCCACGGTATCGTTGGGCGCCAGGTTCAACTCCCTGGTGAGGAGGAGTTGTGTTTCAAGCTCGAAAGACGAACCCAGCGCCATTTCCAAAAATCGTTTGTAATCGCTCTCACTACCTCGAGCACAACCTTCAGCGATATTTGATGGAATCGAGACAACCGCTCGACACATCTGACTCCTTAGTCCGAACTTCTCTTCAACTGGCAACAACTCCACCAATCGATAAACGTCTTTTGTTAGTTGAATTCCTTGATCCCAAATTCTCAAAATTCTAAAATTCCTCATGATTCCTCCCAACAGCCAATAGCGAATAGCTAAGAGCTCTCAATAACTATCTTTTCCCCCACACTCTTCACCACTCCGTCAATACTCGCATGCACCCTTGCCCCGAGTTTTCCTTCGGGAATTTCCCCGATGCACTGGCCTTTCACGACCCTGTCGCCGAGGCGGACGATCGCGAGCGCCGGAAACCCAATATGCTGGGAAAGCGGAATCTCGACCTTCGACACCGTGATGTGCTTTTTGATGAACTCCGAGGGACGGTCGTAGTCGGTCACACCGAGGCGTTTCACGAGTTGCTTCAGCGGGGTGCGCCGCCCTTCATACATGGGATGGGGTTGAACATCCGTCTTCCCCGACCATTTGATTCCCTGTTCCTTCAAATCGTGCTTTGCCTTGTCGCAAGCTTCTTTCGGAAACAGGCTCTCAGGACATGCGTACAACGTGCAGAGCCCGCACGCGCAGCAGAGCTCGGCATACTGGTTCCAGATATTTTCTCCGGTCGTTGTGAACGAGAGACTCCGCATAACTTTGTGCGGCTGGATGTCATATCCGAGGAGGTAGCGAGGACACAATTCCGTGCAGTACGTGCATTGGTCACATGCTGATTTGCCTATCCGGTGCATCGATTTTTCCGGCTGACGCTTTCGCTGAACAAGAGTATGCTCGACCGGAAGAACGACAAGTCCCGCAATCGTTTTTGTGATGGGAAGGTCAAGATTAAACTCCAATCTCCCCATCATAACACCGCCGACAAAGACCGCGAAGCCCTTGGAGCCGTCGTAGGAAAATCCGCCGGCCGCTTCAATCGCTTTTGCGAAACTCATTCCGATCGGTGCGAGAAAGGAGCCCGGTCTCTTGACAGCGCCTGCAACGGTAATGAATTTTCCCGTGACCGGGTGACCTTCCGCCGCACGGGCGATATTGTAGAGAGTTTCAACATTGTTGACCACGACGCCGACGTCAAGCGGAATTCCTTGCGGAGGGATCAGGCGTTTGGTCGCCTCGTAGACGAGGATGTATTCATCGCCGGATGGATAGAAATCTCCAAGCAGGTGGAACTTGGGATTATACTTGGGATTATTGGGATGATTGGAAGTTAGCGCGGTGGAGAGTGCGTCGATAGCGACCTTGTTCTTCTGCTTGATTCCAATGATCCCGGAACCCGCTCCCGTCGATTCCATGAGGAGCCTCAGACCACGGACGACTTCCCCCGGATAATGGAGCATCAGTTCATAGTCCTTATGAATCAACGGCTCGCATTCGGCTCCGTTGGCGATGACGCACCCGACCTTCGCGGAGGCCTTGACGTGTGCCGGGAATCCGGCTCCGCCCGCGCCGACAACCCCGGCGTTGCGTATTTTCTCTGAAATGCTCACAGATGAAGATTCAATTCAGAGGTTAAAATAAGAAACAATGCCGGAAGTTCCAAGAATCAGCCCGCCCTGCCGACTTCGCCGTTGAACTCCTCAATCAGCTTGTCAAAATAGGCGACTTCGTCCTCAAAGATTGCCCGCCAGTACCCGGGATCCCATTGTGCGTCCAGTTCTTCGGAAGACTTCCCCTGCTGTTCCACCCACGTGAAGTACTTGAGATGGTGAATCGCCTTTCTTTCGTAGTACGTGAGCTCCTTGAAGAAATCGATGCCCTGGTGCAGAAGCGGTCCGGCATGGTCCTTTGCCGCATCGACGAGGGAATAGCTCCCACGTTCCTCACGAAGTTCTTTCAGCCGGGACCGGTACAATTCAACAGAGTCCGTGAAAATCGTGAAAACCACATCATTGCTCTTCAACTCGAAGTGCTTTGCCGTTTTTATTGCAGCAAGAAGATTTGAAATGCTCGAAATGCCCAACAGCGGCAGTCGTTCCAACTCGGCAGCCGATACTCCATTACCCCGAAGGTACTTCTCCCCGGCATCATCATTAAAGAGCCGCAGCACTCTCATGCAATCTTCATCGTCGATGGCAGCCACGGCGTCGGTATTCAGGACGTTGTGAACCCACGGCACATGCTTGTCGCCGATCCCTTCGATCCGGTGCGCACCGTATCCGTTCATGAACAGCGTGGGGCACTGCAATGCCTCCGAAGCAACGACCTTCAGATGGGGAAATTGTTTCTTGAGGTAATCTCCTGCGGCGATCGTTCCTGCTGAACCGGTCGCCGAGATGTACGCGGCAGCGTTTGCATTTTTCATATTGAGGGAATGGAACGCTTCTTCTATTGCCGGTCCCGTAACGCTGTAGTGCCAGATCGGGTTGCCAAATTCTTCAAACTGATTGAAAATCATGTTGACGGGATCGTTCTTCAGCTCCCAGCATTTGTCGTAAATTTCCTTCACGTTCGATTCGGTCCCGGGCGTCGCAATGACTTCAGCGCCGATCTCCTCCAGCCATTCGAATCGCTCCTTTGACATTCCCTCGGGCAGGATCGCGACGGCGGTGCAATCCAGCAGCGCGCAATCGAAAGCCCCGCCCCGACAAAAATTTCCGGTTGACGGCCAGACGGCTTTGTGCTCTTCGGGGTCGAACTCACCGCTTACGAGGCGGGGCACGAGGCAGCCGAACGCCGCGCCGACTTTGTGCGCTCCGGTCGGAAAGTATTTCCCGACCATTCCGATGATGCGCGTATCCACCCCCGTTATCGATTTCGGTATTTCGACATAGTTCACAGGTCCGAATGAACCGGTGCGAATATCATTCTTCCATGATATCCGGAAAAGGTTGAGAGGATTGACGTCCCACAGTCCAACCTTGGAGAGTTTCTTTTTAATCGACGTCGGGATTTTCGCCGGGTCTCTCATTTGCGCGAAGGCCGGAATCACGATTCCCCGCTTGCGGCAGCGCGCAGCGGTCTTTTTGATTACGTTTGGATAGAGTTTCTTGATGATCTTTGATTTCTTCATTTCTATCTCCTGATCAATACTGGTTTTTGATACCAACTTCTGTATTCTGGCTTCTAGCTTTTGGCTATTGGCTCTTAGCTATTAGCCAATGGCTTTGGGCTAATGGCTTCTGAATTCTGTCCTCTGTCTACTATGTTCTTTGTTATTTGTCATTAGGGCTTTGTTCTGGCTTCTGGCTCATAGCGTGTAGCTTTTGGCTTTTGGCTTTTGGCTTTTGGCTTCCATCTTCAATCTTCCATCATCCATCGTGTCAAATTCTCCCAAACATCCTCATAAGGAATCGATGGAAACCGTGCGCTCCTTTCGGATCGACGAACATAAATAGACATCTGCCGGTTATTACCTCTGCGCCGGTGTCCTTTGCAATTTGAATGGATTTCTGGGTTTCCGACATCTGTTGAAACCAGATAATCTCGAAACGCCTGTTTGCCACTTGTTCCATCAAAGCGTCGGTGGCACGACGGGGAGTCGCCACAAAGAGATTCCTTACAGTTTGTGGAATACCTGCAATACTGGGACTGCATGCCACGCCGTCGATTTGAGTCGCTTCGGGGTGAACCGGATGCACCGAATAGCCATGACTTCGAAGATGCTCGAAAAGCTTGTATCCAAATTTCTTCTTATCTCTTGATACTCCTGCAATGGCAATGTCTCTGGCCGAGAGGAATTTTTGAATCAGCTCCGAAGAGGTCATCCGGTCAATCATGTTCTTTGTCATTCGTCATTGGTTATTGCTCATCGCTTTTGGCTTTTGGCTATTAGCCATTGGCTTTGGGCTGCCGGCTTCTGAATTCTGTATTCTGAATTCTGACTGCTTCGCTCCTAATTGGCTTACAATCTCTTCCATAGCCCCGCCGCCGACACCGGCACCACGTATTTAGTCGGAAGTGCTCATGTATGGCTGCAAAAATCTTGACTCTAAAAATAAGAAAGAAACCTTGAAGTTCCAAGAATTGCGACGCTCTTGCAACAATGTGTGTAATAGCTCTTTAGACTGTCTTGGTCAGGTAATCGGCAGGCAATCGTCAGGCAATCGTCAGGTGAGAGTACAACTGTAAGGTGCCGTTTGGTATTTTGGGGTGTGACAGTCCAGACCGTGACACCCCCCAAAGCCCCGCCATTCTAACACCTGTCCTGAGCGAGTCCGCCGGCTTCACTGCACGAAACAGCTGTTCCGTGAAGTGCAGAGGCGGGCGAGTCGAAGGCACGTAGGCAGATCCAAACCACAATACCCCAAAAACCTCCGGCCTTCTGACACTGTCCTGAGCGAGTCCGCCGTTAGGCGGATCAGTCGAAGGCACGTAGGCAGATCCAAACCACAATACGCCAAAGAACCTCCGGCCTTCTGACACCTGTCCTGAGCGAAGTCCGCCGGTTGGCGGATCAGTCGAAGGCACGTAGGCAGATCCAAACCACAATACGCCAAAGAACCTCCGGCCTTCTGACACCTGTCCTGAGCGAAGTCCGCCGGTAGGCGGACGAGTCGAAGGACAAAAATTGACTTTCGCGGATATTTCCAATAACTTACGTAAAATCGCAACGGGGATGGAAGCAATTCCTGCAACAGTATTCTTACATACAACGAACGCGGGATGGCCAAAAGAAATAACATGCGCTGTTACACTAGTTCCGCAGCCATTCGCTCAGCACAATGAGCGCCACGCAATTCGCAAGAATCTGAAAAGCATCGCCTATGAGTTCTAAGAAGAATGATAATGCCGTTCTGCTACGCGAAATTAGAGAACTGATCCTTGCCGCGCGAAAGACCGTTGCCCGCAACATCGATACCATTCAGGTGCTTACATGCTTTGAGATTGGCCGTAGAATTATTGAGCACGAACAACATGGGAAACGGCGTGCGACATACGGCAAAGCGACCCTGAAGGAACTTTCATCTGCTCTCACACATGAGTTTGGATGGGGATTTTCGGAAGACAATCTTTCCAACATGCGAAAATTCTATCTTGTTTATGGAGAGCAAAAAGACATTTCCGAGACACTGTCTCGGAAATTGCTGATCGCCGAAAAATCCGAGACGGCGTCTCGGAAATCCTCCGATCCCGCGAAATCACATACACTGATGAGACCTTTTTCGCTTTCCTGGTCTCATTACGTTTTCCTCATCGGCTTGAAAAGCACGGAGGAACGCCGCTTCTATGAAATTGAAGCTGCCGCCCAGAATTGGTCTCTGCGGGAATTGAAACGACAGTTTGATTCCGGTTTATTTGAGCGTCTCGCTGCGAGCCGCAATAAAACAGAAATCAAGAAACTTGCGCTGCGCGGACAGGAGATTGCAAAGCCGAAGGATGTGCTCAAAGACCCATACGTTCTAGAATTCCTCGGTTTGGACGAACGGGCGGCATACTCTGAAACGGATCTTGAAACGGCAATCATTGATAAACTTGAGAGATTCCTGCGCGAACTGGGGAAGGGATTTCTCTTTGAAGCACGCCAAAAACGATTCACGTTCGACGAAGAACATTTCTTTGTCGACCTGGTTTTCTACAACCGCCTGCTGCGCTGTTACGTTCTGGTGGATCTTAAGATCGGAAAGCTGACGCACCAGGACCTTGGGCAGATGCAGATGTATGTGAACTACTACGACCGTTATATGAAGACCGATGATGAAAATCCGACCGTGGGTATTATTCTCTGCAAGAAAAAACATGACGCGCTTGTAGAGATCACGCTTCCCAAAGGAGCCAACATTTTTGCCAAACAGTACCAGCTCTATCTCCCTTCCAAAGCAGAATTGAAACAGAAGTTGCTGGACTGGACAAAGAAACAGGAAGTGGAGCGGCGATGAGTGCTGGAAGTGTCTGAACCGGGATTCGCTTGATTACAGGATTGCCTTGAAACCTGTCCTGAGAGAAGTCCGCCAGCTTCACTGCACGAAACAGCTGTTCCGTGAAGTGCAGAGGCGGACGAGTCTCCGCCAAAGGCGGATGCGCCTCCGGCGCAGAAGGGTGGCCGCAGTCGAAACGACGGTCGGAGGTGCAGTCGTGAGAATTGCGAAGAATTGACTTTCACGGATGTTTCCAATAACTTACGGAACATCGCAACGGGGATGGAGAGCAATTCATGCAAAGCACCTTCTACATAGAAGAAATGCAGAATGGGCAAAAGATATAAGAACGCAATTACATACGTTCTTACACTAGTTAAGCGTCATTGGGTTGCTGTGGGAAAACAAGTTGGTTGGTGTGTCGGCGTTTTTCGGTTGGGTTGGTCAGTTTCTGTTTCGAATTGTTGCGGTCGTTAATGAAGAAACGCCGTTGTAATTAGTCGGTCGTCGTTAATGCACACAATCGGCAGATGTGATTTGAAAAATACTTGTACATTCCCGCAACCCAACGAACGCTTAACAAGCGTAACAACGACGTTGGTATCGTCACGGTGTGATAAAGCCTCACTCAACGGTTTTGTTCTCATCGATGGAATATCATAGCTCACAAAACCGTTGCGTTGTTACGCGGGACGTTATGCGCTACTTGCAGCAATGAGATATTGAAATAAACCAACGGAGAAATTTATAATGAGTTCATTCATTAAGCCTTCCCAATTATTGGATGTTGAAGTTTCGTCATTCATACCTGTTTTTCAAAATGAAATTCAGCGGGCTCTCGTGGAAGAACCGCTGGACTCTCCGGTAACTCAATCCGACAAATCTACATTGGATCAGATCCTGAAAGCAGTCAATTCATCTGCAAGCCCTGATTTGATTCTCTTGGTTGGAGAAGCAGGAATTGGCAAGACCACTTTGCTCCAGTCCCTCGTAAGAGAAGTCAACGATAAGTATGCCGCATCCTTTCTTCCGGTGGAGATCAGCATAGTCGCATCATATCCTTCTTATGTTGAGGAACTGGATCCCAGATGGCTTCTAACAGCGATTCTCAACAGATTGGCTTCAACCCTTGGCGTGCCCTCTTTAGTTCAGTATGCGAGAGTGTCCCTACAAGAGGAGCTACAGTTAGTACCGCCAAGCATAGAGAGCAGTGATGTCGTTCTCCGGTCTCGCTTGTCTCGACCATCCCCACAGATATTGGCTTCAATACTCAAAGCAATTCGCCTCGATGGCAAGACACCGCTAATTATCATCGATGATTTCGATGTGCTGGCTTCCGAGTATCAACTTCGTATATTTTCCCTCGTTAGTTTTCTCGCAGCTGCAAGGTGTGCAAAGATTGTACTTTCAGCCCGTCCGAGATCAATCGGCACATTGCGGTATGAGCAGAATGTGACGAGTCTTTACCCGTATCTTGTTATTAGGATTCCTACCCCAGAACTATTGGAAATCCTCCGTTTCAGACTCGCTAGGATTTCTGAAGTGCTTCCCGGCCTCTCACAACTCATTGAGTCAATAGCGCGTTTGAAGATAGGAACGCTTGGCTTCATTGAATATGTTTCAAACGGCAGCACAAGGGCCTCCTTCTTGGCCATTCTCAAGATCATTGAATCACCTGTGATCGAACCATACCTAAGGGCCCTAAGAGCGCAACACACTGAGTCGCTCGATAAAAAGAACATCCTATCTGAATCGGATATACTAACTGCGTTTTTCGTTGGAAGTGACCCAACGTTTCGATCCGATCGTAGACTTTCTAATAATCTCTTCAATCTATTTCCTGTTAGGTCAAATACTGACATTCTAATCGGCCCATTCTTGCTAGCTGCATTTCGTGATCAAGCAAAAGAGATGAGGTCTCAGGCGGAAGTCGCTGTGGCCAGTGGATTTGACTCTGAACTCGTGTTTCGATGTCTCGACTCTCTCGTTGAATGTCGTCTATTGGCGACACCAGAAGACGACAAGGCCCTAGTAATCACTAAAAAGGGGATGCTGTATTTGAAGCTGCTGGACAACCCGACATATCTTGCTCTTGCAGCACAGGATACTTTGTTACCAACAGAGATTGCCCAACTCATTGCGCGTAGGGCACCACTTTCCTTTGATGACTTGCGATACAACGTCAGGTTGTTTGGTGATTATCTGGTTGATCTGGAAAATCAAATTATTACCCAAAGAAAGACCGCGATCACCGACAACTTGTCCTTAAAGAGTCTGATATCTTCAGCTAAACGAGCTGTTGGCGAAATTGCAACCGATATCCTCACATCAATCGACATCAGAATCACCGATCGATTTATTCCTATGACATTGGTCAGCGACATCTTCAGTGTCTTTGCAGTTCTCGCTGGCAAGGATGCTGACGAGTTGGTGCTTGCGGATGTTGCCAGCGGTTCCTTTCTCGCATCGATTAAGGCAAAAATGAGCATCGTTCGGAAAGTGGCCAAGACATTCCTCAAGCTCAAAAAGATATTTCTGAAATATTCCCTGATTGACAAGCATGGTCGGCTGCTTGAAGCTCAGGCCGAAAAGATATTTGCCGAGGCAAGACTGATTGATGCCAATACGACACTGAAACAAGTCGAAGCCTTTTCCAAGCTTCTAAAGGCGGTCGAAGGAGTTGACAACATATCCATAAGTACGACGGAGCGAGTTCTCTTGGATACAAAGGTCAGCCGTGATCGACCTTCCGAGATGAGACAATGAATAAATGTATCGCTGGACGGCTTCAACTTGCTGCAAGCAGCGCATAACAGCCAGAAAGATTTGTCGATATCAAGGAATTAATATACATTTGAACTATAATGATGCATCGCGACTATGAAAGAAAGGACCCGAATATTCTCCGATAAGGTTTTTACCAATTACCAAGAGTTGCTGGATGGGCTCACAACCCTTGGCGATCCGCTACCGGGATATAAACGAGTCTTCCGTGGTCAAACCAAGGATTATGGCAAGATGCTACCGTCAGGTTTACGAGGCAGACCAAATCGAAGCAGAGCTCTCTGGGGCGTGTACAGCTTAATGGTGGCTGCGGATATTCTGCGAAGATCGGGAAAACTAGAACAGGAAACCGATCAGGAGATGCTCAGGTTTGGGATTCAAGCCATTTCACAACACTACGGTCCCGGTTCAGAATATCTCGATGTTACTCACTCTGTAGAGATAGCACTATGGTTCGCTCTTCACGTATCGTATGAAATTCGCGGTGGTGAGTTAGTAAAAGAGCGGTTTAGCAACTGGCCAAGCGGCGGATACGAATACGAGTTTGAGCGAGTTACATGGATTAAATATTCGTCGTGGAAAGAGTCTGAAGGCCTGCTCTATGTTTTCGACGTTCCTGAATGGATGGGCACGGATGTGTATTTGGTGCCGAGGCACGGCGAATTGGTCGATTTGCTGAAGTCTGCTATTCCCGACGTTCTAAAACAGAGTAAGCGGATTCAGGTGCAACAAGCGTGTCTCATCATAGGTGACCCAAAAGTAAAAGGTGGGGACCTATCCGATTTCTTTGTATGCGAACCAATACGGGTCAAATGGCCCATGGAAGGTGCTCCGGGACTCAGCCGACACGTCGAAGAAATGTTTCCCTTCCCATCTGATGATCCTTGGTACGGCCAGTTTCTCAGCGTACCTTTCATTGACCATGTGAATCCTGAAACGAAGCGGATCATCACTGATTGCCCCCTTGCGGTATCCGTCTACTGGTCCGATGACGTGCAGAAACTTGGCGAGATCACTCGGTGCTTTAAAACGGTCAGACCCACTCTTGAAACATATTCAGGCCTAGAGAATCTTTCGAAGGTGTACGAGACTGATTTCGGCTGGCTCTTTACTAATGACCAAGCTGGATCGCCTATTCCTCAGTTGAACGAAGCGACGAAGATTCTGCTCGAGGGTCCCATTATCGCAACGACTTTGCCAGTGAAGATGGGTCTCTGGAATCACGAATCCTTGTTAAGTGAAATGTCCGAGAGTGTTGCGTCGTTCGATCTGGAGACCAACCAGCAACTCAGCTCCGTTTCTTTGAACAATCTTTTTGTCGAGTTTAGTCCCATGGAGCATGTTGGCTGGCAAGACGCCGCCGAAATGTGGAAAAAGCAGGAATTGCCAAGTTCGCTTTGGTTTGTGCGAAATAGATTCCGTATTTTCATGCTGTTCTTTTATCAGGCTTGGCCCAAAACAGACCTCCAGATCGGACCACACTTCCTTTATGAGTTCGACACTCAGCAGAAACGATTCTATCTTTGCTTTCCGGAAGAAGGAAAAAAGGCGAAAGCATCTGGCATAGCCTGGAGTGACCAAGCCTTTTTTACGACTCTATGCATCTTGAGAAACCTTTCTCCAACTCGAAAAGTCAATCTAGTGGGTGTGTTTCCGCGTGGAGACGGCAGTTGGGACATCGCCATCAAAATCCGAAATGGCGAGTCGATACGCCTCATGCATCCCGCGAACCCGGATAAGAATTGGTATGTACTGAGAGATCTTAAAAGTAACGAGCCGTATATGGAGTACTCCGCAATTGCGCCGCTTACTGGGCAATCGCCAGAACAACAACCGCGGCCTGTAGATGAGAAGACAAAGGTCGGTGTTGAACCGCTATTCGACATTGTCTTTCGATCCAAGCTATCTTGGCCGGAACTTGGACTTCCTTCGATTTGCCACCACAGCAGCCTAAGAGCAATTTATGCGTACCGGTTGAGAAGAGCATTGCGGTCACTCACGCATACTCTTCCGAGTGTTGGTCGTGAGGAGCTCAGCCGATAGCAAGAGGGATGGAGAGCAAATCTCGCCAGTACTTCCAGATAGAAGGAACGCGGGATGGGCAAAAGAGATAAAAAAGCAATAACGGCGTTGTTACACTAGTTCCACAGCCATTTGGGCACTCTCAATATGAAGGATAAGCTATGAAATCTCAATACTATCCACCGAGATTCGGTGACGACAAGTTCCACTGCATCCAATGTCAAGTTTTCGCAAATCAGACTTGGCATAATGTCTTCGTTGAGAAAATAGGTCCGTCTGTTTTCAATGCCTCACGTTGTGCGCATTGCAATAAAATCACATACTGGTACAATAAGAGTATTGCCTGGCCCGACAATTCTCCCACTGAACCGATTCATCCAGACCTGCCAGCGGATTGCGCCATCGAGTTTGAAGAAGCAAGAAATATTTTCAGCCGTTCTCCCCGTGCTGCAGCCGCTTTGCTGAGGCTTTGCGTACAGAAACTCTTGCCCCACTTAGGCGAGGGTGGCAAAAACATTAATGACGACATCAAATCATTGGTGTCAAAAGGACTCTCGCCCTTGGTCCAAAAGGCGTTAGATTATTGTCGTGTTGTAGGTAATAACGCTGTTCATCCCGGAGAAATTGCGATCAACGATACTCCTGACGTGGCACAGAAACTCTTTTCAATGATCAATTTCATTGTCGAGGATCGCATTTCGCGACCGAAGGAAATTGACCAGCTCTACAGTTCATTACCTGATGACGCTCGGAAACAGATTGAGAGTCGAGATAAAAAATCCTAGGCCAGATAGTGCGCAAACACGGCAAACAACAACGCCACGGAACTTAATACAGATGGAAAACTCAGAAAGGAACCTCAATGAAGCTTGCAATACTCCTTGGTATCTCTAATTACACTGGTTCGGGTCTATGCAATCTTCCAGGCTGTGAGCACGATGTCAGACTGCTCAAAACAGTGTTGGCGGCTCAAGATGATGTAACTGAGATCTTGGAAATCGTATCAAAAACTGGTAGCGCAGATGTCAAACAGCAATTGATTGAATTCATCAACAAACACAAGGGTAGCGCAATCAGCGAGATTATTTTTTATTATACGGGACATGGTGCCTTTCTGAAAGGCGAGTACTACTATCTTCTTTCAGACTATCAGAGTTCTCGGCTTCGACAAACATCTCTGGAGAATTCCGAGCTTGACAACTGGATCCGTACGCTTTCTCCTTCACTCACCACAAAGCTTGTGGATTCCTGCCAGTCAGGGGTTCCATACATAAAGGACCAAGGCGAACTGCAAACGTACCTTAAGGGCAGTCAAGCGCGGTTCCAGAATTGCTATTTCATGTTTTCTTCCCAGTCGGACGAAGGATCTTATCAACATAACACCTTAAGCGATTTCACTCGTGCTTTAGGGGAACTCATCGCTTCTAGGACGGGAGTCATTCGGCATAAAGACATCATCGACTACGTTTCAGATTCATTCTCTCAAAACACTCAACAGACCCCATTCTTTGTCGTTCAAGCAGACTTCACAGATCTGTTTTGCAAAGTAGATAATGTTCTGCAAAAGAAGGTGAACGATCTTCTATCAAGTATCAAACAAGGCATGGTTGCGTCCAGCGGTGAACTTGTTGAAACGACTGGCACGAAGCTCACGAACCTCGTCGTCGCCGACGCTTCCTTCTACTGTACTGAGGAAGAGGTCACTGCTTCATTGGTGCGCCTAAGCGACCTGCTCCAAGCCTACAATCATCCTCCAGAGGCCTTAGAACTTTTCGATACTACTATCTCTAGACTTCCAGACTACTCGATCGTACCTAATGTTATTTCGTTGGCCAAGTGGTTCGACGAGAACAAACATCCGTTCTTTGTAGAACCTGTTAAGGAGAGGGTCAAGGTGAGGAAGCTGAAGCCGTTCGCGATTCTGAGCAGAATGGGCACTATGTCGAGCGACCCAACGTTCTCCGAAAACGATTACCATGACGTATTCGAGAATCAATTCGTTGGAGTTCGAACTACAATGGAAATGCCCTACGCTTCCTTATTGCTCAAAGCAGCCGCCCGTTATCCCAACATCAGCTCCGCTGCCTGCTTTCTTGTACCATTTGTATCAAGAACTCACTTGCTACTGTTCGTAGGTGGTGTACCATATATTGTCCGTGGATGGAACGAGGAGTCCCCTTCCCAAGAAGTAAGTTGGCGTACCTACCAAGAACGAATGAAGGACAATGATGCCTTGACAAAGACTGTCCATGGTGCGTTAAATGATTTTTGGGAACAGGTCTTGAACCCAATCAAGAACAAGTTTGGGCTCATTCCTGAAGATGCATCAAAAGCTCCATTATCCAAAGAGAAAACCGAAGACAATGGACAAGAGACTTGAGACTTACTAATTCTTAGAATTGTGCAAACCTTTTTGGGTTTCGCGACCCTTAACAACGAAAAGCACAACACTCGCGCTACGATAGAATTCAATTATGCTCGTTCCATGCCGCCACTGCGCGAGAGAATTAGTATTTTATAGCTTGCGGCTGCACTGCGTGGTTGCTCCTGCGTTTTCGTCCCTCCCTGCCCCAACTCCGATCCTCCCTCTTCCATCGATCGACAACGAATTACATTCTCTCCCACAACCCCGCTGCACACTCACGGGCCCGGGCATTGACGCGTTCTTCATCGATATTGAGCGTCAACCGGCGGCCTTCCATCAGCACGTTTCCGTTGACGATCGTAGTGTCTACGGTAAACTGCGACGCTCCGAACAACAGATGACCGAACACGTTTGTACCGTCGATCGGCGTCGTGGGGTCATAATCGATGATGGCGATATCGGCAGCACACCCTTCACGCAACTCTCCCATCCGGACACCGAAGATTTGCCCGGCAATCGCCGGATTGTTCGCGAAAAGCGCGTTCGTCACCTCGAAAAATCCGACCGATGGGTTGCTTCCGCGGAGGTGCTGCATCCAGAGTGCGACACGCAACTCTTCGAGCATGTTCGTCGTCATCGCATCCGTTCCGAGCCCGACGCGTATGCCCCGTTTCTGCATCGCGATGATGTCGGCGATGCCCACGGCGTTGTTTCCGTTCGATTGCGGATTGTGGACGACCGTCGTGCCCGTACCGGAGAGAATATCCATTTCCTTCTCATTACAGTGCACACAGTGCGCAGCGATCGTCTGCTGCCCCAGTACATCAAATTTTTTCAACCTCTCAACGACTCGCATGCCGAAATTCTGTTCTGCATACTTCTCGTCGCTCGCCGCTTCGGCGACGTGGACGTGAAATCCAGTCTTGAGGTCGCGTCCCAGCCTCGAAGCCGCCTCCAGTGTGGCGTCCGACAGGGTGAACGACGCATGAAGGCCGAAGAGAGCACTCACACTGTGGTCATTGCGACTCGTGCACTCGCGAATAAACTCTGCATTCTCATCCAGTCCTTCTCTCGCAATTCGATTACCGTCTCTGTCCGAGAGCTCATAGCAGAGACAGGCCCGGAGCCCGGTTTCGCGGACCGCCCCCTCGATCGCCTTCAACGAACCGCGGACTGCCCCAGGACTCGCATGATGGTCGATGAGCGTTGTGGTGCCGTGGCGGATAGATTCGATGAGGGCGACAAGCGCACTGTAATAGCAGTCTTCGGTCGTGAGCGCCGAATCCAGTCGCCACCAGAGATTTTTCAGAACACCGACAAAATCGCCGGCGGGTTTTGCCTTCGTCAGACCTCGTGCAAACGAGCTGTACAAATGCGTATGGGCATTGATGAAACCCGGCACAACGAGCTTCCGGCTTGCATCGATTCGCTTGGCCCCCTTTCCAATCTTGTCACCTTCCGGGGCAATCCTGCTGATCCGTCCATCCTCGACGAGAACGGAATGACCGTGAAGAACCTCGGGCGACTTCCCGAGCGTAACCAACGTTCCATTTTCAATGATCAGTGACATCGATTTATCCTTCCTGTAAGAGTGAAAGTTCACGCCTGGACCGTTCCCGCATGGAGATCGCCCCGGAGAAGCACTTCTGGGCGCACAATGAGCATCCGACGCAGCGAGCAGGATCGAAGCGGGGAACGCTCCGGCTATCCAGCTCGATGGCCTGGTACGGGCACCGGGTGCAATTGCCGCAGTGTTGACACAGTTCGCGTACAACCGCCGGGATCTTCTTCGTCGCGCTAAGCTCACCAAATCCCGTGATAGGATCGGGCAGTGCAGAACCGATCAGCCCTTTCACGGACCGGATCCCGCGTTCTTCCATCAAATAACTCAGTCCGGAGTGCAGTTCGTCAACAATGCCGTAACCGTACTTCATGACGATTGTGCAGAACTGGACCGTCCTGGCACCGAGCGCGAGAAAGTTCGCTGCCGACCTGTGGTCCATCGGCCCTCCGTTGCCGGAGACCGTGATTCCCATGCCTGAGACTTTGGCCAGTGTCAGATTGCTGATTGGCAATACACCTTCACCCGACATGCCGACCACAACTCCTTCGTCCCACGTTCTCTTCTTCCCCGGGCGGAATGCAAGCGATGGAAAACTGTTCGCCAGTGTGACACCCGCCCTTTTACGCGGATACCGGGCAAATACTTCCTTGATAGCGCTCATGATAGGATAGATCGCTGTCACGGCTGCCGTGAGCTTGAAAAGCTTCGGGACATCGGCGCTTCCTGCCTGCATGACCCAGTCGATGATCTTCGCTGTCAGTTCTGCATCCTGGGAGACAATGTCGCCCTTTGTGCCGTCTCCGCCCTGCGGGCATGAGAGACTGTATTCGATTCCCATGACGCCGGATGATTCAAGCTTCCGCGTGTTTGACTGCCATGCGGCGCAATCCATCTCGTCGTTGCCCGTTACCGGCCCGCCGGTCGAGGCGGCAGTCAGCCGGTCGGGATACTCCCGTCGCAATCGTTCCACTTCACGGCGAACGCGGTCGAGCGCATGGCCCGATACATTGTCGCAATTCGCGTATGTCGACCTTGAGAATGCAAACATATATTCGGACGGAATGTGAATCGGGACATTATCGAAGGCGGTCTTCATGATACCACCGGCCCAGCCCGCCTCGTAGGCTTTCTTCATTTGCTTGTACCCATCGGAAGGCGGGCCCGCAGAAAGCAGAAAGGGAGAGAGAATTTCACGACCGAAGAAATCGGCTGTCAACGGAACCAGAATCATCACCCGACCCGGCATCACAGTGCGGTTCTTGGTTGCCGTTCCGATCCGTTTGGAGGAGCGGCCGAACACAAAAGCGTCAAGTTCTAGAGCGGCGTTCTTGCCGGCAGCGACCGCTTCGACGACTGTCGTCGGACCATTGACCATGTCGCCGGCATAGAACACACCTCTCGTAGCCGGCCTCGACGCGGAAGAGCGCGCACCGGCAGCGATAATCACGAAGTCAACATCCGGGCGCGTTTGCTCGGTTTCTTTGAGGTCGACGACGTTCCTCGGATGGAACTTCTTTCCCTTCGGCAAGGTAACCTTCTGCGTCCGCAAACCGGTGATGCGCCTTCCGCTCTTCAGGATTTCCAGCACTCTCACGCGTCCAGTGACCGCAACACCCGATTCTGCAATCGCATGACGCTCCTTTGCCGTAAGGGGCATCTCAGACCATGTCTCGAGCGCAAACATCTCGACGGTTCTCGCCCCCTGCACGAGCGCCTCCTCAGCGCAGTCGAGCGCCACTGCTCCGCCGCCGATGACTGCCACGCGTTTTCCCTTCACCGTGAATCGGGAGGGTTCGCTCAGATACTCCATCCACTCGACGCCGGCGCCGCTGTTCTCCATCTTCGGAGTAAAGGGCTCATCCAGGCCTGTCGCAACCAGAATGGCATCGTATCCATTTTTTGATGCGGGAGACCACTTACCTTTCTTGAACGAAATGTCACCAAGCGACTTCAGGAAATCGATATCGGTTTTAAGGACCTCCGGCGACAATCTTGATTCTGGAATGAGATGGCACATACCGCCGGGCTGCTTCGTTGTATCCATAACGTCGACGGCGTAGCCCTTTTGTGCGAGCAATGACGCAGCGCCGAGACCCGCCGGACCGGCACCGTAGATGCCGACTTTTTTTCCATTTGAGGCCGCCTTTTCAAACTCAGGCATGACGCCAAGCTGTTTTGCTCTTTCAATGATTGTCGCCTGGACGGCCGGGATGTTCACGGCGGAGTCAAACGTCCGGTGAACGCAGGCCTTCATACAATGCCGGTCGGGACAAACTGCGCCGCAAACACCGCCGAGAGGATTACTTCCCATGATGAGCGCGGCGGAGCGCTTGAAGTCCGAACGACCGCCCACCTTCACGGCCATAATAAAGTCCGCGGGCGAACAATCGACAGGGCATGCTTCCTTGCACGGCTTCTCTTCGCAATACTCGCATTTCTCGACCTCGGCGCGGAGCCGGGCGTCAGTGAGGAATTGGGTCACAGGGGTGGTCTTGTTAGATTCTCTCATATGTTCGCTGGTAATAAGTTATTAGTAATTGATGTTACGCAAAAATGGCCTGCGGATGAAATGATTGATCCGAACTCACCCCCGCCCGACTGAATGACTTCAGTCGTTCGGGCGGGCTGTGGTCCCTCTCTAAACTTAGAGAGGGACGTTGGCTTTCTAAACGATCAGTTCTTTTGTGAACAGAAGCATTGAGTGACCGCAAATTAGTTCCTTTCATAAAAGGAGCACTGTTGTCGGGCGTGCCATACTAAGATGTGGTCGAATCAATCTATCTCGTGTCTGAGTTCTTTAATCAGAGTAACAACCTGTTTTTTTTGCTTGCCGGACGCATCTGATAGAAGTAATATTATCTTATGGAATTGAATAAGTCCATTGATTCTCTGATCGCCGATATCTACCAGAAAAGCATTTGGTCCAAAATGTGAAGTTTCAACTCCCATATTGTCGTTCCACTGATTTCTCAAGCGTTCTGCCTCGGCATGGGCGACTGTTGAATCTTTATACGTTAAGACAGTGCACTCGATCTCACCTTCTGTGTCCATGTCAGAACGACCCACGATGCGAGAATCGGAAAGTGTGGAAGCCGCACAATCTATCAGGTATTCATTTTCATAATACTCGATCCACTGAGAGGAATAATATCTCCTGTTCATCTTATAATGCAACTCTTCAGCCAAATTGGCCACAGTCTTCAACAACATCGAAACACGGTTTATGGTCTGTTGGTCTGGACTAGAATTCCTCCACTGTTCACAGAGGATTGTCAACATACCATCCCGTGGCGCGATCCAAAGAGAAATATTCCCAGCCACTTGTACATGAGTGCGGTCGGCCAGGTCTTCGAAGACATCAACCCTAAGTGCAACATAAGGCTCCCCGGGAACCCGTTTGTCAACAGATTCCTTCCAGCCTATGCCCTTGAAGCAGGAATCGTAGAAAGAAATGACTGTATCAACATTAAGGGAACTACCAATTGTTGTTCGATAAACTCTCAGAGATGTGACAAAGGGAAGGTTGATTTCCCGAGGGCTGGGAATCTCAGTGTGAAACAGGGTGGTTCCTGGAAATACTGGAATATGGAAGAGATACTTGGATTGAGCACTAGCAAATTGCAGCAAGAGCAGGATGCTCACCGAAAAAACGACGACCGATTTCCAGATATTCTTCATAGATGGTGTACCGTCAACCACATTTTTGTGTGACTCCTTAATATGCGCTTCTTAGAAGATGGATATAGGTTCAGTCTTCCGATTTCCCGAAAATCCACCAGCCGCATACAAACTCGGCCATTATTGCTCTACACCTTCCCATTCAGTTTTGCGACGAACGCGGCATAAAACGCAGCCGCTCCGCTGAGCTGCTCGATTTGACACGATTCGTTGGGAGCGTGCGCATTCAGTTCATTCCCCGGACCGAGCAGGAAGCACGGGATACCGTGCATTCCGGCAATCGCAACCGCATTGCTGCTAAACGTCCACATATCGACGCGAGGATCTTTTCCGAACACTCCACCGTACACTTCGACGGCGCTCTGGAGAAATGGAGAGTTTGCGTCCAGCGACCACGTCGGATAGTATTTTTCGGTCGGATACACTTTCCCGGTGTATGCAGCGTCCTCGAAAGTGAGCACGCTGACCTTCGCATCCTCGAAACCTGCGCGTTTCGCGGCATCGTTCACTTCGGCCACAGCGTTCTCTTTCGATTCGCCGTAGGTCAACCGCCGGTCGAGACGGATGCTCGCGCCGTCCGGCACGGCGCAGATTGATGGAGACGAGGACCCGGCTTCAGTGACTGTAATTGATCCCTTCCCTAGAAACGGATCGCTCCGCAGCCGCTCATTGAGCTTTTCAATTTCCAGCGCTATGCGCGCGATTTTATAGATGGCATTATCGCCGCGCTCCGGCGCGGAGCTGTGGCAACTCCGTCCCTTCACTTCAACGCGCATTTCCATCCTGCCGCGATGACCGCGGTAGATGTTCATGTTCGTAGGCTCCGTAACGATCACAAGCTCGGGCCGAATGTTTTCTTCCCTGATCAGGTACTGCCAGCAGAGACCGTCGCAATCTTCTTCCATCACTGTGCCGGTGAAGAGGACGGTCAGTGTGTCATTCAAATTCAGTTCTTTGATGAGCCTGGCCGCGGACAGCATCGCCGCCAGCCCGCCTTTCTGATCGACAGTTCCGCGTCCCCACACCTTGCCGTCTGCCACCTTCGGGTCGAATGGGTCGAAGCTCCACTGCCCCCGGTCGCCTGCCTTCACGGTATCAACGTGTCCATCGAAGGCAATAGTTCTTGTTCCACTGCCGATGCGTCCGATGATGCTCCCGAGTCCGTCAATCCTGATTTCGTCAAAGCCCACCTTTTCCATCTCTCGTCGGACAACCTGCACCGCTTCTTTCTCTTTCGACGAGAAGGATGGTGTACGAACGAGATCCATCAAAATCCGGACGGTGTCGTTTTCGATTTCCTTCGCTCGATCATAAATGGTCTGGTATAGATTCATTCAATCATTTTGGCCTATTTGATCTGTCGGTTTCCAAAGAAACGAATCTTTGTTATATCAGTCATGTCAATCACAGAAATCTCAGTTTGATCAAGCGAACACAGTGAATAGACCCACCTCTGACCCCTCCGGAGGAGGGGAATTTCGCAAAGTCCCCTCTTGAGAGGGGATTTAGGGGTGTGTGCCTTTAACTGAGTGCTTAGGATCTCGCATCCTCCAAAAACCTACTAATCCGAAAGGTGCCTGACTACTCCGCGGCATGCTTGATCGCTTCGACAATCTGAACGTAACCGGTGCACCGGCAGAGATTGCCCGAAATAGCGATTCGAATGTCCTCATCGGAAGGATGGCTGTTCTTATCCAACAATGCTTTCGCACTCATCAGCATTCCCGGCGTGCAGAAACCGCAGTGCGCCGCATCGTGATCCATGAACGATTCCTGCAGCGGATGAAGTTCGCTGCCTTTCATGAGACCTTCCACCGTCAGAATTTTCTTCCCATCGATCTGAGGCGCGAGCACAAGACACGAGTTCACGGCTGCTCCGTCGAGCAGAACCGTGCACGCGCCGCACTCTCCCACCTCGCAACCGCATTTCGTTCCGGTTAATCCGAGCTCATCCCGCAGAATCTCAAGCAGCGTTCTGTCGGGAGAAATCGAGAGCGCATATTCCCGACCGTTGATGGTTGTATGGATTGGGACTTGGGGCATCAACTTGAAGAATTGGAATGATTGGGATGATTCCAGAGATTATTCCTTCCCTTTTCAAATTTGCGAAGGTATTTCATATTGTACTCAAATCCTTCGGCGATATTGCTGGATATCAACATCGCCGCGCCGCGGATCTGACCCGTGGCCCAGAAATCCCACTTTAGTTCTTTTATTGTCGTCGCCCTGTACATGTCAACCGCAACCTGCATCGCTTTCCGCCAAACTTCAATCTTTCCAATCTTCCTAATCTTTCTAATCACAATCTACACCCCTCCAGCGCCCGCCTGACCAAAACACTAATGACCGGTTCTTTATACTCGGTGGACCAGCGCCTACCGGTTTCCAAAATCATCAACTCCGAGACCTTCTGCCCCGCTGCGGCGAACAGTTCTCTCGATGGTTTTTCACCTATGAGCATCTTTTCTGCCTCACTGGCTCTTCTCCACTTCGAAAATGCAGCCCCGGGAGCAATACGGGCGTCGACGATCTTTCCCTGCTCGTTTTGTTCGATGACCGCGGCAACGCTCAGCCGGGCGATGGAAAGTGCGTTCCGGCGTCCAAGCTTGATGAAGACGCTCCGGGCTTTGGGGGAAAGCTTCTGGAATCGGATTTCCGTCAAGAGTTCATCGGGCCGGGCATTTGTTACATACGGCCGCACAATCAACTCATCGATTCCCATCTGCCGGCTCCCTCGCTTCGATTGCAATGTCACACGGGCGCCCAGGGCGATGAGAGGAGGTACGGTATCGGCACAGACGGCTGCGTTCATGATATTGCCGCCGACCGTGCCGCGATTTCTGATCTGCGGGGAACCGATGAGGGAAGCGGCAGTTGCAAGTAATGGCGCGTGCTGATGGAGGATGGGAGATTGAAGTAACTGCGTGTGGGTAACAAGGGGTTTGATGCGCACAGACCCGTTCTCCGAATCGATCGTGCCAAACTCTTTAAGGAATGATATATCAATGACCGCTTTCGGCGGCTTTCCATCGGCCCGACGGAGCTCCAGGAGCAAATCCGTGCCGCCGGCGAGAATACGCGCGTCAGGACCATATTCAGCGAGCGCTGAACACGTTTCGTCAATCGAACCGGTCCGTATGTAATCAAAATCTCTCATTTTCTCCGTGCGCTTCTTTACATCCTCTGCAGTCGTCTTTTTTAGCCGCCAAGGACTCTAATGGTACTGTTTGACTTTACAGCTCTCAGCATTAAGCTCGTCCTTTTTCACCGACCCGCGCTCCCCTTTTCTTGTGAGCTTATGACCGAGGAGGACTCTCTCGAGGTTCGCTGGCAATTCGTAAATCCGCCGGCCCGTCGCGTTGTAGATCGCATTAACGATCGCCGGAGCGGCAAGCTCATTCGCCGGTTCGCCTATCGATTTCGCACCAAACGGGCCCGCAGCGTCTTCATTCTCTATGATGATCGGCGTGATCTTTGGAACATCCATCGATGTAGGAATCAGGTACTCGTCGAAGTTCAGTTGCTTGGGAATTCCACCCTCAATCTCAAATTCTTCGAGCAGGCCGTACCCAAGCCCCATGGCAACCCCACCGTAGAACTGGCCGAGCACTGTCGAACGATTGATCGCTTTACCGACGTCATGAGCGGAAACGACATCGAGCACATCCACTTTACCCGTCTCCGTATCGACCTCTACTTCCGCAACGTTGGTCCCGTAGACAAAGGTGAAGTACGCTTCCCCGTGTCCGTCCTCTTCATGCCAGGTTGTCCGCGGCGACTTGTACCATCCAAAGCCGTACATCGGCTTCCCCTGCTTGAAACATTCAGCTGCAAGCTCGGAAAATGATGCGAGTCTCTGTGAGCTCTTTTTGTCGATGAGGTAATTCCCGGCGATGTCCAGATCCTGCGTATTGCGACCGGTCATTTCCGCCGCCGTGCTCAGAAGAGTCACGCGGACTATTTCCGCCGCATGCTTTGCCGCGGTCCCGCCCATGATCGTTCCGCGGGAAGCAACGGTCGGACCCGAATCGGGAACCCGACTTGTGTTCGTATTGAGAAACAGAATGCGGTCCATTGAAATGCCGAGAACTTCAGCCGCGATCTGCGACATTTGCGTTTGCGCACCCTGTCCCATGTCCGTTATGCCGGAAGAGACAATGACGCTGCCGTCTGTCTGTACGGAAACGATTGTCCCGGCGGCGTCCGCTCCTTCGGCTCCGAGTGCGACACCGCGGTAGCTGCAGGCAAGTCCGATTCCCGTACGTTTCGGGGTTCTGGGAGCAGTCCGGTACTTCTTCCACTTCTTCAGGAAATCCGACGCCTCCGCCGCTTTGGTCAGAGCTTCCTTAAGACTCACAATATGGTCCAGCTTTTGACCCGTGGCCGTCACGGCCCCGCGCTCAAATCCATTCTGAAGCCGGATCTCGAGCGGATTCTTGCCGACCCGCTCCCCGAGTTCATCCATCATCGATTCAATCGCGAAGTTCACCTGCGGCGAGCCGAAGCCGCGCATAGCGCCCGTGTAGTTGTTGTTCGTGTAAACGGCATAGACATCGGTCTTGACATTTTCGCAGTAGTACGGACCGGTTGCCTGAACGACGGACCGCCACGTCACAAACGGACTCATGGATGCGTACGCGCCGCCGTCTGCGATGACGCGGGCTTCCATCGCCGTAATCGAGCCGTCGTTTTTCGCCCCCCATTTGTAGTACATCGTGTAGGGGTGCCGTTTATAACTTTCAAGCATCGACTCTTCGCGCGAATTCACCATTTTCACCGGCTTCCCGGTCTTCAGGCACAGCAGCGCCGCCCGGCAGCACATCGACGTCATCACTTCATCTTTGCCGCCGAAGGATCCGCCGAGAGTCGCCTGGATGATCTGGACTTTATTGAGGTCAAGATTCAACGCGGCGGCGACCGACCTCCGGCTCGAAAAAAGATTCTGCACCGAGCCGACAATTCTCACACCGCCCTGCTCGGCGGGTTCGGCAAGGACCGCCTCCGGCTCAATGTAGGAATGTTCGACGAACTGCGTTTTGAACTTCTTCTCGATAATAAAATCGGCTTCCGTAAATCCCTTCGTAAGATCTCCCTTGCGAACTTTGTGATGAACAAAGGTGTTGTCGTCGCCATGGATCTTGGGCGCGTCTGCATTCATCGCAAGCTCCGGGTCTGACACTACGGGCAGTTCTTCGTATTTCACGTCGATGAGAGTCAACGCAAGGGCCGCGATCTTTTCGGTTTTCGCCGCAACCAGTGCAACGCCATCGCCGGAATAACGAACCTTCTCCCCGGCGAGTATTGCCTGGTTCTTCACGACGATTCCAAAAGCTCTTTCGCCCGGAATGTCCTGTGCAGTCAGAACTGCCTCCACGCCGTCGAGCTTCTCTGCCTTCGACGCATCGATGGCCAGGATCTTCGCGTGCGGATACTTTGCGCGAAGGACTTTCCCGTACAGTTGGTGCCCGACATTGTAGTCGGCGGCAAATTTCGTTTTGCCCGTGACCTTGCCGAGAGCATCCACTCTTCGTTCAGGTTTTCCGATAATCCTGTTTGCCATACTTGTTATTCATTCGACTACGACGTGATTTTCTCCGACGTTTTCCGAACCATAATGTTCACAATTTCATGATTACCGGGATTTGCCGGGTGTCATGAATCAGATCTTTGCCCACAGTTTCTTAGCAGCATTCCGGGCCTTTTCATAGATAGACGGCACATCCAGGCCGAGGATCTCACGCCCCTGGACAACCCACTTCCCGCCGACCATCACCGATTCAACCATCGACGACTGCATACCGAAGAGAAAATGACCGGGGAGATTCGCCGCAGTCAGAGGAGTAGGAGGTTCATACTCCATCACAACCAGATCTGCGACCGAACCCTTTTCCAGTGTTCCAAACTCTTGTGAAAAAATCTCCGACACCAATTCCTGACCGCCCTGAAGAAAGTGTGTGATTGGCCGCTCGGACTGAGTAACCTTAGAAATTCTCCTGTCTCTTGCTTCTTTCTTCTTGTCTCTTGCTTCTTGCTCCCTGCCTCCTGGTTCTTGATTCCAGAAAAAACCGACTCTGGCTTCTTCCAGCATGTCGGCCGGAAAACCGTCGGTACCCAGGCAGGCGCGATCGGCGAAGAGACGCAGCGGGGCATGTCCGACGCGGTTGTTCATGTTCGACCTCGGGTTGTGCACCAACCAACATTCCGATTCCTGGAGTTTCAAGAAATCCCGCACTCCCAGGTGGACGCAATGCGCAAGAATCGATTTGTCTCTCAAGATCCCGCACTCCGAGAGACGGTCGACGACACTGCACTCGTAGTTTTCCTCCGCGTCGACAATGTCGCACGTGTCTTCAGCGACGTGGATGTGGACACCGGTTTTGTTTTCAGACGCAATGTCGCCGCACAGGCGGAGAGAATCGTTGCTCAAGGTGAACGAGGCATGAGCTCCGACCATGCCGCGGAATCGGGCATGTTTCCTGTTCGCTCGAATAAAGCGTTCGTTTTCTTTCAATCCCTGGTCGCGCTCTTTCTCACCGCCCCTGTCCGTCACTTCATAACAAAGAATACCGCGAAGCCCGGCTTCTTCCACGGCCTGTTTAATAATGTCGAGCGAACTGCCGATGGCACCGGGCGATGCATGGTGGTCCACGAGTGTCGTCGTGCCGCAGCGCGCAGCTTCAATGGCGCCGACGAGCGCACTGTAATATATCGACTCGTCGTCGAGAGCCCGGTCGAGTTTCCACCACACCTCCTGGAGAATTTCGAGAAAGTTCCGCGGCTGAACCTTCGGTCCGGGCATGCCGCGGGAGAGCGCGGAGTAAAGATGCGTGTGCGCGTTCACCAATCCGGCGAGAACGATCATGCCTTTGAGGTCAAAGCTCTCCTCACCACGGACCTGAGGCAGGTGCTTCCCTCGTTCGGCGATGATTCCATCCCGAATGCGAAAGTCCGTCGCTTCGATTGAGGGAGGATTCAAAACAACGCTTCTTGCGTTCTTTATGAGAAGGTTCAAGTGGACAATCTAGTTGTCGATAAAGGCTTGCTTCTGGAACAACTTTCCGTGGTCACACGATGAGCCGTAAACCAAATAAGTCAGACCGGTGCGCTTCGGGCCGGTGAAGGTCTCGATCTTCATAAGTCTCTGTACTGACAAGCTTTGTACCACCGATTTCCCAGCCCAATGGAGAGAAAATGCCTTTTCGTTGAGGCAGATGGCGATTTTATTCGCGCCGAGGGGATACGCTCGCTACGCGGAGCTATTGGGTATCAGTTTTGATATGGGATGAAAAAGACTTTTTCAGTTGTGATAACGCAGGTTCGAGCGATGCCGTGAGAAAAGGAAGCCACTAGACGTTCCTTCTTCACTGGATGTCGCGGGCTAGAGTGACGAATGAACCACAGACTCTCTGGAAAAAAACAGGCTGGAGAGTCCGTCAGTAGAAATCAACCGACAGAACTCAATGAAATCGAATCAATTCCCTATTCCGGGTCGGATCAGATTTCATCGACAATCCCCTTTCGAGCGAGGCACAAGGAGCAATCTCCCTTCCTCTTGAAACCCCGAATGTGTTTCAAGTCCCGTCGTGCTCTCGCTCTTCGTATCGTCGGTCCCTAACTGACCGACATTCGCTCCTCCTATTGAACCGTGAAAGGAATCGATGCCTCCGTCTTTTCCCATTTGAAGCGGAGGATTCCGCGGGAGCCGTCGGAAGTTACGTCGATCGTGAACCGTTCGGTGAAATCGTCAACGTGTTTTACATCAAGCGCAAGTCGTGCAAGGTCTTTCGACTGATCGTAATCTGTTCCCCATTGCCCATGCTGATGATTGATGATGAGCTTCCAGCCGTCCTGTGAAGGAAGCATGAACAATGAATAGGTTCCGGCGGGTACCGGAGTAGTGCCAAACGTAAGGTCTTTGCTGGTAATGAGCTGGGTTGCAGCGTTCGCACCGGTACGCCAGACGACATTCCACGGGACCACCTGACCGAAAATCGTGCGTCCCCGTGCAGAAGGCCGTCCATAGTCGATAATAACGCTGGCTCCGTTGACCATAGCCCGCGCGGAATCTCTTGGAGAGAGAGGTCCGAGGGCATTACCGGAACGCTCACGATCGGCAAAATTCTTCGCGACCTCTTTGACGTCGACGGCGGAAGCACGCATGGCGACGAATTTATCCGTCGTTTCCGTCATATCGAATTTTTCAAGGAGCACATCTTTTCCAACGACGGCATGCAGAGGACCGAAGTCTCCGCCCGGGTTCAGAAGTTCCACCTTGCCCGGGAAACTTCCTTGAATCTCGTAGTGAAGAACCTGCCTGCCCCCAAGGATTCCAAACCCCTTTTTCTTATCCGACATCAAAGCATGCTGGATGGAGGCCTGCCAGCCGCCGAAAAGATCGCCAAAAAACGGAAAAGGACGGTCAGATGCTGCGACGGCGTATTTTGTCGTGACGGTATCCTGCCTTGATACGATGTGCACGCTGTCATTTCCGTACGTATAATTGCGTTCCGAAAAAGTGGGATTGCCGTAGCGCTGGGAGGTCACATGAAAGTTCAGAAGGCCTCCATCGGGTCCAAAAGTCCCCGAGTATTCGCGAATGGTGGTCTTCGGTGCGCGTAAGACACTCGTCCCGTGCAACCCCCGACCATCCATAAAGAATTCTTCGACGGCGATCGTGTCCCGGCCAAGTGTGACCACGAAAAAACCATGCTGTTTCGGTTGTCCGATTGCAGCAATGGTCGAGAAGCCGGCAACGACCGCGAACAAGATGAAAAAACGCTTCATACTAACACCTTTCATAAGAATGCGAGAATAGTTTGGATTACAATGTACCGATTTTTTCATCAAGATGTAATGACTCAATGGCAGGAAAAGATTCCGTCATTTCCCTCCCGGTTCTGGCAAAGTCGTCAAAAGAATCTACAACTTCGGGGGAAGAATGTCAAATTGATTTTTGCGGCATTTCCGCCTTGTAAGGAAGGAGATTTTTTGTTACATTTGTATCGCAACGAGATTACCAATCAATATCTCTTTCTGATGTATTGGTGTGGAGGGCTTCTGGTGGGGCTTCTGCCTCCCGAAGGTTCTCAAACCATGGAAAAGATAGCCCGGATGGCGGAATTGGCAGACGCGCTAGATTCAGGGTCTAGTGGCCGCAAGGTCGTACAGGTTCAAGTCCTGCTCCGGGCACTTGTTTTGGGCAGTTTTTTATTTGCTGCCGATCTGTGTTACGTTTTTGTAACATAGATTTAACTTCTGTATCGCCTCCTCTAACACTTCAACTTGTACCTTCGCGTATATCATGCTTGCCCGGATATCTAAATGACCAAGCAATCGCAGAATTTCTTCACGACGAAGTCCGGTATTTAATGAGAGGATAGCGAAACTGGTCATATGGCGCATAACGTTCCCGGGTGTAGCAATTGCTTCTTGTCAGCCTATTATTCGTCAATCATTGCAATTGCTCGAACTGGTGAACCATCTGCATTTTCAATATTCAGAGGTAAACATTGAAACGAAAAGGCACTGTCGGGAAGTTTATCTAAATTAGTTAAGTTCTCAATTAAAATTATCTCTTTCCCTAATAGAATATAATGGTTTGGTAACTTTTCTGAAATGACTTTTTGTGCCGAGATAACTTTGTCCACCGAGAAAGCATCAAAACCAATTCCTTTAAGTTTGAATTTTGTTAACCACTTTGCAGCTTCTCTGGTTGGAGTAGGACAATCGTCAAAATAGTCTTTAGTGCCCCATTTATACTGCCAGCCGGTAAAAAAGAGGATGAAATCAATTTGAGTTATTTTGTCTTCAAATGTTCGAAGGTATTCCAAAGTGATTTCTTTTTTGTCTTGACAAGGAATTACAATTGCTCTACCAACGAATTTGTCTATCGGAAATTGGTCAAGCGATTTTGTATTGTTTAACATATGACATGGAGCATCAATATGAGTTCCCGAGTGAAGATCCATGCTCATTTTAAGTTCAGCAAATCCATCTTTCTCAACAGTATTGAGAACTTCAAATTTAGGTCCGATACTGTCTGGGTAGACCGGAATGTTCTCGTTGAGAACGTGAGTAAGGTCTATTAGTTTATTTTGCATGGTTTGTTTTTTCATTATTACGTGCAACGCCTCGTAAAATAACTCACCACTTTTGCGAATTTATTCATAGACCAATCGCCATGTGAGCAAAACTGCTGAGCAAGGATTTTCATTCGTTGACCATACCAACGTCGTGTTTTTGCGTGTTAACTGCAGCCGCAACCCAACTATTTTGACCAAAGTATTTCACGAACTGTTTTGAGCAAGCTCTCATCGGTGAGGAACGGTGAAAGTTGGTCAGATTTCAGATCGTAGACAAATACCCTTTCAACCCAATCTGCCTCGGCAATCTTCGAATCGGCGGGTCGAAGCTTGGCTAGCAGGAGAATCTTACCTTCACGGATGGATTTGATATATCTCGTCACTTTGATCTTATCGTCGGTGACCCGGTGGAGATTCCTGCCGAACAAGTCTGAAACATAGAGATCGGATCTGTCTGAACTCGTGAGTCTGCCGTCATTGTCCGTGTCCTCGAAAACTAGACGATAGATATTGAACCTCTGACTCGTGTCTCTTTCGCCGGGAATATCAGCTGTGGCGATGAATCCCTTTTTATCGAGCAACAGGTGCGCATCCGAACCATCTGCTTTGATGAAGACAAGGTTGATCGTGCTGCTGCCTTCAAGAACGTTGTATTCGCGGGAATAGTCTGGTCCAACCGGAGTCCAGGGAGGTGGTCCAAGTTCTGAATATTTCATAATCCGGACAGGGGTTGTCAAATCCTTCGCTCTCAGTTGGATGAATCGATACGGAGTTGTTCCGACTTGGCGAGGCAGAGTCATCGAGATGTCCTGTAGTGCAAGGGTATCTTTGATTGCTTTCTGAAGTCGCTCGCCCACCATCGGGCCTTGAACTTCCGGTCGTGTGCGGAAATAGCCTTGAATCATTTGGAAGGTGAAAATGCTGCCGCCTATCAGGACGATGATGCCGTTCACCAACCAAAGGCGTCTGAGCCATCTATTGAGTCTCATAGTATTCCTTCAAGATTCTTCGGGTTGCGGTTACAGCTAACGTTTTGCGGCTTGGCGAAGGGCGGGATTTTTAGCACTAAAGTTCATACGAAGCACCAATGTTTGTTTAAGGACAAGAGTGTCATCGGAGCACGCCTGCCCCCCTTTTGCCAAACCGCTGTTAGCAGTAGTTGTTTTTTCAATGCTTCAATCACTCTTTAGCATGATGGTATAGTCGTCACATTTCAGGTATGCAGGTTTTATCTGGTCCTAATTTTTAAAGTTTAATTGCTAACTTTGCAATAAAAGCGTACACCCCTAATCATTGATTTTAAATGAGATTTTATGGATGCACGTGTAAATACGGCGTTGTTCGGAATAGATGCTGAGATGTTCGCGGTAGAGATCCCATTCGA